>Ga0307512_10000007_pt1 | contig 179316 bp, 184 predicted proteins | sample 14_EM_MG_FD_200267 | JGI IMG/M metagenome (GOLD analysis project Ga0307512, IMG submission 200267) | Populus trichocarpa ectomycorrhiza microbial communities from riparian zone in the Pacific Northwest, United States - 14_EM | ecosystem: Host-associated > Plants > Roots > Unclassified... | reverse complement strand
GTTAGAGACGTCAACAGATTTGTCAACTACTTCGGATCACGCGATTGTGTGTGCCCAGTTAAGATGGGATGAAGGGGAAGGAGTCAAAGTGTCACGAAAGATTACAGGATGGGATATTGATGGGCTCAAGTCAAAGGAGGAGGAAGAAAATTATAAAAAAGCACAAAAAGAGTGGAAGGATAAGAGCCTAAAGAGACCCGTTTTGGATGAGAAGAGCAGCGAAGAAGATTTACAAAAGGAAGCTGAGTGGATACAGCGAAATTTCGTTAATCATCTTAATAGGTGCTGCAAAAAAGTTAAGGTTTGCGCGAGATCTAAGAGGTGGTGGACGGCGGAGATCGCTGAAAACCGGAAGATTTTGGGATCAATAAAAAGAGCTAGAAAGAAAGGGGAAGCAAAGTTAAGAAGCAGCGAAGCAACCTGAGAAGAATGATTCGACAGTCGAAAACGGAGATGTGGAGGAAGTTTTTAACTTCGGCCACGAGAGACCAAGTTTGGCAGGCGTTGAGATATACGAAACCAGGCGGACAACAAACGACAAAGACTTTGAGATCTAGGACTGGAGAGGTGGCGGAGTCCTGGGAGGATAAGGCGGAGTTGATAAAAGAAGAAGCATTTCCGAAACCTTTGAAGGATGTGGAGAGAACGGCCCAAGAAGAGGGAGGAGAAATGTGGAAAAAGATTACTGATGAAGACATCCGAGAGGCTCTGTTTAATCAGTCAGTTCAAAAGGCACCTGGTCCGGATAGACTGGGTTTTAAGGCGATACGATTGCTGTGGGATTGGGATTCCCGGAGAGTAATTAATATCGTTAAAGTGTCGTTTAGGTTAGGAGTACACCCGCGAGTTTGGAAGGAAGCGAGGGGGGTGGTTATACCGAAGCCGAATAAGCCAGATTACGGAGTCGCCAAAGCATACAGGGTGATAACGTTGTTAAATTGTCTGGGAAAAGTGGTTGAGAAGGTGGCAGCCAACGCAATAGCAGAGGAGTGTGAGCGAAGGAGGTTACTTCATGACGCACAGTTTGGATGCAGAAAGAGAAGGTCAGCAATAGACGCGGTTGGAAGGTTGATGAAGAGAGTTGAAGAAGCGTGGGGGAGGGGGAATACCGCGGCAGTGCTGTTGATGTCGGATGTTAAGGGAGCCTTCCCACATGTGGCGAAGGGGAACTTGATAAAAAGAATGGAAGAAATGGGGTTTGAAGCCGACCTGGTTAGGTGGGTGGAAAGCTTTATGGAAGATAGAAAAGTGATAATGTCGATGGATGGAAAGGAAGGAGATAGTATGGATGTGGAGACGGGAGTTCCACAGGGGTCGCCAGTATCGCCGGTACTTTTCGTTTTATACCTTTCGGGGTTGTTCGGCCAAGTTGAGGAGAAAGAAGAAGAGTGTGGAAGTGAGGGTATATCTTTTGTTGATGATGTGGCATGGGTGGTGAAAGGTGAGGATGTGGGGGAATGCACACAACGACTGGAGAGATGCGCTGCGGAAACAACAAGTTGGGCAAAGAAGAATGCCTGTCGGTTCGACATTGAAAAAACAGAGACGATGTTGTTCACACGACGAAGAAAGAATAAGGAACCGAAGATGAATGCCCAGGTAAGGGTAGGAAGTCATGAGGTTCCATACAATAAAGAAGCGACAAGATGGTTGGGGGTATGGCTGGATGATATGCTTACTCTGAACGATCATACGAAAAAGACCTTAGCGAAAGCAAGGAGAGCGCAAAATAGGGTGAGATCCTTGATGACGAAGAAAGGATTAAGCTCGGAAGGGTGCAAAAGAATTCAGGTTGCAGCGGTTCAGGCAGTGGCGTTGTATGGGTCTGAATTGTGGTGGCGTGGACAAGAAAGTCGGGCTCAGGAAATACAAAGGTTGTTGAATGAACAGGGCAGAAGGGTAACCGGATGCTTCAGAACGACACCTCAAGGAGCTTTGATGAACGATGCGGGTTTACGACCGGCAAAGGCTCTTCTTAATAACCGGGTACGACGGTATAAGTTGAGACAGATGATGATGCCCGATGCTCAAGGCGGAGGGAAAATGTTCGATATACGGAGGAATGTCATACAGAGGGTGGAGGGGATTGATGAGTTGATCCCGGAGGATAAACCTTTCGAAAGGAGGAGTTACGAGAGGACGACATTACCAATGGAAAAAAGACGCCTTAAAGGCGAAGTGATAATTCAGGATGAGGAACAAGCTTTGGCGGAGGCGAAGTTAGAAAGAGATGGACTTGTTCTTTGGACTGATGGATCGAGAAAAGAAGATGAGTGGGTTGGGTGTGCAGTGGTATGGAAAGAAGGGGGAAGGTGGAATAAGAGGAGGACACACCTAGGCCGACAGAAAGAAGCATTTGATGCGGAAATGTATGCGATGTCAGAAGCAATGAAGGTTGCAGATGAGATGGCAGAAAGAAAGGAGGTTACCAGGGTCACGGTGTTTACGGATTCCCAGGCAACTTTAAGACGAATACAATCGGACGAGCCAGGACCAGGACAGGTGCTAGCGCTACGGACCATGAACTGGGTCGACGCATTAGCCAGGAAAAATATCCAAGTGGAGTGTTACGGGGGTTCTTAATCCCAATAATCAATACAATAGTTATTGAATTAAGTACAGCCGCCTATCTAAGATTCTCTTTCTTTCCTCGTCTTATCCTAAGACTCAACCTCTTGCTCCTGTGTAGCAAGAGCGACCAATCTAAAATGGTACCAAAGACCGTCTCCTCTGTAGAAATATACAGCGTCGGACCGCTGCACAACTACTCCTCGGAAAACTCTTCGAAGGGTAACAACCCGGTGCGAAGATATCTCAGCACCAGGTAATCGATATTCTCGAGTTCGCAGAAACGAAACACCACCCGATAAGTGTGGGTTAAATGCTGCTCTTCCAACGTGAACAGAAGGTTGCCGAAAGACTCGACAACTTGTTGCAGTGCGTACTCGGAGTGTGTGTATTTGTGTCCAGGCATAAAATGCGTAGTCACGAGTGGATAGTAGTTCGTGGGAAGAAATTATGAAAGTAATAATAGATAGAATTCTTAATAATATTTTAAGGTCTTCTTCGGTGTTCTGAATGTTTGTCTTGTTGGTTGATGCTCTTCAATCCTCCAAACAACACCTTCTCTTTATAGTTGTCTTCGTGGGTTCTTTGACCCTGTCTTCGACACTATCACCTACAAGTATCTTGATAGCTTTATCGCGGTCGCGCCCTTATCGCGCCCGGTGATAAGTGCCACGCTTCCCAATTGGTTATCGTGTTCATGCAACGTGGTTTCAAAGCATTACGCTCCTGATAAGAATCAGGCCATCCGTCGCATGATATCATATCATACTTGCGTTATCTTTTACTTATAACATCTCACTACCCGAACGCGACAGTAGTTGGTACGTCTGCCAACAAATTAGTTGGCAGCGCTTATCGCAATTTAATGCCTCACCCTATTAGGCTATTCGGCTTGCGTCATAGATTTAATCGGCGACCAACCGATACTATGCCAACGTAGAATTTGACGCGTAAGCTCGTATCGAATACGAGTCTTACGTTGCAATGCATACTAACTCAATCTAATGAGCAGGGTTGCTTCAGGCCTCTTATCTTAAGCCAACGTCATAATTCCCTCAGTTACGTCATGCTTAGGTCGAGACTGTTCTCTTTGACCGGAGAGTACCATGATGATTCTTATCGCCTGCAGCGATAAGTCATGGGTCCCACGTACTTGCATCTTGACTATCAACTGCTGTGTTTGTGTGTCGGAGTAATCTCCAGTCCAATCAAACATTCCCGCTAGTATCTAGGATATGAACGTGGCTGAAAACAATGCGCTCGGCAGGAGATAACTCCTTTCGATCTGGCAACATTGTTGCGTCATCAAATAAGAATTACCGTAGTATGTATTTTTTCAATGAATTCGCTAAGCAACAATCTTGCTTATTCAATCGACGCGCGACTCTTAGGAATCCCCGCTAAAGGATCTAAGACTGATTACTTTGCTCGTCATGAATAGGTGTTCTGCATATCACGTGACTAGACCGAGAGTAACTCCGTGACAAGTATTCATAAAGACTTCACAAGTATCATTATCGCTGTTAGGGGAGAACCCCTAACATGGAGTACCAGTGGGTACCCGCTCACAAGGGGATAGAAGGCAATGAAGAAGCGGACCAACAGGCAACAAAGGCGGCGTATAAGCATTGCGGCAGTTACACCGAAACGCAAAATCCGCTACCATTTTTAGATTATGTTTCTTTCTCGCATATTAGCCGAAGGTTAACTGAGGTGAAATGGGAAGAAAGTAAAGAAGAAATAAGGAAGATGGGGAAGAAGTCAAGGCACAGTTACCGGTATGATTTGGTGAAGAGGGGAGGTAACAGTGCGGTGATGGGAGCCAAAAAGACGATTGCGGCAAGGTTTTATCAGCTTAAGTCAGGACATGCACTGATTGCGAAATACCTATTGCGGATCGGAAAAAGAAGTGATATGAAATGCTGGTGGTGTGGGCATGAATATCAGACAAGAGACCACTTGTTTAAGTGGTGTAAAAGATGGAAATGAGAACAAAAGAGGCTTTGGGTTGATGGGCAAGAGGGGGAGGATGGGTATGAGGGCGTTGAAAAGGTTTTGAAGAAGCCAAAGATTTCATTGCCAATGTCTCTCATTTTTGCAGAAGAAAAATGTTCGCAGGCGTTGATGGATTTTTTATCCTGTACAGATGTCGGCAGAATTAGCGGAGTGGTGGAGGAGGTGGAGAACTCAGATCACGAGGAGTCGAGTGATGGGGGGGTGTAAAAGTTGATGTTGTTTTTTGGCGGGTTTTTGTTTTGGGGAAGAGGACTCGCGACTTTGCTTTTGTTTCTTTACGTTACGGAAGAAGCGGGGAGGAAATATGTACGGGATATGCCATGGCCGCTAGCGGCCGAATGCAATATGATTACAAACAAACAAACAAAGCACTTGGCTGAACTGGGCAGAATCTAGCAGCTCCGAAGCAGTTTGAGCAGCTTTCTGAGAGTTGAAGCTTTGTAATACGATCATGTACATCCACATACAGTGATTGCGGTAGTCAGTATCATCACCACCTAAGAAAAGTCTGTATGCTTCAAATTGATATCGGCTTTCATTTTGAGAACCGCCCCTTCTACAACCTCCTGCGAGCGTGGTGCTAGTGCCGCATGGTGTAAACCCAGGCGAGCTAATTAGACTGAACCATGACACTGACTACGGCGACGAAATATCATGACTTCACCGGAACGAACCTTAATGTGAGCCATAGCCTTCCAGCCCGAGTAGCTGTAGAGCAGCTACATAGTGGTAAGTGGCAACGAGACTAATTCAGAGCAGCCATCGGGCTGAACCGTAGACGGCCGCTCGAGCCGTAATCGGACTGGGTTATTGAGACCACTGCCTCTAAGGGGGTGAGGCCTCGAAGCGAGAGCAGCTTCTTAAGGACAAAAGTGGGCGGTTTCTTTTGTTGAGTGGGGAAGAGGACTCGCGACTTTGCTTTTGTTTCTTTATGTTACGGAAGAAGCGGGGAGGAAATATGTATGGGATATGCCATGGCCGCCAGCGGCCGAATGCAATATGATTACAAACAAACAAACAAACAAAGGACAAAAGTGACAGCCGCAGGTTTCGAGCCTGGGGCGTTGGTATTTTTTAACAACAAATGAGTACTACAGGTTTCAACCTACTCGCTGGTGTTTCCATCACCAAGTGTGTGAGCACTACAGGTTTCGAACTTGCATGCTAGTGTTTCTACCACATTGCACAGTTGCCTACGCTAAGCATTCATTTCATGTTAGTCGGCGCCTGGGTAGCTTTATGGAGGTTTATTCCTTCAGGGTTTTTCAAACGACTTGTCTTGATGGTGACATAATGAGGGTAGCAAAAAGCGATAACTACATGTTTCGAGCATGTTTATAGCACCGGCACCAACTAAGCTTTGCAAGTTTCGAACTTGTCCACTAGTGTTTCTAGCACTGTGCTCAGCTCAATAGGCTAGGCATTCGTTTTTTATAGTGATTTAACAGCTTAGTAGGATATCACTAAAGTATATAAGGCTATCAAATAACTCATCGCTAGAGGGAGTAAGGCTAGGATAGGGTTCTCCTCCACCTACCAAGTCATCCAGAGGGGGAGAGATTAGCGAGAACTGTTATACTCTAGATAGAATGAATATAGTATGATTAAACAACAATGACTCGTCTCATAGGGGTGTTACTTAGGCCGGTTCTTGAGTTAGATATCCAACTTCCGGTTTCCAAAGACGGCTTCCCTAAACGACTGTATAACTGGGTTTGCTGTACTGGCTCTGGAGTCGGTACTACGCTGTGTTAAAGTCGGTTCTCAAATTTGGTACTCTACAGTCATCCTTTCTCATTCCAGTCACTGAATAGCTGCGGATGGCTTGCCGAGTTGCAGAAGACCTCCCACGCCACCGATCCGTCCCACTAATGGTACTGCTTGTCGTATAAACTGGTGCCATACGAGGCGATTCGCCAATAACTTCCTTATAGCCTGAACTAGTGTCCTAAAAACAAACAAAGCCCCCCAATGAAACATATTCGTGCCGAGGACATGTAAACAAAGCAGAAAATAAGTTAATTATAGGTTTTAAGTCCAATCTAGGTGTTTATACCACCAATCATGTAAGCGCCGCAGTTTTCTAGACTAGCACATCAGTGTTTATAGCACCAATGATGAGCATTACAGGTTTCGAACCTGACTGCTGGTGTGTAGCACCAAGCTTAGCTATTTCAGTTAAGATATAGGTTTTTCTTGACTCCATAGAGTAGAGATCATCTGCCACACCTTTTTCCATAGCCTGTCAGACGACTTTCTCAACTACACGTCCCAGTAGGTCAATAGGACCAGCACAGCCAAGAGTAAGATTCCTTAACTGATAATTCCAGAAAAGGGGCAGGGCCCACGATCTCTAAAAGCTCTATGGAAGATTCACTCACTCAGAATCTGACAAACGACTGTCTAGATATTATCAGACTGACTTAAAAGCCGAGGCTGCCGAGTACATGTGAAAAAGTGAGGACCGCACCTCCCCAAGTCTCGGACTTCAAACCTGCGGTTATCACCTTTTGCTGGTGCTTTTTGTGCATCTGGCTTTTGTGTCAGACATCCAGTAAGAAAGCTTCTGAGTGGATAAGGCTTATTCGGGGTTCGCGCACTTCAGGCCAGATGTTGCTCTAGCCAATACCGAAGTGGGCTTTCAGCTATATATTCTACATAGTTATGGTTAAAACCATCGGATTGGAAGAAACTTATTTGGTCGAGCATGGTGTTAGAAACACCCTGCAAGCAGGTTCAAAACCAGTAGTGCACAATCGGTGCTATAAACACCCAGTCAGGCTCAACCTGTGAGCACTCAGTCGGTGCTATATACCTAATCAGGCTACAAAACCTGCAGTACTCAATCGCTGCTACAAACATCCAGTCAGGCTCAAAACCTGTTTATAGCACCAATACTCGTGGGCAGTGCAGGTTTCGAACCTGGTACTGGTGTTTCTACCACTATGCTCAGCCACACAAGTTTCTTGCCAATCCGATGGGTTTAATCATTACCATGTAGAATTTGTATGCAGCTAGCTAAACCGCCCGTGCTCAGCCAGCCAAGCTTCTTGTGATATAATTCGATGATTGTAACCATCACCATGTAGACTTCACAGCTATGTGAAAGCCTGCTCTAGTGTCAACTTTTCGCGAACATTTGAAAACGAGAGCAATCTCCAAAACGACTGGTTGAGGTTAGCCGTATCGCTCAGAATCGGTCAACAACGTTAACTGTCAAAAGCGGCATCCACTAGTTTCAATCCCGGGATGTGGGTGTTTATAGCACCAATTAAGCACTGCACGTTTCGAACCTGTTTGCTGGGTATTTCTTGCACCATGCTCAGCCAGATAAGTTTCTTGCTAACCCGATGATTTACTCATTATCATTATAACTAATACTGTTAGTGTTAATGACCGAAACGAGAGCAGTTGGCCACGGTCTACTAGGTAAGAAATTGTACTCGCAGATGGAAATTAATAAGAGACTTGACGGCCAAGCGGGTTTAGCGTTTCATACCAATGGGTGATGATGGCCATAGGAAGTTCACTTAGGACCGATCATACGACCATCTTGCCAGGGGAATATAAAAATTTTCTAATCAAAGTAATCAAGGTAATCAAAATAATGCATTCAATTTCAAATCATGGTGTTTACAGCACTATGTACATCTTCTCCTTTTTAGGGTCATCCAATTCTCCGGTTAGACTTCCAGCCCGTTTCTCGTGGACTACGTGAGTGATAAACTATGATTGAAGCTGCAGCCTGCACAACTACAAAGCTCGTTCCCCTTGAAGCACAGCCCTCTCCACCCTCTCGTATTTGTTGACATCGAAGTGTATAGAATGGAGAATAGAAAATTTACAGGAAGTCCCTGTCCACCCGCTAGCCTTGTGCTGCAGTTCATCAAAAGCTTGAATCGACTACATCTAAACCTAGACGTACGCACTAAAGCCTCATGACGGGCTGCTTTTATTACCAGCGGCTTATATACCCTAGAGCTGGTTTCCCTTCAACATATACGCGTCCATACAATTACTTTTCCTTTGCAACTTGTATCGTGATTTCCTTCTAACTATCACCCGCGCAATACTCCAAGGCACCCACCATTTCCGCACAATAATATCTAAAAGACGAGGAGAATATCCACTTCTTGGCCAAGTACCATTCCCTTGCAGCAACATAAGTACGTGCATATTCTCGAAGCCGAGCCGCTGCGCTTCGGACCCTAAAGCATGTTTCGGATATAGGGCATTAGGGGAGATCACCCGATCCGGACGTCCCACTCTGCTGGGATTCCTTGGGTGATATCTGATGACTCTCTTTCCGGCCGAGAGAACTACTACTCTGCATAGAGTAGGTATCATCCGACTGGCCCGCCATATCTCCTCGAATCATCTGTGCCCGATGCCAGATTCTATTTATCTACACTGACCGCAAGTGGCCGATTACAACAGCCTCCACGATTCATCGTAATTAATGATTATGCAAGTCAAAGCGGGGGGTGAAATGACTGTTTAGAGGGCCCAACAGAATGAGCTGGCATCCCGAGACCATGGGTTTTGGTAGAGACCGTACGGGTATTGACCCGAAGGGAGATGTCCGACCGAACTAAGAACTATAGATTGAATGGGACGTCGACCGTCGAACAGTGGGGGTCTTTTCAGCTGATGCTAAATTTGTATTGAGAGTTGTTTATTTTGCTTCTTTGAGAGTGGAGGGTGTTTGTTTAATATGGTATCTGCAGTCATATAATATAGTTCAGACCTTACACGTAGGCTCTTTGATCATAATGATTTTGATTTCCATTAATCCTTTAGCAACTCTCAAAATCTGAGGTCACCAGGGCCCTTCAGGGCGGGCAAGAAACGAAGGCGTAGGAGAAGAAAGGTAGAATGGGAGGAGCTCCCCCACTTAGCCAGTCACCCGGAGGGGGAGGGGAATTTGGTACTGCCATACCCTAGTTAGAGTGAATGCAGCATGATGAAAACAAACAAAACGAAGGCGTAGACAAATGATATATCCCATCGCCATAAGCAAATACAAAACAAAAAACCAAACCAATACACGAGGCATACACCCAATCACGCCAAAACAACCGCCTTAAACACCATCACCGGTGTCAAAAGCTCCTTCTGACACTGCACAAGCCTCAGTTCTGATGCTCGTGTATACGCCACATGCTTCTTCAACTCTTTCGCTTCCTCCTCCTTCTTCACTACCCGATCCCTCTCCGTTTCCTCCTCCCTCTTCATTACCCGATCCCTCGTCTCCCTCGTTTTCTCCAGCACCATATGCATACTCCCCAGCACGACCTCAATGGCCTTCGTCAGTGGCAGATCGAGCGCTGTGGTCTCATCTGATGGCGCCCAGCTCTTTGTTCCAAGTAATCCCACAAGATCTGAATACTCCCTCAGCCGCGCCAATGTGAGCGCCGCAAACAGATCTCCAGTGCCAGAGTAGAATCCATCGATGATGGGGATGTCGACAATGAACTTCCTCGACGCGCCGGTAGACGTCATCGAGGACCCCGCGCACTTCATCTTTTGTGCACCGTTGGTGAAGGTTACCGAGGTGATGACTACGTGCGGGATCTTGTAGGTGGTGTGGAGGGAGTCGATGGCATGGGAAAGAGTCTCGATCGAGTCAACCTTGATACCAGAAAGCAGTCTACCAGAGCTCCGTCAGCACGGCCTAGGGGGAAGGAAGTAGACATGAACCGAATGCGTACTCTGCCTCAAACTGATTGGGTACTATCAAGTCCGCATGCGGTACGAGGGACTTATACACCGGCACCACACCCTCAGTCACATACAATCGTCCCTGATCACCCATCACAGGGTCCAGCACTTTCCTCCATTAGCCCTCTCTCTTGGCAAAGAGGGGGGGGGGGAGAGGTGCTCACACCAAAAGCAGCTCCGCTTAGTCTCCTTCACTTCTATCGCGATTTTCCCCACAGCCTTTAATTCTTCCTCGCCAGGAACGTAGCCAGTAAGCATCATATCGAACCCCTCGAGACCCGACATCTTCAGTCCCTCGAAGAGATCGGTGATCTGTTGCGCGGTGGTTCGATATCCCTTAAACTGGCGGTATCCCACGTGGTTAGAGAACTGCACTGTATTCAGCCCTGCAGTTTCCAGGCCAAGAAGCTGCAGGACAAAAGTAGTGATAGAGTTGCCGACATAGCTGCGCACCTCCCCCCACGTCAGCTTGGATTTTGCGCGCAGAGGACTGTGCGGTGTACCCAGAAACGGTCTGCATGAAATCCAAACCCCAGATTAGCAAATGGCAGCTCTTCCTTCCAGCCACACAAGTAGGTGCAGGTAACTTACATGGCTTGCTATTGCAAGTACTTTCCCAGAGTTATCATCCTCGGGAATCATCATGAACCTTTCTTTGAATAGGGAGTAGATATCTCGAATAGGAACGGAGGGAGTGTAGCAATGTTGGTAAGGCTGTGTTTGCCGGCGTGCAGGAACTTGGAAGTTCAAATAAGGTTTTCACCTCGGAACGCGCACTTTTATTTTCGGAGTCCGTGCGACCGGATTATCCGATCGCCAAGGAACAGCATCAGCTCTGAGATCGAAGACAATCCGCCCCCCAAACCCACGGTGTGAACCTGCACGAGTGATCTGCCTATGATGCAGAGAGAATCCTCGGGAGCCACACGCAACCAACCACCCAGCCAGGCACACATCGTGAAGATTAGGTTCCACATACCACGCGCTGCGCTCCGAAGACTTGGCGCATGGAATAGCATCATCCATTAACACGGTGAAAGCTACGGCCTTTCCACATCCACCTCCGAGACAAACTCAGACCCCGAGTGGGGGCAGGTTGGTGTGGACAGGCGGCGGGCAAAAGTTCCGCCTATTACTGTATTACTGTACTTTTATTTTATTTTATATATATGCAGTGCAACTGTTGTCTTTGAAGGGGAAGGGATTTTTGGTGATTTGGGAGAAAAAACAAAGGACCCCTCGCTAATCGCCTTAAGTCACGGCATCTCCCTGAGATCTATCACTTATTGGGTGGTCTACGCCGAAAGAAGAAAACACCCCCCTCTGCGATGGTCAGTCAATTTCGAAGGCTGGGCAGGCAGGATCGAGATAATCCCTCAATAATCCAGCGACGGCGAGTGGGTCGGCTCCACTGTCTAATACCTATTACCTAGGCATCAATGAGTAGCAGTAAAGGAGCGGCCCAAAACAGCACCATCTTTATCTGTAATGGTTTCTGCTTCAACAGCAACATCTATTCGCCTTGAACCCCCCGCATGGCCATGGCAACGTTGCAACCCAGCAGAACCTGAATAAAAGCACAATGCACGTAATGCAAGAAAAACCAGTGGCGGGTGATTCGTGTGCGACGATGGAGTCTGCCGCGCTCCACACAAACGACTGCAGATACTGGACTTGCACACCCTTCCAAAATGTATCAGTTCACTTGTGACCAATTGCAATAAGGGACTTTCACTATCATCCATATCGTTTGACAAACTTACTGATTTCCTTTATCCACTGAAGTTTGAGATAAGGCCATCGTCGTGAGAAAAGCTAGTATACACTCCGCCCCGAAAATCCTAAGTGTCATACTTTTCCGATAAAAGAAAATAATACAAAAGAAAGCAAACATAAACTCCGAAAAAAAAAACACCCTGCTAAAGGAGAATATCCGCACCATAAAGCCCAACTTCAGCGACAAACACCTGAAAACGTACAAATGTCTTACACTACAATGATACAACTATGTGCAAAGTGCAGAACTGGGGTAACTCAACTTGCCAGAGATGTTGAACGAAATAACAATGGATATCAGATACTCGTAGGTGAAGATAATTAAAACTAGTACAAGACGCTCTCGAAGACCCTATTTACCCAGTCTACAGTCATGAAATTGGTACTCCATTCGTCTCTTCGCGTCATAAGGCGTCAGAGATCCCAATACTAAGGAAAATTGTACACACGGTTCGAGGAAAAGGAGCCGATATAATCGGTGTGCGACACCCGACAAGACGGTACCGTACGTCCTTATTCGCCGTGTTTTTTGCCTTGATGGACCTTCTTGTGTCTTCGGAGATTCGAGACAACAGAGAAGCGTCGACCACAGCCGTCTTGTTCACACGCAAATGCTACAATAGAAGTCAACAAAATGTGAAGTCTCACCGATAATTTCTCACAAAAACTTACGTTTCTCGCCAGTGTGACTATAGGTGTGGGTTTGCAAGGAGCTTGGTCTCGTGAAACGCTTGTCACAAACCTTGCACTTATGCTTCTTTTGCGTGCTGGAGGTGATTTTCGAGCTGAAGGTCGTCATCATTTGGTTTGGGACGGTCGCTCCATTGTTGAGATAGCCGTTAGGTCGAGACGATCGGATAATGCCGGCACGCTCCTGGGGATAGCCAGTACCGTCTGAATAGTCGGTAGTAGACGAGTCGATTGAACCACCGTGGTAGTACGGGAAAGAATGCGTTGACGATACCGACGAGCTGGCTGAGTGAGAGGACTGGTAGGCTGAATTCGTACTATCCTGACGGGGCCGGGGTGCCTGGCTGAGGATCATTCCTCTCGTGTCCATGCCATTGCTGGTGAAATCCAGATCAGGTCGGGCTCTGTACGACATATCTGTGAGAGAAGCTTGTCGCGGCTTTGGCACCGTGTCAGCACTCAGAAAGAGTGAACTTGACATGGCAGGTTGGGAGAGACGACGCTCAGAGGGAATCTGAGAACGGGGTGGAGATATATCAAATGACGAAAATGAAGGCATGAAGGTGGCTCCTGCACCTGTTGGGGAAGGAGCGGTCGAGCTTGCTATGCTCATTTCCGCACTCGTAAAGGCTGGGAGGCCTACATTACTGACAGTCGGCAGGAGTCCATTCGGATTTGGATAGTTGCCAGGTTGTGATGACAAGTGCCGCATATGACCCGAGGCCATTGATGTTCTACTCATGAATGGAGACGATACGTCGGTTGTTCGTATGGTAGGTGGTTTGGATAGAGGATGATGTAGGCTCGCGGCATCGTTGATCTGCTCCTGAGCCCAAGGGTTTGTAAATTGTGGAACCGGTTCCTGGGAGAAAAAAGGCATCTGAGATTGTTGAGGGCGTGTTGTGGTATCGAGAGCCATTTAAACCGGTGCAGTGGATTGTTGTTTGTTTAGCTGAGGATGAAAACTAGATGCTGTGATGACCCAACACTTATCAACCATCCAACTAGCCCGTCGGCAGAGTAAATCTATTTGCTAGTTGATGCTATGTTGACGGTAGAGTGCTGGGATTGGAGTGGACCAATATCGGCAGTGAAGATTGAAGATATCTTAAGCGTAGCCGTACCTGTATCAAGGTTAGAACGAGGCCAGTAAACGAGAGGAACCGTGTCGGCCATGATGCTCCCGCTATATGAAGCTGGGGTGCAGCAAGTGGTAGCGGCGCCTATCCGCCTAAATGCAGTGCAGTGCTTGCTTGCGTACCTAACGATGAGAGAGAAACAATAACTTATTTCTCGCAAAACAATATGACAGCAAACAGTGATGACGATAAACAAACAGCCACGCAACCACGATGATTCAACACCACGTATGGTAGGCGGGTAGTCTTAACAATGATCTGCGGAACGACGAAGGAATTTCAATGTCTTGATCAGATGTCTTGTCTAGAAGATGATGAGCATGAGCGGGGGTAGTGGCGGACAGGGTCGGGGGGTGGGTGGTTGTGGGCTTCGAGAACGAGGGAATGCTTCTTCTTTTCTCTTCTCAGAAGAGCACAGGCTGCAGAGCAGATGGATAGGCAGAAGTGTGTGTGGGGATTACTTATTGAGGGTTTAAGGAAAGATCGCTGCAAGTGGACGGGCAAGCCATGACAGGGCCAGTGTGTACGACACAGGTTTATCGGGCGGATTCCGGCAAGAGCCTTGGATGCCTGCTGCTTGCTTGCATGGCTGGCTAGCTCCCTGCCATCCCCCAAATCCTGATTTCCTGCTCTTGTTGCTGGGCTAAAGAACTGGGGATGAAGAGGAAATATTTTAATGTGTGTGGTGGGTGGAGATGGAGGTGGAATGTGGTGCAAGTTGCGGTCTAACTGCTTCCGTCTCGTCTGAACAACAACAGTTGGTGTCCCGCCGTCAACTAGCCAGCCGCCACACGCCCAAGAACAAAAGAACTCTCTTGGTCGACGACGCCCGCCTGAATTAAAAGAGTCACGGGGAAACTGCCAGCCAGACAGGTGAAGGAAAGTACGGAAGAAAGAGAAAGATGAAGACAATGTGACGATAATAAAACAAACGAATAGGTACTTTTCAGGCGCCGTTACGAACGAACGAACCCACAACTTGACGCCGCAGCTCGCACTTATGTGGGTAGGAGGTAAGGACTTACACTATGAAGCTCGAAGCAAACGCTCTTGCAGTGCTAGTCGCTTTACTGTCAATGGGCTCGCCTCTTTCGCCGGGGTAATCGATTAAGTAGAGATAGAAACTTGGAGCGGTAGGATGGACTCGATGTGAAAGTCGGGATTTCAAAGGTGCCGTTTCGTTTCGTTTTCTAGAAGCGGGATCGGTGGGATGAACAGGTGTTGGTGGTGGTGGGCAGACGATCGACTTCTTGATTCCTCGATTGACAAGATGCGAGAGAAGTAAGAAGGGGTCCTGGGTTCTTGGGAGAGGACTGAAAATTAAAAAGGCCGAAACCCGCTCCCATTTTCCTTGCAGCCTCCTCCCACTACAAAGACAAACCATCTGCCTACCCGCCTTTCTCGTTCTACCGTTCTCCTATCCAAGTTTTCCCTCCCCATCATGCTCAGAACTGCTACCTGCCCTAGATGACGACGGCACACGGAACCTCGTCGAGGCTTGGACTTGGCTTCCTTCACCTAAATTTGTCCCTTGTAGAATACAGGTTGGTGGTGTCAAGACAGGATAGTGCAGCTGTCGTGCGGGAGGCTGCCTTTCGCAGGCGGCATTTACAAGGGATGACGAGGAGATGCAGCCAACGTTCCAGGGGTTTCCCCGGAGACATGACGAAAGGAGGTTTCGAATTGCTACAAGTGATGCGGGTGGTCGGCAGCCAAGACCCCAGTGCTGCATGCTATCAGGTAGTTTGATTTTGTCAAGAAAGCCGCTCGCAGCGAGCAGATTACAGTTGGGCATCTTCAAACGGTTCTGCTTTTTCTTCTTTCTTCACCATTGCTTCTGGGAGACTGGGAACCAGAGCCGGACCCGTTGCAACCTGTTCTCTGTTCACACTTTTTCGGATACCGACGTCATAGCGCGCAATCATCCATCATACCAAGCCAGGCTTCCGGCCACAACCAACGGCAAACAACAATATCCCCTCCTTTCGATGATGCAAAAAATAGGGGATTGGGGAATTTTGATATTGCCAAAGTCTCATTACTAAAGTTTGCTAGGAACAATTTGCATTGATACGACATCTGTCAAATTACGTCGGAGAACCACCACTGCTCCAACCGGCCACAATTGTTTCACCAACTGCACGGCTTGTTTCAGATTCTCCATCTTAAACGGGCAGGAACACCGATGCAGGGAAGCTGTAGTATTATGACGTACTCTGGTACTATAACTAGCCTACATGTCAGACCTATCATTTTTGGTAGATGAGATGTGTTGACCAGTCAGGAGCACTGTATTACCTTAATTTTCGATTTCGTCTGCCGAATTCAAGTGAAAGCTGAATGCAGATGACTCCCAAGTGGCAAAACACAAACGATACGTCCTGGTCAATTCACGTTAGGGCTCTTGAGGCTCCTTCCAGCGAAAAAGAAACCCAGTTCTCTAATCATATCGGCGCCTCAAAAAAGCCACACCCTATCTCACTGCTTTGATCGCTTATCTCCCGTTTAGGCGGGGGTACTTGCGTGCTATCACCAATCTAGCAGCTTCACCGTTGACGGCACCTGGCTAGAGTTGCCAGTACGAGTGCCGGCAGGCAGGCAGACTCGGGTTGTTTGTGGTTCGCCTCGCTGATGGTTGGGTCATTAATCCACCAACATAAAACAATATGCTAGTTTATGGCGACTACTCGAACATATTCCAATTATCCTCAACCTCTCCCTTCCGGAATACAACTAGCAGAGTTTTACAAGCTCAGGTCTGAGCTTGCTCCTCCGTCGAACTGATGGTGCTAAAGCGGTGACCAAGATCTCGGACGTAAAAGGCTAACAATTACCGACAAACTACAGCTTTGCTTTTTATCGGAAGGCAGCCATTTCCAGGTTCAGAGGAGCCCTGCAGCCTTGCATAAAAACAGACAGCGTTCCCCAGTTAACCGGCCGAGTTCTTCAGTTAGCAAACCAGTGCCAAGATGCAAATAATATCCTTTAGCGCTCTGGTTCGTTGGAAACAGTCTCCGCATATTGCAATGTGGCAAACGTGCATGAAGTGGTGTGAAGACTTTTTAAGTGCCTACGTAACCGGGAAGGTAGGAACGATATCGATGCTGGTACACTCAAATCAACGTTTCTACAAAATCTGCTCTGCCTGGCAATATGCGAGCACTCGACACTCTGCATAGTGTACAAGATACATGTAGAGTGATTAACAAGTCCATCATCTACTGTAAATAGAATGCCTACCTTCTCGAGACGAAGCTTTGACGCAGATTCCCCAATGTTTGAGATCAAACCGTGGTGAGTATAATTGCAATTATAAAGAAGCTACTCTAAATATGTTAGATCCTTATCTGGCGATTGCGATATCAACTCAGTTGCCTCCTCGATGTCTCGGGATCACGAATCTCAGATACTACTAGAGTATGTAATGTGAAGGGAAGTTTAGATACTTGGATATTATGTCTATCACCGCCCCATAGTGCAGCCCTGACGTTACTAATTCCTCTTTTGGGATGAAGATCCTGCTGATTTTCCTACCTGTTTCTTCGAGTGGATAGGTTTTATGCCTTTTCCATGGACGTGGAACGGGGGATCTTGAAGTGAGAAAACACGTTTATCGTCCGCCTTCCGCCCTGCATGGAAGATTGCCACGAGAACCATCGTCACTCATGCGAACCGCCGAGAGTGATATTCATACGGATCAGCGGAAAGCTTGTGACTGATCCTCGCGCATTAGTACAACTACTTCATTCCCATTTAGACTTTCTCCGTTGCCTGTTTTCGTTTGGGCTCAATATCATTTCGTGGGATTAGGACGATAAGTACTAATGTAGTAGCAATAGGGCTTCGCGAATTTCTTCTCTCGATTGCTGATATCAATGACGGATGGGTTCATGATAGATCGCCCCACAACAGGAGAAATGCCGCGTTTACAGCGCACCAATACCGAAACTTTAAAGACTGACCGATCCTTAGCATCCAACGACATCAGTTAATAACGGTCTCATGTTCAAGGCGGTCCCTTCATCTCGTAGACTATCCATCGCGAAAAGGGGCACGACGCACTGAAACCTTACAGGCTTGTGGTTTGAAGACGAGTGATATATTGTGATAGATGTGTTTCACACTATTGTACTATTGGGGAAAATGATCAACAGGAACCTTCGACAGCCTCGGTTCATCCGCCTTACCTATAACAACCAGAGCAAACCTCAAAACAACTTTCGGCATTTATAGGTTGAGGCGACAGTGATATGATTTCATCTCATACCAGACAAACGGCGCACAGCTTCGCGCATATGGCGCTGTTAGTGGCGAGGATAGTTCCGCGGCTATTATTTACGGTGAACAGTACAATGACACAATGGCACCCCCACCTTCAAAAAACCTGGCATAGCTCAATACCCAAGTTAGTGGGAATATCCAAGTCACGGTGGACTTGTTGCACGCCGCACACTCCTTTTCGTAGCGCATTTCCGGTCGGCACCCCAAAAGAAAGGGGCATATATGGACTATACTCTATCTGTGGTTGGTTGTGGGTGGAGAACCTGCATTACCTCAACCCAGTATAACTTCTATCTAAGTAGAGTATTCCACATACTGGGTTTGTTTCAGGAATATTCCGCTGCATTAATTGTACCTGAGTGTGCTCTCAATCTTCCATCCTGCAGCACGCTGCTGTTTCATGGGACGAAAATGCAGCGTTAGATTTGTGGAGCCGGTGGGGTTGCGAAATTGATCAGTAACACTGGAAATCACAACCTTGCGTTACGTTACTCTAGTTAGATACGTACGTCAAAGCACTAACAATCTTACTACTATTCCTTACGGGAAATCTACCGGTAGATAGGTAGTGCCTCAACGTACTCAAGATCATCACCTTTGTACAAGCATGCCCTTTTGACTACCGAGATGCACTACCAACACACAAACACTCTACCTGGTACTTCAAATCAGGCAGTAGTAACCCGAGAAAGCTTGTCTGCAGTGCAACGCCAGACTTTCCCTTCCAAATAGAGTACCGTTATCTCATCATAATAACTCGACTATCTCATCTAGACGAGGAGTTACACATGTCAAAAACTGATGAAATTATTCGTTGCGTCTCTAGACCACTCACTAGACAGATGTAATTGTTTAAGAGGAAGTAGTGTTTTAGATTAAAGCGCCTGACAAGCCGGTCTACCGTTAACCGGAAGTTTTGAACGAGTGATGATATATGGAGTGGTATACGCGTAAAACACGGAGTCCGGTTCCCGGAAACCCTTGTGTGCTTAGTACTGTCCTTTATATGAGTGCCATTGCTCGGTTGGGTTTGCACACGACGCTTTGAACGTACTCTATACCCGCCAATATGGTGTGGATGTATACATGCAACCACCAATAGAAGAGTAAAGCCATGTCATTCGTTCTGTAAAAACAATAGTACTATCCTTAGTAGCTCGACCTCAACATGTGCTCGGCCTACCCAACGTTACAACTCCGACTTTTCCGGAACCCGAGGTGGGATTACGAACAGCATTTCGAGTTGATGGTCGAAAGAGTACCACATAAGTATATACCAGGTAGCCTTAGGCGATGATGAATACGAGCTTTCATAGGATCCGGGTTTGGCTTTCTTTATCGTCTGTAGCTAATTTTGATATTGCCGCGGTATCAGTAAATGTGGAAATCGGCTACTGAAACTCTGACCCATCCCTCTGTCTTTGATCCGGCATTTGTTGGATCGTGAAGTGGCAAAGTTTGAAGGTTTCTGGTCAGGCACCATACCAGCCATAGAGTTGATTGATGCAAACTCAAATGAATTACTCGGTTTATTGTCAATTAATAAGCCCGCTGTGGCATTCTGTAGCCAGTACAATTTCCCTGACGCTGAATATGATATAATATTTACAAGTACGTACACCCTCCTAACAACTAATATACTAGTTATCCACGAAAACCGCTACAGTATGTGTTACTACCATGTTACTAACGGTGAGACGGCGACTCGAGCTTGGCAAGGTGAGATATGGAATGTCTCAGCCGGTCGAAGAGGTGATGGTTCAAGTTTCTGCTGCTTGAGATCAGACAAAGGCAAATGAAACGCAAATCAACTTCAATTACACACTGATGAATGTCATGTGGATCGGAGAAAGGGAAGGATAATAGGTGCTCTAGTATTACTACAGGTCATGTAGTAGAAAAAACCATCATAAATACCCCAATTCACATTATAGTACACCGAGTATCTATATCGGCCTAGGTAATACCGTAAAGACACACACCCAGGAGGCGGAAGAGCAAATGAACATTCGGCTGGCCGCCAGACTTTTTATTCGCCTACGGTTTAAGCCGGCCCAGGTCGCATTCTTGCCTGCCCTCAAAAGCCTATGCTGCAGAAAGCCCAGCGGTCTTGCCCACAGATCAGGCCAGGCCAGCCGCTGTTTTGCTAGCCTTGCTAGTTAGGAATACCACCTTAGCCTCTAACCGCTCCTACTTTTTCTTCATTCCCTCCAGCATAGCTGGAAAATTCATTTGTCCAACAGCAAACCCTCGAGGAGGCGACCATGCTGCTCGAGGAGATGGCGTTGATAAGACTATTCGTCAACATTTTTGCGAATGTTAGCTGAATCCAGATACCGACAACGAGGATACTGATGCCCAGCCAACGACCATGTCCAATGGAATGTTTGAAGAGGATGAGAGTGACATATCCTGTGGAACATGACGAAGTAGGAATGGGAGATTAGGTTAAAGTAGGAAAATTACTGTCCAGTAAAACGCAGAAACACGCGCAACAACAAGCATATCGCCTCGTTGGCCAATAATGTCGCATACTTGTAGATCGAGATGTCCAACGGGAATTGGTGACACCTGCGCATCTGGCCGAAGGTATATATATAGAATCTACCAATGTTTCACCACATGAACAGCGAATCCAGCCTGAGAGTTGGCTGCTGCTTTTGGGCCGAGGCTACCTAAGAGCTGAAATATCTTGAGGACTTTTGCCATTGAGTTCGGGAATATAGGAATATGTAGATTTGCTGGCATCTTGGGAGGTCGTCGTGGTAGTCAATTCAAAGGTCTACTCTAAACAATGGAAAAGAGAACCGTGAAAAGCCGTGGTTCTGGTCTGATACTCGGAGAGTCTCCCAGAACGGGTGTTCATTCCCATTCCGAGAATGTCTCAAAGTCTATATACTCTATTTCAGTACTGGATAATAGTTCCTTTGATTGAGCAATCGGAGTTGAGAGAAGATAGAGATAGGCTGGCCATATACTCCCACCCTTTCGGCTCATGAAAAGGAAGTTTTCGTACTAAAAGCAACTTCATGCTTGCTATATGCACGGAATTGGTTCCGCCTCTGTGCAAGCCATGAGATTGGTTGGTTCTTTATAAAGTGGTGACGCGGTACAGGGAGAGATGCAGACGCCATAGTTTGATTTTCATGCAAGTATGTAGGAAACCCAGTAGAGGTCTTTTCTTCTTCTCAGAGTATGCATTTCAAATACTTTTTCCCTAGACCTGGGTGCAAGAATCTATGTCTAGACTACGCGTTAGCTATCAATCACAAGAATCAACTTCCGTGACCTGAGACATGGGAGGGTATGTATTCTGCACCTCACCTCCTGAGTTTGAGATGTGGAGCATGGCTTGTTCAATGTGGATTTCTCAGCTCTAGTCTCCAGACCTTACGGGAAGTACTTCATTTGTGATTGCGGCTGGCCTTCACCGATGCGGTCAACAGTTCCCAATGTGGACGAAACTCCAGCCCGATACTCTAGAGAAATCGGCAATTGGTTATTCTGCCACAAACCATAAAATACTTGGCACTTATGCATATGATTCCATACTAAACTAAATTACGATTTCCCCATCAGCTGTCACTCAGCTAGCTCGACTCACTTTAACTCTGCATAATCTTGCAATCAACTCGCGGTAATCAACTTTTTTTCAAGAGCGACGTTAAAACGAAGAAAATACAGACAATCTTGCTAAATCCCACATCTATTCCGTCTGGCTTTACTTAATGGCATCTTTTGACCATTTCTATGATGGTGACAAAATAATCTAAGGGGTTTGCGGAAGGGGTAAGAATTGCTCTATGAACGCGCCAACATCTAGATTTGACGTCTAAGTAATGAGCCTTAGACTATGCTACACCTCGAATAATTCAAGATCTTCCATAAATTTTGGTAGTCACACGGATGTAAGTTGGTGAAAGCCTCGGATACTGGAGAGCAGAGGAAAAAGTGCAAATGACTGGACACTACAAGACACATCGAGGAGTACAGACTACAACCTCATGCGTATTACGAAATCTTTTAATTATGATAATTTAGGCCTTCTAAGGTTTGGCAGTCAAAGTTGACTGGTGCAGTTTGACTGCGCGAATTGACTATCCGTAGACACGGCGTGCTCGACTCGGAGTATTTCCGGATGGTTAACTTCCAAGGTCATTTAGGACGGTCTATCCAACTCCCTATCTATCCAAAGTTCTTTACCGCAACGAAGACTGAGCAGGGACTATCTTATCCACCCTTTCAATTTAATTACAGAGTATGGAGGTTAATCTGTTCACAGAGTATCCATCTTTACTCTCAGCTACAGCCCTTGCCCTCCAGTTTCTCAGGTTCTGTGCTCCCGTCCGTTCTTCATAACCAACACTTTTACTACCACCATTGCTGCGCTCAGGCCAATGCTGTCTTCCGTACTATCAACTCCCGTACTTACCGGCCAGATTCCCGGAGCCTGAGTCTTACACTCGGTAGTACTGCGGGAGCTGATGAAGTACCGGCCTTCTCTTCTGGCTGGAAGACAAGTCTAGGCTATTTATATATTTATATGTAAGAAATAGACTTAATGAGAACGTAGGTTATAAAAGACCGTGCTAAACTAAACACCCCGTGTCTGAAGTGACTACTCTCCCCTGCTTCGCCTTAATAAGGAACTTTAGATAGGTAGTGGTTGGATAGCCTAGAGACCGGTTAATTGACTCTCCAGCATCATCAGAGCACGGCTGACAGTTGGGTAAGACATAGATAAACAGAGTACGAGAAGGCGGCACGGGAAGAAAGCGCAGCTATACAACCTGCTCGAACGAGGGTTTTGGATGGATAGTAGTTAGATAGCCCGGGGGCCGGTCGATCGACTCTCTGACATAATCAGAGCATGGTTGACATACGTGAATAGAGTACTCAAAGGTAGCACGAGAAGAAAGCATAGCTACAAATCCCGCCCAGTGGTGATCAGCCTCTGCTAGTTCCTCAGTGAGCCTCACTAATACCGCTCTTAGCTCTAACTCGGTACCGGTGGGTGAAGAAGTCCGGGAGCACTACTACCAGGCGGTAGAGGCCCTGCACTTTAGTGGTACCCGGGAGAAATTGTGATGTAAATCTCGCACTTGGAGAGAAATGATACCAACCAGCACGAAATGTTGATCGTCCGGAAACACTCCTTCGTACAATGATTTTTGCATGAAGAGACATGGGTAACCATTGCAACAACCATTCACCAGACCACTACAAAGAACTTTACCCAAGCGTTCCTGCACATTCATCTCCCCTAAGTCCAGCAGCAAGTACTCATACTGTAGCAGTCAAGAGGGATAGTACGTCAGTTGTCAGAAGTGTTCGTACTCGAAAATATTATACCATGTCAGCATCAGTTTGAAGCTGTACTTGAGTCCAAAATACGTCAGTGGGTCGGTATCCTATTGCCTATGAAATATAGGTCAAAAAACGTTATTTTGGAGTTCTCTTAGGATGAAAGCAGAAGAATGTTTTAGGGAAGTTTCTTAACCGTGATCAACAAAGACATGATAAAAACGACACCCAGTCTTGGGTTATCGTACCTTCGAAGTTCTACTCAAAATATATGTCAGACCTTCAGTCTACCACAATATTTACATGCCAGCGCAGAGGAGTGTACTATCCCTCTTGACCGCTACAGTATACCAGCTGTGATGGCGAGTGGAACCAATTGAGCCCTCGAACCTCATGGCTTCGTGACAGACGTAGGAATAATCCCAATAGATAAGTTGAGTGCATCCGTAAAATTGTCTCTCAATCTCCTCCAGTCTCCCACGTACGGAGTGTTTCTAGACAGTCAGCATTCAAGGCCATTTCGCGCTGGTCAACTTTGACCTTCAAGCATCAGTTCTCTCCAAGTATTTACATGTAGCAAGACTTGGGTCACAATTTCCCCGAGAGCTACTTGACCAAAGTCCTGAATAGTTACCAATTGAAAGTACTGCGCTTCTAGTCTTCTTGACCTATCGGCCAATTGCCTTGAGCCTAGGTTCAGCCAAAGTAGTAGTACTCATGGACCGTTGACTGCTTCACTACTGCCTCATCCCATCTCCGGCTTGTACCGGGTCACTGGCAAAGCGGTAGTCCTAATGATTGAGATCCCCAGCGAGAAACCAGCAGTTCAGTCAGTCTTTGCAGTTGAAATATTGTTGACAAACCGCTGAATCACAGGGCCAAGAGCCTTATGGAGGTGGGTATTAGTTTCCAGATGGATTTGAAGAACTGGCCAGAGTTGGAGATAGTGAGGAATCTCCAGTACGGAAACACTCGCCCACATACCTCCCCAACCCTAAGTGATCACCCATGACTCAAACCGCCCTCCATCTAATCCAGTTTATTCGGATGAATCTATCCAAATAACCCGACCGACTCCATCTCATCACCACTCACATTCACTCGCGGCCCCCACCCAAAGCCATGGCGGTCAAGACCTACGCCATATCAGCCCATATCGTTCAACACGTACGCCATATCAGCCCACAATGTTCAACACATCCTCTATTATTCTACTCACATCGCACTAATACACCACGAGCCCGTGGAAAAATATACCAATCATTTTTAATCCGCGCTCCCAAAGCCCCAAAAAACAATCCCATAACATACTAAACAAAAAAACACACATTTAACCAAACCTCCTAACTCGAAAAGAGCACACTAATACTCTCCCCATGATGGACCCTCCTTATCGCCTCCGCAAACACCTCATGAACGGGCAACACAAGTAGCTTGGGACAGCTCCGTCTATGTTCCTCCTGCGGTACAGAGTTTGTACAAATCACCCGATCCAACGCACTCGCATTGATCCGCTCGATCGCGTCACCAGAAAACACGCCGTGCGTGACTAGTGCATACACCTTCGTAGCCCCACCCTTAGTCTTGAGAAGTTTTGCGGCGCGAGTGATGGTGTTGGATGTGTCTGCCATGTCATCAATCAGAATCGCGATTTTGCCGCGAATCTCGCCGACAAGCATCATGGTTGCGTTTTGGCGCTCGGTGATACGGGTTGGACGGCGTTCCTAGGGGGTGGTTAGAATGGATGGAGAGAAAGTTTTTTTGGGGGTGTAAACCTTGTGGATCAACGCAAACTCCATTCCCAATGCATCTGCAATCACCGTGGCCCGCTTTGCTCCACCTGCGTCGGGAGAGACGATTACGGCGTTCTGGTAATCAGGGATATTGTACTTGATCCAGCGCTGCAGGAGGGGTCGACCGTAGAGGTTATCGACGGGGATATCAAAGAACCCCTGGTACTGTGGGTCATGAAGGTCCATAGTGATGATATGGTCCGCACCGGCACAAGTGAGGAGGTCGGCAACGAGAGTTCCAGCCTGCGCTACCCACTGTTTGTACCCAGTATTTGCGCGGTTGGGGGCCCAGTCGTTATTGAAGCCGAAGCTGCGGCCATTGGGCAGGCTTTCCGCGGTGTTTGTGCGTCGCAGTGGGGTACCAGGGATTGTCGAGGAGTGTGAGTGAGAGGGGTTCGTCCGGCCGTTTGTCCCCGCAATGCCATTAACATTGACGTCAGAACTTCTCTCGACCGCAAGACGGCTCAGCTCCCGCTCCAGACCGCCATGCGAGAAGGCTGGGCCGTAGGTTTCATAGTGTGGACCTGGGGTGACAGGTCTCGACTCAAATGTGAAGTCCTTTCCATGGCTGTTTCCAGTTTTGGCGAGGGGTGCACCAGTCTTGTTGTATGGAATGTCGCTTTGGCGGGAATACGGAAAGTGTGGGAGGACAGCAGTGACTCTCTTTGCAGAGGCGGTTTTGCAGGCGGAGATGGTGATAAGGAGTTCGATGAAGTGGTCGTTTACTCGACCGCAACCGGATTGGATCACAAATACGTCTTTGCCTCGAACTGAGTCCTGGATTTCGACCCGTGTTTCGCCGACGGCAAATTTGCTGAGTGTAATCCGTCCGTTAGGAATTCCGAGTTGCTGACAGATCATGTGGGCAAGTTCTGGGTGCGAGGAGCCGCCGAGGACTACGATATTGCGAACCATTGTGAATAGGGCGGTGGTTGTGGTGGTGGTGGTGGTGGTTGTTTTGAGTGAGACCTTTTTGGGGTGGAATTAGAATTGAATGATGGGCGTGGTGGGGTAGAAAACTAACCTTGCAAAAAGCGGGTTTCTTGGCATTGAGTATCAAACGATGCAGCCACAGTTCAATTAAAAATCACTGAACAGAGTTAAGTTTCTCCAATTCTCCAAGCCTGCTTAGTATAAAGTATCCACTGAATGAATCAATCATTATCCCCGCCATCAACCCTCCATAATTCCCTTCCTCGCCGCCGCAATAACCGCCTCCACCTCCGCCTTCCTCTTCTTAACAATCTCCTCCATCTTCTTGTCCGCCTTCTTAAAATCATCCGGCCTCGTAGACTTTTTCGCACCCATAACCTTCTTGTGCGTAGCCAGTCTTGCAGCTTTGACCATATCCAATGCCTTATCCCCCACACTTTTCGCCTGCTTTGAAACCTGATCTCTCGACTCCCTCGTCGGTGGCGGCAATGGAACATTCACCAGCAGCGGGTTCTTGGGATCCAAAATGGGCTGCACATTCAGATCCGCAATCTGTATCGCCGAGACGACGCGCTTGACATTCTGTACATGAACACCCCCGACTCAGCCCCGCCCAAAAATCCGAGCAGGGAAGGAGGGAAGGAACAGAATGCGAACCGCGGCCTCGTAAACCGTCACCGCCAATCCTCGGCCCCTGGTGACAACATGTGCGACATCCTTCAAGGGCGCAGTAGTCCCCGCGGCCTTATCAACGACGACACTCAGCCCCTCCAGTAATCCTGGGTCTGCCTGTCCAGCCCGCAGCTTGGAAAGGTCGTCCTTCAGCTTATCCATGATCCGTGCGATATCGCTCTCGAGCTTCTCGAATTGTGCGTTGAAGTCGACGGCAGCAGCCGCATTTTTTTCAGGGAGAGGGGAAGAGTAGCCTTCTCCGCTGTGTTCTTCTTCTCCGCCTTTCCCCTTTTTGACATTCTTCTTTGCGAGGAAGGGGGAGGTGGTGAATGTGCGGGGTACTGGATGAGAGAGGGAGGTTATACGGTGAAGGGGCCTGTAGATCTGATGGTCAGCCGCAAATTGAGCAATTGATGGGTCAAAGGGAAGTAATTACCTGGGGAGGATTATAGAAGGCCTACTAAGCTTGCAGGGGTATGTGCAGAGAAGAAATCGGGGGATACACATGCGGTTCATAGTGGGTGCTTGTACTTTGTATGTATCGCGGTTGTTGCGTGATGTCGTGTGTTGAGTGGGGGGACAAAGTCTGGGCGTTTGGATCCCGCGCGTTTGCAGTCGCAAGCTGAACGAGCTCTCACTTCCGACGCTAAAAGTAACGCCTACCATCCCATAAAGGCCTCAACCAGATTTACATTTCGCATGCATACAGGCTTTGTTTAGGGCAATTTGAGAGCAGAGGGCCTGTTGACTGTCCTGCCACGAGTGATGGTTCATGTGCAGGTCCTTCTATCCAAGCCCTTGATACACCCACTCATGCCAAAGGCAGCCTTTATTATAAATATATACCTTATATCGCTTGAGCCCACAAGTAAACCATATGCAATCATGGTGCAAAACACCAACCCACCGATTAACCAATACAAACAACAGCCGCCTACTCAATATCCATCTCATCCGGATCATACACGTCTCCGTACCCCACTGGTACAGAATTCACGCCATTGATTATCCCCATCCCATTCATAGACGCAGCCATATTATTAACCCCATTCATCATCCCCGCCCCATCCATTGCGTTCATCCCCATCCCATTCACGGCCATAGCATCCGCCATCGCCGCTGACGCATTAACCTTCTCCAGCTGTAACCTCTCCGCCTCCTCCGCCTCACGCTTTAACCGTAGCCGCGCTCTACTCTCAATAATCGCCTTCCTGACCCCATCACTCTCGTCGGGGACACTCAACGATTTCGGGACTGAGTACAGCACCAAATCCTTACTCGTCCCCGCGCCCTGCTTCACCGTCTGCAACTCTATCTCTGGCGCCCTCAGAACATTTTCGGGGATCTTCGTCAAGCGCTTCTCGACGTCTGGGATAAAAATGACCTTCCCCTCGTCTTCGTCTTCGTCTTCGTCGTCGGAGAGGGAGTCGATGTAAACGACATTATCGACATCCATACGCTGTGCCTGTGGGGGCTGTGGGGGCTTTGGAGGTTTTCGGTGCGCTGCACAAAGAAAGCACCGGTCAGGAATCAAACTGAAGAAGGTGAGCTACAAACAAAGGGGGAAGCCGGGGGGGTTGTGCATACCGGTAGGTGTGCGGATTGAAAGAAGTTCTAGTCGCTTTGCGAGGGGTTGTTCGCTCGTGAGTTCATTTTCTGCAGGGCGTTTTACGCCGTTGGTGGTGGTGGGGAACCATTCCATTGCGGCATGTCAGGGCTGTTTGTTGCTGTTTGGCGTTATTGTCGTTGCAAACTCGGTAAGATAGGTAGTTTGCGGGTGGAATTGTGGAGATGGCGTGGAGATGAGTGTGTATAAGGCTTGATGGTGGAGGTGCAGGGTTTACATTAAGTAGAATACGGGGGTTGCAACTAGAAGGCACCAGAAGATTGGTTATGCGCGAAGCGGAAGCTTCCGCATATTTGACCCGGCTTTTATGCACAAACTTAAAACTTGTTAACTTTGGGCTAACTCCAGTAAGGCTAAAGTAGTCTGGCTCCATGCATTTTCGACCTTTTGGGTATTGAATGGCTTCATTTTGGCCGAGATATCTACGAGTCCAAAGGACCTAATCCGGACCAATCCTACCAGTGCACCACTAGAATCCTATTGTACCAGATATCTCGCCGTCCCACCCAGGGTGTACTGTTAAGCTAAGATGCATTGCACTATCACCACACATTCGAATTTATGCCCGAAAACTCGGACGATGCAACTGCCTAGCCAAAACGCTCCTCCAAATCTCCCCTTATATAGTCGCAACATCCTGTCCCCCAAAGTTTTTGATGAAACTATCCGCCTGATGGAGGAGAGGTCTTGGAGTTGCCAAACATATAATTATAGAACATACAAGACGTATAGTTATGGCTAGCTTCACATCAGCGGCATCACTAATGATGAATACCCCTTAATTTGTATTCGAGCTCTGAGTAACTTTACGTTACCAGCACCAACTGCGGTCAGAAAGCGACAAAATACCACGCATGACAGGTGGAAGCGGGCGAGAGAGCACGGAACTACAAAACAAAAATAGAAGACCCTCAAGAGTAGTCTGGATTCACATGTCCGAACCCGACAAGTTGTGTTTGGAGGGATCTAGACCACAGCGATGGCATGGTCAATGACGTGACTGAGCATGGAGCAGGAGTGCCAGACATAATTGTTCTGTAGACCTACCTGAATAAACCACGGAACTCCCCCAATGGCCGACTCCTTCACCTCCCGCCATAGTGCCAAATGGCCGGTCAGAATCCTCAATATCTCATCACGGTGCCCATGCCAGAAACTTCAGGACGAATCTTTGCATACTAAGAAATCAGATTACCCCGCAGAAGGAGTTGCAGTCTCCGGTCGTTGGCAAGGTTTATCTCACGCCGCGCCCTATCTCCTGCGTCAGCCCCATCACCGGTTAGAACTCTATACTTAAGTATGCAGGACTACATAACTCTATTAACCAGTTCAGGGACGATGAGCGTCATTAGTGACAGCGGGATATCTGCGTAGTTCTGGCTTGTATTTGGAGATATAAACGCTGTTAGTAAGGAAATAAGGTTTTATGTGGTATGTGGTTTGTGTGTGTACAACAGTACCGTGCGGACATTTGTTGGCGGCTGCATTGAATGTTATTTTGTAAGTGGGTGAGAAAGCGAAGGACTTATAGCATACAACCGAATCAGAAGCTTTTAATCCACTGCAGTTGCTTCCTCAACAAATCAAGTGGATTCAGAGATCTACTCCCATGTTTGGCAAGAAACAATTCCTCCCCAGCTCTGTTCGACAATTCATAGTGGCATTCATCTATGCCTGGGTATAGAAGTTCTTAGATTTAGTCTCAGCAGAACGCTATCTCACGTCAAGCTGCTACTAGTGGTGATGGGTAGGAAGGTTGCTGATTGAGGTAGTGATGCTGTTTCACGAGCTTGAAGAAGTATGCTCGTTCGATGCATGAGTTCCATCTATTAAACCAAACTGTTTCTTAACATAAGTCCCTCAGATCCTTCACATTAGCAACCTTCTGTTCCACATGCCTTCCATTGACGACTGCAGCACTACTACAGCCGAGCTAACCACCACCAGTGTTAATTTGTACGAAGACTCGCTCACGAGTTATCACTCACATACTGATGAATAGAGAATACCTATCTCCTCTTATCTCAGGTTTCACCCATCCCGAATGTTGCGTATGCCTGTGCAGATGTCCGGACACTCTGTGACCCATACCCCAGCAATGCGCGGGGATCGATAAACTGCCATACATTAAATGAACCAGGGCATCAGATAACAAGGCCATATATAGCTTAGCTGATCTGGTAAAAGCGTTATAAACGCTAGTGCTCTAAACACCTGGACGTAGGCTCGAAACCTGCGTTAATCGTTCTTTTTGCGCCTGCTTGCATCATACTGGGATTTGGGGTATAGCATTACGGACTAAAGACTCATGATAATGGCCTATACTGTTTATATCCATACCCCGTGACTGGGCCTTGTATAGATGTTTAAATTCACCCTAGCTAGCTAGATAGCGAGTAAATGGCTCACCATCTGCAGGATTGATAAATTGCCACATCAAGATTTGTACGTCTATTACATGAACAAGATTAGATCAATTGTCTGACTTGGTAAATGCGCATTAAACGCAGTGCTCTGAACACCCACCTGGTCGCAGGCTCGAAACCTGCCATCGTTCTTTTTCGTTCGCGCGGTGCTCTAGGGGTTTTTATATGATGTATCGATATACCGCGCTTACAGACACTATGTACGCTTATCCTAATGCTAGAACTGACATAGTTGTGCAAAACCATTCTACTATTAAGCGTGATTAAGGTTCCTCTGGCGACAAGTATGTAGAAGTACCGTAGAGGGTGAATCAATGGAGGTATTTACACTCAAAATTCGGGCAAGTGCGGCTCAGGGTTGTCTCGTCCCCATCCGGCTGCGCCTTAGTCAACAAGTTGACACGGAAAGTGAGGATGATTTTTTTGTGGGGTTGAGACTAAATCACATGACTACGAATGACTAACACCAACCATTTTCCGGCTGGGCTCGAGACAAGGCTCAGGTGTGAGGGCATCTTGCAGGGCGCCAAGCAGTGACGAAGCCATCAGCCCCATCGCTTCAACTCCAAGTCTCTGACACTCCAGCACTCCAACATTCCAACATTATTACCCACAACCACCCGCAGCCATGTCCTTTGACCGCCTATCCTCCCTCGAGGCCCAACCCACTACCTCCCGCAGTACAGGCTACAGCGACGACCCAGAGTTCGCCTCTCTCACCAGCTCCCTCTCCGCCCGCCTCTTCACCCTTACCTCCAACATCACACAACTAAACCGTCAGCTCGCACTCGTTGGCACAAAGAAAGACTCGGAAACTGTTCGCGCCCGCGTCACCCGTCTTCTTGACGAAACTCGAAAAGGCTTTCGCGAAGTTAGTGATGGCGTCAAGCGCGTCAGGAATTGGGATGATGCATCCCCTAGCATGAAATATACCCAGGAAAAGCTACAGAATCAACTCACATCCGCTCTCGCTGACTTCCAAGCTGCACAGCGACTGAGCGCGGAGAAGACACGGCAGTATGTAGCCGCTACCAGACGCCAAGTCCATGAAGAGGATCCTGAGAGGTATACGGATGAAGAGGGCGGGGTGCGGGTGCCACTTGTCCAGCAACAGGCACAGCAGGCGGCGCTTGCAGATCAGGGTGAGGTCGAGTTTCAGGAAAGCCTAATTGTGCAGCGCGAGGAGGAGATCCGGGACATTGAGCGGGGAATTACTGAGTTGAACGACATTTTCAGGGATCTGGGGACGATGGTTACCGCACAGGGAGAATCGCTGGATGTTATCGAGGCCAATGTCGGCAATGTAGCGCAAGATCATAAGGCAGCAAATATGGAGTTGAGAGCTGCTGCAAGGTACCAGAAGGGCGCAAGGAACAGGGCTTGCTGTCTGTTACTTATTCTAGCAGTAGTACTGGCGGTAGTGCTTCTGGCAGTGAGTTCTAAATGAATCTATTGCACCCATCATTGTTGTTGTACTGATTGTTGGGTTAGATTTTTTTGGGTTAATGACGATGATCGGCCACTATTGCAGCTTTTCGTTATTTCTCGATATTAAGGACTCTGATATACTTCCTCGTCTGCGCTCTACGGCGCTTGTGCTTGTGTACTTGCCTCTTTCTGCCTTTGTTAGCGTGGGATTCGTACTCTATCTTTCCTACTACTGCTTTGATACATACGAATGAATAAGACATGAATGTGGGAGCGAACCAACCGCAGGTTTCTCTCGCTCTATTACAGGCTCACTATCTACTAAGTAAAGCCCCTTACGTCTCACTATCCGGTTCGAATCCAGGAGCCAATGTCTAGCTTAGCTGGTGCTGCAAACGCCAAGGTCCGAAAACCTTAGTAGGTGCCGTACTATAAACACCAGGTGTTGTAAACATCAAGAGGTTGGTGCTGTAAACACGAAACCTCACAGGACCAAGACTTAAAACCTGTGTCCGCATTCTTTTACCAGTCTAGATACTCGTCCGGGTACGGCACTGACGCTGGTATTTTTATGCTCAGTGGGTGGAGGTTCTCGATTGCTTCCGGCGTAGATTTGTACAATACAGCATCTATCGTCGCCGTGTAAGCGGACAAGAGAGCGTCACACTAACAACCAGAAAAGCAATGCAATATGATTACAAACAAACAAACAAACAGTCAGAAAAGTCAGACGTGAGTTTATTGGAAGATTCGGACACTGATTCAAACCTAGTCTCAAAACTCATTGATTGTGCAAACAGTCCTCTGTATATGAAGTATGAGCGTGCACGCTACGGGGGCGAGACTTTACTACGTAGAGAAGAATCAAGATGAAATCTTTCCCGCGTGCTGGTGCTCTGACATGAGTATGTCACCCACCAGAAGTCCTCTATATCTCTTAGACAGTCCAACACGTCCACCCGAAAATCAGAGTCAGCCAAAAGGTGTTTGCTTTCTTTGAATGTAGGTTTTCGGTACGCTAAATATTGTAGTCCGGATCCTTTTTATTTTCTCCATGCGTTTACCCTTGAAACCCAACCCACACTACTAGAAAGACTCCAAGGGGAAGAAGGGTAGTGGAAAGGGTCTCCCCCACCTAGCCGGCCATCCGGAGGGGAGGGGAAACGGGCTCTGCCATCTCTAGTTAGAGTAAATATAGTATAATTAAAACAAATAAAAACTAGAAAGACTCCTCCTGGAAGCATGCCATTGCTGCGGTGACGGCCTAGGATTTTCTATAGTTGATAGTTGATCCCGTTGCCAGAATTCTTCCCTGCTGGCAAAACACCGGGAATTAGGATCTACAGTCAACTGCACCCAATACTGCGCCTCCTCCAGGTGGAGGGAATCGATGATAGTTATGGTATCGGTGATATGAATCACACTCGGCCACCCCTACCCTATGACCAACAGGGCCGTAGGGTCTGAATGTGCACCGGCAGAAATAGCTTCTCTCCCACGGCATCAGCGCACCGTTCTCCTGAACGTAGATTGATTTATAGTCCCGTGTCTATCTGCAAGACACACGGCCCGGTTTCATGAACTCTTACCCTCCTGTGCGGATTTCGGGATTCGGGAGCTGGGTATATGAACTTAGCCGTAATCTTCTCCCTCGCGGCAAGGCGTATACACCCGCTGTATCTAGGATATAAATTTGATTCAGACATTACCGGCTATAATACCGACGCTAGTAGTTGGAATAGAGTGAAGTGAGAACTTAGGGTAAATTGCAAAAGCCTAAAGCAACGGGAGAGGGAGAAGGGGCATGTGGTACAGTCGAATGACCTACAATGACCGCGTGTTATGCCTTGACAGCAGAAGGATTAATTGAATTCATCATGAGGTGGGCAATAGGTTTAGAGTTGTCAGGGCTCGCTTAGAGTATTCTACTCTAATTGCTAGCGTTCTTCTATGTGCCCGCGTAGAGCATGCTGCATTAATCAGGCGTTTATATGATAGCCAGATGAACTTTAGGAGGCGTGCTGAGGCTAGGGTAATCACATCAAGTATTGTGGGACTGAGAGATACATAGAAGCCTTATGCAACTGTTGGCGGGTTGGTATCTTATTCCATGGTTCTTGCAGCCCTGGTGTAATGTTGAACATTAACTGTTTACTAAGGCTATGATAATCAGGGAACCACAAACCTTTGAACATACTAATCTACTGATCCGATCATATATCTGTGGCTGCTGCTGCCATCCTCCAATGTCCGCCTAAATTTTACATTTCTCCGCACTGCGTGATAACAACATCCGTTGTGGGCCTGTCCAAAATACACCGGACGTTCTCGATCTTCCTTACCACGTCCATGCCGTCAATAACCTTCCCGAACGCAACGTACTGGCCATCAAGGAACGGGTGAGCTTTGCTGGTGATAAAGAACTGGCAGCCGTTGGTATTTGGACCAGAGCTGTGGGAGACAAACTGTAAGCTCGAAGCTATACCTCACGCAGTGAGGGGATGTACTTAGCCATAGAAAGGATCCCAGGCACATCGTGCTTTATCGTAAAGCCTTCGTCGTTGAATCGATCCGAGCCGTAAATTGTGGCGGATCCAGTTCCGTCACCATTTAAAAAATCGCCACCTTGGATCCTGCGCCATGATTAGAAATGTGCATTCTCGTCTCGGCTTCGGGGGGTTTTTCATCCGCCTCGACATGATGACGATGTCAATTGAGGGTAGTAGCATACATGAAATCTTTCATCTGTATACCCGGGTTTCGTTACTATCGGTCGGGCTGTTCAGGCGACTACTTGTCTTACCACTCGGTGGAATTTGGAGCCCTTGTAGCCTTGCGGTCGTCCGCCTCGTCCCTTCGTCTCACCAGTGCAGAACTGCCGGAAGTTTTCCGCTGTCTTTGGAACGATTTTGGGGTAGAGCTCCATCTTGATACGCCCGAGGGGCTCGCCTAGACACAGCGGGAGCTGTTAGCTGGCTGGAGTAGAGTCGGAGGAGATGCTTCACCTACCCCCAAGGGCGACATCGAAGAAGCAAACGGGGTTCTCGAAAGACGTCATATTGAAGATGCTAGGGAGGTGGACGGATCTGATTGAACCAAGAACGTAGGTTAGAGTCGGGAGTGTGGGTGCGGAGGGAACTAGTGTGGGGCCTTGGCGGGCTAGATGCGGCTCTGGGTGATCGAGGCAAGGAGCGTGGGGATTCATTCTGCACCCAACAGCGGTGCACCATGGACTGTGGAGGCATTTTCATGGGCAAGGGTGCACGGCCGTTGCACCCATGACGACGACGATGGACTTTTCGTTTTGAAGGGATACACAGTAGAGCACCACACTCCAATTGGCAAAGCTGCTGGTTCACATAGGGCTCTTAGAAGTGAGCTTACCGCCCTCTGCTTAATTTGGACAATAGCCTACCCGTCCCAAACAAAACAAACTTGAGATCTCCATCCCGGTTGGGTGTCCTTGGCGATTGTATGGACGATATGCAGCGGATGTGGCCGTGTCGGCGGTTGTTGGGTATGGCCAGTTGCTGGAGGGTCTGGCTTACAGCACCGTTGCTATTGAAGCCGTTATTTATATGCATCTACTCTATTTTTTGGTGTTCGTCCGCTACGGATATCATCATAGACATAATACTTGCCAGAAAGAGATGTTGCATGTAGCTAGTATGACCGGGTTCGAGTTCAGCTCGAGTCATTGGTGTGGTTGGCGAGTTGGTGATGTTGTGAGCGGGCAACGTCTTCCTTTCTTCATGCAATCCAACCGACCTGAACTGGCATCTGCAGCGCACGAAAGAAAGTGACACCTCCATCCTCAAGAGTAAAGTGGCTGGCTTTTGCCACACTCCTGACTCCTGGAATTTGCCAGTTCTCTTCCCAGTGGTCCTACCTTCCTCTAACCAACCTACCCCCTCATCTTTCGTCCCTCCTCCTCTGCTCCTTTCCTTTCCTTCGCTTCGCTTCCCTTCCCTTCCTTGTTCGTTTGATTTGTTTGCGATCTCATCCTTCCCATCACCCGGATTTTCTTTCTTCGGGAGGGCAACTTTGCTGTAGCAAGGGATATCGACAGACAACCGATTCCAGCGCAGAGCGTAGGAGCATCCGAACCAAGGCTGCACCACCAAATTTACCCTCAGGTATCGTCAACTTCTCAGCCGTGAGTCGGGCTCCGGTGAAAGAAACAGTGAATCCGACAAACACAAATACATACTACGCACCCATCAAAGTAATCACTGGCGCTCGATACAGTAGTGCAGTAATACGGTGTGCATCAGTTCACTTGCATTGCGTCTTGGGGTTTGTCGGTGCTGCTTTGTGGTTTCTTCGTTGCTGGTCGGCCTTGCTTGCTTCTTTCCTTTATTACCTGCAGCTCGCCCTTCTCCCCGCTACGCGAACCTCCAAACGTTGTCGTTGGCTTACCACCACGCACCATTACTCTACCTACCCCGTGAATATATCGCGCGCATACCGGATGGGATTCTAGTTTGCCGGAATCCTCAATCCTTTTTCCTCTTAATTCTTCCGCCTTCATTCCGACTGTTCACAAACTGCACGTCCCCCCGTCGCCGTCGACGATACGACAATCATGTCGACTACAGCTGGAGCAATACCGACGGAAACGGGTCAGAGGAGCGATGGAAATGGCGGCGGCCCGACTAGTAGTCCACTGTTATTCTTCGTTGCGTTGGGATTTGGTGTCGTTTTCACAAATTTGTGGTATGTAGGCACCCGTGTTCGGAGTCTTGCATTACGAGCAGCCACCAACCGTGCTATAAAACTTTGTTTAGGATTATCGTTGGTGTAAAGTATTGTTTTCGCTACAATGCTCGACAGCGTGCCCGGGCGAATGGCGACGAGGAAGTTGTGGATCTACAAGCCATGCCGCGACCGCATCGACGGCGGAGGGAGAAGAAGCTCATGAGCGTGGACGAGGTCAACGAGAGGTTCCCGATAATGAAATACAAAACCTGGCAGGCTCAACGGGAAGCGGCAGGTTTACCATCGGAGGGTGGGGTCAAAACCGAACCAAATAGTAGAGCGGGAAGTATACGGCAGGTCGAAGCTATGTCGCCGCCTCCAGCAGAAGTCTCTTCGTCACCTAGCACTAACAGGACATCGACCGACGTGCGACATCTTTCTGCAATAGACAAGGAATCAGGCGCTTCAACGTCGTCTCCAGATCCTCCCCCGACGGTTCTGGACGACGACAAGGCCTCAGTAAAGGACAAGCGGCTGTCTGATGTTTCGGAAATTGAGCGCAGTAAAGAACACCACGACGATGATGACGACGATGGTGATGTGAATCCAGTTCCTGCTGAACTCTTGAAATCTGTTGGGGATGCTTGCGCAATTTGTCTTGACACTATTGAGGATGACGATGATGTCCGCGGGCTCACATGTGGCCATGCGTTCCACTCTGCCTGCTTGGACCCATGGCTCACAAATAGAAGAGCATGTTGCCCACTTTGCAAGAAGGATTATTATATTCCTAAGCCACGACCCGAGGGAGAGGCTCAGCATACGAATCCGGCTGGTAGTGCGCGAGAACGCAATCGCCGTCAGAGGGAGACAGCGGCCACGCCACCAAGTTTCTTTCTTGGCCCGCCTTTCCATCGTAGGGTGTTCTTTTCTCCGCCACGATACTCGCCCGGGCGTGATGGGAGGCAGGCACGTCCTCAGGGTTCATCCCAAAGGGCAGCTCCACCTCCCGTTGCAGAAGGCGGCCGCCGAAGTTGGATACGGAACCCATTGCAAGGCCTTTCGCTTCCTCGTCCAGCAGCTCTTCGACGGGGCAGAAATTCGGATAGCACAACATCACCACCAGACATGGAGGCGGGTCGGCCAGGACAGGTTACGGCACAACCAATAGCAGCATCACCACCAGACATGGAGGCGGGTCGGCCAGGACAGGTTACAGCACAACCAATAGCAGTGTGAAATCAAAGTCGATCTTACACGGAATTTCGGTTCGGACGGACGACAACCATGCCGTGTTTGTCTACTTGTTTGGAGCGATTGTTTTTTCGTCATGCTTCTGGGATGGCGTTGGTCTATTTCTGCCGTTTGTTCTCGAGGCGCTTGCGTGGGTTTTGCTGTGTGTACACTTTGGTTCCTTGGGGTTTACGGGTTTTCAGTTTCAGATCCTTTTTCTTTCTTTCTTTTCCTTCACGGGCGAGCTGGGATGATGGATGGGTTCGTTGAGGAAGCAAAGGAAATCTTCGGCAATATCTATCTGTCTCTTGATTGATCAATATGGGGACAAAATTCGATGATCTTCCTTTCGGGGTTTTTTTCTTTCCTTGGCGTGTAAAATGGGAGGCAGGGCAGTGGGTTTGGTGAAGGTAGCAATATCATGTATCTCTTCTAGGCATGGATATCTTCTCGATTGCGGGGTTTTGTATAATGGATGGCTGTGTAATGAGGAGAGGAACTACATATACCCACCCCAGCCCCCACCTTCATCGTTTCCTGTGGAGGCGAATATGTGTGAATACCGTTTTTTGTATCTTTGCATTTGTATTTGGGGGAAAGGAGGTTGCCTGCTTGCTTGCTTCATATTTTAACCGTTAATACCCATTCATACTTTTTTTCTTATTATATGTTACTGTTCTTCTCGGCCGATTTGTACTTTGTTTTTCAGTCGGTTCCAATAGTTCGGAGTGTGGGGAATTTTTTTGGCAGACAGAACAGCAATTGTAGCGCAATCTGTTTTTGAACACCTATCATATCCTCACCTCATCAAGCCTTTCGTGGGAGGCTAGCAATGCTGGGCTATGGAACTAACGTTACGCAGAACTACTGCTGTGACATGTCTGGAACGGGGATTGATACTCGGGCTTTTAGCGAGCTTACTCTGCGAGCGAGATGCTATACGTACGTACGTTCGCCCTCAAGTGCGAATGGAACGGGAAAGTGAGCTGGCTGTTTCAGATGGGTTGGTTCTTTGGATATAGCTTAGGTAGTACACTTTGACGTATCTATGCCTTGCTTTTATTTTACTTTGTACCCTGGCTTTTATTTCTTCGTGCATCATATGTTGCGACTGTAGGGCACATGTTCCCCGGGTGTTTCACCAAAGGAATAGTTGGGGAGTCGTACGATGACGGAGAGATCCTTGAAACGTCCAGAATTCCAAGTTCCAATAACATCCGGCCCGTTCCTTGTTCCCAGTATATAATCAAACGTTTCTCATCCCATATCAACGTCATAACCCCCCTTCCAATTCTGGTCATCTGCTGCCTCTAGTATCATACTCGTATTATACACGTAATTCACAAGTCGCAAAGAAGGAACCATGATAAAAAACTTAACCCCACGTACCACCGCCACCACCCCTCCCCTGCCTCTTCTGTGCCGATAACCGCCAGCTATCATCGCCTTCTCCAAAGCGATTAAACAGCGGCTGGATCCTCTCGTTCTTCCGGCGTTTACTAAGCTCTCCCTTTCCGCCTCCGACCTTGAAGAAGCTTGGCGCAACCTCGACTATACCATCGTTAGCAAAGTGAGCAGATAACGAGGGGGAAAGAAACATACCTAGCCACTTCGGCTCAATACTCGTGGTGCATTGCATATACTCCTTCGTCGTCATAACGAGCGTATGAAAGATGACATGTTCCGCCGGCTTCCCAAATAGTGCCGAGCTGGGGTGCATATACACGGGCGTCCCCTCGATGAGCGTGCGATACCCCTCACTCGGGTCCTTCCTAGCCGAGTTCCTAAAGAACCCCGAGCACAGAGCCTGTCGCGCTTTCATGGTGTTCCGTCCACAGGACACGATGCGGTGGTTATACCTACTCATGATCATCTCCAACTGCTGGCGTACATCCTTGGCACGCTTCATGGAACGCGCCTGGATGAAGTTGTCGAAGCACCATGGGTTGGAGTAGCCACTATTTTTCCACGCGTTGTAGACGTTTAGGAGGGTGAGGTGGTCACCGTGGGGGTCGTGGAATTTCGCCTTCTTTTGGTCGGCTTGTTGCTGTTTTTCTTTAGGGCGGTAGAAAACGGTTTGTACGCTCAGCATGGCGACGATACTGAGAATTTCGTCGGAGCAGCCCATATCCACGCTTGCGATTAGAACCTTTGCCAACGCGGGCTCCATAGGGAAGTCGGCCATTTTCCGGCCGAGCCGTGTGAGGAGGCCTTCGTCGTCGAGGGCGGATAAGGCGTAGAGCTCCTCAAGCGCGGTTAACATGGTGTTGGTCGGGGGTGGGTCCATGAAGTCGAAGTGGAGGAGGTCGTTGATACCCATTGCCTTCAGCATCAGAATTGTGTGCGAAAGATTCTGCCGCTGGATTTCGGGCACGGAGGTTGGCAGCATCTCGCTCTGGAAGGCTGACTCGGTGTACAGACGGTAACATTTTCCTGGACCCGTACGGCCTGCACGGCCTGCACGCTGCTTCGCCTGCGCCTGGGAGATGGGGGTGACAACGAGGGAGTCCATGCCAAGTTTTGGGTCAAAGGCATTCTGCTTTACGAAGCCCGGGTCGATAACGTAGTAGATTTGATCGATTGTGATGGAGGTTTCTGCGATGTTGGTTGCAATCACGACTTTACGGCTCCCGGGCGGTGCGGGCTCGAAGATGCGAGATTGCATTTCAGAAGGGAGGGCAGAGTAGACGGGGAGGATAATGAGCTCCGGAACGCTCGGACCGAGGGCTTTCATGCGTTCGTAGAGGATCTCGCAACTGGTGTCAATTTCTTCCTGACCCGTGAGGAAGAGCAGGATATCTCCGGGAGGTTCGCTGAGGTGGATCTGCATAACGGTGATGAGAGCAGCATCTAGGTAATCACTCTCCGGCTCCTTGGTGTATAGGATTTCGACAGGATATGTTCGTCCAGGAATTGTGAAGATGGGACACTCATTGAAGTAGTTTGAGAACTTTTCGGCATCCAGAGTGGCCGAGGTAACGATGAGCTTGAGATCAGGACGCCTCTTGAGGGTCTTCTTTAAGAGTCCGAACAGGATATCCGTGGCAATGGTACGTTCATGTGCCTCATCCAGCATAATGACGGAGTATCGTTTCAAGTCTGGGTCGAGAAGGACTTCACGCTGGAGCATACCGTCCGTCATGTATTTGATTTTTGTCTCGGGGCTGGTACAATCTTCAAAACGAATAGTATATCCAACCTCTTGACCTACTCTGCATCCTACCTCCTCCGCCACACGTTTGGCCACCGACATGGCAGCCACACGTCTGGGTTGAGTACAACCAATGATGCCGTGATCCGCAAACCCCTCTTCTGCTAGATACTGTGTCATCTGCGTCGTTTTTCCCGAACCAGTGTCTCCCACCACAATTAATAGTTGATTTTCCCGGATAGCCTTAACTAGAGAGCTTCTCAGTTTGTAAACTGGAAGAGATTCTCGTTGTTCGCGGATGCTAAGATTAGTTATCCTCCCGAAAGACGTATTTTTGCTCATGGTAACCCGCTTCCACTCCGGAAGGTCCTGGGGAGGATTCGAGTTGGCGTTCTTGAGGTCTGATGCGAATTTATGCTCACCGGCCGCAACCATTGGATCTTGCCATTGTGCAGACAAGTCCACTTTTTGGGCTTCTTCAGCAGCCACGTCTGCAGCATGCTGCTGCCGCAGCTCACGCCGTTCTTTGGCCAAAGAGGTACCAGCCATCGCAGCTCGGTTCATAGATCCATCGGGGGCCTTGACAACCCGGATAGGTGACAATTCCAGACTCTGCTTCGTCTGACCTGCCAGGAATGGCGGCTCGTCGCCCCTGACTTCGATATCAATATCTTCTTCTTCCTCAAATTCACCTTCCCCTCTGAGTGTCATATTATATTCCTCATCAATATCAGGATAGTCTTGAGCCGATAGAACCCCTGATGATATCAGCTGCTTGATTTCCCATCGTTCTGGCGAAGTCATGCGTTTCTTTGTACGCATAGCCTTGCCATCAATATTGCCTTCAAAAACAGGCACTGGGTTGTTGTCCAAATTTCCATAACGCGATCCAGATTTGCTCAGGCCTTCCATATTTGCCCCCGACGCTATCCGCTTTGCTGGGTCGAGATCGAGTCCGGTATTTTGGTCGACATCCTTCATGGAAAGGCCTATCCGGTCACCCTGGACACTGGTAATCTTCACCTTCACAGTTTGGTCAAGAGATAGCAGGTCGGATGGGTGGTTAACCCTCTGTCCCTCTCGAATCGCAGAAACATGTACCAATCCCACTGCGTTGCGCCTCGTGCCCTGGCCCTTGACTCTAAAGAGGTTCACAAATGCGCCGAAACTCTGCAGTCCACTGATTTTACCGTCGTAGACTTTGAATAACACAGGTGCCTCGTCGACCTCTGGTGTCGGTGGCCTTCTGAACTCATTGTTCCTTCCTCGCCCACCGCCGTACCCATTCCCATTCCCATATCCATTCCGATCATTCCGACTGCTCCTCCCAAATTCATCTGTGTCGTCTCCATCCCTGCCCGATCTCCGACTCTTTCTCCTGTCCGGTGATATGGAGCGCGACCGCGACCGTGACCGTGACCGTGACCGCGACCTGTGCCTATGCCTCCTCTTATGCTGCCTAGAATCTTCATATGGCGATAAACTGCGCTTCTGTGTCGAAGGTTGCGTCGCACGACCAGGCGCAAGACTCTCTAGCATGGCAAAAGTATCATCCACTGGCGGCGCAACACTTCCTTTCTTCTCGGATTTGTTCTTCTCTTCCAACTTTTCAAACGCCGCAAGCGTATCATCAATTGCATCCTTCTCGGGTTTGTCATTATCCTTCGGAGATCCATCTAGGTACCCTTTACCTTCCCAGGGGTCCTTATCCGGCATTGCTAATCCTCTAAAAACGCGCGCCTTCTTATCCAGATCTACAGCCGAGCTCGGTTCACTATTATCTTTAGATACCTTATTGCGATGTTTAGGGTGCATCGTCAAGATGAGTCGATCGATAGTCTCGGCCAGGGAGTTTGGAAACTGCCCACCAAGCTCTGCAAGCTTGGACTTGAACTGTTCCGGGCTAGAACATTCTCCGTGTAGGTTTATGATGAACTCGGCAATCGTTTTGTCGTTGATTCCAAGATGGTTACTGAGCTCGGTGGTGATTTTGGAGACGAGGGAGAGGAGCTCGAGGTTTTGGAGGTCCGCAAGGGCGTCCATTATGGCGTTTTAACGTGCGCCCAACTGCGGGAGGACTACTTGTATGGTGTTTGAAGCGAGCGACGTGGACGTTGGGAATGTAATTGGGGTGCGCGAATTTGGTGGTTCAGGGCGTTCTGTTGACTTGTTGGCGAAAGGAGGGTGTTGGTGGCGGACCTCTTTAACGCTGGCTTGGCGCTGAAGAGCCGCCGCTAACTATCGAGAGAAATAAAACTTCCTGCAAGGAACAACAGATCACATCTTGCTCCATTTCCACCAACTCGTCCACTATAGCCGTCGCACTACCGCCAAAATGCGAGGCAAACGTTCAAAAGCCTACAAAAAACTTATGGGAGCGTACCATCAGACATTCGGTTTCCGCGAGCCCTACCAAGTACTTCGTATGCAATCTCTCTGCGCTTTCTTCTGCGCTTTCTTCTGCGACCTCATATACAAGACCGAAGTACTGATATTACCGCTTGCAGTTGATTCTAATATGGTCAAAGAAGCCACAAGATGCACTATGGATATCCCACCAGCCCTCGAGCGCACTCTCCGGGGCAAAGTCAAGCCCTGTACGTTATCGTTCATAGACGCTACGCATTGCTTTGGCAACTAACAGTTCGCTGCAGTAATAACACAATGTTCTATTCGCCACCTGTACGCCCTTTCCGCCGCCGAAAACCCTTCCAAAGAGCGCCTCATAGACATCGCCAGAAGTTTCGAGCGCCGAAAATGTAATCATCATGAGCTCGAGGAGCCACTACCAGAGAAAGAGTGTTTCGAGAGTGTAGCGATCAAGAATGGACAAAACAAGCACCGATATGTCATTGCCAGCCAGGACAGAGAAATTCAGGGGCTCTTTAGGGATATTCCAGGTGTACCGTCCATCATCATCAACCGCAGTGTTATGATCCTAGAACCTATGAACAAGGCGAGCAAATTCAAACGGGATGGGATGGAGCAGGAAAAGTTTTTAAAGGGAATTGTGGACGCGAGAGCGGCGGATAAGGTGCTAAGAAAGCGGAAACGAGAAGACGAGGAGGAGGATGGCGAGAATGCTGGAAGTGATGGGGTAGAGAATGGCGAAGAAGGAGCGGTCAAAGAGAAGAAGAAGAAGAAGAAAGGGCCGAAAGGGCCTAATCCGCTCAGCGTGAAGAAGAGTACGAAGAAACCGGACGGCAGCAGCAAGCCTCCGAAAAAGGCAGCAGAGGGAGGCACTGACGGACAAGTCAAGAAACGGAGGAAAAGGAAACACGGAAAGGGAGGAGGTGGTGGAGGACAAGGTGCATCAACGGAAGGTACATCAACGGAAAGTACATCATCAACAGGGAACGTTCCTGCAGAGTATTAGTATTCGAGTTGAAAGGTGTAATAATAGTTAATATCTCGATGCGCGGATCGGAAGCCAAATTAAGACGAGTGATAGGGCTAGTAGTGACGTTACACAACGCTACCCGTTCCTACATCATCGCGCCTTGACCTCAGCTCCAACCCTCCATTCCTTTCCCCGCCAACATTCTACGATGAAGTGCCAAAAATGTCGCCAGACCATTAAGCTGCATGGCTCACTCGAGGACATGAGTCCAGCGGCATTTAACTTGCTCATAGGTTGTCTCTTTGCTCCCCCAACACCAGCGGTGTCGCTACTAACAGCTTCTCCGATAGGTGCATCTTCACAACCTCTGCCAACCTCCGAACATACATCCTTAAGCAAGCCTACCTACCCAGCCGACCGCCGCGAGGTTTTCGAGAAAGCATCCCAGAATGCTGGTACACCATCCTTCAAACGAATGGTGCCGAATCCCCGCATTGGCACCGGCAGCCACTCCCGTTCTCAATCCAACTTGAACTTGGGGCCTTCCAAATCCATTTACCAAAACCCCGCCGAATCCTTTGTGGTGCTGACCGAGTCACAAATGATGCCGCCGGTTCCAAGTCGGCAAAGCAATACGCCACAACATGAGCAAGACAAAGCGGTAGTGGATGAAGATGATCAAAGCGCGCAGTCGCAACTACTGAAGCGGTCGGAACGCTTATTTGAGATATTGAGCGCTAGAACCGATATAGACCATCCCATCTGTATGGAGTGTTCGGAATTGCTGATTGAAGGGTATACAAAGCGGTTGGCAAACGCCACGAAAGAGAGGGATTCGTTTGTGGACTTTTTGAAGAAGGTTAATGCCGAGGTTCCCACCGCCGCAGAACAAGAGGAACAGCAGGAGGAACTACGGAGGCTCAAAGCGGAAGACGCGGCTGCTCTTAAAGAACTACAAGAGCTAGAGAAGCAACGCGCGGACGTGGATGCTGAGATCAAACGTCTCGAGGAAGAGTCCCAGAAATTAGACGAGGAAGAGGAAGAGTTTTGGCGTGACAGGAACGCATTCACTCTCAAGCTCGATGAGTTTCAGAACATGAGAGACGGCGTTAACCTACAATACGATCATGACTCGAAACAACTGGAGAAGCTACAGCGAACGAACGTTTACAATGATACATTCAATATCGGTCATGATGGTTTTTTTGGGACTATCAACGCTTTGCGGCTTGGACGCCTGCCTAACCAGCCTGTACTTCCATGTTTTTCCTGATCACCTGATATAGATTGCTTATACATCCATTTGCAGGTAGAATGGGTTGAAATAAATGCCGCATGGGGACAGACACTGCTCCTCCTTGCTACCATTGCCGAAAAGTTAGGGTTTACATTCGACGGATACCGCCTAAAACCCATGGGCTCTACGTCCTGCATTGATAAACTTGATCTTCCCGCTTCGTCATCATCGACAGACCCCAAGGTGACCACGTTGGAGCTTTATTCCTCCGGTGACCTCCCTATAGGTCGCATGTTCATGCATAGGAAGTTTGACATGGCTATGGTAGCCTTTCTGGAATGCCTTAGGCAGTTGGGGGAATACGTTGAACAGCGAGATCCTACCTTGAAGCTACCCTACAAGATTGTCAAAGACAAAATCGGCGATAGTTGCATTAGGCTTGCCTTTAATCAGGACGATGCATGGACGAGGGCTTGCAAGTATACGCTTACTTGTGTCAAGTTTCTATTGGCTCATACTAGGTAAGTGATACCGTTTCTGACTGTAGTTGGAATTACCAGTTTGGTAATGAAGTTTCTTGCGCTGGTGCAGCAATGCGGCATACGCGAGACGCAATGGAGGAATGTGAAATTTTACGTACGTTGTTGTGATTACATATTTGGGGTTTATAGCGGGCGTTCAAAGTGGAGAGGTGGATAATATCCTTCTGTTAGGTTTGATATCAGCACATCCGCGCACTCCAACATGATACTGTTTTTCGCTGTGGAGGGTATTCCGATTCATGATATTTGGATATACAGCTAGATATAAATATAGAAATTTGGCAACTCTTTATCTCACTTCTCATCATATCTTCGTTATCTGATATGTCAGATGACAAAGTCCGACCAGCATTCTTGCATTAATACACACTAACCCTCGTCCAATTCAGCATTATGGTCTGCTCGTAGCTCCGGATGTAACATCACCGCATCTGGACCAGTTTGAAGCTTGAGTAGGTCATTCAAGGTCAACTGTCCAATCTCGGATGTCGTTTGCTTTGGCTTGAGTTTGGTAGACTTTGTTACTCGAAACTGTTTGGTCACGGTAACTTGCGGGATGACATCTGACAGAAACTCTAGGCTATCTATGCGGGACACAGCATCTGCTGTACTCCTAGAATCAGAATGGTTGTGATCAGTCAGATTAGATGCAACAAATTACCATAGTCCTTGTACTGAACAGTCTTTCTTTGCTTCCGCTGTGCTACTAACGACCGGACGCCCTGTTCCGTAAGAAACTGTATAAACATTTCCTATCGTTCCAAGGTCAGTTCCTTCTCGTCCCAGGTGGCAGCTAGCTTGATGGGAGGGAAGATGTTTGTACCGTCGCCACCGAAATGAGGTGTGTGGCTGGCTTGTTGCATTGATAGGCATCTTCATCGGTTTTGATAATCTTCATTATCTTTGCTCCTGGTGATAATATGAGTATGGACCTGTTACAGTGGAGACGCGGAGATGGGACGTACGAGGAATAGCTGACTGACCCACAGCTTCCATAGGGTCCATATAATTCGCAGAGATCTCAATGTCGGTTGGCATATTTGCAGTGTTTACAACTAGAATTGAGTTGACCTTGGTTCAGGCTCAAGTAGTTTGACGTGATGAAATATATGATAGAAAGGTACTATCTAGTACAACACGTGATGTAATGCATGCTTAATGCATGCTTAATGCATAATTTCATATAGAGTATCACATGACATGCTTCACAACCAATCATCCCAAAATTAAAAGAGCCTGAACCAAAACCTAGAAAACAAGTCGAGTGTATTTGAAGTAGATTTAGTGTTTTCAACTACCGCACTTACTGCAACCTACCGCATATAAACTTCATCTACTTAATTATGTACTTCATTCTATTCATGTAAAACACTATACAGCTTATTTACAGCGTCCACCGAGCCTCACCTATGTGCTGTATCTTATGCCATGGCATTCCATACGGATTCATGAATGTCACTGACACTCACCCCTTCTAGGTATCGAGCACTTGCTACTCAGGCACGACATCCTTAAATTCTTCCCACATTGTAGCGACCTTCATCCCAGCCAACTCGGCCTTCCCCACGGTGGCTCTTGCAGCCTCGATTACAGGCCGATCTATCATCCTACCATCCAGCGCCCAGCTCCCCTTCCCCTGTTTCTCGGCAATGCGCTCCGCACAAAGCAACCTCACCGAATCTCTCACTCTCTCCAAGCTGGGTGCAAACAGCCTCTGCACAACCTTGATCTGGGAAGGATGGATACATTGCTTTCCGGTAAATCCCATCCCAGCACCTCCTTCACACTCACGGGTCAGAGCACCAGACGGGTCCTTGTAGTCTGTGCAGACGAGATCAATGGCAGAGTCAAGATTGTAGGCGCGCGCCGCAGCAACGATGGTTTGACGAGCGAAGAGGAATTCAGTTAGGGAGGGGGTGCGTGTGAGACTCAGGTCGAGGCTGAAGTCTTCGGCTGCAAATATCAGACCCGAAAGCAGGGGCGTGGAGGTACAGATGGAACGGATATCCATTACTGCACGGGCAGACTCGATCAGCGCTATAAGGCGGATGTTGTGGTGACCCGAGGCGGAGAGGACATCGTGGACGAAGGTGCTGGAGTTGAGGTTAGCGGGAGAGCGTAGGAGCGGATAAGTGGCACTTGCAGGTCCGAGGGTTTGTTGACTTTTGGGACCACTATGGTGTCTATATTGGATGCTTTGAGCTCGAGGTGTATTAGTTGCGGGTTTGCTAAGAACTGTGGAGACAGAGGCGCACAGTTTCTCTCAAGTCCTCGAGGGCGAGCCCAGTTTCTGCGGCATTGATACGCACGGCTTGCTCACGAATTCCAGGGGCTCGAGGAACGCAGAGGACGTCAAGGATTTGACGGCGAGCGGTAGGCTTTTGGGACAGAGTAACGGAGTCTTCGAGGTCATAGGCCTACTTCTACATCATGAGCTATTGCGAGCTCTCGAGGATAAGAACTCTGTACAATGCAGTCGACATCGAGACCCCGGGATTTCTCAAGCATACGCTTATTAGATCCCGGAACTATAGAGCCCGTTAGTCCCCCGGCACCTAATTGAGGCCACAGGCAACAATACCTACCATAGAGCAGTGCCCGTCGGAGAATGGCTTTGGACGCCATGTTGTGAGTACTCTAAAGCTGGAGTTGGCAGCTGCTTCCCGCCTTATCGATTAGCCAGGGCAGAGCGACCAAGCGTTCAAGACTCAAACTGCTTTCCCGAGCGATCAACTCTGACGACAGAGTTGGACGTCGATCTTGTTTGTTCGGCAGGAGCCGAGAAATAACTCACATGCCATATGCCACACTAGCAAGTGGCGTATGAATATACTTATCATTTTTCTGCACCTGCAAGTGGACGACATCTCCTCTAGTGTGGTGCACTTGGTTGGTTGGGTTGTCGGGCGGGGCTGCGAACAGCGAGCGCAAAAAACAAATTCCGTACCTTTTTGCCCCGCTTCTGCTCTGATTCTGCTTCAATTCTTTGCGAATCGTATGCCTGCGTGCCTTGTTTCCTGGTCATTCCTCAACTTTCGGGGCTAAACACGTTCGCTGCCCCGAGTCGGCTTGGTGATGTGTTTCTGATTAGTGTAGTCGTCAGACCCACTCTACAATCCCTTTGTGGTTCGGTCGAACCCCCTGCAAGCACAGATTGATCGCTAGCTCCCCTTGTCAACCATCTCCCCAACTCCAACACTAACATCAACAGTCCAACTTCCAACTCACCAACTTCTCGCGATCCATTTCACAAAGGGAACCTCCATCATATTCGTTGCCGTCTCAGTCTACCCGTCCATAACCCCTCCCACTCGGCGCAGCATCGCCCGCTGCCATTACACACTGCGATGAATTCGTCTCGACTTATCCTTAACTCCGCGGCCCAGCGGACCGTAGTGACGTCGACAGGTATAGTCTTGTTCAAAATCGGAGGGTTTGGACCGGCTGACAGCGTTATGTACAGCCCGGCAGGCCGTTCTCCCCCGTGCAACTGTCGGCCTTACTGCCGGTCGTCTGCAGAACCGCTACCGTCTCCCTCGCGGCGGAGCATCGCTCTTCTTCTTCGTAGCCGCAAGAGACCTCTCTACTCAGACTTCCACAACTTCAGGACCACCGGCTGGCCCTCCGCCAGGATTCAATGTAGAGGCGGCAAAGAAGCCGCTCCCGGCCGAGTCGGAGAAGCCCAAGAAAAGCGATATGAGCCCCTTAGAGCAAGCACAAACTGAAATTGCTATGGCGAAGGAAGCTTTGGATTCAAAATCGGATAGCAAGGACGGCGAGCTCGTTTTGGCGAGTGAGAAAACGGTTGGGGAGAAGAAAGCGGAGGAGAAAAAGTTGACGGTGTGGCAAAAGATCAAGCATGGCGTGCAGCACTTCTGGGACGGTACAAAATTGTTGGGTGTTGAGATTAAGATCTCGTATAAACTGGCATTGAAGATGGCGGCAGGTTATGAACTTAGTCGGCGAGAACGCCGTCAGGTAGGCGGTCCCCGATCTCTAGGGATATGCGGACTTGCTAATTTGTGAAACAGCTCGAGCGGACAGTTAAGGATCTTGGCCGTTTGGTGCCTTTCTCGGTGTTCATTATTGTCCCTGCTGGTGAACTCTTCCTGCCTATCGCCCTCAAGTTATTCCCGAATCTCCTTCCCAGTACCTACGAAGATCAGAAACAGAAGGATGCCAAGTCAAACAAACTCCGGTCGACCAGAAAGGACGTTTCTGAGTTCATGCGGACGACGATGAAAGAGGGTGGTATTCTACCCATTGGACCGAAAACGCGACAGCGGGAAGAGTTCGCGCAGTTCTTCAAGAAGGTATAATACATCCGGTACTATTATTTAAGACATACCTCTAAACTTGCATCTAGATCCGTAATAGCGGTGAGTCGCCCACGCGGGAAGAGCTCATTAAGGTCTGCAAGATTTTCAAGGACGACGTTACGTTGGATAATCTTTCCCGTCCGCAATTGGTCGCCATGTGCAGATACATGAATCTCAACACCTTTGGCACAGACGCCATACTGCGATACAATATCCGCCACAGGCTCCGTCAACTCAAACGTGATGACCGCGCCATCTCCTTCGAAGGTGTCGACTCTCTTAGCGTACCCGAACTCCAGAACGCATGTGCCTCCCGTGGAATCCGGACGCACGGCGTTTCCCCTGCACACCTGAGAGATGACCTCAACACCTGGCTAGAGCTGAGACTCAAGCATGGCCTTCCGACCACGCTGATGATCCTGTCAAATGCGTTTATGTATGCGCAGGGCAAGGAGTCTGAGATCGACTCGCACTACGATGCGCTCCAGGCTGTGCTGAGCAGTATTCCTGAAGAGTTGTACCATGAGATCGAGCTGGAGGTCCACAGCGCGGAAGGTGCCGCAACCAACAAGCAGCGTCTCGAGGTGTTCAAGGAACAGCAGGAATTAATTGACGAGGAGAATGAGGAAAGGTCAAAGAATACGGATTCTGCCCAGGCCGCGCCTTACTACGACCGGGATATCGACGAGAAGATTGCCGATATTGCTGTGGTCGAAAAGGACGCACCAGGGACTGAGGAGATAGCACAGGCCGTAACAGAGGCAGATGCAGTTGAGAAGAACGAGAAGAAAGCATAGGCATGCAGGCGACATGGATGGGTTTTCTTGGAAGGGTTTGGGTTTTCTATTTTATTGCACCGAGCCCTTGCTGGCATTTCCTGGGTCATATCTTTATCTTGAAACAGTACATGTACATATATCACTGGCGGCACTGGATAACATACGTAAATGGTTCATGGATAGGAGAGTGTTATAGACAACTTTGTGGTACTGCTATGACATAGAGTTTCTTCTTTTTTCTTTCTTGGTCTGGCTTCGTTCTGATTCTGCCACTGTATTTTCTATTGTAGTTAAGTGCGCTCTGCTCTTCTTCGGATGATTCTGCTGTCGATGTTGGGCAGTGTCTTGTGGTGTAGGTGGTTTTATACTTTGTTTTAGTAGTTGTCGTAAAGTCATAAGTAGAACTGGTACGTATTCATGGGTTCTCTCATCCACCGCCATGAATTGCAGTGCAGTGATACGGTATCACATTCGCACCTGCCAATTGCAGGCCTCACACTGTACCACCCTCCAATCGCGTCTGAACAGTAGACGCAAGGGGACAAGCCAAGCCCTAACAACAAGTATAAGTACTTTATACGTCCCCCCATCGACCGTCAACACCGCACACACCATGTCCGCACCCTCCACTCCCCCCCGTACTGAAGTCTCCACCGACAAACACCCCCTCTCTCCAACCACCCCCGCTCCTGCAAAGAAACAAAGAACCATGTCTACCACCACATCGCCCGTTACCAATCCCGCCGGCCTGCCCAACCTGCAAATCAAGCTCCTCTCCTCATCCGCACGCGCTCCCACCCGCGGCTCCGAGTTCGCCGCCGGTTACGATATGTACGCCTCCAAGGCCATCACAATTCCAGCGCGCGGAAAGGGCCTGGTCGATACCGATGTCTCAATGGCCGTGCCGGCAGGAACGTACGGCAGGATTGCGCCCAGGAGCGGTCTCGGTTTGTTTTCCTGTCCTGTCCCTGTCCTATCTTAGTTAATGGCGGGTTTGCAGCGTCGAAGAACTTCATTGATGTTGGAGCTGGAGTAATTGATGCGGATTACCGCGGCCAGGTCAAGATTTTGCTGTTTAATCATGCTGAGACAGATTTTGAGGTGCAGGAGGGGGATCGTGTGGCGCAGTTGATTCTGGAGCGGGTGAGTTTTCTGAGTGGAGAGAAAGGAAGAGGGTTGCTAATTGATGCGGCAGATTTATACTCCGAACGTTGTTGTGGTAGAGGAGCTGGAGGAGAGCGTCAGGGGTGCTGGCGGGTTTGGAAGTACTGGTAACTAGACTAGAGACCCATATAGACGCAGGGCACACATAAAACGCCCCGGTACGGCTGGAAATAAAAGGATGGTTTTTGCTGCTGTTAAGCAAGCGTATGCACAATTATGGGTTCTACGAGATCCTCATCCCCGGATATGATGAAAAATGGCATGGCTAATGGTATCACTCCTGGGCCGAAGAAACCCATATATGCGATTGATTAAGTGTTATTCCTGTCCCCCTATCATATCACGGACTCCTCCTCCATGCCCCTGCCATCCTCCCCACCTGTCCAGAACTCTGCGACTCCTCACTACTCTCTTCCGCCGCCGCCTCCTCCTCCTCTTCCTCGCCATTAATCCGTGCAATAACCTTTGCCACAGCCCGCCGCTTCTCAGTCAACTCATCGTGCTGGATCTGCTCCGAGCGCAGCGCTAGAAACTCCATTGCGCGCTTGAAATCTGGGTCCGCATCGGAGTCTGCGGTGGTGGTGGTGGTTGCGGAGACGAGCGACAACGCTTCTGTCGAGTTCTGATGATGTGCTGTTAGCGAGATTATGGGGAGGGGGAGGGGGAGGGGGACGATGGTTTTGAGGAGTGTTAGGTCGGCGAGAAGCTCTGCTACTTGCACCATGGTTGTGGGGTTGAGAGGTGAGGCGGAGTAAGCGAGGGAAAGCTTGTTTGTGAAGCCGCTGGACAAGGGACCATTCAATTACCTTCAGAAAAGATGGAACTGGAGCTGCCCGTTTTTTACACTCAGAACGAAGAAGTCGCGAGTGATAGATTACTTAAGGGGTCCCATCCCCCGTCTTTTATGTAGCTTTACACAATCCTGTACACACACGAGAGTATTGATCGTTCGGCAGGTTTGCACTCGACTAAGACGATAAAATCTTCACGATAATGCTCTACGATATCTTCTACGATCGGAAGTAGAATTGCAGGTTTGTTCTCATTTCGAAATTCTATAGAAACCGATCCGATCACTGAGTATCATATCTTTTCTAGGGTGTATCTCTAGCAGTAAAAATCCGCTGGCTACTGTACCGAGCACGATGCTTCGGACGTCACGCGTCACAAATGCCCCGTCCAAAGAGATTTTATTCGAGTTTCTGTCCACTCTTGGGTATTCGGTATTGAAAAATTCCGTCACAATCAAACCCTCGTCCGAACCATCGCGCTCGTTACAGTACTCTTGTCGCTGGTTTAGGCGGTGCCGGTTTGGTCATTTGGAACGAGCGTCAGGGTTGTGCAGATGTTGAGGATTTTAGGGACGGGATTGACGGCGTCAAAACCGAGCTTAAAAAAGACATCCAATTAACCCAAGCACTCGTCATCAACACTGCAATCACACAAGACTATGAAAGCATTGGACGGCAATAGACAGCCTCTCAGGGATTAGGTCAATAAGGCAGAAAAGACATGCCGTGGACAATTCGGTGATGGTTGTGAAAATGTGCTTGAGGTCGCTGGTGACAAGTCCGCGGACAGTGATGGGAAGCCTATTGGAGGGGTAACAAGTGATCGCTGTCATGGTAGGTGATGTGATTATTCCGTGGGTTCTGATTTACGGAGGTAATTGTGCATATGTGAATAATGTGACTGACTGAATATATGGTATGGATTGCCGTTTTGAAGGTCGATTTTCGGGAGTTTCTATTGGACAATGGCACTGATTGAACAGTTGCATAGAATCTTGTGGAGAAGACGGCGTTTCCAGTGTAGATTTTAGAGGTGGTTGTGTGGGGCGACAGGCGTTAGTTTGAGATGAGTTGTTACCTCTGGTTTAATGTGTTGTCATGGTATTGACTGTATTAGTAGTCATTGGCTGGAGATGAGTAGAGTCATACGATAGTAATTGATATTGAGTGATTGTATGTAAGACAAGCGCGAGCAATACAATCGATGCGCAGCTAGCTTGAAGGTATGGCCAAAGGCCAGAGTACATTTGGCTACGCCCTCAGCTTAGAGTACAACGATGTCTTTTTGGAAATTTCTTCGTATAGAGAACTAAATCACAACTTGTCTCGCCAAAAAATTATAAAATCTATTGATTAGGTTCCGTGATGCATATTTCCCATTGGAATGAATACAACTCGTGATGGGTATTTACGCCTGCCCTGATGGAACACGACAAGGCCATGTAGAATCACCCGCCATCTTTGATATCTATTCCATGCTTTTGCACACATATTCCATGCCTGGTAGATAGATGCAACAACTGGGCGCTCTACCAACAGTCTAACAGTAAAATGCTGAAAGGCCAGTAATTTGTTCCTCACGAAATCTCGCTCGTCCACTAGACAGTGTCTATCACGTGACCCATCCGAGCCTCATACCCCAACTTCCCTCCTTCAACTACCACCTTCATCCCCCACCAACACAATCCATCCATCAACCCATCACTACTTTCATCATGGTACTACCCTCCCCCGCCCCCCCTTTATCTCCCCAGCTAACCCAAACCCCGCAGTCTCTCCGCATCATCCCCTCCGCCGCACACAGCACCTCGGTCTCCTCAGTCTCGACCAACAAAGGCGCGCCCTCCATCAGCTCCGTGCCCGACACGCTCCGCAACTCTGGCCCGCACTCTGTGTCCACAGACGTAAACGCGCGCCACCCGCTCGAGGCGCGACTCAAGAACTGGGACGAGACGCAGATGAATCTCAAGATGGAGGGGCTACGACGGCTGTACGGTGCTGCTGAGCCGATCAGGAGGGGGATGGAGGTTAGGATGTGTGCGGTATGTTTTTGGTTCAAGATGTGGGGCGGGGGTGGGAGAGGCTAATGAGGATGAGGGGGGATAGGATTATAAGCCGATTCAGCTGGGAGGGCCGAGTAATCTCCACAAGGATATTCTCGAGAATCGAGACTGCTCGATTGATTGGGAGGATATTTACACCGGTATGTTCCTGGTTTTTGAGGGGGGGGTTGATGCAAGTGCTAATGTGTGGGGTGTGAAGGAAACACCAATGTCTACGAGCTGCCAGAGTTCCATACTGAGCTGGAGGCGAAGTGCAGGATGAACTGGTAGAGGGTGGAGTGGAGAGACTACACGCTAGATTTGCTTTCTTGGGGAATAGCGTTTATGAATCACGACTGCCGTTCCGATTGCAATAGATGAAGGTTTGAAGATGTGCTTGTGAGGTGAAGATATTGCTATTCAACGCTTGAACTGGGATCTGTGGGTGCAACAGCAAGGTTCCCATCATGCCCTCCTTTATATCCATCTAAGGACGGTGTAGAGCCGATATGACACTCGCTCGATGAGAGAACTTAGATATCTGACTAATGCGAGTGCAAGTATGTGGTTCGCTGTCTTGAACTCCTCGCTTGTCCTGGCACTTAATCATTGTTTCAAGCCCTTTTCTGACTATCTGCCCGTGGGTGAATAAAGCAGGCAGAGAAACAAGATTGGTGGAGCTGTGTTCGCCCCGGATTGATGGTTTTGATGTATCAGGGAGTTTGGGATGCGTTTTGGCGAGAACTGTTTTGCCTGAAAAGACGTGATTTGTGACAAAGGTTCTCTCAGTGAGCTATCAGCTGTCTAGAGTATACACATATCCACAAAAATACACAATCCATCACCATGTCGATTCCTCCATATACTACAACCCAAAAGCTCCCCCCACCAATGAAACCTGAGTTAGTAATAGTCCGTCAAATGTACAGTACCCAAGAAAGAATTTGCCCCCAATCAAAGGAAAGTGAAGATATTTAGCAAAGAGCTTTCTCCTCACAACTTCTCTCAAGCCCTAAGCACAGTCCGTTCAGTTCCAGATGATGACGACGGTTTACCACATCCGCCGATCTCTGATATCTCGGTACAAAGCTTATCAGTTGTTGTTTTGGGGTACCATGAACTGTTCTACCCGTAAACTGCTTCTATCCAGAATGGAATCGTAGATGACCCCAAAACCGGCCGCGCCTTCGTTAACACTGACCCTTCTTCACATTTACCACACGTTGAAGGTATTGCATCTACAATGCGAGTAAGTGTTACTATCGATGAAGGCACAGCTGAACCCAAGATCGTCGTTCACTCTAGATAAAGTGATTCCAGCAAGCAGTAGAGCAGTCCAAGTGTATTGATGAAACAACTATTCGTGAGCTACGTTCAGAGATATCAAAAATCACCGGTAAACCGTCATCATCATAATCGAAGCCATCTGGAACAGGCCATGCGAAGGTATGCAGGCACGCTGAACCGCCGTTTTTGTGAAGCCTCCATCAAGAGCGGCACTCCATCGACTGACTCTCGAGAATCGGGCGGCGTTATCTCGTGCGCTATGTCGGACGCTATGTCGGGTTGTTGATATTTCTGGTGAGAGCGAGCCCGGCGGAATCTCATAGCTGGTACGGTGATATATCTGGGGTTGCTATTAGGGATGACTCTAGGTTCGTGGACAGCGACTCACCTGATGCTCTCTCCGAGCTTTACTCGTTTAGGAAATTAAAGATAGAGATCACTCTTGCTTGCTTCAGTCAAATTTCCGGTAGGTATGGAATACTATTTGCGGAGAGACAAAGTTATATATATTGATTGCTGAAGTCTCTAACAAGCGGTGTAGGGCTATATTGATAGTACGTGGCTTGCCAGGTCATTCTTCCAATCCATCATTGACGACAGACTACATCGGATTCCGCCAAGGGAGGATTTGACTTTCTGCCCCCACCTTGTTGAACGGTACGGGGATAACATGCAGCGTCTCCATTGGCGTCCACTGCAAGATCACTCCTGCAAACCCGTTCTTATTGTTCACTGTTCCTCCCTAGGAGAATGCTTGCTTGAACACTCTAATTTTTCCAAAGTAGAAGTCCTAGTTCCTCAACACACCTAGTGAAGGGCATGAAATTTGCCAGAAAGAAAGGTCCGGGTTCCCAGTGCATGTGATATGTCAATAAGTTGTGGATGACAGTTCGTTCGCCCGGTGTACCCTACAAAACATATGATGGACGCGTAGGCGATGCTAGAAGACCTTCGGATTCCGAACAAAAGTTTCGGAACGGTTGCTGGGAATTCCGCTGCTCTAGGAAGTAGTGACCTGGTAACTGCTAGTCATGTCAGTGGGTACGTTAAAGCTCCTACATACCCCACTACCTCCGCCTCCCCCGCCCCCTCCGACAGCCGTGAAAATTCACACGCGGCAGACCCTTCCAGCAGGTGCGAGCTTAGTGGTCGGTGATCGCACATTGGCATCGCCCGATCTTGGAAGTCTGGGCTCAAGGCCGCCGCCGGATGCGATTGTCAGCACGGGATAGAGGTGTTCGGGTTTGCCAAGCGGGTTCCTATTCGTACGTAGCAGACTTTTATGTCCATACTGTGCATAGATGCAGTGCATCGTGGCATTCCCCACGAGATGAGACAAAGTCTAATGAAGTAACCGTAGCCGCAGGTTGCTTTCGAGTGACAGTGCGTGCGGGGCTGTGGAGACGTGCGTATGGATGGAGTAGGGTTATGATTCCAAATTTGGAACGACAGCTAGTGGCAAGCAGTCGTCAAGGCAGCCAGCGACTCCAAAGCGGGGATAAGATCCGCTCGCTAACCGCATCCGCATTGGCTTACCAAGCCACTGTCGTCATAGTCGCGCAGTCCGGGGAGCCAAAAAACTCATCTGGCAGGTTGCACTTGTGTGGGCCAACGAGCCTGATGGAGCGCCGGAACGTGCAGATTAGCACGTTCTCAGCGAGGATGCAGCGTCGCACAGCCGCGACTGCAACCGCAACCGCCAAGCTAGACTAAGGTGAGACAGCGTTCGAAACGCTGATCCGGCAAGTGCTCCAGGTCTCAGATGGCTGAAGCTGATGTTGGCCAAGTATCTGACGACAGAAGCACGAGTACACCCAGCACCTGAACTGTCTTGCCGGGCCCGAACATTGGAACTGGTGGGCACATTGAAAGGGCAGCGAGATACGAAATCTCTTCAAGCCATTTCTCCCCTCCTTCCCACCTTCTCTATCTACCCCGTTCAGCCAGCCATCTTTTCAAGAAGAGAGTCATTTGCTGATCAGTCCAGCGGAACTCTGGCTCTGCTATTCTTTACATTACTCCACTCCACTCGCTTGTTCTCTTTCAATCCTGTTTCCTTCTGCGTAAGTCTAATATTGGTATGCCAATCACCGTCCTGATCGGTTGCCTTTGTTTCACCGCCATCCGTCGACCTGCCGATCCGCGAACCACCAACGTTCCTTGACACTACCTATGCTAATTCCCTAGCTCTGAGAAAAACGTCCGACTCAGCGTGCATCACTGCCCCCCCTGGGTTGGTCAGAAGTGAGCGAGGGGGTTTCCACGCATTGTGCCGCGCGTCACCACCTTTGCGGAGCTAGAACCAGGGCTACACTAGACTATATCTACCGCCTTCCTGTTCCCTGGCAATTTTTTCGCACGTCACCTTAGTTATCTATTGGTAACAAGCGTCCCGGTTGCATATAAGTTGAAAAACCTCGCAGTTCCCCATCGATGGGTTGGTTTGGCAAGTCGAAAAGAAAAGAAGAATTGAAGGAAGCCCGGGCAACACTCAAACACCTTGAGAAAACTCGCAAGAATAAAATGTCGACTACCGCAGACCCGTCCACAGCTATCACTGAGCTGCAGCCATGTAAGGGTTTCCCGTCCGTGCGCTTCTTAGTGTTATGATAATTTCCGCCCACCCACATGTGGGGAAAATTACGGCCGGCGCGGTTCTAATGCCTGGGACCTTCTGGAAAAGCATGTAACAAAGTTGCACGCGGCTGATGGATTTTCTCGCTTTTAGTTCAGGTTAATCAAGAGAAACCACGACAAGGACTTTCACAGTTCAGTCACAAAGACGTTTGGGGCCGCGAAATCAGTATGAACGCCTCCAATGGCTGGAAATCGTCTATCTTACTGGGCGCTGACTCTAATTTGCAGAGGAACCCGATCTCACGAACCCGACGAGAAACAGATGGGAACGCCCGTTAGATACAATTCGATCGTTCCAAGAGTCGATCGATAGAGGTTACAGACGCTCTTACTATGGTGGCGAAGGTGAGTCGTTGTTTACAACGGCTGAGCTTCGTTGAGACTCGGTCTAACTTTGGTTATAGAAGGAGGACAAGGATCGGGCCCATCGTCGCAGGGCGGTCGGAGTTTCGATAGAACGGCTGTGGAGAGAATGCATTATGGGAACCGTATGGGCAACTCAGCGACGCCATTGTCTCATAGGTATAATACTATCTACAGATTGCACAGCCGTCCAGTACTAATTGGCTTGTAGTTCTGGAGAGGATCAATATGCATCTTTTGGAGCGCACACTGGCCGCAACCACCTGAATGAGTCTATGATCGCAACAGCTCCAGTTCCACAGCACCGGGCGAGGAACTATTCTGGCGGATCCGGAACCGGTGGCTATGCAGACACTGGATATGGCGAATCTGTGGGTCAAGGATCTCGTGGGAATTCTTCTGGGACGATGGAACCGGACATGCCCTGGGGACATGGAAACGGAGCTGCCGACCACGGAGGACCTTCCAACGGAGCAGCTTACACACCAAGTCCTTCCTATCCCGCCTACCCTCCAAGTTCTTCTTATGGAACTGGACCGCCCGCAAATTCTTGGGGACAACCGAACGGAGCAGCTTATCATACCAGCCCCCTACAACATCAGGTATCCTCAACACCATCACAGGGACCCGCCAAGAAGAATGTCATCAGATTATCCGATACCCCCGCCGCACCAGTCGAGGCGAAACGGAAGAGCTGGCTCGGTCGAAGACTCAGCAAAAAATAGTTCATACTACTAATGCACATTTTCTTTTGTACAATATCTTTTTTGGATTGATGGTAGGGCACACTTGGGGCGATTCGGGTTTTTTACATAACTCTAGATAGGAATACTTGTCTTCTTTCTTCGGAACCTTATTATGGCGTGGAATGGGTGTTTTTTTACGGGACTTGCAGAGATATCTCTCGGTTAGGTCCTTTCTCTTCGTCTGTTTTTGCTATGCTAGGGATCGTTGGGTTTTTGGGTCACATCTGGGTTGGTTTACGATGTGAAATGTAGGGGAGTTACATATCTTTTTGGGGGGGGAGGTGTTATGGGGAGATGAAACGGTCAGCATGGGAATTAACTGTGTGTTTTTTGTTTTGGGGGCACTTTTGGGTTCTTTTTTTTTCTTTTTGTTTATATACCTATCCCTACCTTCTTCTACGGTTATTCTCCCTTTGGAGGTAGGGAATCTTCTATGATAGTCTATCCTGTGTTGTAGATGTCGATAGGTACGATACTTTCCAACCATGTGTTTCGTGTTCCGAGGAAAAAAAAAAAAGAAAAAAAAAGCAGTTATCCGTCCCTGCCACTCAGGGGAGTTCTTTTTGCATGCAAGTTTTCGATTTCGGAAGATCGGGGATGCTGCATTTGCGTCCGTGCGTGCGTGCGTGGGAAATCCCCCCGGCGCGGGTTCCGAAAGTTACATCCATCTTGCATGGAAAAATATCGGAATCGACGCAAGCCGACTCGCTCGTTGTTTTCTTCGGGATTCGGATTGCGCGTAATCTGCCGTTGGGTTTTTGCAGATAGATAATACTCGGCAGTAAAACATCTCCGCATGCAATATATGGCGGTGGCTTACTTATGCTGTTAGTACCCAACATACTCAAGTATTTGGTCTTCATGAAAAAAAAAACCCTGGGGGCTGAACGTCGGTGATTCATAAGAAAGTTTCAGCCACTACAACACAACCATGGAGTTGGGAATCACCAGAAACACCTTCAAACATGAGAAGAAGAAGAAGAAAAAAAAACAGGGAATTCAGAATCCCAACCAACGTAACCCTTTCTTCATGCATCATCACCCGCACAATAAACACCCCAAAAATTGAAATCTCCAAAAAAGAAAAAAAAACAGAAAAAAACATCTTTCCGTATTAACTGGGGAGGGCTTCTAAAACACCCCTTCTTGTCTCCCTCCATGACAAACAACACATCTAAACTCGCCACCATCTTCCTCCTCCGTCATCACCACACTCGCAACAGCCTCCTGTTGTATCTGTAACCCGTCCAAACACTTGCGGTGGAAAATATGTCTACAACTAAACAGCACCAACTCTCCGGCATCATCTGTCTTCTCCCCCCCTTCCCCGCGCTCCTCCCCCGCATCTTCCCCTGTAGCTTTGTCGGTGATAGTGGTAACCCTGGCTTTACTTTTCCCCCTAGCCACGGCGCTTAACGATCCATCGCTCTCCAGCCTCCGCTCCTCGCGCAGACTCTCGAGTCGCCGCTGGTTCTCGAGCCGAGTCTTTTCCCACGCGCTGTATATCCCGCCTGCCGCACCGGCACCCCAGATCCGTTTCTTACAAACCTCACAGGACCGGGACGCAGGTCCCCAACCGCGTTGACGGAGGTGCGCGGCCTCGTCGACGTGGATGAAGAGATCCTTATCTAGAAGTCTATTTGCAAGGGAGAGGAGTTGCGCTTCGTAGAGGTAGGCTTCGAAGATATCGCCGAGGACGTTTCTTAAGTCTGTGAGAGAGGGGGAAGCAAGAGAGGCGCGGGAGAGGAAGGCGCGAAGGATGTGGAGGAATGACGTCTGCTGGTTTGACGAGGTTGCGGCGAGGAGGGCAGAGAACGTGTCTTGGACGAATTTTCGGAGGTGGATGAGGAACTTGGGAGTATCTAGTTGTAACCCGCTGGGATGGTCCGCGTTGGTGGTTATGGAGTGGTTGATGAATGAGATGCAGTTTTTTGCGATGCGGACGATGGTGTCTACGAGATCTAGCCACAGGAGTTCTTCTTTGGTGAGAGGGTCTTTTTCGGGGCGGCGTTTGTGGTTTTGTGGTCGCTGGAGACGGCGAAGGCTGCTCTTCATTTGGCCTTGACATAGCCAGACGCCGACTTGTGCGTACACCTGGAGTGATTCAAGTGATTCTATTGCTGCGTTGTTGCTGGGCTCGACGTCTTCGACACTCGGAGATGCCTTTAAGACCGCCACGAATGCAGTCTCGAGGGTCCCAAGGTGTAACAACAGCCTCTCCATTGCTTGCCGAATCTGTCCCTCACGAGCCATCAAGATGACAGCAGCATCCACGACACCATTGCTTTCCATGGCAGGCAAAACTTCTTCCAGTCGTAGATCACCGGACTGCAATCCGCCCACATACTGCGACACATGTTCCGGGTCGAACTCGCACATCAAACGAACATACGTTTCCACGAAGCTAGTATTCTGCATGATTGTAGGTTTGCTCATCTCAGGACGTTCGTATTTATTCGATGGCTCTAGGATTGTCCGTAGATACGAGAACTGTTCCTCAAGGCTGTCTTCAATTGCACTTAGCATGGCACCATGAAGATCTGGGGCATATGAATGGATAATTCGTGCCGTGCGGACCTCCCCAATATCGATAAGCTTCCGAGCATTCTGTTTAATCACAGTCTTAAATTCCCCTCTTTGTTTCTCGTTGAGGCCGCTCCGGGGACGTAAACAATCAGCGATGCAGTCGAATACAGCCTCCGGCGCTTCCTCGTCGTCAAAGTAGGCGTGCAAAAGCTTCGAGTACTGCTTGTCAGAACGGAATATAGACTTGAGAACTCTGAAGAAACCCGCACTCGTGAACAGTCCCACCAAACCATCGATATCTGGTGGGCGGTAAACGGTAAGCAGGCATTCAACGCTCAGTTGACAATCGTCAGCAATATCGTCCCCTGGAGGATTGCAAAGTCCAACGAGAACCCGATGCAATGCGCTTCCGGGTAAAAGAATGAACTGCGGGAACTTCGGAAGATTTCTCGCAATGAACATATCCAGGTAGATTGTATCCTGGGGAGGGAAGTCGGTGGAGTTCATTACTTCGAGCAAAATGCTCACTATGTACTGTCGATTTACTGTACGTCCAAAGACTTGGTCTTCCCCAAAATCTTGCTTGCCTCCATTGACCAAGGTATCGGCAGCACCAGTGAGAAAGGAGTCCTCGAAAGCCTCGTTGAGGGCGCTCAGAAAGCTTGGTGCATCATATTGGAGGATGAGCCGGAGATAGGGGAACGATAGTTGGGGCTCTGAACTTCGTTTTGTGAGAAAAGGTTTGCTGCCTTTTGGCCAGGTTATGGTCTGCCCGAGAAACAGAAAGTAATAGATTTGCGCCTTTGCGTTGGATGCTTCTGGCTCCGTAAGGTCTTCGCCGGTGGGGTAGACTCTGCCAGTCAAAGTGTAAGAAAGGTACGGGAAAATTTTAACTGCGTTAACGGCATGCATGGAGTCTCCATTTTCGTGCATACCGAGCTGAATTGGGGGCACAAGAAGCATTAATAAGTCTATCATAGGTTTAATGTAATCCTTCAGAGCGCGGTTCCAAACATAAATCATAGCATCATAAAGTTGATGTTGCTTGCAAAGAGTCGTAACCTGGTCGATATCCAAGGTTCGAGTATCCATATGGCAGATCATCTCCTCTAGGCGACTCTCCTGCTCCTGTGACGTATAGTGGAAGATTAGGGCTTTGACAACTATTGGCGGTATAAATGATATCATGCGGTCGAGTATGTGAGGTTCCAGTGTTTCCAGAAATATTCCTACCGCACCCCCTTGCCCGAAATATTCAAACGCCTCGTCAAATAAGAAATCAGTACGATTCATGCTTAGGCAGGCGTCGAAACAAGCAGTCGCTAGCTCTTGTAGCTGTTCATTCCCTAATATCTCTTTTCTCGGGGAACTCTGGTTTTTTCCAAATGCGTAGCGTAGGGATGCAGCCATCATTTCCAATAGCTTTTCTTCAACCATTGGATGTCTCACCAGCGGGTCTTCAGGCAAGCCAATAGTTAGCTTATTAGATTTACCGACATAGTAGGATGTGGCTAAGCAGATGGCTCCAATAAAGTCGCCAACTTCCATCATTGCAAGTAAACGATCGGCCCAGTTTGATAATGCTCCAACGGACATCTCATGTTGGCACTATCGCGGATGAGTTTCGTGAGCATTACATGAGAGATACCCACCTACCAGAAGAAACACCCTACTTTTGTAGGTTTTGAAATTATTGTAGAAAGCATCGGCGACATGTGAATGAATCGAGCCCTCTTCATCCATCCGATTTATCAGAGGGTGAAGGTGATCACCAAAGAGGTTCCTATGAAGAATACGTTTCGGCATTAGATCAAATGTTTCGGTCGCTCGTAGTGACACATCCTCGAGAATGATCAGGCGTTGAGTGACAGTTAGAACACCAATAATCTGCTAGGCGTTAGACATATTCAAGTACCAAACACCTACGGATAATGGACCTGTCGACTGAACCACTGCACTGCCACAATGGCCTCCTCACATTTATAGCGGCTCTGTACATGGAATTCGAGCGTAGGCGGTCGATTAGGATCTTCTGGCCCTTCAGCCTCGGGAGTTGAGAGCTCTAAGAGCGTCAAGACATTCGACCACGCATATGCAAGCCTTGCTTTTGAGGAGGCCGGCTTGTTGGAGGAGCCGGATGGGGTATGCTTTAACTTGACAGCTGGATACCACGCCAAGCACCCGCTCAAGGCACTCTCATTCGCAGTTTCTTTCGGCCGCACTGCTTTATGCTGGGTCTGAGCTATGGGAGTTGTTGAGACAATCACTAAAAGGTAGGGTGTAAGCATCGCCACTAGACCCATCGAATCCGTTCTCTCTGGTGAATTTCCCAACGGAAGTACAGAAAGCCCTAGAACAGAGCTAGGTTTTCGAGGACGACTCGTTGGAACAGTATCCACCGGGTATCTCCCTAAAATTCGTGCCGTCTTTACAGTCCTACCTACAGCGCCTAGACCTCGAGTAGCCAGATGTGAGAATGCCATTCCCTTATCATCTGCAGAAACCAGCGCTGTATGACGGGTGCCCAAAAACCCTAAATGTAGGACTGAAACTCCTTCGACATGGCCATCCTCCTTCCTATCTTCCATCTGATAAGGCGCGAGAGGCGGTATTTTCAAAAATGGCGAGGATGGCTTTGTCAGCTCCCATGTAAATATATGTCCATTAGCATGGCCGCCAACGATCGTTGTGTGGTCTGCAGAGACCGCTAGTGCAGTTATCGCGCCACATTCAACAGCTTTACGGGTCAGCCTACATGTATCTGCATGACGACAAGCCCGAAAGGATCCCAACCTTTGGTTCCTTGTCCAATTATCGATTTGAGGCTTTGAGAGTAGTCGAATACGAGTATAATGCCCTTGGTCGTGCCCAGTGCAATTGTTGCCGAAACAGCGATGCATGTTGGGGTTCCAAAACTCCTCTTCCCGGCTTCTGAGAATAACTGAGCCGTGATCTTCTTGAGCTTCGTCCAGCGAACGATATCCCATGGTGCGGAGCGGTCATCCAATCCCTCAATTCCCACATCCTCTGCCTTACTTCCCGCAGAGGATGTCCTCGAATGAATCCCCAACAGAGAAGGCGACAAAGCACGAGGTGATAATAGGTTGCTAGGGCCTGACGGTTGTAATCGAGATTGGAATCGACGGTCGAACGGTCGGAGTGAGGGGGAAGGTGAAAAACGTGAACCTAGCGCGCTTCCGGCGAATGAAGATGAAGTGATGGAACCCTAAAACAGCTGTAAGCTAGGCATAATGAAAACTGCCAGCGCAAATACATACGTGCAGTGAAGGCGTGTCGTCCGGAGTAGAATAGGATCCTGCTGAGCTTGGTGCGCGGTTGGTGTCGGAGAGCACATCGATCTCATGACCATCCTCCACGGTCTTGAACTTCCGGAACGCAGACCCGTTTACAGGTAGCCCTGCTACGTCATCACTGCCCTCTTCTTCTCGAGCTTCTTGTAGATACTCCAGCATTCTGTCGCTTCTGTTGCCAGAAGCGCCGCTTTCCCCAGCTTCTATCACCGCGCTGTCTAGCTTGTTGGAGTCCCCGGTCTCTTCATTGACCTTCGCCGTATCCCCGGGGTCTTGTTGTAGGACCGCCGAGCCCTCATTCTCATCCGGCATCAAGCTCATCGATGGGGTTTCGAGCTCGTGTTCATTTCTCGAGTTGCAAGCTCAGCTCTATCGTTCCCCGTCGCCTTTCCGGGATTGTCAATCCGTGGACCGGGTTCTGTTAGCTGAGGAGAGTCGTAGGAGATGTTGTATGTATTGGGCGATGGCTCCTTGAATTCGACAATCACCGAGAATCCGAACTGTAGAAAGTAGGGTGCTGAGTAGCGCCGGCGGAAGGGTCCTTGGCGACCTGGTGGCGCTACCCTAGGTAAGCGCATTAGTCTGAGGCGTCATTTTGCCAAGTCAATCGACACAAGAGTGAGAAACTACGGCTTCTGTGGTACACTCAGTTTACTCAATGGGATGCAAAGCTGCTCGTGGCCTATATTCCTCGACTTCCAATTCTACTATCGCCCACTCACCAAGGCATCTACTGCTCTTCCGTGAGCTTCAACAGTACAAACGGCTCTCCGCTTACATATAGGGAAGTTCGGAAACGGATTGACCAAAACGTTCGTTCACGACGCACTAATGACTACCACTCGGACACTGTATCTCAAACTCGTCTATTGCCTCTAAGACGAACTTATTAATACAATTGCTTCCCACCAAAACATCAAGAAACTAGACAATCAGCCTTGATCCTGATTAATATGATACAAAACTCGACTCTCCATTGTCTTGGTCAACGGTGACAATCTTGAGTCACGTATGTTGATTTCGATATTGGTCACGTACGAACCAGGTTGTCGAATATGAGGTTTCTGAACAATCAGGTACTGGCGGTTGGGTTGTTAAGGTCATCGCCCATGAATTAGATGCAGTACGGTTTCAGGTCTTCGACAACACCAACCTTTCCTTACTCACAGGTATTGGCCACGGTGATAGAGATACGAGTGATCATGGATATGGATCACAGACCGATATGGGAGATATTCGAGAAGGACGTAGGTGCAAGGAAGGTTTGAATTGGAGCTGGGCTAGATTAAGAGTGTTTTATGAATTTAAATATAAGAGCGAAGTGGAGCGGAGGAGCACTTAGTTCCTGCCGTCCCCGCCTTGCATACCGCGTGGCTTGGCAAAACGACTTGTTAAGTCTGGGCGTCCAGTCTAGCTATAGCATAACACAACTTGATCCATAAACATGGACGGCAATATTGTAGGACCTCAGATTCCCCCGCATATTCTTGCGAAACGGAAACGCGCCGCCGAAGAAGAGGCAGCTAAAGTTTCCACTGCCACCATCAAATCACCTGAAAACTCAGAAGACACAACAAAGAAGAAACGGATTGCAGGACCTGCTCCGCCGCCAGCGCCACTGGAGGAGCGACCACAAGGTTGTCCGAACGATGATTCTGGGGATGAGAGCAGCAGTGATGATGATTTTGGGCCGTCGCTGCCCTCAGTATCTCAGACAGAGGTGAGGAATAGACTGCTGCTTTTTGAGGTTTCAGCTAACGTCTATATCAGGAAGAAGAGGAGTTTAAAGCTCGACGACGGCTCGCGCAGTTTCAGAGTGTACAGCAAGAGGATGTGAACGACGGTAAGCCCAAGCGTGACGAATGGATGATTGTACCACCCAAGTCCGAAGACTGGGCGGCGAAGGTGGACCCTACAAAAATCAGGAACCGAAAGTTCCAGACTGGCAAAGGAGCAAAGGCACCTCAGAAATCTGGTGGAGATAACACACTATGGACAGAGACTCCTGAGCAAAAACGGCAACGTCTGGAGGACGAGGTCATGGGGCGGAAGAAACCAGCAACGCAAGATCCTGCTGACAGTAAAGAGCTCCTTAACATTGCTGAAGCCCAGGAGACAGCGCGGAGAATCAGGGAATATAATGTAAGGCATTGAGGTCTATATCCAGAATAGTTTCATGATGCTAATGGGCTGTGTAGGAGCAAAATCGAAACAAATCTCTATACAATGAACACAAATCGCGAGCACGTATTGAGGAAGATGATCCCAGCAAAAGAGCATTTGACAGAGAGAAGGATATCGCTGGAGGCCGTAAAATTAACCACCAGCAAAAGAAAGAGATGTTAAACCGAGCGGCAGACTTTGGTTCCCGTTTCTCTTCGGGCAGTTATCTTTGAATTAGACTACTTCTCCTGTCTTCTCCGACACTCATTGGATACACATAAGGTTTTTTATTTGAGTATACGTAATATATCAAACGGCGGCTGCCACTGCTTTGTGGTGGGTTAACATGTTACATGTTGAGTTTCGAATATATGAGTCTACTTCTCTGCCGCGGGCTCCCCCATGGAATATCAGTCATGGACTTCTCAATAGATTTTGTTACATACGAGAGTATGATTGATGCAGAGCTGAAGTGAAGTGGTGAACATAAATAATAATGTTGACGTTGACTCGTCAGCGCTGAGGTCGTGGTGCTGAGTGAAACGAAACAAGCTCCTTGGTACGAACCTACTCAGCTATCTCAGCTGAAGCGTTTGACATCAGATCCCTATGTAGTGCGCATTACGATTTGGTGATTGCCGCGAACCTTCAACACCAACCCATCCCTCTCCTTGCCGTCCGCAGTTGTGGCGATTCGCGATTAGAGGATTTTCCTCGGTTGACGCCTTACTATCGCTCATTGGATCTTTCCCTTTCTTCATTTTCCCTTATCTCTTTGCCTTTCGCACTTTCTCAACGACGTACAGCCAGCCACTCAGCTAGCCGGCCATCAGCCATGTCGACTGGATCAAGACTGTCAGCACATGTCCTAAAGCGAGATGATGACACCTACTTCTATTCAGATGGAGACATCGCAAGTTCGTGGTACTATTCCGACCAAGCCTCTGCGATCAAATATGGAATTCTATTCAGCATTCTGGCTCTTGGCTTCATTATCATCTTCGGAAGCTGGTTCCATGCCCGTCGCCGGTTGAAGAAAGGGCTTCCACCGCTGGCTTACCACCGGGTACCTAACCGTGTCTTCAATTGCCATAGAACAAAGTGCTAATGCGCATAATGCAGTGGCTTGTTCCCCGGCACGAGCGTGCCCGCTTCGAACCACATCTCCGAGAACCCGAACGGAACTTCACTTTCTATGGGCGACAAGACTACGACATGCACGCCGTACCTCCCCCCGTGTACAATCCAAACCTTCAGCAGCCACCAGCATATTCTGGTGTTCCCCCGCCAGCTTTCACAAAAACGAATCCGTTCCAAGATCCCCAGCACCAGCAGCCTCCCTCGAACGGTGAAGGTAGCAGCCACATTACGCTGCCACTACCAGCACACAATGCTCCGCAGGCCGGAGTACCAGGCGGCTATCCTCCGTACCCTCCGCAATATTCGTGACGGAATGAACGGAGGTGATTTTTGCAATTTCGACAACGGTGTCAGGCATGCATAAAAGAAGGGTCTCTTATAAATAGTATATTGTGACTGTTGTCTTACAGCTAGAGTTCGGAAAACATCATCGACAGAGCATTTTCCCTTTTTTTCCCTCTCGTTTCGGCATTGACACCCCATTGTTTTCTTTGTTATCGGGTAAAGGGAGGAGTTTATCTTTTTTTTCTGCTCACACGCTTTTCATTGTTGTACCTTAGCTATAGGAAGGATTTCATACTGTAACATCATCTATCTGGCAGACAGGATGAGGGCTTTGGGATGATGAGATGTGGGATTGGGGTGCATATTATTCGGCTTGTTTCTGTTTTTGCGCTGGGAGATGTCACTGATAGATATCTTGATATATATTTACTGCTTTCTAGTCTGGAAAATGTGCCATGGTCGTAGAAATGCTCACTCAGTTGATTCATCAGGTTCTCGTCGTTCAAAGAAGTTTCAAGCCCCACCGACGATCACTCGGTATCTTGTCAATTCTCCCCGAGACAAAAACTTCTCTCATACTCGGGACTAATCTCCCGACTTCCCGTGGTTATTCCGCCCACTTTACAAATTGACTCATTACAACTCCCTGCCAAGCAGCAAGCTGTGTGACTTACCGGAAATAGCGAGAGTACGAAAGCAATGAATTTCTAGTATCTGCTCCCATCGGGCACATCTCTGCAAGCTGGGTTGGGGGATGCAAGCCTATTTTCGACGGAAAATCCCCAATTTTTATTCTAATTGATCAAAGTATATTACAATTGCTTCTAATACTAGACGCCATCCAATGCACGTAAATTTTCCAACCGGAGAAATTGCCGGCAGCACACCTAAGCCTTCCTCGTCCTCGTCCTTGTCATGTTCCTACTTGGTGTCTTCAATTTCTCCGGCACGCCTTCCTCGATGACTGGCAGTGCAGGCGTTTTATTCTTGCTCCTAGTGTTCCCGGCCGGTGTATCAAGCGGGGGAGCATCGACAATCGGCGGGGTAACCTTTGCCGGCAGGTCTAGACTTCCCATCTTTGCCTCTTCCTCCTTGATGAGCTTATCGAGCATGCGCTTCTTTGCTGCCTGCTCCTGAGCCTTCTTCCTCAGCTTCTCTTTCAGCTCCTTATCCTGCTCTTCCTCTTTCTTCTCCTCCGTAGCCGGCCTCTTCTTTTTCTCCAACGCGCGCTTCTTCGCAGATTCCTTCTCAAGGCCTTCGATCGTCTTCTCCGTAACTTTCCAGAGCTGCTTCCCAACTTCAGGGTCGGTGAGTTCCTTCTTGCGATAACTGGGACTCATTAGCGTGGGGGAGTATAGCTGTAGGATATGGAGGCATACGGGTGAACTTTACATTCTTTCAGCAGCTTTCCACCCTCGCCCGTAGCATAGTCTGGGCTCATTGCACCCGCCAAAAATGTCTGCGCCGCGCTCCGACTACTCTTCAACACCAACCACCACACCGGCCACGTCAGAAGATACAGTGCCAAACCCCACAGACTCCCCATCGACAGCCACCTCCTTGCGCCGGGAGTCCTGCTCAATCCCGGATCAACATTGAAGACCTTAACATTCCCCGGCTCTCCATCCTTCCTTTCATACCCCGACAGCCTCCTCTGGAACTCAATACCAAATATCATCAGCGCCATCTTGGCCGCACCGTAGCACTTCCACGGCGCGTTCGCCGGATACTTCCTCCTCAAGAACTGAAGATCTCCTAGATCCAACTCCCCAAGGATATGCGAAGTGCAAGTCGCGAGCAGCACCCTCACATCGCGATCCGCGGGTTGCGCCTTCAACAGTGGAGCTAAAATATTGAGCAGGTGAAAATGAGCTAGGTAGTTGACCCCAAGATGCGCCTCGACGCCATCCTTCGTTGCGGTTCTCGCCACATAAGGAGGCGCCATTAAGCCGGCGCAGCACATGACCACGTCCAGACGTCGTGGCGGGGAATTATCAATGAACTTGGTCGCGAACCGTCGGATGCTGTAGAGATCCGCAAGGTCGCACTGTTCCGCATAAATGAGCTCGTTTCCGTGTCGGCCCCGTAGGTCTTCGATGTAGTCGGTCGTAAACACATCGGAGGTGTCTTTGACAAGAAGAATCAACTGTGCGCCGCGTGAAGCAAGGTCTTCAACCACCTCTCTGCCTATGCCCGACGTTCCTCCCTACCGTTGTTTAGTACGCGCATACACATAGAGAAAGAAACAGAATAAGAAATAGAGAGAAACGTACTGTTACAAGGACGACCTTGCTGTGCATAACCCGTTCTTGATTGTTTTGTGCGCCATCGAAGTAGAACCTGAGGATGATTACCAGCACAAGCCAAGGGATGAATTTGAGCCCAAGTGGGAGAAATGGAACCGCCTGGATTCCATTGTAATAGATCTCGCCGAGAATATGGAGCGGCATTGTGAAATGTGCAAACGGATGTAAGGTGTTCACGAATAAATCGACTACTAGCGCTTTCACATTTGCCAAGACAAGCGTTATCCTGTCGCGTTGATCATAGTAAATCACCCACATCACGGCAGATCGCGGACAGCGATTTCACTTCCATCGACAGTTGTAGCCACTAGCCATCTATTTTGGAACCCAAGAAAAACCGTACAGAACCGTTTAGCCTTTTCCATGGAGTAAGTATCGTAAATCATATCCGATCCAACACCCCAACCCAATCCGTTTGCCCCTACCAGTCATCGCCTCGTAACTACCTAACCTAGCAGCCAAAATAAAGAGCCGACATACAACCGCCTGGCATCGGCAGAAAAGTAGAAACAACTTTTGTAGAAACACCCAAGAAAAACCGCAAATGAGACAAGAAGGAAACATAACATTAATAGAAAGATGATGACCAGTTTAACGAGTAGACATAGCTAGATAAAGGGTTAGTAACGTATTCTGACGCGTAAGTCAGAGATCAGTGGCACATACCCTTTGTGACGACACGCTTGAGGGCAAGCTCCTTCTTCTTCAAGTCCTCGTGACCAGATTCCTCAATCTCGAGCTGGGCCATCGCATCGCTGAGGGCGGACTCAATCTTCTCGCGGGTACCGCGCTTCAACTTCAAGCTCATCGTAGGGTCGCTGACGATCTCCTCAACGCGAGAGATGTAGGACTCGAGTTGTTGTCGGGCCTCGTGCTTCTTGGAGAAAGCATCATCGGTAGACTTGAACTTCTCGGCATCAGCAATGGCCTTCTCGATGTCGGTGGTAGAAAGCTTTCCAACAGAGTTGGAGATGGTGATATTGGCGGAACGGCCAGTCGATTTCTCAGTGGCAGTGACTTTCAGGATACCATTGGCATCGACCTCGAAGATGACCTCAAGGACAGCGTCTCCGGCCTTCATGGGAGGGATAGGAGCAAGAGTGAATTCTCCGAGGGAGGTATTGTCCTCACAGTTGACACGCTCACCCTGGTAGACGGGGAACTGCACAGTTGTCTGGTTGTCGGCGACAGTGGTGAAAGTTCGCTTCTTGAGGGTAGGTACAGTAGTACCACGGGGCACGACGGGAGCAAAGATATTACCTTCCATGGCGACACCCAAAGAGAGAGGGCAGACATCCAGCAACAAAAGGTCAGCGGTCTCTTCTGAGGTAGCCTTTCCGGAGAGGATACCAGCCTGGACGGCAGCACCGTAGGCAACAGCCTCGTCAGGGTTGATGCTCTTCTCGAGCTTCTTGCCGTTGAACAAATCGCTCAACAGTTTCTGGATCTTAGGAATACGGGTGGATCCTCCAACCAACACAACCTCATCAACCTTGTCCTTGGGGATACAGGAGTCCTTGAGAACCTGCTCGACGGGGGCAATGGTTTTCTTGAAGTGGGCAGCATTGATGTCTTCGAAACGAGCACGGGTGATGGTAGCATTGAAGTCCTCACTGCCGGCCAGAGAGTCGATCTCAACAGTGGTCTGGGTAACAGAAGACAGAGTGCGCTTGGCACGCTCGCATTGAGATCGCAGACGGCGGAGAGCACGGGGGTCGTCAGAAATATCTTGCTTTGTCTTTTTCTTGAACTCGGCCTGGAAGTGCTCCAAGAGAGCGGTATCAAAATCCTGTCCACCCAAGTGGGTATCACCGGCGGTAGCCTTAACGGTGAAGACACCACCTAAACAATGTCAGAATGAGGATGACGTTGAAAATGATAAGACAACATACCCTGGATGTGAAGAAGCGACACATCGAAAGTTCCTCCGCCCAAATCAAAGATGAGAACGTGTCTCTCCTTACTGGACTTTCCGGCACCCAAACCATAAGCAATGGCAGCAGCAGTGGGCTCGTTGATGATACGGAGAACGTTCAATCCGGCGATGGCACCAGCATCTTTAGTGGCCTGACGCTGGTTGTCATTGAAGTATGCAGGTACGGTAATGACAGCCTTCTCAACAGTCTGGGCCAACTTGGCCTCAGCAACCTCCTTCATCTGTAGTTCCAAAATGGTTAACTAAAATGTCTAGAACTAAACTATGCATTTGGCGCAAACCTTGATCAAGACCATGGAGGAGATCTCTTGAGGAGAGAACTGCTTGGTCTCACCCAAGTACTCAACTTCAATCTTGGGGTTTCCATCAGAGTCGACGACCTTGAACGGCCAGCTCTGAATGTCCTTGGTGACTGTTGGATCATCGAACCGGCGACCGATCAATCGCCTATGGTCCAATTAGTAATTGGGCCCCCTTTTTTTCTTTTCAATAGACCACCCCGGGAGCTGATTTGTAAAGCAGCGGAAAACGTACTTTGCGTCAAAGACAGTGTTGGTGGGGTTAAGAGCGGCCTGGTTCTTTGCGGCATCACCGATTAATCGCTCCTTGTCAGAGAAGGCAACGAACGAAGGAGTAACACGGTTACCCTGCTCGTTGGCGACTACGGTGAGGAATTTCTGTTAGTCCGTCTGGCGCACATATGGGCAAAAAGCAGTCTCAGGTGTGGTGATAGTTGAAGAATATCGGTGGGAAGGGTTACGAACTGATCTCGACACCGTTACCCTCGTAGACGGCGACACAAGAGTAGGTAGTACCTATATTTCAAAAAGTTAGAATTAACAATTTAACCAAGCGAATAAATTTTTTTGAGTCCATTGAAGAACTGTGGGGACGACGTACCAAGATCGATACCGATCGCGCCCTCGTAGGTTCCCTCAGACATGATGGAAGGATATGTGGGGTATAGAGATGTGGAGGAAGGTTGTGGTGGGTGGTGGGTTGTGGTGCCTGGAGGAGGAGAGAAGGACGAAGAGAAGAAATCTCAAGTGGGTTGGTTTTTTGTGGGCAGCTTTTTCGGTTTTAGCCTGTGTGAAAAACTAAGTGTGAAAAAGCCAAGACCGACAGACCTAAATGGAGGGGCAACGTCTCAGCCCCACTTCTCTTGCTGCTTGACCAGCTTCACGGTACATACAGGCTGGAACCCGTTAACCTTGCAGACTTTGGGCCATTCTGCAGTGGATGGATGGATGCCTATATCACTCGGTAGACGGTGTATGCAGTGGGATTATTATTATTCGGTTGGAGATTCCCATCACGAATCCCCAAGTTCAGCTACACACGGGCATTAAAATAAGCTGCGTCTCTGCCAAGCAGAATAACATGAGCTCCCAAATAAAATGGTATCTAAACCTCCATCAGTGCCTTCAACGCCTCAACGCCTACTCCCAAAACCTCTGGCTGTCTGGTGCCTTTCAGTGCCCCCCTCAAAACATCAATGCCTCCCTCGACCTTCACCTTCGCTCCGTACTTCCCTGAGCCACATACTAAATTCCTAAGCACCACCACACCTCTGTGTCGAATCTCCTCATTGTCCTCCGCCACCATATCTAGGACAATCTTGATCCCCCTTTCCCTCCCCACCACGGCTTCACAAGCCTTATCCCACTCTGTCAACATAGCAACAGCACCCCCAGCCGCCCTCCGCGTTGCAAAGTCCTCCGCATCAGCCAACGCAAGTAGAATATGTAATCGATTGCTAGCAGCCTTTGAGCCATCTGCAAATTTGGCCACGCCGGTTGGCGAAGCCATGAGGTTGCACACAAGCTCGACGGTGGCTCGTTGGATCATGACATTATCGTGCAACAACAACTCTTCGACTTTGGTCCAGCCGATTCGGATAATCTGTTCCCTAATGCTGTCCTCGGTAGAAGCAAGATTGGTAAGTGCAAGCAAGCCTTCAAACATGGGCAACAAGTCTTTTTGGTCTTCTGTATCTTCCAGGAGACTGAACAGCGGCCGAACGGCGGAAGATATTGCGAGTTGTGATGAAAATACGTGGGAAGGATTGACAGAAACGAGTATCCTTCCTAGGGCGTGTGCAGATGTTTGCCGTAAAGAACGGTCCTGCACGCTGGTACCGGAAGCGGAGGAATAGAATTGAAGGCAGAGTTTGACACCTCCTTGGGAAGCTATCAATCCGCGGTGTTTTTGATGCTTTGACAATGAAAGGAGGATGTCGGATATAATTCTGATTGCATTCGGTGTGATTTTCTTGCTGCATGCCACTAGCGCAGGAATGATACTTGCATCAATCAATACCTTACACCGTGGCGTAACTCTCTCCTCTTTATCTTCTGGGTCTGGTCCGACCTTGGCTCCTGGTTTGGTCTCGGCATAATTCTTCAACTCGGCAACCTTCCGTTGTTCCTCGGACAGAATTGGTGGATATACTGTAAAATTCGCAATAACTGTTAGTGCCCCAAACATAACTGTTGGCTTTCCCATCGACAATTTCAAGGTCTCCACTAAGCTCTTGACAAAGGCCTGATCTCGAATCAACATTTCTTTAACTGAACCTTTCAACGATGTATAAGCAAGTCCCTCCACCGAAGAATCCCGAACTTCAATATCCTCTTTCAGCATCATGCCCTTGAATACACTGGCAAGTTTATCCACATCTTTCTGTCCTATTTTCTGTCCATCTCCCGGCGTATATTTTACTTTCGCAAGTACTACAGCGGCTGTAGACTTCCCCGAATCCCCACTCTTAACCAGCGCCTCTAAGTAGTCACCGCAATGCGTAGCAATGGCAGTTCTACATGCCTTGTCGACGCAAGCGGCGCTCAACATCTCCAATACCAAAGTTTCTACGTCGACGGGCCGGGCTTGAAGCGAAGGCACCAACCCCTCGACGAAACCCTCCGTCAAGAATAACTCTGCAGCAAACTGTGGCACTAGCGGAAAGATTGCCGCCGCCACTGAGAAGGCCGATCGTAGGTCATCATCACCTTCTGCTGATAACCGAGACGCCATGAATTTGCCAACCATGCTCTGTCCGATGTCTCCGGAGGTTTCTACAAACTTTGCCGTCGCGAGGGTAACATGAGAGCGTAGGTCCGACGGCGAATTCATATCTAGAAGTCCTAGTAACTGTTCGAGTCCGGCCTGGTTCACATAGGTGTGTATCTCTTCCGCCCTGCTCGCCAGCAACCTTGCAACAGACCGAGCAATACACGCCGCCTCCCCAGCACTTAGCAGTGACAGAAACCATCTGAAGCATTCTCGCAGGCATTTCGTATTCCTCTCGGTAGATTGCCTCCATGCCATTGAGTCTAGAAGCACCGTGACCGCTCCGTCGATGGCGTCGTCGCCAAACCTTTCAAATAGTAGGAGTACATCCTCGTGGTTATCGCTCAATCTGTCGGCAACATGTTCTCTTGCTCCCCGTGAGACTCGTATTATCTCTCCGACCAGCTTCCCAGCCAGAGGTGAGGGCAGATCATCGACTCGGGATCCCAATAGCTGTATACACTCTACCGCCGTGTCTGTTCGTATAGAAACATTTGGGTCTCGTAAGAGCCGCAATGCGTCCTGGCCGACTGCTGCATCTCCGTCGATAGCGAATTTGTGGATAAGCCTTGAAACCGGTGGGATGTTGGCGTCTTCTTGGAGCGCGTGGAAGGCAGAGAGGACGATAGGGTTTCGGGGAGCTAAGCTCAATGCTTCACGAAGTAAACGGACTGCATCCTAGTGAACATGAGAGCTGGTTAGGAAACGTTCAGTGAGAATAATACCTCTCGTCGATTTGCTCCAAAGTGCTCAAGTGATTTCGAGGCCAACTCCGCAGCACGAGTCTCGTCGGGGTTCATTCTCAATTGAAATCTGTTTTGGGCGGAGGAGGGGGGCGGCTCAAATAAGTGTGGGGCAGCACACTAATTTATGACCACGTCCAGCTTCCATCCAAGACATCCTATCACCACCTACGACTCACCCCCACCCTCACTCTTACCTCTTACCCTCACAATGGAGACTGTCGATGCCAGCCATCACTACGGTCAGGGTGCTGCTGGTAATTCCATCCTCTCATTTGAACCCCATTTCCACCGCTAACACCAGTCATAGAGGACAAGCCATCGCTGCTCGTCCTGATCCTTGACACAAATCCCTACGCCTGGCAGGAGCTGCACTCCCAGCTTCCCATTCAAACCGCGCTGGCACACATCCTCCTCTTCCTCAACGCGCATCTTTCCTTCTCACACGCCAACCAAGTAGCCGTAATCGCGTCGCACACGAAGGAAGCGACCTTTCTATACCCTGCGACCACTGCCACCGCCGTCCGGGAGCCCTCTGCTGACCCTTACCGCGATGCCAACAAATACCGTCTCTTCGCGCAAATCGAAGACGAAGTACAAGCATCCCTGCAGGAACTCCTGGCACACACTTCAGCCAATGCACTCAGCGGCACCAACGAGACGATGATGGCTGGCGCGTTGTCGCTAGCCCTCGCCTACATCCACCGTGTGTGCAACGCCGACAATATAGATGTAGGGACAACGCTTCCACGGCCCGGAGATATCCCGCGGCAAGACGTAGCATCAATGACGGCGCGGATTCTTGTCGTCTCCGTCTCGGGGGATCTTGCGAACCAGTACGTTTCTGTCATGAACTCTATCTTTGCCGCGCAGCGCCAGCGCGTTCCAATTGATATCTGCAAGATCGCCGGAGACACTGTGTTTCTGCAGCAAGCGTCGGACTCTACAGGTGGAATCTACATGCAGCTGGAACATCCAAGTTCTCTGTTGCAGTACCTTCTCGTAATCACCCACTCCCCGGATTCTTAGATTTCAAAGTTGACCGAAATGTAGTCGTGTTTCATATCCGATCCCGCAACCCGCCGCCACCTGATACCACCATCACAGGTCAACGTGGATTTCCGCGCCGCTTGCTTTTGCCACAAGAGAGTGGTGGATATCGGTTTTGTGTGCTCAATTTGTTTGTCCAGTCAGTTAACCCGTACCTCCATTCGTCCCCTATCACCACCCCTTGAAGAACTCTCGAATGTGCATGAGAGCGATTTGCGCAAGGATTGGGAGATGAGGAGGGGAGATGAGATGTGTTGCTTCAACAGCAATTCCAATGTCTCGAATAATAGCAATCTATCCCTGCCAACTGAAACATCTTGGGAGAACACGGTTCAAGATGACTTAACCCCCGAAGGCGAGGCAATAGTCCAGTGGTGGCTGGATTATGGAGACCACTACATGAAGCTTGAATTCGAAAAAGCTCAAAGACAAGATTGACTTGAGCAGTTTGCCCCATCTCACAATGAGGGGAGGGGCAATAAATCCTAGGGGATGGACTGAAGCCTGCCATCTGCCGTCTCATTTCTAGCTAAGTACAGTTACTAGAACTAGGGCACAAAAACTGACAATTCACTTTTTTGCAATCCGCAACAGTCTTCTGTTCCCCACCACCGGGTGCAATTTGTACCACTTGCAATACAAAACTCGACGTTACGGCTCTCGGAAACTACGGAGGCAAGCCTGCCGTTGTTCTTGTGAAGAAGAAAAAGGCCAAAAAGGCCAAAAAGGCCATTAACGATACCGCTACAAGCAGTACCCCCGGAACACCCGCAAGATGAATAATTAAAAGACTGCGTCCCAAAGCCAGGCCTCGACTATAGAGGAGTCGTAAGACACGATTCCTTAGGAATTAACCCTCCTATATAATTTCATGAGCTTGGAGACAATGATGACCTTTCACTATGCTTACGTTCTTTTCTATTATCCTGTACAATGACTTTGAGTCTGTACCATTGGTGTCTTTCTGGGTGTCTTGGCTGGAGTTTTATCTATCGAAAACAATGGGGCTTTCTTTGTTTCAGGCGTGGTTATGTTGGGTGGATCTGCACTGGACAGCCACCCATGCAAGCCTTTGGGTTCCTCTTGTTCCGTGACATGGTGGTTTGCGGGTCCTTCATTGTAGTGCTCATGTGTGCCAGTGCCTGTTGCCCAGTCAGCATGGCAGCGTAGAATAGCTCCGGAAAATTACCATGCTGTCCGTGGTGTGTCCGTAGATGAAGTGAATACGCTTATTCTCAGCCTTCTTGTCGAACTTAATAGCCATGATTCCAACCGCCGAGGACATGTTGGATTGCTGAACGATAGTAGAGCCTGTCACTAGTTTAATGTCACTAGTGGTAGTAGGTCGTAGTTCGGAAGCAAACCCATAAAATCGCGTTCTATAGCGGCCTGTAACCCGGCAAATTCGTCTTCAGACTCAAACATTCGCTCGACAGCTTTAGATGCAATCATTGTGTGGGCCATTTGCTCTCCCGTACCTAAAACCCATAGGACATCAGCGGAGTGCAACCGCCTATACTGTGGATTCCATACCAGAGCAGGTTGAAGCCACCACAGTACCATCCTCATCAGATCTAATCCACGTCCCTACACCAATCAAGGCGGCAGGGCCGACCCTGCCTCGAAACTTCATACCAATGCCTCCCGAACTACTTCCGGCAGCAACTCGACCCCACCTATCAACGCAAATAGCTCCAACGGTGTCCGTGACAAGGTCCTCATCTTCCGGTACTGTTTCTGTCTTCTTCGATTCCCCTTTGGTAGCAGAATATGTAGACACTGTTGTGTCGGTAGAGTTACGTCGTACCTGACTCCTCGATCTTGACGACGACCGGTGGGAGAAGGACTGTGCCCGAGCTGATGATCGTGGGCCAGCATCCAACTCCCTCTTCCATTTGAGCCATCGCTGATGTGCACTGTAGCTGACCAATTGTTCGTTGTTGATTGTGGGAAAGTGGAACTGAGCAGCATACGATCTGGCGCCTGGACCAGCCAGGAGGATTGGTGGTACCCTCTTCAACGACATGGGTCGACGGCTGTTATCGAGAATCAGGCGGGCGAGGGCCGAGGGATTTTTAAAGCCTGCAAGTAGGATTAGAAGTGGAGAATTGGAATAAAGTCGAGAAGGCACGCACTATCCACAGCTCCTACAGCACCAGACCTTCCGCTCTCCTCCATGATTGAAGCATCACACTCCACAATCCCATCCAGAGATAGATTGCTTCCAAATCCGGAGTTTGTAATTTCGTTGTCTTCCAGACTTCTAAGAGCCATCTCCACACCATCCACAGCGGAACCACCGTTGCGCAGAAGCGCCATAGCCGCCTTGCAAGCCCTAAAATAAGCAGGAGTTTGTTAGCTGTCATCTTGCAATGGTTACTTCTGAAGAGATAGTTGACTTACATAGCACATGCCCGGAGATGCTGGGGTTCGTTTGTTTGTGAGTGATAACCAGCTCCAGCGTGGACAAAGATGCAAGACCAATCAGCAGAGGTACTCATTATCACCTTTCCGGGGCAAGTGAGCGAAATATAAAAAGCGAATGTGCTATCAAAGCAGCAGTTAAAGCAGCAATCAAATCAAACAACGGAACGGGGGGGATAAAAATGGATTAGGAGGAAAAGGTAAGGGAGTTAGTTTGTGTTTTGATAGGAGACTAGCACAGCACCTTTAAAGGTATGGCATTTGTGAGGAGGCTCTTATTAACTAACAGCGGGACTTCCCAGTGGCTTTCATCCAACCTGGGTTCTCGATGTCCCAAATGTACCGCCGAATACCGCGTTCGTTCTGTAGCGAATGGTTTTTCAGTGCTTCACCATCGATATGAGTACTCCCCAACTTCTAGATTATCCACAGCTGTAGTCTTTAATCATACACATCCTGTCATAGCCAGCAAACTATCTATAGCCAATTTAAAACATGAAAGAAAGAAAGCAGATCCCCGTATGCATAACAAAAGCTTCCCAATGATGGTATTACCTCTCCTCCACACCCTACTCCTCGTCTTCGTCCTCATCCATACCTTCCGCCACATCCACTTCAAATTGCTGTTCCTGATCCACGCCGACATAGCTGTCGCTCATTAACGATAGCGTCAACTTCTTCTTGCCAGGACTTGGCACGACGTACTCCAACCGAACCTCCAATCGTCTCTGGATTGTAACCTTCTTGATCGCAAGCAAACTCTTGGTCTCCTCCTCTCCCACCACAAGCCACCAATTCTCCATCTTTGTACCCGGGTAGAAGGGCGCATGAACGGTTGTGTCCACTTCTTCGTCCTCATCTACATCCCGCTCGATTTTAACCTTGATATAGGCAGGAGATCCAGCTGTAACATCCTCATCTTCAAGTTCGTGCTCCATGTCGATATTCGGGTATTTATTATTAGTGAAATTAGCGATATCAGCGAGCTGTCGCTGGTTGAGATCGAGGGCTTTAAGAAGGCTATCGCGGGTAGCATCATCTGCCATTGCATCCATAAACTCTAAAATATCCTTAACACTGCAGTCACAACCCCAATTAGCATTCCGTATAATTGATGTCAGTGGTAGAGTTGGAACATACCCAGCTTCGTTGGCCTTGCTGACGAGCTCCGGTCCAAAGTAGGGAGTCTGCTTCAAAGGACTGTCCCTGTCCCACATGGCCTGAACAACCATCTGGCTCATCTCCATCGCATTCATGGCGTTCAGATGTCCCTCCGAACTCAATACATCCACACAGCCACTCAACAAGTTCAGGATCCTGCTGAGGACAAGCTCTTGGTCCTTTGCGAGGTCCGCCGGGAGTTGCATCCTTGAAAAGTGTGCCTGCACCAATGCAAAAGCCTTGAAGTGAGGGCTTTCGTAGTTGGGCTCGGACATCTTGACAGGCACGTTGTCGTAAATCCGTCGGAGCACACGATCCTCGTGTCTTCTGACCTGGATGAGCTCGAACTCGGTGGCTGATGTGACGATTTCGAGAAGACCCTTGAGCTTGGTACGGCCAGTAAGCGAAAGCAAGAATGTCTGCATGGTGATGAAGGAGATATTGTAATAAGCTGCAATCATAGCTGGGTGGAGTGGTGTGACGGTATCATCCTCCTCGTCTACGTCGACGATCTTAGCCTCCGCGAGATCCTTCAGGGTATTCTCGACCATTTCTGACAGATGAGCACTAAGGCCATCATGAGAGGTATCTGTCAAACTATAGAAACTCGGGTTCGCCAGAAGTCGGCGGTAAAAGTAGGTGTAAGTAGACCAATCCACAGCATCCTGGGTCGAAGCGATGGTAGTAGTACTGACTTCAGCGACGAAAGCATCATGAAGATATGCCGGAAGATGACTTTCGATCGGGAGGGCTTCGTTCAGGAACTTGCGGTAATAGTCCTTTTTGACTGCAGGAGTCATAAGAATAGCCTTTCCAAATTTATCCTCACCTGGTCGTGACGCCTTTCCGAACATCTTTAGAACTTCACTGAGGGGATAGTCAACATAGCGATGCTCGCGTCCTTCGAAAAATGATGTGCCCATGACAATTACAAGGTGGGCAGGAGTATCTAACTCCCAGCAAACATCTCTAGAAGCCAGTAAAACCTTGATAGCACCGGAAGCGAATAACCCCTCCACAATCCGCTTGTCAGTCTTGCTCAGGGCCTCATGGTAGTACCCGATGCCGTGAGACAAACTCTCTGCCAATGCACCCTCCTGGATGCGGTTCAGATGAGGTCCGATGTCCTCCAGAGCCACATTTCTGAATTTATCCTCCTGATCGTCTGCAACGCAATAAGAGAGAAGATCCACAGCGGTCGATCGGCATTGCCTCCTACCAGAGACGAAAACGATGACTGGCTTCTCAGGTGGAGTTACACAAATGGCGACATAAGTCGGCTTTGCCATAGCCATCATCAGCGACGGGAAATGTGGGATAGTGAATGACTGGATGTGGATTTCCAAGGGAACAGGCCTAGAACTAGGCGAGAAGTTATAGATAGTGTGCTTATCGGCTCCGATCCACTCCCCAAGATCCCTGGGGTTTGACAACGAAACACTGAGTGCAATAATCCTCAGTGTATTCTCGGTTTGTACCGCCATGTACTGCATTCTGGAGACGATGATCTCGTAGATATATCCATTTTGGCCACCCAACATGTGCAAGTCATCGGCAACGAAGAGCTCTACTGCCTGGACATTTTTTCGTCGCTGCCACTGCCTGGAAATGAGATCCCATTGCGTCGGCGTGGCGAGAATCAAATCGCCCTTTTCTAGTAGCTTGAGGTCCGCACTCGTCTCACCCGTCAACTTGACGATCTCCTTTCCACCGCCCAGACTTCCCAGCCTCTCCTGCCAATCTTCATGCCGTTGATCGACAAGTTCCTGGAATGGTGCAATATAAACTGCTTTTCCAGGTTCTTCTTGTAACCAATGACGAAGCAACGCAAATTCCGCACACACTGTCTTCCCACTACCGGCCGGTGCACCGACAAATACGTTATCGTCGGTATCGAACAAGCTCTTAAACACCTGAGTTTGAATCTTATTAAAATGTCGCCAATTAGGGTAAAGCTTGATGTAGTCCCTCTTCTTCAGAGCCTCTACGGGCAGTGGCACCAAATCCAGTAGCTGTGTATGGGGTGGAAACTTCTCCGGCAGAATCAGCTTTCTAAAGGAGACAGCCAGCTTTGTCTCGGAGTGCATCCATCGGTCTGAGATAACAGTAATGAAATAATTCGGTGGCATGGGCTCTGTCATGGGTACAGTGAACTCGACTAGATGTTCGTTGTTTTCCGATTCGGCATAATTCTTTCGAAGAACAAACAGGTCATGGAACAAGATATGTTCACCATCGCAATCCTCGACCAAAATCCAGAACTGTTCTGCAGTTCCATGGTAGGCATCGTCCCATATAAACTCGGGAGTTATCGTAAGCTCTACTCTCAACATACTCCTGGTTATCGGCTGAAATTGGGCTTGTACATCTAGTCTGGGGAATCTCTCCACGAGACTGTGCACCAGTTTTCCAGTCCGAGAGCTACTACCGAACAGTTCAGTAAAGTGGGGAACATCCATCGTAAAGTACTTTGACCATGTAAGCTGTGCCGCACGTTCTGCCTGGGTGACAATCGGTCCAAGCTGGTTGGAAGGTATGGGAAATTGCCGCAAAGGCGACATTGTACGCCACATGCGCTTCTCCGCCATTTTGCAGAGATCCAGCGCAGTCTTTGCAACAGAGGACCATCCACGCTTTAGACAAATCTCAAAGATCGCCCGGAGAATACGACCAGCGGATTGGGTGACGTAAACCATGTCCGCCATCATTGCCAGTCCCTCCAGGCCTAGTCGTGAGATATACGCTTGAAGAAGGACATTAATCTTGGCCTGCGGTTCTTCAATACCCTCCTTTACCGGTATTGGCACCCGAGCAAGTAATTTCGACAACTCTAGTTTCTCCTCAGACCGCACTGGAATGTACTTAAACTCCTCACTTAGCGCAAACACACGGAAAAGTTCAACGGTCGATAGTTGTGGTTGGAGATGGGTGTTGTAGGTCAGCATCGAGTTATACGATATGTAATAGTGACTGGCTATCCGTCCCAGTTCTGTAGGCTGAAGCTTTCCGGTTTTGCGGTCGTACTTGATGAGGTTGCACTTCTCCAATATTATAGCCGCGGAGTGAATTAGGTCGACACGCTTCTGTTCCAACGACACATCATCTGCATAGTCCGCACCAACGCCATATAAACCAGGCGATCGAAGCATACGAACATACAGATACGTGTATCCCAGCCATTCAACCGCATCATCTCTGGTCCGGACAGTTCCAAGTACGACTTCAGCGTTGAGATTGTCGGCCAGTTTGCGCATGAACTGAGACTCAATTGGCAACTGCTGATTTAACAAGCTGAGATAGTACTGCATCTCAGACTGTGTTGTTATAATAATACCTTCTCCGTAAGTATCAAATTGGGGTCTACCTGCCCGACCAAGCATCTGAAGAACATCCTGAGGACTCAGTTCAACCCAGCTACCTTTCTCGGGAGAGTATATCTGGGTACCCTTGATGATGACCGTGTGCGCAGGAAGATTGACACCCCATGCCAAAGTTGCCGTACAAACTAACACCTGAATAAATTTGTCGTTGAACAAATCTTCAACTGTGGTCCTGTCGGCTCTGCTCATACCAGCATGATGGATGGCAAAACCATATGGCAAAAGATCCTTCAGATTTCCATCAGTAGCCTGGTCGGCTTCGTGCTGTAGAAGTTCCCTAGTACCAGCGTCACTCTTGAGGATTTGCTGAATCGTTTCCAACTCCAAAGCCTTGTCTCGAATGTATTTGGCTGTCTTAGCCGTTTCCTTTCGAGAGTGAACAAATATGAGCATTTGATTGGAACCGGCTTGCTCGATGACTTTCGTGTAGCAAACGTCGTTCATGGTCTGGAGTTGTTTAATCGCCTTTTTGTCCGTGACACCAATAAACTCCTGCTTGAGTGGGCATGGTCTGAATGTACTGTCGAAGTGAAATAGGCCTTTTGTGGGGTCCACTTGTAGGAAAGTCGCCACATCGCGATAATTGGGGAGCGTTGCCGACAACCCTACCAACCTTACTGGTTCCAATGTTGTCTCCATCTTGCGGATAGTTCTCGAAACGATGGACTCGAGAACCGGCCCACGTTCATCGTGTAAAAGATGAATCTCGTCAATGATGATCAAGCAAACAAGGTTGGTGTAACTCAAGTCTGTGGCCTTTCGAGTGATGACATCCCACTTCTCTGGCGTGGTGACAATGATCTGGGTATCTGCGATCTGCTGCTTGGTGAGTTGTCTGTCACCGGTGAGCTCAGAAACCCTGATGCCATATGGTTCCAGCCTCTTGCCAAAATTACCGACTTGTTCCTGAACCAATGCCTTCAGTGGTGCGATGTAGACAATCTTGAAATCGTCCGTCTTGATAACACCAGTCACAGGGTCCCTATGCTTTCCTATTTCGCGAAGAATACTCAACATAGAGACGTTCGTCTTTCCGGATCCAGTGGGAGCGCAGACAAGCATGTTCCCATCATCCTCAAATGCTGTGGGATAACAACGTGTCTGGACTCTGTTGAGTGTAGGGTTACTCTTGAAAGGTCCCTGGGCCCATTCCGGCATTGAAGAGACCTGGATCAGCTTAGGTTCGTTAGAGTCGACTTTCCTCTTTGGTGCAGGGACATGAATCTCTTCATATCCCTTAAAAGTCCGCTTGGTGGACCCTTGAGGAAGTTTGACGCTAGGATTTGTCATGAGATGGTTCCCCTGTTCGAATATCAGATTTTCCAAGTCGATGGCCTTGCGAGGTTGTAGACCCCCTGTAAGACCCCCCTCGTGTTGGACTTGTTTCTCTGGGCCAGCGGGAAGCGCAGATGCCGGAATATCGATATCCATCAAGTCCGCCTTCATCTTAGTGGCTTTACGCTCCGAAGCTTGAACCGTTCTCCCTCGCAGTTCCTCCAGAATACTGCCGTAACCTTGCTGCACCATTTCCTTCTCAATAGCTATTCGCTCTTCAGAACCTTCCCCAGCTCGAGCAAGCTTTGTACACCACACTATTTTGGCTTGGTTCTTCTTCAGAACTTTTACCATGTCAAAATGCTCGAAGTCGAAGAGCTCCATCAGGTCGTTCTCTACCTGTCGCTCTGACTCAGGTGCCGAAAGGATATCAAACGCAGCCGCCGTTTTCATTGCAGCAAGATGAGGATCCGGGTGTAATGATGATATTTGACGTTGTAACCAGTAGGCATCAATGTCGCTTGCCGGCACAATATCTTTATCCACTGCTTGCTTTCTGTCTTTCCTCTTCCGGCTATCCGCACCAATCACCAAGCCATCATCGTCACCATCTTCACCATCTGCGGCGGGCTTTTCAGTCGCGTCCCCCTCTTCCTCTTCCCCAGCCCCAGCTTCATCGTCAGATTCGTCATCACGAACAACAAACTGACCAACACCATCATCCTCGTCGTCGCTTTCATCCTCAAACACCACCGCGACTCCCTCTCTGTCATCAATCTCTTCCTCCCCACCTGCTCCGTCCGCTTTCTCCATATCTTCATCTTCATCCCCGGCATGGTAATCGGTGATCTTCTTTGACAAGCTGATAAGATCTGAGAACTTTTGGCTTTCCATTTTATCACCCAGGATATCATCAATATCTCTCTTCTTGTCAAAATCTTTCTTTGATCCATCCGGGTCTTTTAAAATCTCCAAAACCGCATCCGCTGCAGATCGCACGACTGAGTGAGGTACATCGCCCAAAATCCCGGCAACTAAAGTTAGAATTAGAGAATAGGTTTCTCTTGTTGCTGCTGTACGCGGGTGGTATATGAGATCCAGCACATCATCCGTCGCAGACAATATGTTTTCCCCAAAAGCCGAAGTATTCCGTTTCCGCTTTCGCCTTTCACGGTCCAAAATTTCTCGTCCTTCCTCCATAGCCTCCAAATTGATCTTCTCACCCCCTCTCTTCTTTTTCAATTTTTCCTTCGGTGCTGTGTCGCGCATCACCCGGCTACCCATCTCCTTAATGTCGACCTTGCCCGCAAGAGTCTCTGGGTCACCTGTGGGCTCGTCTGTACGTCGACTGTAGAAGCGCTTGTCGGGTTGCAGGACCAAGTTGGACATGGCAGCATACTTGTACTGAGATTGGTCGGCCATGATGGGCGAGCAGGTGTGTCGATAGCCTTGAAGTGGCGATTAAGAAATGTAGAGGGACAAGTAATTGATTGCTCTATTCAGGCAAAAATTGGAGAGGAGTCGAGAAGGATGATTGTGGTCGTTAGAAAGGTTGAGTGGCGGGTTGCGCGCTCAGCGACGACAAGATGAAGGAGCGCGTCGTGACTAAATCTGCCACCAGCGGTTGCCTAGTTAGAAGCTGACTGGACAGAGTTATGTACAAGTTGGATACATTCAAGGGATTCATACCTGAACACAGTCTTGATTCAATATCAATCTTTCAAAAGGCAATGTATTTGTAGAAGTGAAGTCATTCAAACTAGGCGGCAAATCTCACTTTAGAGATATTTAGCTAGACCTAAGCCCTAACCTGAGCCAAGTTCTAGCAAACATCTCGAGAAAGCGTATTTAGCAAATTGGAAGTTCCACTGGCCACGCCCCTTTGTTCTTCTGCGCAGTCCGTCGTTGGAGATCGCTCCTCCAGCCAACAACCTCATCAAGCGACATTTCTTAGATCCTACGATAAAGACGACAGAATAAAGCTATCATAATTTTCCAGATTACTATTATCTCACGTGCGACATTACCGTTTCAATACGCAGCACCTTATTCCAGTCCTCGCGTCTGCCTATACACCAGCCATCATGGATGCCAGAGAGGTTATGACCCACGTCGCCAATATCAATAAGGCAGTGGAAGAGAAACTGCCGCCGGCGCATTTGGTAGACCTGTTGAAGTCGCTGAAGACAGGTGTCGTTGCTACCGAGAAGCTCTTGCGGGTGAGTGTCCTCTACCATTAGCAAGCTGGCCAGGCCTCCAGTCAAATGCGATCCGCCAAAATTGCACTAGTGCGCATCGTTCTAACATCTTATTCATAGGAAACCAAAGTTGGAATGGCGGTCAACAAGCTGCGCTCGAATCCCGACAAAAATGTGTCGGAACTAGCGAAGGAGATCGTCGCGAAATGGAAACAGGATGTCCACCAGAAAGCGAAGCCTTCTGCCCGTTCTCAGGATAAGACCAGGTCCACTGCGTCCCCGACGACATCTCAGCGCCCCATCACTCCTCCGAAGCCTGCGGGCAAGAAGCTTGAGTCTCAGTCCAAGGTGGATCCAAGCCTTCGGAGCAAAACCGCAGACGGTGTGGATTACCACGTTACAGGAGACAAGACACGGGATAATTGTGTTGGTATCCTCTACGACGGTCTCTGTTTGGACTCAGATGAAGGTATGGAACAAACTCTGTTTTTGGGACGATCAAATGTTAAGAACGTGGCAATTTAGCTCCGGATCGTATCCTCACGCTCGCCAAATCCCTCGAAGAAGACGTCTTTACAAACCACAAGAGAAGGATTGAAACGCAATACAAGCGACGAATTCAGACCCTTTTCCTGAATCTCAAAGACAAAAATAACCCCAATCTCCGAAAACGCGTCATCCAGGGCGAGATCCCGACCACTCGGCTAGCAACTATGGAGTCTAAGGAGATGGCATCCGAAGAGAGGAAGAAAGAAAATGAGGCTTTAGAAAAGGAGAATATGAGGGAGTCAATGGTTGCCAAGGCCGAGAAGAGTATCAGCGATCAATTGCAGTGTGGAAAATGCGGAAAAAAGAGGGTTTCGTATACGCAGGCCCAGACACGATCCGCTGATGAACCGATGACTACGTTCTGCACTTGCGAGTACTGTGGAAATATGTGGAAGGTATTTTGCCGTCGGTTTGTTTAACTTATTATCAAATACTGACATAATTTTCCAAGTTCTCGTAAATTATAAGCCTTCACAGGGATTTCAAGATCAGAAAACAAGCACGACCTATGTTATCCACGTACCAGCCCAAAAGTCAGTGTCGGTATGGCCAATAGCTCCCGAGAAGTATCTTGGTGAGCCATTACATTAATTATGTATCATAGAAATTATTTTGGGTCTACATTTCTCGGGACTGGCTTGCGGTTGAGCCCTGTTTAGGATTTCCTAAGTTGTTCTTCTCTTCACGGTGGTGTTCTTCCTTTCTTTCTTGTTTCAGTCATGAAGCGTATGAATGTGAGGTTGCAAACATCACCTTGTCTTGTTGTTTTATTTCCTGTGCTTTTCTTTGGATGTCTCAGTTCCGTAACTTGAGGGCATTAATACTTCGTGTTATTGCTGAGTATCCCTTCGTTTTCTCCTTTCGTTCTTCGCTGGGTATGTAGGGGGTGTTTGCTTGTAGGATATCGAGGCTATCGGCCAGCTCCTCGAACACCCCTAGGTCCAGTAAATATCGTGTGATATTCAATTCGATCACTCGATTACTCCCATTTGCTCGAGCACCCGCAACACACCTAGCCTTCAAGCCGCTGCGAGATATTCATAAGAATAGGGAGTCCTGCATCAGCCCGCGGAAATCCCTTGAACCCCCAGCTTATTGGGACTCACAAGGTTAGGTTTTCAGTATAATACACGTGATCTTTGTGAAACCTCACAATTTACTTCTGTCCACTTGAGTCGTCGCCCTCACCAAAGCCAAAATCACCTCAGCTCCCAATCCACATTGCAAGCTTTCCCCTGAACGGGTCGAAGTGGCAAAGTCTATCAGTCTAGGTGCCCTCAAAAGCTTCATCCAGTTGCGACCTCCAGACCTCGAACTCAACCTACCCTCCCCACAAAGGAATTACAAATTGGCGGATAGCTCCGGAGGAACAAACAAAAGACCATGACCGACGTACACCATGCCCACGAATCGACACCAGAGCTGTTCCGAGCCGTAACAGCAGGGCAAGACGCTACACTACTAAGTACCGCAACACCCTGCGCTGTATCCGTTGCAATAGACCCTGTCGCGCTCGTCACCTCAGAATGCATCACAGTCACCTCAGCAATGCGCAAGAATGCGCGGTGGGCACAGTCCTCGGTCTCTGCAATTCTGGGTGGGGGAGGAGGCACGGGTTATGGCAATGACGGGTCTGACACCCCGGTTCCTGGAAGCCCAAGGCCAGGCTTGACAACGCGGAAAGGAAAGCTTGCAGTTGGGGGTATTGAAGGCGACGTCGGGTTGGCAGGAAGATGGGGACTACGGGGGAAGAAAGGGAAGAGCATACAAGATAACCCGCTTATGGCCGCATTTGCAAAGCTAAGAGGCGATTTGCAGGAGTGTAAAGGTCAGTAGTACTTATTCCGTAGTTAAAGCATAGAGGAGACTGATATACGCTCACAGATATTACAAATTTTGACACCCCAAGCTTGCTGCATCCGTTCTTACAAGTCATCAGGTCTTCTTCAACGAGCGGTCCTATCACCTCACTTGCTCTTATTGCCATTACTAAGTTCTTCTCATATCACCTCATTAACCAAAACTCTCCGAGACTTGCTCTGGCCATGCAACTCTTGTCCTCGGCCATCACACACTGCCGATTTGAGGCATCAGATTCTGCCCAGGACGAGGTAGTGCTGTTACGGATCTTGAAGCTTATGGAAATGATGATATCCGGCCCGGGTGGCGAGTTGTTGGGTGACGAGAGCGTTTGTGAAATGATGGAAACGGGCTTGAGCATGTGCTGCCAGATGCGACTTTCTGAAATGCTCAGAAGATCAGCAGAAATGTGCATGGTCAGCATGTGTCAGGTTGTTTTTGAAAGGCTGAAGAACCTAGAGCTTCGGGCGAATGAGGCAGGAGAGAATCTTGAGGAGGGATCAAAAGCGGAGATGGATAACGTTAAGATGACCCCATCAGCAGAAGGAGAGAATGCGGTCAACCTACAGAGTGTAGAACGGATCTCTGGCAGTTCAGATGATAAATCAGGAGATAGGATGACTATCACCCCTGCTGGTGGGGAAGGCGCGACAGGTTCAAATGAAGGAGAGGAAGCCCAGATAAAACCTTATTCACTGCCGTCTATCCGGGAGCTTCTAAGAGTGTTGGTGGAACTCCTAGATCCACATAATAAGACACACACCGACACTATGCGAGTAATGGCCATGAGGATAATTGATGTTGCTTTTGAGGTCGCAGGACCGTCTATTGCTAAACACCCCAGTCTGGCGGATCTAGCACGCGATAACCTCTGCCGCTATCTCTTCCAGCTTGTAAGATCGGATGCAATGAATATATTACAGGAGTCTTTGAGGGTTACGGGGACCTTACTCGCAACAACGAGGGGAGTACTTAAACTGCAGCAAGAATTATTTTTGTCTTATTTGGTCGCTTGTTTACATCCTCAGGTTGAGATACCCAGGGAGCCCGGAGTGGATCCTTTGCTATATGAGGGAGTTCCGCAGGCTCCGAGATTGGTGAAGCCGCCGCCTTCCCAGAGTGGCAGTGGACGCTCAACTCCGGTATCGTTAAAGGAAAGGCAGAAATTAGGGTTGGAAGGCGGGTCTAGGAAACCCGATGCGCGGGAAGCGATGGTGGAGTGCGTGGGTGCTTTGTCACGGATCCCAAGCTTCATGGTGGAGCTGTACGTCAACTACGACTGCGACGTAGATCGCACAGATTTATGTGAGGACGTGATCGGACTTCTATCACGGGTAAGGAAACCATCTATCACGATCTCATTCCTGTACTCATTCGCTGTTCGCACCAGAATGCATTTCCTGATTCGGCAACATGGAGTACCACAAATGTTCCACCTCTTTGCTTAGATGCTCTACTAGGATTCGTTAATTTTCTCTTTGAACGATTGAATGATTCACCTCGGACAGAAGGATTCAAAGACCCCGCAGTGCTTCAGCAACAGCGACAACTCAAACAAGTGGTTATTCGAGGAATCAGGAAATTCAACGAAGATCCGAAGAAGGGCATAGTATTTTTGGCCCAACAAAATATCATCGATAGCGTTGATAATCCGAACTCTATTGCTCAATTCTTGAGGGGTACATCAAGGGTCGACAAGAAGCTCCTTGGAGAGTATATATCGAAAAAACAGAACGGCGAAATTTTGAAAGCATTCATGGGAATGTTTGATTTCACTGGAAAGCGTGTAGACGAGGCGCTTAGAGAGATGCTTGAGACTTTCCGCCTGCCGGGTGAATCTCAACTAATTGAACGTATCGTAGTAGAGTTCTCGGACAAGTACTGCGAGTCCGAGGATAATCTAATGGATGTTGCGGATAAAGATGCAGTTTTTGTCCTCTCATATGCCATCATCATTTTGAATACTGATCAGCACAACCCCAATATGAAGGTAGCCACTTCTCCTTCGCATTCTATGAAGTAATGTGAGTACTGATGTATCCATTCCAGAGTGGCACCCGAATGAAGTACGAGGACTTCGCCCGAAATTTGAGGGGCGTAAACAATAGCAAAGATTTCGACCCAGAATACCTTAAGATCATCTACGAGACGATCAAGCACAATGAAATCATTCTTCCCGATGAACACGACAATAAACACGCATTCGACTACACATGGAGAGAGCTACTCCACAAAACTGAAACCGCGGGGAATCTAGACATATGTAACACTAATATCTACGATGCTCAAATGTTCGCAGCCACTTGGAGACCTGTTATTGCCACATTGAGCTTTGTTTTTATGTCTGCTACTGATGATGCAGTGTTCTCGAGAGTGATCACTGGATTTGATCAATGTGCACGAATTGCAGCCAAGTACAAAATCACCGAAGCCCTCGATCATATTGTGAAATGCTTGAGCACAATCAGTACACTTGGCACCGAAACTCCACCAAGTACGGAACTCAATACGGAAATCCAAGTCAATGGGAATAGCGTTATGGTCAGTGAGCTCGCGGTGAAGTTTGGTAGGGACTTCAAGGCGCAACTGGGAACTGTAGTCCTGTTCCGAGTGATGACTGGCAATGAAGGCGTGCTGCATGACGGCTGGAACCACGTAAGTTACATCAACTGTGCCTGTTTGGCCTTGTTTGTACTCACCTACCAATAGATTGTTCGAACGTGGCTTAACTTATTCGTCAACTCATTAATACCGCCATTCTTTTCCCCAGCACAGAGTGGTCTGGATATTCCCCCCATACCACTACAAACACCGTCTGTAGTGATAGAGAGGGATCAAGCCGCGAAAGACGTCAGTCTATTCTCAACTCTGTCATCCTATCTGCCGAGCTACGCTAGCGATGAGCCTCCGGAGCCTTCAGATGAAGAATTAGACAATACTTTGTGCACTGTGGACTGCGTGAATGCATGCTATCTGGGCGACGTCTTTGCGAACATCATGTAAGTTTACTGAACCTGTTCAAATGATCATTAACTAAATATTTAGGGGATTGGATCCTTCTTCCCTTCAGCCTCTCATTGATGCACTCCTCCGACAGATTCCAGATCTAGACGAAGAGGACTCAAATATAGTCATTGTAAAGCCGGAGTATCACTCACCGCCTATCAATGGTTCAATGCGCAAGGGTCCAAAATACAACCCGGATTTGGTCTATGTTCTAGAGTTTACAACATGCTTGGTTTTACGGGATGCCGAGACAACAGTCGCTCATGGAAAAGCACTCGCTGAGGCGTTGACAGGGATTGTACGCAATGCTACAAGACTTCATCCCCTTGTGGTTTCAAGGTCCATTTACTACATGTTCTCGCTCCTAGAACATAGCCACGAACATTCGTTCCTTAGAGCACCACTTGCACTACATTCCGTCGCTGCCTTAGACAAGTCGCTACTTGATAAGTCAGCTCTCTCTGTTATCAAGAGCCTCTCAAAGTGTGTGAAGGGTTCTTCGGCACTCCGGAGTGAAATTATCAATTCACCAGATCTGTGGGTGGTGCTTCGAGGTCTCCTTCACAATCAGGAAGCCGTTGTTGATGTTTTCGGGATTCTGGAGTTGATCGCATCGGAATCGTTGACCAATGTGACTGCGGATAACTACGTCGCTGTGGTGTCACTACTGAACGACTTTGCATCAGAAGCCAATATCGGTGCAACATATGAGCAAAAGCAAGATAAACTCGCCCGAAAGGGCAAGGTCCAAAGGAAGTCAGCGGATTACCCAGGCGTGGAGGTGGTAGCTCGCGGAACAAAAGCCGTGTCAATGATCTATCAGTTAACTACTCGAGTGCCAGAGCTGATCACACAATCCCACCTGGAAAAGAATGAGGCATGGACAACGTATTGGCTCCCAATCTTCCAGTCCCTCAGTACTCAATGCACCAACCCCTGCCGCGAAGTTCGGAACTTGTCACTCGGCTTCCTTAGGCAGTCACTTCTATCCCCGGAGCTAACATCTGGTGACCACCAAGAGTGGACCGCAATCTTTGGCGACGTCCTATTCCCACTCATCGGGAGGCTGTTGAAGCCCGAAGTGTTCCAGGGCGACCCCAGAGGAATGAGTGCGACGAGAGTGCAGGCTGCTACCCTACTGTGCAAAATATTCTTGCACTACTTAGTAATGCTGAGTGAATGGGAGGGCATGTTGGATTTATGGCTTAGGATTTTGGATATCATGGATCGGTTGATGAATAGTGGGCAGGGTGATCATCTGGTTAATCCCCTTTCTGCACTCACCCTTGATAGTGCTAATTAGTGAGTAGGAGGAAGCTATGCCTGAATCATTGAAGAATATACTCCTTGTGATGGCAAGTAGCGGGTTCTTGGTGCGTCCAGAGTCCGGAGGACATCAGGGTGAGAATAAGGAGCTGTGGGATCAGACCTGGAAACGATTGGAGCGGTTTCTACCAGATTTGAAAGAGGAGCTTTTCCCTCCAGAGCCAGAGAAACCGGTTGTAGCCGAGAAGGTCAAGGAGCCGGAGGTGGAGGTCGAGGTAAGGGAGGTGGAGAAGGAGAAGGAGAAGGAGAAGGCACCGGAAACCGTGGATACGGCACCGCCACAAGTAGAGCAGAGTAATTTGGCAGATATAGACTGAGGGAGCATGTATGGCGGTATATAGACAAGCATTAATTATTGGATTGGATTGGATTGGATTGGATTGGATCGAATTGGATTGGTCGGCTGGGTTGGGTCGGGTTGGGTTGAGATATTGAGCGGTGGTAGGTATGCTTCAAGACTTTCTTATCAAGTAGTTCATGATCTCAAAAGCAGTGATTGCGGCATATGATTCTTACCTTTTCTGCTGTATGATAGAACGGCGCGTCTGAAACTCACGGATTTTAGTTGCGTGATGCTCATACGCCTGCACCGTTGCATTGGAACTTGTGCAGCATCAAGTTGATTGTTGACAGAGACGATAGACAATGCTTATTATACATCAAGTTCTTAGAGAGTCCATTATGCCATGACGATGCGAAAAGCTACTTCTGAGTGGGATACTGTGATTGTAATTGTGACGACAAAAACATACGCAAATCCAGCATTAGAACCTAGATAAATCCACTTCACCTCGACGTCAAGCAGCCAGGACCACCTTTAGGCCCCCATTTCCCAAGCATATAAGCATACCATCCCCAGAACCTTCCTCCCTCTCTAGCTCTCTCATTTCCTTCCTTCTAGCAAATAAGAATATTTGACCCTAAGCCTCACACGAAACCCAAAAACGATGGCTGATGTCCCCGGGAAATGCCACTGCGGCCAGCTACAATGGATGACACACTTTCCGGAACAGAAACTGCCTTCTAGCTTCTTATGCCACTGCGTAACCCCTCCTCCCCTTCCCACCATATTGCGGCTGAGAAACGCAGGAATCATGCCGTAAATTTGGCGCGGGCGGTTACTCTGTCAATGCCCTCATCCCAATGGTAAGATTTCTTAGTTGCTATGCCTGATGAAGACTATTAATGACGTGGGAAAGAATCACGTTAAGGTTACCAAAGGCGATCTGGGCAAGTACACCTACACCGGCGGCAGTGGGAGTCCCGTGCATTGTGTTCGTCCCCCTCTTTCCCCTCATAACCACATCTAACGTGCATAGTTCTACTGTAAAAACTGTACGCCTCATTAACTGTGATGGATGGTCCGCTACTCGCTCACACGGAGTAACAGGCACGGTGCACGCATTCCACCACGAGGAGGTCCTCGGCAAACGCTACACAATGCACACACAGCTCCTCGAGGGAGCACAGGAACACCCCGAGGTCGGCATGGAGGTGTTTTTGGCCGAGAAGGCGAAGTTCCAGCCACAGCTCGACGGGACTAAAGGGTATGAGAAGACGGATGCTGAGTGGGGGGATGGGTATTGAGGTGTAATGTTAATAAGTTCGGAAAAGAGGATTGAAATATATTGATCTTGACGTCGTACCGAATGAAGGTTGTCCGCCGTAGCCGATCCTTACCAGCAAAAGTGTGTTCATCCAACAATTTTAATATCAGCACCATGTTTATCGCCAATGAAAGTAAAGCTCTGAACCCGGAAAAAACTCATTCTGTCGGCAGATCGAGTTCTACGTGGCGGTTAAGCGCGACAGGACAGGTATCAAAAATTCTCTGATGCTCACTTGCATCGAGACATTGAGACCCGATGTACCACGAAGAGCCTGCCGCAAATAAGCCTGAAAGCGCTGGTGAACCCACAGCATGACAATCGTCGACTCGGTGAAGACGTCTTTGTGCGGTGCGGCCATGTGTTGGCCGGTGGAATCTGTTTCTTATTAGACGCCACCTATCAATCCAGTCAAAAGATCGGCCCGCCGCAGAGTGGTGCCGTCGTTTGATGAGACAAGTATCCAATCTCAATTGCAATCGCCGGAGTTGGCAAAAACGCCCTGACATCTCGTTCACGATGCTGATCGGCTTGGCTCGTGGTGTCGAATTGAGATTGTCGATCTGGTTTTCTTGGCTGGCGCAGAAATCCACCGAGGCTTGTTATTGCTAGAAATTATATTCGTGCCTGGCTACTTAGTATCTCATCCAATGGGGTTAGTTGATCGGGGAGGTCTTGTGAGGCTGTTTCTACCATGTCAAGCCTCCTCTGCCTGAATCGTTATTCTCGGGTTTAACGGCTGAATACCACTATTCTTCCTTTTTATCTTGTCACGGGTGAATGTGGATGAATGAGCACCTCCTGTGCGCGTATCCCACACATACGGACTGCACTCCTCCGGAGATGTGGTAGATAATTTGATCTTCGATCCCCGTCAGTAGCCGCAGAGCCCTACTGTACCTCTCCTCTCCTGAAACACGTCCATCACGAGGTCCACTGATGCAGCGTGCCTGAATTTGTATTATTCCGGGTCGCCGGCCGACGCGTAATCTTGGAAATTGGCAAAAATTGGGGAAGGAAAAGCCCGTTTCCCGCCACAATTTTACGGCCGTTCGGGTGGACTAAATAATTTAACTATATATAAATCCGGACTAAGGAATTAAGCGTAGATAAACCCGCGCTGTGACAAGAGATCCCCCACGGTTGAGGAAAGATCATCAATTAGTTGGAAAGAGTTCTGACATCAAATTTCCAATATAAACTCACTCTATTGTCAGGATATTCGTACACAAACGGTTCTTATATCATTCAGCGTAAAAAACATGCATGCTAAACAGCAGTGAGGAATAACAATCACAGCAATAAACGGTCCAAGTAATACATTCAAGCAAGACTTTTATTCGTCTCCAATACTGGCAAACTTGTCCATCATCTCGTTCCACAACTTCTCGTAGCGCGCAGTAATGGCCTGTTCTCCCTCGTCCGGAATCTACAAATTCTGTCAATTACCCGACCTTTCGCCAGCAACACAGGGGGAGAGCTTACCTCGAATTTCATGGAACGAAGTTGATGCTGAATATCGGCGGTATATTCCCTAATCTTCGCCCAGGATACACCCGCCTGGACTGCCTTCTGCGATTCGTCAAAGAAACCAATCATGGCCTTCATCATCCACAGAGTCTTCCAAATGGGGCAGAATTGATCATGTTTGGAGTAGCCGTTCTGCTGGAGGAAGTCCTCCTTGATCAAGGAGCTGACATCCAAGGTAATCTTGTCTGGATCCGATAATGCCGACTTTCCAACCAACTGAACCACCTGATCCAGCTCTTCACTGTCGGATAGTAGTTGCCTGATTCTGTCTCTGAGGGTGGGGAACTCGGAAAAATTCGACTGATAATACTTGTCCAGGACACTGGTGTATTTGGAGTAACTGATCGAGGTGTTGATGCTGGGGAAATGTTTCCGCTGTGCAAGCTTCTTGTCGAGACCCCAGAAGACTTGTACGATACTCAGGGTTGCAGAGGTGACAGGGTCGGAGAAATCACCACCAGGGGGCGACACGGCGCCAACAATACTGACACTTCCCTGTCTGCCGGGGCTACCAAGCGCCTTAACCTTACCGGCACGCTCATAGAAACTTGCCAATTTGGCACCCAGGTAAGCTGGGAAACCTTGATCCGCTGGCATTTCTCCGAGACGTCCGGAAATCTCACGGAGGGCCTCAGCCCATCGAGAGGAAGAGTCCGCCATCATAGCCACGTCCTTTCCTTGGTCACGGAAGTACTCGGCCAGAGTAATACCTGTATAGATTGAGGCTTCTCGCGCAGCGACAGGCATGTTGGATGTGTTTGCAACCAAAGTGGTACGCTTCATGATAGGCTCCTTTCGGCCACTGATCTCGATTGACAGCTCGGGGAAGTCCATCAACACTTCGGCCATCTCGTTTCCTCGTTCACCACATCCGACGTAGATAATGGTGTCCGAATTCGAGAACTTGGAGAGTGCCTGAGAAATGACCGTCTTGCCGCATCCAAACGCTCCGGGAATACATGTGGTACCGCCCTGAACACAGGGGAATAAAGCATCCAAGACACGCTGACCGGTCAAAAGTGGGTAGTCTGAAGTGAGCTTCTCCGCAGATGGGCGGGGAACTCGGACAGGCCATGTGTGCATCATGGTTACTGACCGTGTCTTTCCCTCGAATTCCACCTCGAGAACCGTATCCTTCACCGTGTATGAACCTTTCTCGGCGATATTTGTGATGGTACCTCTCACCCGAGGAGGAAGCATGATTTTGTGGTCATTGAGCAGCGAGTTTTCCCAAACACTACCGAAGATATCACCCCCGGTAATATGATCTCCGACTTTTAGACCCCCAGGCGTAAAATCCCAAGACTTGGAGGCATCCAATGCAGGCGTTGAAATGCCGCGGGGGATGTAGATACTGTTGGAGATCTCGCTGATGGATTTTAGAGGTCGTTGAATTCCATCGTAGATGGTCTCCATCAAACCGGGTCCGAGCTCCACCGACAGGGGCTTTCCTGTTCGCAAAACGGGATCTCCCACGGTAACACCGGCTACTCAGATGTCAGCGGCTGTTCCGTCAGGTTAAAATGCATCATCGTCTGGGCGCCAGACCTGTCTCCTCGTAAACCTGGATAGTTGCCTTATCGGCATCGATCCGAATAACCTCGCCCACTAGTGCATCGTGACCAACACGGACCTGAATGTAGCGGTGAGCAATAGCTCCCGCGGAGAGTTTACCCACTCCAAACTTACAAGCTCGTGCATTGCACATCCGATCATGTTCTCGGCAACAACGACAGGTCTGGCGCTGCGGTCAGTCCATGACCTTCACGATGAGACCTTCTGAAGCTTCTCAGACATACCCGGAGACCGAGTAAATAGTACCTGCGATAGTGGGCGGAGCATCAGCAGCTGTTGCGACTTGACCGAAATCTCGAATTCAATGACGTCGTACCATAGTCGCCCTCCTTTGCATACTCCTCCGCTCTTTTGGCATCCTTTCTTGCGTTGCTCAGAGACTGTTACGGTGTTACGAGGGTCAGCTCAGCTCAGCTCAGCTGAAGAGAGCGGAGAGATAAATGAAACAAGACATACCATGGCTATGTGTGTTGGAGTTTGGGATTATCTATGCAGATAAAGCTCAAGGTTTGGATGAGGTTCGTATCGGAGGTGCCGCCGCTTGGTGCTAGGTGCCAAGACGGCTTGTACGGAACAATCCGATTGTGGATTGTAGCATAATTGTGGCACTGAGAGGCGCAACACACTTCGTTGCCGCCTAGGCAGAGAAGTACTCGTCTAGACGGCTGGTAGAGTAGAGCTAAAGTAAGGTTCGGCGAGACGAAGAATACCTTACTCTTGCTGTTAGACTTCAGCTGTCTTGTTTTATCGTGACCATGCGTCTCAGCCCAGAGAAGGCCAACCATGCTATTCCATTACCTATGTGCATTATACATGTCTCTCTGTCGCACCAGTGTGAAATCGTGGGATGTGGCCAACGAGAGATCTGGCGGTTGGCCACGGGGCTGGAGGCAGGGCAGCATGGCATGGATGGCCAAGGACAGGGACATGGGAAACGACCGGGCATGAGTCCAGTGTCGAAGTGTCCACTCACTCACCCGCGCTCATTTGTACTTGCACTTTCATAGTTCCCCCTACCTACTAAGTACCTCCTTTAACTCAACGTGTGCTTATTAGAACCGCCCTTCTCCCCTTCCTTCTCCTTTCTTCTCTGCTTCATCTGCACTGTTCCATCGTTTGGGTATTATCATCATCACCACTTTTGTGCTTTCTACGTCTTTTCCCTGGCCGTCTGTCTGTCTTGCCGGCTTTCCATCCACCAGGTTTCTCTTTCTACACAGCACATAAAATCTTCCCCAACCCTTCGTCGTTCCAACTTAATACCTTATTTCTCAACATCTCCAAACACAAAATGAAGGGTAAGCTATTTTTTCACGTAGCAATTGAGTCATGGAGGTCTGCATCCCGTTTGTGGTCAAAACAACTAACAATTTTGGCGCAATTGCAGCTCTTATTCTCGTCGGCGGTTTCGGTACCCGTCTGAGGCCTCTTGTATGCGACCCTCTGCCTTCCATTCCCCATCCTGTCCAGCACATACCTCGCCGCATCCCGTAACTTCAGCTTGCATTATTGGGTTCCGTGCTCTGCAATGTAGTCGCTACGAAATTGCGAACCCAGAAAAACAACGCTGACCGGTGATGACACCTCCTAGACCCTCACCCTCCCTAAGCCCTTGGTGGAATTTGGGAACAAGCCTATGATCTTGCATCAGGTCGAGGCTTTGGCCGCTGCTGGCGTTACCGACATTGTCCTGGCTGTCAACTACAGACCGGAAGTTATGATTAATGTCCTGAAGAAGGTACGCCAAGCCTGGCTCAAGCGCTCGGGGGGTCCCATTACTAACGTTTTGACAGTACGAGGACCAATACAATATCAAAATCGCATTTTCAGTCGAGACCGAGCCTTTAGGAACAGCCGGACCTCTTAAGCTCGCTGAGGAGATTCTTGGAAAGGACGACACGCCCTTCTTCGTCCTCAACTCGGACGTCATCTGCGAGTACCCATTCCAGCAATTGGCGGCCTTCCACAAGTCCCACGGTCAGGAGGGTACAATTGTGGTCACAAAGGTGGACGAACCTTCAAAGTACGGTGTTATTGTTCACCAACCAGGCCACCCAACGCGGATTGACCGCTTCGTAGAGAAGCCGGTGGAATTCGTCGGAAACCGAATCAACGCTGGAATCTACATCCTGAACCCAAGTGTCTTAGACAGAATCGAGCTTCGCCCGACCTCCATTGAGCAGGAGACTTTCCCAGCTATTGTGAAGGACGGCCAGTTGCATTCTTTCGACCTTGAAGGCTTCTGGATGGATGTCGGTCAGCCCAAGGATTTCTTGACGGGGACCTGCTTATACCTTTCTTCATTGGCAAAGAAGAACTCGAAGCTCCTGACCGCCTCGTCAGAGTCTTACGTTTACGGTGGTAACGTCCTCATCGACCCATCAGCGAAGATCGGCAAGAACTGCCGTATTGGACCAAATGTCACCATTGGCCCCAACGTAGTCATTGGTGACGGTGTTCGACTCCAGCGATGTGTTGTTCTTGAGGGTTGCAGGGTCAAAGACCATGCATGGATCAAGAGCACGATTGTTGGATGGAACAGCACCGTCGGCAAGTGGGCACGGTTGGAAAATGTCACTGTTCTCGGTGATGATGTGACTGTGGCCGATGAGGTTTACGTGAACGGCGGTTGCGTATTGCCCCATAAGACCATCAAAGCAAACATTGATAGTATGCAGTACCCCTTACCCGAAGTGGCAATGACACGTGCTAACACTTTATCTAGTCCCCGCCATTATCATGTAGATGAAGAGTAATCCCTGCTGTGCGTTTCTTGTTTTGCATTCGTGTTTCCAGCATTGCAAGTTTTTTGGTTGGGCGTTGTACTCTCTTCTCGTGTTCACTTTCTGCGTGGTTGCGTATTCTACCTAATTCTTCTATGGTTCATTCGGTTTGGGTATAAATCTGGCATGCGGTTATTAAAGGTGGGAAAAGTTGTGGTGTTGTTGCTTTGTGCCGCTATTGGAGTGGCTGTGATTATGCCTACGGATGACGAATTCTCTAGTTATATATATGCCGGGTACAAGTCTGCTCTTGGTTGTTAATGTTAAATGCTCTGTCGTGACCAATTCTTGTAATGGTTTATCGAGAAGACCACGGTCCACAAGCTCACTTGTGGATCCATGCCCTTTGACCGACGTCCTAACAACCGTAACATCTGACAATGAGTCGCTCAAACAATCTAGGTACTTAACATTAAACGCTCATCGCGCTGGCCCAAACGCCACTACTAACAGCAAAAAAGACCATGCATCATCAACCATCACTCTTTCCAAGCAGCCCTAAACGCCGCCAACACCTTCTCCGGATCCTCCGCCACGCCCTCCTTGCCCAATCTCTCCTGTAGGAAAACACTCAACTCCTTCCAGAAACCTTCCCCAGCAAGAACTCTGGTTTTGACATCTTTCATCTCCACCTCTGGAGCGGTGGCAGGCGGTGGTGGGAAAGCGACGGGTTCGGGTGCAGCTGAGGCCTTTCCGGGCATCAGCATCGTAGTTATCGTCACCTCATCTCCATCTGCGAATCCGAGCTCGCTGAGCGTCTTGACATCCGACAGCGGCTTGGCTTTGAGCAACAGCTTCACCCGGGTCGGGTCCACATTCACGGAGGCCGCGTATTTGTGTTTCAGCGTCGTGACAGTGGTGGAGAGCGCTATCGACGGGAGCGTGAGTGGGGCGAAGCCGGGTGTAGGCCGGAGGGGCTTAAGAGTGAGTGTTACTAAAACTGTTAGCTAGAGATGTAGTGGTAGGGAGAGAGGGAGGGAACCAGAGGCGTTGCTGGTGGCAGTGGCGGCGCTGGCGGCGGCAGTCCGCGGCCGCTTTTTCTTCTCGGGGAGCGTGCGCGGGAGAGTGTACTACGAAGTTATTAGCTGTGATTGGTGCTAGGGGTGGGGGGGAAGATACGGCATTGCGGGCGGGAAGCTGGCGTGGGTCTTGGACGTAGTCCGGTGCGAGGCGGATGGGGCGCTGGGCCAGCATCGAGAGGAAAGATTTCGAGTAGCTAAGTTCCGTCATGTTTTTGTTGGTCGAAGGAAGCAAAAGATATGAGTGGGGAGTTGGCTTGTTTGTATCTCGAGCTCTGGGTGGGTCAAGATTGTGACGGTATAGATTGCTACCCGGCTTGCTGCCAAGGTTCAGAATTAACTTACCAGCTGCCTAGCCATTTCTGGCACGCAAAAAAAGTTATTGTTGCTGCCTTTCTGCAGCGAAAATAAGTATACCTCCTCCCAATCCACCACCACCTCAATTCCTCCACAAAATGGGTCCCTCGCGCTCAAAACAGCACCAAGGCCCTCCTGAGCCCCTCGACGAATCAAGGTTTTCCGGCAGCAAAAAGCGAAAAGGCGGCGCCAAAGGCGACGACGACGATAACACCCGCGATGAGCGCGGTCCCAAGCGGAAGAAGGCCGTCGCGAAGGCCGCTGCAAAGTCTAAATTCCAGGACGTCAAGCCGGCGCCCAAGAAAGAGAAAGTAAAGGCCAAGGCCAAGAAGCCGGCGAGGGAAGAGATCGAAAAGACGAAAAAGAGCCTTTTCGAAGACTCTGAGGATGAGGATGAGGTAATGGATGATGAGTTTGAGCTTGGATCCGAGGAGGAGGCTGGTCCGAAAAAGAAACTGGGAGATAACTTCCTTGATGGCGGGGAGTCCGACTCGGATGTTTACGACTCAGATGAGGATAAAGCGCGCCCCATATTTTCGGACGACGAAGGCGATTCCGATGCTGAGGAGCAACTCACCGCCGCTAATATTGCTGGTTTATCCCGGAAACTTGATATGCAGAAGGCGATCGAGGAGGCGGAGGCGGCAGCTGAACTAGCGGAGGCCCAGATGCAGACAAATATTGCAGAGGATAAGCCGCGCGTTCTTGGAGATGTTGGGGATGAAGACAGTGCCATAGCGCCACCGGATGTTACGATGTTGCGGGTGCGAATCACTGATACTATTCGAGTACTGGAAGATTTCAAGAATTTACACGAAGAGGGAAGATCAAGGGCGGATTACACGGCGCAATTGTTGAAGGATGTTTGCGAGTACTATGGTTACTCACCATTTATGGCAGAAAAACTCTACCAGCTTTTCTCACCCGCCGAGGCATTTTCATTCTTCGAGGCGAACGAGAAAGCGAGACCTCTTGTCATTAGAACGAATACTCTGAAGACTGCTCGAAGAGAACTTGCGCAGGCTCTCATCAATCGTGGTGTTACTTTGGAGCCCGTAGGAAAGTGGTCGAAGGTCGGATTACAAGTTTTCGAATCCAACGTTCCCCTAGGTGCCACACCCGAATATCTCGCCGGTCACTACATCCTACAGGCCGCCTCCTCCTTCCTCCCCGTCATGGCATTGGCTCCACAAATCAATGAGCGGATTCTCGATATGGCGGCTGCACCCGGAGGTAAAACGACCTATATCTCAGCCTTGATGAAGAACACTGGGTGTGTTTTCGCCAACGATCCCAGCAGAGAGCGTGCCCGTGGTTTGATCGGTAATATTCACCGTTTGGGAGTAAAGAACACTGTTGTCTGCAACTATGATGCGCGTGAGTTCCCCAAGGTTATTGGAGGATTTGATAGGGTTCTTCTCGATGCACCATGTTCCGGAACTGGTGTCATCTCCAAAGATCCTAGCGTCAAGACAAATAAGGATGAGAAGGATTTTATCACACTCCCCCACCTCCAGAAACAGCTGTTGTTGTGCGCTATCGACAGTGTCGACCACTCGTCCAGCACCGGCGGTTACATCGTCTACTCCACCTGTTCAGTCACTGTTGAGGAAAACGAGTCAGTTGTCGAATATGCGCTCAACAAACGACCAAATGTTAAGCTCGTCGAAACAGGATTGACGTTTGGAACCCCGGGCTTTACCAGCTTCCGAGGAAAGAACTTCAACGACAAGATGAAATGGACAAGACGATTCTACCCACACATGTACAACGTCGACGGTTTCTTTGTTGCCAAGTTCAAGAAGGTCGAGCCAACAACTCAGCCCAAGAAGACGAATAACGACGAGCCCGCCGCTGATGAGATGGATATCAACGAGGAGGGCGAGGAAGAGGTACCAATTGAGTTTGGTGGATTCGACGAGGAAGAGGACAAGGAAGTGATCGCAAAGGCGGAGAGGAGAATGAAGAAGAAGAAGGGTGTTCACCCGGATGCTACTGTTGGAAAAAAGGAAGAGGAGGAACCAGCAGCAGCAAACGGCGATTCGAATACCCCGGCCGCTGGTTCTCCAGCAAATGAAAACGGCAAGAAGGAATTGCTGGAGAAGTCCAAGACCGAAAATAAACCTAAGAAGGCGGCGGTGAAGGTGATTGAAACAGCTGAGCCCAAAAAGTCTGCAAAGGCTGCACTCGTTGAGAAGAAGGCCGAAAAGGCTGCAAAGCCTGAGACGCCCAAGAAGCCGGCAGAGAAAAAGGATGTGGGAGCGAAGAAGACAACTAAATTTGAGAAGAAAGAGAAGCTACGCCTAAAGAACCAGACCGGGAAGGGGAAGAGGCGGGCATAACCCAGTTAATATATCCAAAAGCCTTGTGTTTTTTGCGGCGTGTATATTGTAGATATCTTTTGGCTACGATTAATGAAAGTTGAAAGTGGAATGTTCGCATTCTAGATGCTTGAAAGCAGATTCCGAGTTAACTGAAGAAAGTAGGCGCCATAATGCTACCACAGCGGTTCATTTTCATGTCTTTGATGATATCATACTCACCATATATCAACACGACTCAGCCACAACGACTTGTCTACCCGTAGAAATCGCCCCCCAACGACCAAACATTGCCAGAAGTACTGGAATCTCGAGAGTATAACTGATATTCCCATTATTTTCCGGAAGCGGCAGGAGGGGAAGATTCAGCGAGCCGCATGAGCTAAAAGCAGGGTTAGGGTTTGGCAATGCCGAAACAATCCCGCTGCCGCAACCTTCGACGTCACCGACATCAATCACCTTTTCTCGGCACATTCTCATCTCAATGGCGCTCCGACCGCTCCTCCTCCCTCGCCTGGCACAGCCACTCCTCCGTCCCCAACGACGGTACTTCTTCGACTTCCCCAACCCCACCACCCCACAGCACTTCACCGCCGCTCGCCGTCTCCCGCATCCTCCGCAGTCGCTCTACAATCTCGTCTCGGACATTGATTCCTACCACCGGTACCTTCCCTATTGTCTCGGCTCTAGCATCACTTCCCGCTGTCCAGACACAAATTCACCCACAGAGGCGGATCTCCGGGTCGGCTGGGGACAGTTCGACGAGACGTTCCGTAGCAAGGTCACATGCATTCCCGAGGAGCTCATGGTGGAGGCGGACGCCAGCCAGAACCCCCTATTTGAGAAACTGCTAGCGAGGTGGGAGATATTGCCGCAAGAAGAGGGTGGGAGCGATGTTAAGTTGCATGTCGAGTTTAAGTTTACGAATCCTCTCTACTCGGCGGTAAGTGGTGCTATTGCGCCAAAGGTGGCGGGCGTCATGATTGAGGCATTTGAGAAGAGGGCAAAAGAGGTACTAGATAGGCAGGAGCTGGGGAGGAGGTGAAGTGTCTGTTTTTTGGAGGGGAATGGTATGTGTCTGTGGTTACAGACACGTCTCGATCATCAAGCTTAGAGCGGGAGATGAGCTAGGCGTTTTGATATCATTTTGCAACATCTGGGGAGTTCCGGTAGAAGATCGATGCGTTATGTACGATTTAATATGCATATACTTGGCAACCGACGCTGGGTGGAACAGGATATGGTTGGCTGTAGATACTCAACGGGCCCACAACTTCATACTAATTGTACTTCATCTCAGGCCTCGCAGTCTGTATCGTCTTGTAGAGCATGTAGACTCGGTACCGGCATTTTCTTATACAGTATTTGCTGGCCTTCTGTATATTACCGAAGAGACCTTCATTTATGCGTATGGCTACCAATTCAGCCCTATGTACTCTATACATAATTCACTACTATCAAATCCTGGCAGCAATAGAAAAGACGGCTGTAAATGTTCAACTGGCACTCGGGCCTACACGCCACCTCATGTCTCCTGATCTGTCCCGTTCGGTAGGACACTAACAAACTCGGTACCGTCTTTTTTCTATCGGGATTATACGGTACGCTCTCTCGACACCTGCTCAAGCCATACCTGGTTAATCCATACCTGGTCAAGCCATACTCCCCATGGAGAACAGCTCACATTTTATTTTCTCACCCATGCATTCCAATGCCAGCATTTCTAGGTGCGTTCGGGTTGCCACTTTTGTTATTGCATCCATGGGAGGGATGTCTCGAGTGGACGAATCTCCCCGCCCCCCAAATAGATCGGAGGCCAGAAGAGTTGCGCCCTAATCAATTGCCACCCCCAAGGCCCCCGCCCCCAGAGTTGCTGACAAGACGGAGTCTGAACGGCTGGGCCAGGCTGCTTTTGTCCAGAGCGCTCCGGACTGCCACATCAAGCGCTATGGAATATACCATGGATTCTTTTTCTAGACTGGCTTGCTCTACATCAATCTAATAACTCATCGGCAAACGTGAACAGGCGTGCATGTGAAATGTAGGGTCTTTATGCGTAGTTATACATACATGCCACTCGACAAAAGCAAACTCACCAGATACGAACAGATAACGGATGTCCTTTCAGTAAGATTTTATACATGTTTAAGAGCATATAGACATAGGAATCTGCCTGATAGAGGTACCTAAGGGCTGTGGCATGGGCCATGGATGATTTCTGACAAGCTCCCGTACGAAGTTTCTATCTGTTAACTGGAATGAACATTGAAAAATGATGGGTAGAGGCGTTCGGAACCGCCCCCCAAAAGTCACTTTTAAAGTGTCTACGCTCAAAAAACTAAGCAATGCAGGACCATGCACCTAGAGAGTCTGGGGGTTTGTTGATGGCCGCATAGTAGCAACTACGGCGGCATGAAGCTGAAAGGCCTCTGAGAGAATTGTAAGCTTATACCACTCCAAACACGTTGCAGCGCTGTTCAACCAATTCCTCGGGTTCAAATGACAACCAAAATTGAAAATGGCCTTTCAGAGCGGTGCCAAACGCTTTAACATGTGTTCGAATCCAGCGATTTCAAGCTGCATATCCGGAATCCGATTTGCTTAGAGTCCCTAGTACTCTAGATCCATTGATTTTAATCTACCGGCTGAAGCGCTTCGTTCGATTTTGAATCAGACTCAGCGTTTTATGTAAAGGGGGGACATCGTGCATTGCATTAGATACTTACAGCTAAAGTGTTTGTCCAGTAAACGATGCCACTCCAAAGCCCTGAAACAGGTAATTTCGAATTGAATCGGGTAATCTATGGTATAATTTTCGTGGCGTCCTTGGCATCTGGTGGCCGTCGACGTTTCCACCTTTTTATACATACAACATACCTACCAGATATGTTCCCTTACAACATCCCTTCTACTGCATGCTTGCCGGTGAAAGCACTGTGTCACTGCAAGGACTTCCCAGCATTCTAACTCTCTCCGGTTTCTGCAAATGCGTGTTTGAGTTGCTTAGTGTTATTAAGATCATGGTGCCTATGCCTTTTGAGAATACTTTTAAGATGCTTGGAGAGGGGAGAAGACTCGGGAATTTCGTCGAGGAAGGCCAATGGAGGGCTGTCGGAAGTGTGTACAACACCCACACCTCAGATGACCTCATGATAGATGTTTAAGACTGTGTAAGAGGGCCGAGTACTATTCAATGACCGAATGCTAATCCGTGATCAACCATGATTAATGCTCAGTAGACTGTTATAGCCAGGGAGTGGCGTAGCATAGAGATAACCATCTATCTTACTGTTACTTAAGGGGTAACACTACACGGTCGCTGTGGAGGTGAGTCTGAAAACCGGTCGCCTTTTATCGTCCTTGCAAAACCGTCATTGCGGCGCGACTTAACTGCAACTAATCTGTAACCGCCCCCCCATTTGTGCAAACTGAAGTCGTATTTTATTTTTTCGAAAAATAATCAAGTACATGATCCTATTTTCCGTCGCATGATCCTGTTTTCCGACGAAGAAGTCGGGAAAGCGGTTGAATTCTATAGTGATACGGTTCGGTGGAGTAAACTTTTGTGACAAGAGGGGCTAGACCTGGATTTCGGTGCAAGATGTCCAAAGTTCTGAGTTTGTCTTCTCCGGGTGCCTCCATGGCGATGGCGGGAATGCTCTGGTTGGTACGAATGTGAATGGACGCTCACCGCTAATCGTGGTATCTCGTAGCTGGGCTGCAACTGATGTCTCTTTGTATCACTCTAGCGGCGGTACATATAAACAGTGCAACTATAACCCCGCCAAAAAGTACTTTCCGGGATTATTTATTAGCGACAACTAGATCGACACAAGCCATCCTGCGTCATTATCCCTCCACCACAGAACTCCAGACTCGACCGCCGTCCCCACTTTCACTTGCCCGAACCTGACTGTCATCTCGAAATTCACCAGAACACTATCCTAACCTCGCGTCCGCTCATTGCTCTACAAGTCGTGCCGAACACACCCATTCAATGCGATCAAACCCTTCAATATAGATGTCTGAACAAGGTCCCGCTCGTCCACCTAGCCCTGTGAGGCCGTCGTCTTATCTCCGACCTCGACGCTCACCTTCTCCACCTCCAGCGGAACCTCTGAGCGCTATCGATAGAGAGCAGGCTGAGGGCTTGGTATATTCGCACACGTCTTCTGGTGGCGTGAAAGTTCTTGCTCTGACCTTCTATTTAGAATGCTATTAGGGAGTTTCTTAAGATTAGAACCAGCTATGATGTTCTACCGGTCAGTTTTAGGCTAATAGTCCTCGACACGAGGCTACTAGTGAAAAAAAGTCTCCTCATCTTGGTTCAAAACGGTTGATCTTTCCTGAGTTGGTATTGATATGCACTTTGCTGATTGTGTTGGGAATTTAGGCATTGTTTCCGCTCCATTATGGAACTCAAAAACATCAGCATTTGCAGGGTTGCTCACCTCGACCGACTTCATCAATGTAATCCAATATTACTGGCAGTTTCCTGACAAACTTAGCCAGATCGATGGATTCCGCCTGGATAGTCTTAGAGGTGATATCTTCTCCAACTAGAGCCGCGGTTATGACTGACAGGGGTGTAGAAATCGAGCAAGCAATCGGAGCCACCCAGATTGAGACAGTCTCTGTAAATCCTATGGTTCCTTTGTTCGATGCCTGCCGACGCATGCTTGGTAGTAGGGCCCGTAGGATTCCGCTCATCGATATAGACGATGAAACGCAACAAGAAATGGTTGTCAGCGTCTTGACACAGTTTCGTATCTTGAAATTCATAGCTTTCAATGTACGCGAGACAAGGCAGTTACGGAAACCATTGCGTGAGCTTGGAATCGTGACAGAAAAGGAAATAGCGACTGCGCAGATGAATACACCTGTTATGACGGTAATTCATATGTTGGTGCAAAAGGACATCTCCAGCGTGCCCATTGTGGATTCCAACGGTATTTTATATCCCTACTTTCACGCATGCGCACCCCAATATGCAATAGCACGGGAAACTAACCGATCCGGTGCAGGGATGCTGCTGAATATCTACGAATCGGTCGACATCTTGACCCTTATCAAAAACGGATCCTATCACGATCTATCGCTGAGCGTGGGGGAGGCTCTTTTAAAACGTCCTGACGTAAGCGAAACCCCGCAGCCGGTGGTCACTTGACTTTGATGGATACTGATTGTACCCGCAGGGCTTTACCGGAGTTCATACTTGCTCCATTAACGACAGCCTCGATGCCATCTTCGATACTATACGACGCTCGAGAGTTCACAGACTCATGGTCGTGGAACCGGATGGCAGCCTGAGAGGAATTCTCACGTTGAGTGATATCTTACAATATATCCTCTTCAGTGAATGAAGAAGTGAACAATATATCTGATCTCTTTATTCTTGTGGACAGGGGATTGTGCGGGTGCATTACAATAGACTGGTGGGCGTATACCTTGGGCTTTCATAAACGTGGCGGCGTGCTTTCGTTTTCATTTTTGGTGACAGGAAGAGAGAGGGGAAGGGGACGACAGCAGTAATGATGTTGATGAAGATATGATGACGATGTCTGATGCGGCTGATGCGGAAGGGTGAAGTTAGGTTGCAGTTTTTTTATTGTGGCTTTTGGCGTTTCTGGATCTTGTCTGGATCTGATATGATATCTAGTTTTATCGCTCGGTGCCTACTTCGTTGCGTTCGTATTGACCGTCAAACGTCTTGTGGGAGGAAGGGTTTGTATCCAAGACTAGATTCCATTCTGGAGGAGGCACGAGTAAGGAAATGAGTTGTCCCCCTCTCTCCTTCGCCTCCAAAAGAGCTCGCCCCTGCCGTCATCGGCCGCAGCCATCCAACAAGCACCAGTCAAACCGTTCGGCAAGCACCAAGCGGGCATATACTACTAAATCACAGCAGCTAAAAGAAGGGCCGGTGAGATCCCGGGACTTGCAACATTCGCAAGTGCCGACCAAGCTGAAATTTAACCCGAACCATACGTTATTAGACGGCCTTGAACACAGCAGGCCATGGACAGATGAAGTCTACGGCAGCAAAAAATGGCAGATACTCCATCGACGATTGACTAAAGGGCCGCGAGCGCTATTGTAAATGTTATAGATAAAATTAGTAACACAAATAAGTGTATATATCACTCCGTTATGGTGTAGTGGCTAGCATCGGTCGCTCTCAAATGAAAGCATTGATCCGACCAGACCGGGGTTCGATTCCCCGTGACGGAATATTCTTTTTGCTCCTGTGTGAACTTATGTACTTACCATTTTGCCTTCGAACGATAACCCTACAGTTTGATTTGAGGCTCCTATCACCGTTTGCTTGGTGCCCACCGCATGCAAAATGTCATGGCTTTCATTAAACCTTTTTCAACCCCAAACTAGAAAAATCGCTACAATTACAACCTCCATATCCATTTCACCCCTCTTCCCGACCTCTACTCCACCACCTCCCGGCTGTGCAAGAAAGTATAAACATGCGCGGGTAGTTTATACTGGATCATACCCGCGTAAATCATAGCCGACTTTGTCCTTCCCTTGAGCTCACCCAGCTTCTGCACCTTATTCGCATCCGCATACGCGCTGTCTCTCAGCTCCATTCCCAATCTGTTACAAGACTCCACCGCCATCTTCAACACGATACCGACGTTCCTAGCGACAGTTTCATGGAGGGTTCCAAAATTTTGGGCCCGGCGACGGATGTTTCCAATGTCTGCACGGGGATCGAGAGGTATTACATCCACACGGTCGATAATCTACGATTCTGTTAGTAAGTTTGGAGAAATAAATGGAATGAGTAATGACATACTGCGAGACAAGCCTCCCAGTTCCCTTCCTCGAAGTGTTTTTTGGCATCTGAAATCTGCAGCAATACACCACAGGCCTCGCGATTGCGGAGGTTTATCTTTCGTAGGATGTTGGGATTGTTGTGGTACATGCCGAGCATGTTCCTTACTAGCTGTGCAGGGTCGTCGACGGAGGCAAGGGAGATACTTGAACCAGGAGGAAGATTGGCGGATGATCCCTCTAATCCTTGGTACCCGATTATTCCGTCGTCGAGTGCAATGTGACCAGACAGGTTCTTGTTGAGGATCTGCACAACAGTATCGTAGTCCTCTGCTAGATGGTAGAGCAGGACTGCATCTGCCGCTCGGCCATCGTCGTCGGCTTGTACAGCCGCCTGCTCTGTGATCGTTCGCAGGAATTCGGACTGATCTGATAGCTTGATCAATCGTATCCGCTTCTCGATTGCGCCTTTTTGCCGGCTTCCATCAGCATGGACGTCACCCAGAAGCTTCGTGAATTCTCTTGTCTCCAAAACTAGCTCCCGGAGCGCCTCATGGCAGATCTTAAGTTGAGCTGGACCGCTTGGCGCAGGAAGGTCGCCATTGAGACAAATGAGGGACAAGTAGTCCACTGCTTCTTCTGCATTTGGTGTGCGGAAGTCGTTGGTGTAGTAGCCAATCAGGCGGGGGAAGTTGATCTGCTTCTCGCCATTTGCACCCAGGGTGAGGAGCTCTTGATCAGCTTTGAGTGGGTTATCTGTCGGTCTCAATAAGCCATAATATGTGAGTGCGATGGCGAAATGCACGCCATCAACAAAATGGAATGAGTATAGGTAGTGAACGGCCTGAACCCATGGTCAGCAGTATGAACAGTATGAACATGACAAGCGAAATGACAAGCGAAATGAATCTAAAACCCACATCTTCAAACAATCCACACATAAGCAGCATTTGGAAATACAAACCAAAGTTACTACCCTTGGCCATAAAGTGCTTTGCGCCGAACTGAGTGACACTCTTCTGAAGATCTTGCAGAGTAAAGACCTCATGAGCTGGTTCACTCGTCCGGTCGATCTCTCTTGAAAGTACAAGCTGTAACCACATCCAGTCTTCAGCTGTGGGCATTACATTTGGGAGAGACCGTTTTGCAAGTTCACATCGTCCAATGATCTTATAAACTGCAGGCTTAAAGGGGTCCTTGCAATCCTCCATGTGGCGGATGCGATTGTTGTACTCTCCTTGGATGCGGTCATGGAGCTGTCGCGATAGGCGGCGGTCTTCGTGCGCAGTATACGCATGTAAATATGTTGCAAAGCCACGGTCTAATTTCTGGAACTGTGGTTGATTGGTTCGTACGTAGTTGTCCGCCTCCTTAAGTAGGCCAGCACGTATGAGATAGAAGACCATAGCCCAACAGGGTACTTCGTTGATGCACTCGAAGCCCTTGGGGTCCCAGTCTGGCTTTTCTCTGTTTTGTGCCATCTTTACGTTGATAAAACCACGGAACTTGTTAAGGACCGATGGTACTCCTCCCACTCTTGCAATCTGTGGGTTTTCAGCGATGGTTTTGTCAATCACTTCATTAAACCTGCGTGCTGGTTAGTATTAAGACAAGGGGACCAATTGGGACACCTTCACTCACTGCTTCTCCAGAAACCTCCTGGAGCCCTTTTCAATCCGCTTGCGGATTCTACCCGCCTCCAGGCTATCGCTAGCAGTGTTCAGGATGTAATCCCGCACAAATTGACGTTCTTGTGCGCCTCCGAAGGGATTATTTTCACCAGCCTCCGTCTCACCAACCACGCTTGCCAGCAACTTCCAAGAGTCTTGTAATTGTAATGTCAACTGTTGGCATGTTGTCAGCGTGCGTGGCCTAAAGGTGTTATACCCCAACACTAAACTTACCATATCTTTTCCTGAAGCACCAGTGATTTCACCAAACGCCTTCATGAGGGGAAAGCTTCCCGATCCCGGATCCGCAAGTAGGCGCGTCTCATTCAACTGCTTCACTGCCTGTGAAAAGCGCTGCTGCCTCTGTTGAACTTGCCGTGAAAGCTCCACTTGCATAGAGGAATCCACATCCGCGAACAAATTCCCTTGATACCTAGTTGTGGATGGCTCCGCCGGTCTGGTAGCGACTGGTTTTCCGAGTACGCTTCCTCCCATGTTCGATTTTGCCCATACACTGTTTGTGCCCAAACCACCACCAGGACCGATAGAACCGCCAAGTCGTGACCGACCAAAGGATGATGCGCCAAAGGCGCTCATTCCGCCGCTGAAAGCACCTCCGTTGTCAGCGCCTGGCGCGGGCGACGACTTAGGCGCGAGGCCAAAGTGTTCAAATATTCGTTGCTTCTGCGCCTCCCACTCTGTAGTGACGTTTTTGATGACGAAGGAGTCGAAATCACGGGCGGTGCGGCGCATACCCTCTTCGATCGACGAGGCGACATTCTGGTCTTTTCGGGAGCGGAGGTAGGCCTGTATCTTGCCATGTTAGTAAACGCAGTTCGAAGGTAGCCACAGGAAAGGTGGACAGACGTTGATGTCAGTGTCTACTGGTACAGACGGTTCATAGGCTGCCTGGAAATCGATTGCCTCTAGATCCCTAAGATTCTGGTCCGCATCGATTCCTCCGGCTCGGAGTAAATATCGACTGTAGCAGCGCTTCAGTTAGTCGGTGGACCATATCTTCTTTTTCATAGTAATTAGACATACGCTCGTGCATCCGTTTGTCGCCCTGATGTCGATTTCTTTAGCTCTTTAGCGCGTCGTTCAATCTCTCCTAGGCCAAGCTGAATAGGTGGCAGGTCGGCGGTGTCTATTTCTTGCCGAAGTTTGCGGGACTGTTCCAGCAAGGAGCTGAAGAGCGATGTTGTCGATACATGGAGAGGATCGGTTGTAGCCATTTTTGGTGATGCGTTGAATTGCCGTTTGTTTGGCGATCCTTCCAAAGAACAACGAAGATTGTTGATGTTGAAATCAGAAGCCCCTAGCGCTGCCAAGAATCCTGGGACGCGCTGATCACGTGCTGGGCCCAAAACCACAAACCATCACTCACTACATGTTAGAAGCACAGGCATGGAGAGTCTAAGACTAATCGATGTATCTCTCATACAGATTCCTGGCCCGAATATAATACAAAACAGTAAACACCTTTCGCAGTGAACTATTTATCTGCCCTTCTGGCTTTCTCTCGTTTGTACTCATTCGCTGCCGCACCTTCCTCACTCTGTATCATCGCCGTCAAGCGCGCCATCTTAGCATGATACTCCTTGCTAGTCTTTTTATCCTCCGCTAACTTGACTCTGGTAATAAATCTGCTGTCCTTGCGGATCTCTCTCACTGCACCCTTCTTTTCTCTCTTGTGCTCCGCCTTCAACTTGGCTATCTCTCTACGATCTGTATCAGGATCGTAACGTTTGTCCATGCTGTAATCCTCCTCGAACTTAGGCACGTTGGATGCAATAGGCAAAGGCCGGTGATGGTGTAATTCTAGCGGTCGACGAGATAGCTTGGCGTGTGAGAGTCTGGACGCTAGATCTTTGCAAATAGCACGGATCTTTTTCTAGAAAACTGTCAGGACATATTTTGTGAAAGCGGAACAGATGGTATACCTTGAGCTCAGGCCCGAAGTTACTGGTGCATTCTTTGCTTGCAAGATGATTCAGGACACCGACTGCAGGTTTAAATACCTCTATAAAGGCAGTTTTCCCATCCCAGAGCTTCGCTAATATATCTAATAGATCGATGAGAGTATAGGCTACTGCCAAGGGAGTATCAGTGGAAGGAGAAAACATGTCGGAGAAGGCAAGTTTCCGCGGTTTCCAGTCTTTTGGGGCGTCCTTTATCCGGAACTCGTCGGATTCATTGTAGGGAACCTGGCCTGGTAATTTGGGTTGAGCTGTAGGAGCAAGAAGTGATAACGCTCTAAGTACGAAACTAATGGCCTCTGGTACATATCGTTTCGAGAGTTTTTGATACTAATAGCGCATTTTCTATGATTAATTTGCTGCTTAGAACATGGTTGAGGAGGGAGTGTATATACCTGTGCAGTGAGGGTGACGACATATGAGCCGATTGCTATCAGACGCACCGAATCAAGAGCAACTTGGCCCAGCCATCTGCCCATGACAAGCATAGAGGGAGTAACAACTGGGTGGAAATGATCACTGGTGGGAAAGATGGTGGCAACCGACGTAAGCAGAATCAGATCACCAGCACGCAAGTCTTCGTTCATCCTTGATTCGTTAATTTGCTTGAATTGGTGTCGGAAAGCTGTAGCAACGAATTCCGGATAGATCTTTGTCATGGCATGCAAATGACGAACAAGCAGATCGAGTGTAGGGAACGGTATCCTAGGAGTTGTGAGGTTGGCTATATATATAATGTGTTCCAAGAGCACCGAGGAGAAGTTCTATATCTTTTAGTAACCAACCGATAGGATGTCACGATGTGCACATCACATACTTGAAGTTTTCCCTTGTTTTCTGCTGCGAGTTTTGCATGGTGTAAGACGCGAATCCGCTGAACAACCGTAGGTGTATCATCTACAGCAATGTCCTTGACTATCTGCAGCATTTCTTTATGCGTTTGTGGACATGGGAATGTGAAAGCAAGCTTTTGACTGCGCTCTATTTCACCTTCTTGTGTACCTCGGACCAGTATTCCACTAGAAGGTAAAACACTCGCGAGGAAATTTTCTTCATCTGAATCCGCGGCTTCGTCGCCCGGGCCAGAATCGTCGGAGAGCTCGGCGTCGCCATCAATTATGCCCTCACCATCCACGTCTACATAACCATCTTCCGAGACCTCGTAGTCGCCGTCGAGTAAGGCATCTGGGTTCTCATCCCCAATCACTCGTGGAGGGGCCCCAGAAATACCACTACCCAACCCATATGCTGCAGCGTCAGTAATTCGCTCTTCCTCGTGGTCTTCATTCATGACATTCCCGCCAACCTCCTCATCTTCACTTTCTTCCTCTCCCCTCATCCGCCGTAGCCGCGCCTCTTCGAGCTTCTTTAGTCTTTCACTCTCCTCCGTAGCCTTCTCTTCTTCCGTTTTCGTCCTGTCTGCGGGCTTGGATCGCTTGTCAAACATCATTTCTCTGACAGCTTGGTCATATCCTTGCTCACGCATTCTCTCCGCATCTTCAGGCGGTGGAGATGCTGTTTTATCCTTCTTCAAATCCTTTCCACCAAGTGGTTCATTGTTGGCACCAGTGCTCTTTCCAGTGGTCGAAGGCTGCTTTGCGCCCAGTAATGCCCACAAGTCTCCCATCTCTGCATCCAGTTTCTCCCTCTCGTTTTCGTCGTCCTCTTTCAACTTCTGTCGTTCGTATTTATGGAGCTTTGATTTGGCAATGACCTCCTTCATAACTTCCGCCTTGCTCTTTTTTCGCTCCGGTCCTTTGTCTTCCGTGTCGGATCCTTCCTCTTGGTCGTCGAAGCTGAGTGGTCGTTTCCTAGCTAATCTCTGAGGATTTGTTTCGTCATTGTCCTCATCTCCCGGTAGCCCTCCCAATTGCTCAAAGTCATCGTGAAGACCTTGTCCAATCTCGCGTAGACCTCCCAGAGACTCTCCAAAGTGGGTAAGTTCATCCTCATCCTCCAGGTTGAACATTTCACCACCACGTACCCGCTTCTGCTTCTCACGAGTGAACCGCTCTAACATTCGGTCCTCAGGCGCCATTGTAGGGTCATTTTCTCCAAATCGTCGATCTACGATACCGCCGGCCTTGTTGCGCTTCTGCATTTCTACAAGCAATGTTTTTTTTCGCTACACACTATCAGCATCTCATCGTTGTATTCGGCGCAAAGAGTGACCCAACTAGTTCTTCTCCGATTGACTTGCTCAAGGCTGGCCTCCCCTCCTTGCCCCTAATTTTTCCCTGGCCGGAAATCTCATGCTTTGACTTGGTCTTTTTGACTTCGAAGGGATTGAATTCTTCGCGAATGCTTTGTAGCGCAGCATCTCGACTAAGGTAGGAGTCGCTTCCTCCGGGAGTGCTGAGTTTTCGCTTGGTCTTGGCCTTTTTAGGTTTTTGTTGTCCAGTAACTCCGGCCGTTCGCAGAGACGCCTTCAGACGCTTCAGCTGTGATTGAGCCATTATTGAGAGGGCAGCGTTGTTGCGGCGGAATGGTGGTGGAGGCGCTGTCGCCGTACTGAGCGCAGTTGGCGGAAATTTTAACAATCAATAATGACGCTAGTAACTCAGGGTTGGGGGTATGGGACCTTTTTGAGTCCCATGTCATACATACAGTAACAGGGGATGTCGCCAGAGCTTAAAGCTCAAGCGCTTGAATATGGATGGGATGCCGCCAATGGCACTAAGAAACACCAACTAAAATTCCTTCGAGGCAAGGGATACTTGGGGTCGGTAATATGTGGGTTAGGGCTTATAGGAATGTGCTCATTTGTCGAATCACAGATTTACAACGAACTTGCAACCAAAATGCTTGACATCCCTTGAATTCTGTCTGAGCAACCCCAACTATGAACATTCACAACCAGTACGCTCATCACCCACTATGGCCCTCGATACTTTGTCGTCCGATAAAATCACTTGGATGGTCGCCGGTAAGCATTGTCCATCTCCCCCCCAGTTCTTCATCCATTGTGCCATCCAAAGCTTATAACCCCACCTTAGGTGTTGGAACCGCACTTGCCATATATACGACCTACTGGCAACTTGAGAACTTCAAGAAACGTACCGCCATCAAGCCTTCTGGTACTAGAAGTGTTGGAGTCGAACAGTCAACCGAAGATGGTAGCACCACCGTTAAGCATGAGGGATCCCACTAAGCCCTGTCACAGCTATCAAGCTCTCTACTCTCTCAGCCTTGGCCCGTGGCGTGAACCCCGAGCTTCGCGGCGCGTGAGTTCTCGCCGAATGTATATTTGGCCACATCTAACGATACCAATTCAGAGCTCTCAAAATCCTTTGCGAACGCGGTCTCAAAGAAGAGGCCTTAAGCGCCATCCTAGATAAAGCTGAATTTCCCGATCTTGCCTCTAACTTTATGGCTCTCCGAGTTCTCGGCCTCCTAGTGCAGAACGGCATGTGTTGGTGTACTCTTGCTAATTCACCACTAATATCTTCCAGTGTCTGCTCGCCGCCTCATCCAACCCCGTATTTTTAAAGCTCTCCTTGGCATCCTCCGCCGCTCCTCCGCCCCCGCTGCCGAAAGAAATCCTAACGCCGTCCGCTGCCAACGAGAAGCAATCGGCCTTCTTAGCCGCTTCATCTCACTCGGCGATGAATGTCAAAAGTTTGCCGTCGACGCTGGGTTAATTGACTGGCTCAAGGAATCGCGTGTTGCTGGTTATAACAACCTTGTCGCGGCCGTGTTCGATAACAATAATGACCCTATCGACCAGAATCTCTACGAACTGCTGAGCGCGCTTTGCGGAAGGGGACCTATGGGAAGGGATAATCTCTTGGAGTTGGGGCTGGTGAGGAGTAATAGGCCTTTCGAGTTAGAGCATGACGACTGGGTTGAAGTTGAGGTGGGAGAGGATGAGCCACAGGATGGGAGAAGTCAGCCTCAGGAAGAGCAGACTCAAAGGGCTACCGCAGAAGCCACGGAAGTACCTGTTATTCCTGTCGAACCTTAAGACATTCTTCTTGTCTCAATCTTGGGGGTTGGAGGTGTTTAGGCCAACGTATGCGCATGCACTATTACTCATACTGGCTACATTGGAGTCAATGATAATCATAGTCAGGTGGAAGTCTAGCAGCTTCTAAAAGAACCTATCACTCAAGACGAGACTTAGAGTGATATAGTGCAATACAACCCCGCTATGCTTATTTTAATACAATAGTATCCAGCCCAATGCACATTTACATGTACCATTTCGTAAAACCGTGTCACGTAACTTCATACATTGCCTCGAAGAATTCTATCACACCTGTTGCTGCTTCAGCGCCTGCTTGTACTCATGCGGTGAAACTCTCAAACGTTTTGGCTGCCTCCACAGCCCCAACTTCAACCTCTTAGCCCGAGCTTCCGCCTCTTCATACTGGCCCTTCATATTTCCAAACTCAGCGCCGGTCTTTGCTTCATACCTATAAACCGTTAATCGCATAGCAAAAAGAGCTTGCTCTTTAAAGGCTTACACAGTCGCCATGCCCGCCTTCAGCATCTCCAAGCCTATATCCCGTCTTTTCAGACCCTTGCGGACCTTAACGGTTGCAACAACGCGGTCAAACTGATCCTTGCTGTGAAGATATGCGCGGACCCTGCGGTCTCCAACATACGCCTTTAACCATGCTAGAGCTTCGGCGGAGTACGGTTGAGCTTTGTTTCCGAAATGAGCGCATTCCGGTGCATCAATTCCGGCGAGACGAACGTGAACCTATACTCCCAAGCTCCCATCAGTAACTATCCCCCGTGTACAAAGCGCAAGCCGATGCGCACAGTTTTATCCTTCAAGTCCTTCCTTGCCGTGGGAATCTTGCGTCCCGGAAGCCAGCCCCATCCCAAAAGTCGTCCGCCGGGAATGTGGAAGACGCGAAAGTTATCGCCATCACCAACGCTGGTTACGTGACCGAACAGTGAGCGGCGTCGAAGTAAACGCGGTGAGATGTGGGAGGCGGTGGGAATGCGGCGGACATAGTTCCGGTAGACGTGAGCGCCGAGGAGAGCGGAGGCGCCGGCGGCGACACAGGTTATTATGAACTCCGGAGAAGTGTAGGAGGAGCGGCGGTCATCGTGACTGTTGGTGGTGGAGAAGCTCCAAGGAGGCCATTTCATTGCTGGCGAAGTATAGGTGAAGACAGGTGTGGGAAAGCTGTTATGGTTTGTGAGGAGAGGTAATTATGTCAGGGGTACTCGTTGCTACAGTAGCGAGCGTTTAAGCTTTCTTTTGTGAATCCCTACTTGGTTTAGGTACTTCACGGAAACCCAGAACATCGGGTGAGAGCTTCTGGATTTACACCTAGTATTAGCTGGTTCCCTCATTCCTCCAGTTGGAGGTTGCAAAACGTGGGTCACCCGAACTAGTCCCAGCTATGATCTTTCAGAACCCGATCTATAGAAATGAAGAAACTCGACGCGCTATCAAATAAGACTGAGGTTCCGGACCACATCTATGTTTTCGTTGAGACTTATCCGAGCTATATCCTCAAATCCCAACATGTATTTCAGCACTGAAATGCACATGGAACGACCGGTGGTTGTGTTTATGCCGACCTTTAGACACGGGGGCAAGAACGGCCATCTACGTTTTGCGTGGAGTTTGGATATGGACTCTGATGTGGTTATGGCGTTGCAATGCCAGGTTTTGTTTGTTAGTGGAACGTGTAGGAACTTGCAGAAGTTGCGGAGGCTGATTAATAGGATACTATTTGCAGAGTCGAAGGGCGGGCGTTGGTAGCTAGGATTGGATTTCATGGGCATAAGGAATTTTGGCAGAGAGAATATAGGGATCAGAACTGGAAGAAGACGCAAAAAAACCGAAAGACAACTATGGCATATAAAGTAGTAAAGTAGTAGAGCTCCCTCGAATTTTGTATCTGCCTACCTAGGTGTAAGTCATCATGCATATGGCAGTGACAATTGTCAGGTCGAGTTGAACTGTGATAAATTAGTTTTCACTACGAATCGTTACGGGTGGTCATACATACTTCAGCTCTTGTCGTTCAAAACTTCAATCGTCTGGGTAAGTGTATCCGCGACGCCTTGGAAAACACTGAGTCTAGTTAAAAGAGCTCTGTTCTCTTTGAGCAAGCCTTCCTTCTCGGCGGCAATGGCCTTTAGTTCGTTCCTTGTAGCATCCCTCTCTGCAGTAAGGTCTAGGACCATCTTTACCAGTTCGCCTTTCTCGGCCAGTGGCAGATTTAAAACCATGCTCTGAGCTAACAAGTGATCATCCAGCAGGAATTCTTCCTCCGCGGTACTAGCTTTTAAAGCGTTCCTTGCAGCGTTCCTTTCTCCAGTAAGGACCATGATCCTATTCAGCAGACTGTCATTTCGTGTCTGAGCTTCCTTCAGGCTGGCATAGATTGCTTGATGTTTGCGAATTACCAAATCTAGCTCGTTCTGAAGCAGGTCCCGTTGGTGCCTCAGCACAACCCCTTCGTCCTCAGATTCGGGCTTTGAGAGGGGCTTCTGTCGTTTCGCAATGTTGCAGGGTTTGCTAGAAGATCGGCGCTTTTTTGGTTTAGGCTCATGGGATTGAGGTGGAGATACCTTTTCCCGCTTTCCAGAAAATGATTCTGCCTGCTTACCGGAAGATGATGCTACCTGGCTCCTGGTTGGTTTGTTTGCACGGCGGAGTCCACGAATGTTCCGTGAAGTCAAAGCTTGGGGTGATGGATCAGCGTTGCTATTCTTTACCTGGGCTTCGAAGGAGGATGAAGTGGTTTCTAACTGTGTGCCATCGCGGAGTCGACGGACTTTGTCATATAGTTGCTTCCTGGTGAGGCGGACCTCTGCTCGTCCATCGTTCAATTTCCCAAGAAGCTCTTGGACAAACATTTCATGCGTATCTTCCAAAGACTTCCAACCAAGGCCCCACAACTTGCTCAAATTATCCCTCACAAGCTCCATCTGCCATTCCTTCCAAATGGTTGTACAGAGTGAGGCTGTGGTGGTGTTGGTAGTGTTCTTTTTATTTAGGATGATGGGCTCTAGATCGCTGTCGAGATCTGTCTCGTCGCTATCGCCGTTATGACTATTGTGTGGGGAATCACGATGGTCGTGGTCTGTCTCCGCCTCCTCTTCCACCTCCTCCCCTGCCTCCTCCTCCCCCCGATGCGACATCTGTTTATACTGTGAGCTTGGTCCCGAGTGATAAAATATGATTTAAGATATAGGCGAGTGCATACTTCGGATTTTGACGGCGGCAGGACAAGAAAAACTTCTGTTGATGTCACCGGGATTATTTGGATGTAATTGTTGATGTGAAACCGCAAACTAAGTACGGACGGTGCGATCATGTTATGATGCAGATGCCAAGACATGATTTCGTGGGATATCCGTCAAAGGAGTATCATGTTCAAGACCCTTGAGCCTTCGTTTGCGAGCCGCAAGAGATACGCTGGTTGGTGGGTTGATGGAGGTGATAGCCCGTGAAGCGGCCAAAAACCGCTGACTCACTGAATGGAAATGCCAAGCTTTGCGGCTGCCCCACCACTGGTATAATAAGCTTCTCTCTCTCCACTCCTGATCTTTTCTCCTCAGGCGTCTCCCATCAAAGCTGCGCTTCTTTGCTACAAACCGACACTTCACCGGCTGGAAAGTCGATGCTCGTGGTCATCATTCAAGCAAGTGAGAAATTCGGAGGAATCTTCAAGCATTACACCAACAACTTTTTCGGCTTGCTGGAGGGTTGTTGGCTACCCGCGAGGGTCTGGCGTGACTACGCGTCTGCAACAGGCATCAGAAAAACAAGGACCCTTGTTCGCTCTCTTCGGAAAGTGATTCTAAGGTGTTCCTGTGGAAGTCTTTGCGAAGATTGTGGATGAAGCCATTTTAGTGCAATGCGCGGCGTACCCAGAGATGGGTATAATTCGATTCCGATTATTCTGATGGGAGGCGCTTCGCTTTTTTTTCTTTCTAGGTCGGTCGTTACTCTTTCCATGCTGAAAGGAATCTACTAACTTCGTGGGGGTTTGGGGAGTGTTTGGTAGGAACTTTTGTGTGACATTGGGAAGGATCCGGGTTGTTGGGCAATTAATTGGTGAACTTGCGACTTTTAAGAATTGCTTTGGATGATCATGAAGTTGCTTTTTGTATTTATGTTCTCACGACGAAGAGACTGGAGTCGTGCTTTTCGTTTCCATTTTGTTCACGAATTGACTCCATTTTCTGTATTTCACTTTACTGGATTGAGAATATCTCATGCTTCTTTCCGAGGTCTAATGCGCAACATTTGCTGCTGCTGTTGATGTCATGCACGGATCCCGTATGCTGCCACTCAGCGGGGTCAGCGCGAAAAAAAAAGTAACGAATTAACGGTGAGCATCATGACTCAACCAGCCCCCTTTCTCTTCCTCATCTTCTCCTATATACTCCCCTTAACTCGCTCGATTGAGGACGAAGACAACTATGGCGATCAAAGACAACGTCGAAGCCCGCTTTGAGCGATGGGAGAAGAGACTTCGCTCCATTACCACACAGTCATTGACTACCGACTACGTCCGACCTACCGAAGGAACCCGAATTGTTGAAGCTGTACATTCCGTTACACTGCCCGAGTCAGCACGAACAGCGCTCTTACAACTGTCTATCCTCGATGGATCAAATAGAATCCCCCCATTCACTGTGCTACTGGCGGCATTCGCAGTTTTGGCCGCAAGGTTGACTGGTGACGAGGACATCTCCATCGGAACCTCGGGCGAGAACAAGGAGCCATTCGTTCTGCGGTTGCCAATCGACGCAAAAACAAGCTTTGCCGACTTGCTGTCTACCGTCAAGAATGTGATTGCGCCTCTCACAGTTTGCTTGGTATAATGGTGCTGATACCCTACGTTCTAGTTGGAAACCGAAGGTACCGCGGACGCAGTACCGCTTTTAGAGCTCATTCAACACCTCCAGACCAAATCCGAGTCCCCAAAGCCCCCAAGACTCTTCAATCTCTCGCTCTACTATGCACCTGATGCACCATCCAAGCAATTCCTCGCTTCCCATGAGTTGATGACGGACCTCAGCATCTATGTGGAACTCAACGCTCCACCTCAGTCGGCGTCATTGAGATCCGTACCTCAGGTTCCAGAAATCATATTGAGCACTCACTACAATCAACGTATATTCTCTACCAAGCGCATAGTCGCCATGATGGATCAATTGGTACAAATTGTCCAAGTAGGCGCCGTGAACCCTAGGATCGACATTGGGTCAATTCCCTTGATGACACCTGCGCAAAAGGAGGTTCTGCCCGATCCCACCAGAGACCTCCACTGGAGCGAATTTCGCGGGACCATTCATGATATTTTCTCCGCAAACGCCAAGAAGCACCCTGGTCGAGAGTGTGTGATAGAAACCCCAGATATCCACGACCCGAACAGCAAGAAGAGGGTGTTCACATACAAGCAAATTGATGAAGCTTCAAACATCCTGGCACATCACTTTGTTGCCAAGGGTATCAAAAGAGGTGACGTCATTATGGTTTACGCATACCGAGGCGTGGATCTGGTGGTGTCAGTCATGGGTGTTTTAAAGGCGGGTGCGACGTTTTCAGTTATAGATCCAGCATATCCTCCCACACGGCAAAACATTTATCTTCAAGTTGCTCGACCAAGGGCGTTGGTAGTCATTGAGAAGGCAGGAAAACTAACCCCTAGTGTCCGGGAGTATCTGAACGACTTGCATATTCTTACAGAAGTCCCCGCTCTAGCTATTCAAGATGACGGTAATCTTTTGGGAGGTCTGATCGATGGAAAGGAAGTGCTGTCTGAGCAGGTTGCGCTCAAGGCTGAAGGTACCGGGGTGGTTGTGGGACCCGACTCCAATCCGACGCTCAGTTTCACATCCGGCAGTGAAGGAATTCCCAAGGGTGTTCGAGGTCGCCACTTCAGTCTGACTTACTACTTCCCCTGGATGGCGGAAACGTTTGGTCTGTCCGAAAACGATAGATTCACCATGTTAAGTGGCATCGCTCATGACCCGATCCAACGAGATACTTTCACACCACTTTTCCTCGGTGCGAAGTTGCTTATTCCAACCGCGGACGATATCGGAACTCCTGGTAGGCTTGCGGAGTGGATGGACGAGAACAAGGCTACAATTACCCATTTAACACCTGCTATGGGACAATTACTTTCCGCACAAGCCGAACGATCAATTCCTTCACTGCGCCAGGCGTTCTTTGTCGGAGATATCTTGACTAAGCGTGACTGCTTGAGGTTGCAGGGGCTTGCTCGAAATGTCGCCGTTGTAAACATGTACGGAACCACCGAAACTCAACGAGCCGTCTCTTATTTCGAGGTCCCTTCGTTAAATTCGGACCCCACCTTTTCTCAATCGCAAAAGGACGTCATTGCGGCAGGAAAAGGAATGCTCGATGTTCAACTGTTAGTTGTAAACCGTCACAACCGCCAGCAAGTGTGCGGTGTTGGTGAAATTGGCGAAATCTACGTTAGAGCTGGTGGTTTGGCTGAAGGTTATCTGAGGCTTCCGGATATGACTGCCACCAAATTTATCAGCAATTGGTTTGTCCCAGATGACCACTGGAAGTCCCAGGATGCTGGTAGTAATGAGCCGTGGAGAAAGTTTTACATGGGTCCTAGAGATCGGATGTACCGTACAGGAGATCTTGGTCGCTACACACCTGACGGAAACGTCGAATGTAGTGGACGTGCCGACGATCAGGTCAAAATCCGTGGATTCCGTATCGAGTTAGGAGAGATTGACACCCATCTATCTCAGCATCCGTTGGTGAGAGAAAACGTGACCTTGGTCAGAAGAGACAAGGACGAGGAAGCAGTCCTCATTTCATACATCGTGCCATTGCAGTCGTCGGATCTTGATGGACTTGTCAGCGCCGATGAAACGGCAAACGTTGATCAAGGAGACGAGATTGTCAAGGGTCTCAGAATGTATCGCCGATTGATCTCCGAGGTCAAGAGTTACCTTAAGAAACGACTGCCATCATATGCAGTCCCCACCGTTGTTGTCCCCCTCAATAAGTTGCCTTTGAACCCCAATGGCAAGGTTGACAAGCCTGCGCTTCCTTTCCCTGATACTGCACAGCTCGCTGCTGCTGCCCGTGGCAGAAGAAGAACTGGTGTGGAAGAGGGATTTCAGCTCACCCTAGTTCAGAGACAGCTGAAGGAAATCTGGCAGACCCTTCTGCCTCACGCAACAGACGGGCTTGCATTGACAGACAACTTTTTTGATCTAGGTGGTCATTCCATCCTCGCCACTAGAATGATCTTTGAAATCCGGAAGAGATTTGTGACGGATGTTGCTCTGGGTGCTATCTTCAAACACCCTACCTTGGGTGCCTTGGCCAACGAGATTGGTAAAATTAGAGCGGGTGGAGACCACGATTTGGGAATAAGCATCGATGAATACGCAGTGGAGGAAAAGACGAAGGTCGAAGACTATGCAGGAGATGCCAGAGCGCTAGCTCAGACTCTTCCCGAAAAATTCCCTTCATCTCACGATGTGGTTATCTCCGGTGGCGTGACTGTATTTTTAACCGGTGCCACGGGCTTCTTAGGCGCATATGTACTGCGGGATCTGCTCAGACGTTCTGACCCTCAAGTCAAAAAGGTCATCACGCACGTTAGAGCTTCCGATGCGGAGAAGGGCTTGAGCAGAGTCAAGAAGAGCTGCGAGGCGTACGGTGTTTGGGATGACTCTTGGGCGAAACGGATCGATGTCGTTACTGGAGAACTTGGACAAGACAGGCTTGGATTGGGGGATGAAGATTACAAGAAGGTCCTCAATGAGGTGGATGTTATCATTCACAACGGAGCTCAGGTAAACCGTCGGTTCTGTACTGGAAGAGTGGTACTAATGAATGGTTTAACGCACAGGTCCACTGGGTTTACCCATACTCCAAGATGAAGCCGGCTAACGTCAAGGGAACTATCGACGCTTTATTGCTATGTGTTGAGGGCAAGCCCAAGTCCTTTGCTTTCGTGTCTTCCACCTCTGTTCTTGACACCGAACATTATGTAAAACTCTCCGACACCATCCTTGAAGCCGGTGGCGGTGGTATTCCGGAATCCGATGACCTTGAGGGCTCTGCCACTGGACTCGAAACCGGCTATGGCCAAAGCAAGTGGGTTGGCGAGTACGTTGTTCGCGAGGCTGGTTGCCGGGGTCTCGATGGATGCATCATCAGGCCCGGATACATTACTGGAGACTCAGAGACTGGAGTCACTAACACCGATGACTTCTTGATGCGTATGATAAAGGGTTGTGCTCAGCTTGGGAAAATGCCTGATATCTACAACACCGTCAACATGGTGCCGGTTGATCATGTTGCTCGTGTTGTAGTTGCCTGTGCCGTTTCTCCACCAACATCTCCTCTTACAGTGGCCCAGGTTACTAGTCACCCAAGACTAAGGATGAACGAGTTTTTGGCGACTCTGGCTACCTATGGATATGAAGTTGATACAGTCGATTACATGCCATGGCGTGTGGCACTCGAGAACTACGTTATGAGAGAGTCCAAGGATAATGCGCTGTGAGTAATCCTACTCCATAATTGGTATGTTTTGTTATTGACGATCTAATTTGTAGATTCCCACTTCTACACTTCGTCCTCGATGACCTGCCATCCGGAACCAAGGCACCTGAACTCGACGACTCAAACGCAGTCATCTCCCTCAGGAAGGACGCGAGGTGGACAAAGGAGGACTGGTCGCAGGGCTCTGGTGTTAGTGTAAAGATTATGGGTGTTTACATTGCCTACTTGATTGCGATTGGATTCTTGCCGCCGCCGCAGGGTAAGGGTGAGAGGGAGTTGCCGAAAATCACGATGTCAGAGGAGGCACGGCAGAGCTTGAATTCGATTGGTGGGCGAGGAGGCATTGGTCCGACTGCGTAGGGGTCTTTTGGATTTTATTATTGATGTCTCATATAGGTAGTTGTTGCTCGGGTTTCTTCTCAAAAGCAAGCCTAAAATTTATTGTGGTCTACTTACTGGTAATCTACTTTCTACCCTACCTTGCCGTGCTGGCAGTTTTGAACTCCCAGGGTTCCATGTCTCGTGGAGGTGTTTTGGAATGGACGCAGGAGTTAGTACTTCTATGAACATGAGCTCTGCGTCGCACAATGACGCAAAATTTGGTGTCACTCGATTTCGTTGGTGGACCGGCAGAACACGGCCAGTGGATTACAACGAACTTGAAGCGTCAAATCACCTCTCCGTCCAAAAGTGTTCCCACCGACTCGTCCCGCCCGGCGGTTGTCAACCCATACACGGACCTTCTCGCCCGAAACGTCGCCCGCTGCCCCCTTGATTTCACTAACATAACCCAGTGCTCTCAAGCGGTTAGGCTAGTCCGGGCCAGCCTGGGCCAGCCTAATTTCAAGCCCAATTTATATCCACCCATGCCAAGGCTAGAGTGCATACATGTAGATACCCACATACACCCGCAGGGCTCGATAGATTGATCGTGATCGACCCGCAGATCCGAGTTCGGTGAGTAGGCGCATCACTTCCAGTAGGTTTCTGCAGATATCCGTAAACTTACAGGTAACCGCATGGGCCATCTGTGGTACGGCAACCTGCAGATGTTTGGGACCTCCCGGCGGCAATTTGCAGCCTTACTCGGTACGCCAGATACCGCCATTCATCTGACCCCGCGGCGGATGCGGTGGTGTCATGAGTTGTTTGTGCAAATTGCGGGTAACAACGATCCCCAGTATAAGCATTTAGGCACCTGAGTTACTTATGTAGACTGTTCATTGATTGCTCAGGGCAGCTCGAGGGGTGGGTTTTAACAATGTAAGAGATGCTTCCTTACCTCTTGTGCTGAGGGAGTTTGGTGTCTGTGGTCAGCTTCACTGGATACATTGTACCCTGCAAGTAATAGCGGCCGTGAGCCTGATGTCTTATTCTGCTCTAGACCAGATCGTAACAGAGGCAAACATTGTAGCTGTAGGGTCTCACATGTTTTTGCTTCGCACCAGAGGAAATGCTTAATGGTTTAGCTCTTCAATGGTTCGTGTCCATATTTTAGAACTTGGTAGAAAAGGTGTAGTCTTCCTCCTAGCCTGTATCCCCAAACCGTAGGTAATACATTCGAGGCCATATCTGACCGGGGTGGATGTCGTCGTTTGTTAACAACGAAGCGCAGGCCTCGAGATGAAACATATGACAACTCAGTGACTTCGCTTACAAACAAGAACGGTGCATTTTCAGTAGCGACTATTAACACTCGATTCCGCTCTATCGACTTCGTCTCTGACATGTGTATGAAAAGTACACGATATCGGAACATATATCGACCGTAATTGCTACAATTTGGGGGGATAATACTGGTATATGGGTATATATAGCAGTATTTATATGGTTTTGGGTTCGAAGAGTTTCTTGCTCATGTCATATCGTGTCACTCACCTGGGTTAGGTTTGCGGCAACGGCAAAAAATCAGTCTCCGTGCGACCGCATCTTACCATCGCGGTAACCCAGCAACGCCGCAATTCGTTCCACCGCCTGGAGTGTTACCGGGCTCTCCAGAATTCTCATTCTCATCGGCGGTTGGACATGGGTTGGCGACAAAATTGCGTATATATGGGGTGTTCCCGCAGCACGTCATGTCCATCCATGCATGTTTCCTTTGAACTTTATTGAAACACGGTGAGCAACATCAATGTGCAGCAATTCCACTGCAATCCGCAGGGGCAAAAACAAGCATGAGTTTTCTATTGCGGCAGCCCAACTCCCGGGCTCCGGCTCCCTTTTTTTTGGGACGAGGTAGCTACTACTTCGGCTCTGGCTCCGGCTCTTCCAGTGATTCGTTGGAGTTCGCCGGACTTCCGCCGAGAATGATGACGGACAAACGCCAAACTTTTAACCTGCGCGACGTTGTGCCGACTTCCACTCAGCAAACACTTCTCAGATTCCCCATAGCTTCAGATGACAGATAACATTTGCTACCAATTACCAATTGACCACTAATCCTCTACACACTGACTAGCAAGTTACTCCGAAAATCGCATTCTACTACTCTGCCCCCCACTATCCACCGAACCCCGCAAACAAACTTGACGCTCCATTGCTTCTGATCCGCCAATTTGAACCGAGGATGCCCACCACCACCGACAATCCCGCCGTCGCCCAAATACCTCCCAATCCCACCTCTACCGAAAGCCCCATTCCTCCTCTTCCTTCACCATCTCCAGGTCCAGTACAGCAGCTCTTGAGAGAAGAGAATAACCAACCACCATCGCCACAGCATTACCTCCCCCCGCCATCACCACTCACAATGCCTTCCGTTCTCTCCCCGCTCCCGCAATTGCCGCTACCATCCGGCTACCTCAACGTCCACGACTTCTCGGGCGCACCTTCTCACGCTACGTCGCAGGTTACATCCCCAATGTCGGGAAGCCCCAGGTCTCTGTCGAGATCCGACTCTCTACGGTCCATGGGTGACGTCGGCGGCTGGGGAGGCGTCCCGCCCTCCATCATAAGTCCAGCGTTTACTCCTGCCACCACTCCCGGCACGCCAAACCTTACGGGCGTCCCCGTGGATGAGAGCGAAGTGCCGAAAAAGTTGATGAAAGAGCTGCCAGAGGTTTCTTGCATTGTCCGAGCGAGGATACCTACGTGAGTTGTTTCACCTTTTACCTTACCACTGTGACCCCGTGATTAATGAATAGGCCAGAACTACGGGAACAGAGATCTTCCTGCATCTATACCAGAACTCAATCGACACCAAGGAACACCTCGCCATCGTCTTCGGAGACAGGATCAGATCGAAATCACTTGACGCCCCGCGACCGGGCGAGACAGAGATGGACCGGATGATCCGCGGCGCCTATACCGGCCGTCTACACCCGGGAAGAACAAGCAGCAAAGACCCGAGCTCCACTACCTCCACCTCTAACGCAGCAAAACGCGCCCAAGCACCTCTCGTCCGAATCCACAGCGAATGTTACACGGGCGAAATCGCCTGGTCAGCACGGTGCGACTGCGGCGAGCAACTCGACGAAGCAGCTCGTCTGATGTCGCTCGACCCCGCCGGCGGCGCAGTCGTATATCTACGCCAGGAAGGCCGCGGCATAGGATTGGGTGAGAAACTGAAGGCTTACAATCTCCAAGACCTTGGCAACGATACTGTGCAGGCCAATCTTATGCTGCGGCATCCCGCAGATGCGCGTTCGTATGGCCTCGCCACAGCAATTTTGAAGGATCTTGAGCTTTCAGAGATCAGACTGCTCACCAATAACCCCGACAAGATTGCGGCTGTGGAGGGGCCGGGGAAGGAGGTTAAGGTTGTGGAGAGAGTTCCTATGATCCCTTTGGCGTGGAAAAATATGAAAGGTGGTGTTACAGGGAAGGAGGTTAGCGAGTATCTGAAGACTAAGGTATGTTACACATCCCGAGCTGCTGTGGGAGTGTGGATGGCTAATCTCTCCTGTGCAGATTACGCAGATGGGACATTTGCTGTCGTTGCCGGAGGGCGGTATATAGAGCAGCAGCACGACATTTGTGTGTGTATAATGTTGGCTTGGTGATATCCCGGGTATTTTTCTTTATATTTCTTTATTTCGTTTATTGCATACATCCTTCCCCTAAGGCGGATGTTTGTTACAGCTCGTCTTGGATTTTTTGTTGCTGGGGAACTGGCGTTTTTGGTGCATGTTCATTTGTTGGGCTGGAATGTATGTGGATATGAGAGGGCAGCTTAGTAGAAGGAGGACTTTTGTACCTACCAGAAAGAAGTTTACATGAGCTCTGGGTGGGTAGTTGCTGGATGGTCATCTCATGCACTACAGACATCCCCATCACATTCACCGGGAACCCCATCATCTTTAGCACAGTTTCCAATATTCTCATTACTCTTCCCCTCTCCCCTTCTCTTCTTACTTACTATGTTAATGTTTAAAATCCAAGTATAAAAAAAAACGATCTATCCATCTTCAGAAACAGAAACAAGAAAAAAAGTTCTGGTGTGGTGATAACAAAGCAAGCTAAAGGATTGCAACTCCGATGTTAATGCAAAAATCAAAAGAAACGGAAACGGATGAATGAATGCAAAATTACATAGGAGATATTTTTTGCGAATGATGAAGAAAAAACCAAAGACAGAAAGCAAAAACTGACAATAAGGAAAGCCACGAGGCGACAATGGTCTAAATACCCAACCTACCCCAACCCAACCCAACCCAACCCAACCCAATCCAAGGAATCACTTTTATGTGGAAAAGTAAAAGGGAAAATTAAAGAAGAGACAAAAGAGACAGAAAGAAATCCTCAATGATGATAACCCCCCTCCCCTTTCCCAGCTAACCAACTAACCAGTCAACTACCCAAACCCAGCCTCCCAAACAAAGTACTAGATACCTTTCCTCGAAAATAAAAGAGAGGTGCAATGTAATACAAGAATCCAAAAAGAAAGAAATGTATAACCAAACCCCTTCCTCACCCGCCTTCAAAATATATCCTCCCCCTGTCCCAAACACCCTAAAAAGAGTGTGAAACTTTTCAAAGATTCCCAAAAGCGCCAAAAAAGAAAAAAAGAAAAACGGAAAAGGAAACCAAAGGGTATGTCATCCGATTCAAACACTCAACTCCGAGAAGCCAATGCTTGTTCCCGCCCCAGGACCTGGGGTCCAAGAGAGACAATCAAACATGCCAAGGAAAGGAACTGTACACAATCCCCTCCCCTCCTCCCCCTGCCTCATGTTTCTTACACCGCCACCATTTCCACCATATCCACCATATCCACCATATCCGCCATTTCCATTTCCACCGCCTGATACCGCGTTTCCTCCAGCCAGTCTTCTTCTCCATACTGGAAGGGCCCCAATTAGTGTTTGGGTAGCCTAGTAGCTGCTGTCGCCGTTCCCCGCGACGTGTCCGTATGCGCTTCCGTATCCTCCGTGTTGCTGCTGTTGCTGATGTTCCTCCGCTTCGAGAGGCGGCGTCAACGTCTGATTTGGGTTCTCGGATCTGAACCCTGCGGCGGATGCGGGTAGTTGGGGTGCACCTGCTGTGGCTGCTGATGATGATGGTGGTGGGATGGTCCCGCCAGAGGATGTTGCATTGGAGGTTGGCCCGGTGGAGGGATGTGACCCTCCGCCGTATGCTGCGGCTGCTGTTGGTGGTGCTGAGCTGTTCCCCCTCTGCCCCCCCTCTGACTGGTTCCTCTGAGATTGCGACTTCCCATGCCAATCAATTGTCCATGTTCAACTTTTTGTTTTGCAAAGCTTGATAGAAGAACGGAAAGAGCGAGGCGGAAGATATATGATAACAAAAGGAATAAGAAAATAAAAATGGAAATAAATTGGGCTGGAGTTGGGCAAAGGGAAGGGCAAAAACTAAAAGCCAATCGGGTCAACTTACTTCTCGATACTTTGCGAGGTATATTTTGAGGGCTTCCGCATAGTTCTCGAACCCGAGCGACGTCATGGCGAATAAAATATCCTCGCCATTTACGGTTTTTCTCTTTTCCTGTTGGCATTTTTCCGAAGCTATGGTTCACCACGTGCGGAAAAAGCCGATTCGTCAGTCTCTCTAGCTGCATCGTTCATCCGGTGGAACAATTGGAATGGTTGCCTCTCGACAGGGAATGATGCCCAACCACGACAACACATCGAGACAACAGCAACCGTGATGAAATAAATGAATCTGAAGAGATGAGGGATGAGGAAGCTTACCTTCGCTTGTTATGAACGAGATAAACTCGCTTACACACTCTTGCATGCACTCCTTTGCTTCTTTGGCAATTTTCGCGTTCTCTGGCAGAGCTGTCTTCATTATACGGGCAACTGGTGCGAAATTCCGAATATCAGTATCGGATATTGAAACCGTCGGCCTCTCGACCTCCGTTGGAGCATCTGGGGAAGTGCGCGCAGGCGTTGCACCCTCTGCTTTGTTCGCGTTACGTTCCGTTTAATTCCGCAACACAATTGAGCTTGCGCAGCAATCGGTGATCGGTATATACCGGACGAAGTAATCCAGTGCATGCGGGGAAACAGAGGGGTGCTTGTGCCAGCCAGCATAAATGTACAGGCTGCCGAGGAAAATCTCCAAGGAGAATATCAACCGGGAAACAAAAATAGAGAGTAGATAAAATAAGTTTGTCCAGGTCAACGGGATGGAGGCCGAAGTGGTACGAATACAACGTAAAATGCCCAGATCTGGGATCGACAAAGGAAATCGAGCGTCGGAAGGGACTTACCATTGGCGATGGGTAGCCATCGGTCCTGCTCTTTGACCTCAAAATCAAACACAGGCTGTTGTTGAGTTTCTTGCTGGCCTCTTTCCATGAGCTCCTGCTGTTCCTGTTCGTCGGGCGATTGGTCTTGTTCTCCGACTTCTGCCTCCAGATCCTTCGTGGGGGAGGCCGACATCATGTATGTTCGCGCTCGCCCCTACCTACAATAGTAGACTGGATGACCAGGGAAATCGGAAATCTGTTGTCCGTTCGATTCGCTGGCAGAACACGTCACCCTCGATTGGGTGGTGGGTGGTGGCTTTGGCTTTGGTGCGTGCAGGAACTTTTCTGGCGGACTACGGGCTGTCTGCTAGGTTTTCCGGACCAACGTACTGGGTAGGGCAAGTAGGGTAGGTGTGAAGGTAAACTGTACTGTAGTGGTTGCGTACAGAGAGACGCAAATGCAGAAACGGATTACTTCCCGTAATGGCAGTGATGGATCTGGAGAATAACGTGTGCGTGCAGATTGCAGCTGCAGGAGCACGGCAAAAAACTAGCTAGTTAGGCAAACAGCCAGCGACAACGACACAGCGGCAGGTGGGTTTTGCTAGCTGCGGGCCTTCTTTTTTTTGCCAGCGCTGAACCTTAGTACAGAGTGGTGAACTGGGGTGGTTGTTTCGTGATGCACGATGACCACAGATCACTGCAGCTACGCGTCTCGGTGTGGAGATAGATAGATTTGTCGAGGGATCGAGTTGACTGGGGGGGGTGGGTGGGGGAGTAACGGGTGTGACCGGTGGACCAATCTGTCGGACGTAATTATGAAGCAACTGATTGAGCGGGTGGAAGATGAGTGAAGATCGACTACGTGCGGGCGGTGCGGGCGGATATGCGTGGTGAATTGATGTGATGTGATGTGATGTGATGTGGTTTTTGGCGATTTGGCGAGCGAGCTTGGAGACAGGAAACGCGACGGGAGCGGTCCGGCAAAATTGTTTGGAAGCCGGGATGATTGCAGGCAGCTGCCGACCGACCTGTGATGGCGGACGGTGGTGGTGGCCCGGTTAGTGAATGATGGAGTGGGGTGCCAGCGCGGGGATTCTCTCTCCCCCTCTGCTTCCTCTTCCTCTGTGCGTTCGTTCCTTCCTCCTTCTCTACTCCTTCCTTACTCTTACCCTTTTCCTGCGAAGCGGGAGGGATTCCACAGCGATTGATTGTTTCCAGGAGTGTCGGAAAGAGGTTGGTGTCGGAACGTGTAATGATCAAAGAAGGAAGGACAGACGGCAGGGAATCGGGAAGCTTCACGACGACAACAATGCGAGAGCGAAAAACAAAAATACATTCAGCTACTTAATTTGCCTACTACGTCCCGACGCAAATCACAACATTCGGGGGGGCAGGAAGGAGGCGAAGCCGAGAGGCTGGGATGGAAAATGCGTGGTGGCTCTCTGTGCAACAAACAAAAAGCTTCGCAAGGGTTGAGAGGCGTATGATGAACTGTTGTTTACAACTTCAAGAGATCACCAAACTCAAAACGTTTCATTTCATCCTTGAATGCCAACAGCATGGACTCTCCAGCATGGGAGTTGCACGCCAGATTGGCTCAAGACAAGTCTCCGTCCTTTCTTCTTGCGGAGGCGCCTGCAGATAACAGCTGGTCTGCTAATTATTTCGGAGGCGCGTGTGCTTCTTCGAGTCGTGTTTCTCGGTTTTCGGGGTTTCGTCAATCGTCAGGCGGCGACAGAACGCGCTAGAGTACGTTAATACTCCGGATACAGATGTGACGTTGTTTCTTGCCATTCAGGAGCCAGTGCACGTGTACTGAGCGGAAATCTAATTTCAAAATTGATTATTTATTTATATATTACAGAAATTGCAATTCGTCAAACATCTCTGGGTGGCCAACAGCTTTCATATCACAATTTCCGCCCCAGAGTTGCATGGCAGTCTTTGTATCCCCTTCAAGATGACGCCTGGCGTCGCTCCTATCCCATCAACCAACAGCTTCATCCAACTGTTACAACATCACACGATCTCACAACAGTATCCGCTAGTTACAAGTCCGCTCCTTGGCCACGCCGCTTCTGCAAGAGAGAAGCTCCAACCTTATGCGCGCCATATTGAGGAAAAAGTCTTGGCTTCTCTCTACCACACCCCGATCGAGGCGCCAATCGGGGTGTCATCGACAAGAACAAGTCCGCCCTGCGCACCTCAGCCTTACCGTCCAACAGCCAAACGGCAATCTGCAAACATTTTTCCCTATTGCGAATATGCCGTGCTACGGACTTACCAATCTTCCGCGCGAGAGTAATTCTTTTCGACAACACTAGAACAGAGATGATGATGTCGATCCGCAGTTAGCACAATGATGTGGATGGTGGGGGGGGAAAAATCTTCCTAGCCAGCCAACTTGTCCCAAGACTGCGGGAGGTCGATCTCTTGTCCAGCGAAACAAATGATCCTATCAAACGGAATTACTCTGTTTACAGTTGCAAATAAACCCTTTCATCAATAACTTCATCATGTTTCGAGCCTGAGAAAACACAGAATTGAATTCTCACAAAATGGACCGGCACTTTCTTTTCTGATTGACAACGCATCAAGTGCGGTGCATGTCAAGCAAGAATTTATTCATGCAGATATTCATTCATTAAGCAAAAGAAAATAAGTCAAGAAGGCTGCGTCAATCGTCATACGGCTGAGATTTACGTAGGGAAATCCCTGGGCACAGCACGACAGCTCACTGTTTTGACAAAATTACCCCACACTACTCTACTTGACGATTGATCCAGAACTATTCAGAACTTAATACTTTGTGGGGGAGCCCGTTGACTCCCACTCAAATCACGAATATAGCCGATTAGCAGTCATAATAGAGTCAACTGTTGCAAAACACAATTCCAACGCATACAGAAATCCAGATGGGGTGCCATAATTTGCTTTACATAGAGATGCTCATCTAATCAGTGGCTGGAACATACTCGTTCGTGCACATGAAATCCATTCGATGGACGCAAAAAGCAATACCATTTTGCTGCATACCTAATTGGTACAGGACTGCAACTTGCCGCATTCCCACCCACCATCTGCAGTTCGTGACTAATTTCGTTGTCTTTGCAGCCTGGTGATGGACAGCAAGGGTTCGGACTGGACGGCCGCTTCCGGGTTGATACGGCGGATGTTAATTAAGCTCGGGTTTATGACGACGGATGGCTGTCGACATCAGATTGCCGGGGCCCTTCCAAATTTACAACCGATGTTTGGGTTGGCTATGCATGTACAGCTCAGCTGTACAGCCTTCCACCGGCCCGGTTCTGCACGAATGGAGAAGATTGCTAATCGCGGTCATGGCAATGATTCTATTGAGGAGCCTTATTGCTGCACTACCTGGATATTGTTCTTGGTCTGGACAAACGTCAGTAATCAGAGCTCGCACGTTTCAACAATGAAATGGTGCTGTTGCGAAAAGACATGAGGAAGGATCCCCAACAAACAGTCGTCTGTTTGTGTATTGCTTCGGCGATGGCGTATCGCCGAAAAGCAAACGAACCGATCGAGTATAGTAACCTACCTTCCAAGTCTCCATCTCCTCCTGTTTTTTCTTGTACTCCTTTACAAGGTTTTCCAGAACATTCTTCAGACCTTCGGCATTCGTTTGCAATGCAGGTACCACATCCGCAACCGTTCGCTCCACCAAAACGCCGTTAATCAGACGAAAGCATTTGCAGTCCTTGGGAACTGGAGCGAGGGTTTCTAGCACCAGCCTATCAGCTGTTAGCATCTAGTAAAAATAAACTTTCATGCGTCGAGTAATCGGGCTGATGAAATGAACAGCCACACTCCACAAATGCAGCAAGCAATGATGCACTGCCAGCGCTGCGGATTATACTGGCTGCCACTATACCCCCTCCCTCCATACGAAGAGGGATCTCGCTTCTGTGTGGAGAAGAATGTTCTAGAAGCCGAGGATTAGTTACTGACCTATGTTCGTCGGCCTCTTGCTCCACGTCTCCGATCTTCGATGCGAGCTGTTGCAACGTGCCCTTGTAGTTACCATACTGGTTCTGTAGCTCTGTCGTCGAAGTTAGCCTGATCTAGACTCGAAAGGAAGCCACCCGCACCCTGTTGCTTGCGCGATGCAGCCGATTGAGAGGTGGTCATGATGCTGCTGCTGGTTGGATATGGAGGTTAGGCGGACTCGAAGGCAGAAGCGGATGGTAATGTCGTTAGGTGTTGGCCGGGTCAAAAGCGGGGCCCCAGAATGAGGCTCTTCAAAAAAATGGCATGGCATTCGCCAATAGCTTGTTTGTGGAACGACACTGTCACGTCGACTTCACCACGTCGTCCTCCCTCCACCTTATTCCTCACCGCTCTACATCCACCACGATGCACCCGCATTTGCACACCAAAGACAATCGAGGTCAGCCCCTCCCCATTACCATCATGCACAGTAGATGCTGATTCCCATCGCCACCTGCAGGTTGTGAAGAAGTTATGCAGGCGCTTGACGCCTGCCATGCGCGCGGCTTCCTCTACAAAGCAGCTGGTATGTGCAACGGCGTTAAGCATGACGTTACCTTGTGTCTTCGCGCTGAACGCCTTGAACGTACTCGAAAGAACCGAGAGCTTGCGAAGCAGAAGAGAGAGCAGACAAAAGCAATGTGGCAAGAAATCGATCAGAACTCATGAAAACGCGGGTGTGGTTTCGTGGCGCTTAGAAGATATGCAACATACCTACCTGGCAGTGCGGAGTTCGGGCGATGACGGTTTAAAGGGTTTGCTTGTGTTTTGGTTCTTGTACCGTATTATTGCGCCGAGGCCACGATGGAGTTTCTCAAGCAATTGAAGGCGACTTCATGTTACACCATCCATCAAATCGATATTCTAGAAGGCAAAACACCATAATCATTCCATTGAGTATCTTTGGCCGGCCAGAGCGATCCTACCACTCTGTTTAGCTGTTACCTCTCCTCCACCGCGTTCTCTTCTATCAAGGCAAGATCAACAATCACATACTCCCCCTCCCTCCCAAACCCTACCCTTCTATAGATCCTCCCTGCCGAACCCCCTTCCTCAAAAAAGATCATCAAATACTCCAACCCCTCCTCCAACAACACCTTACAAAGCGTATCCATCAATATCTGCGTATACCCACTCCCCCGAAACTCCTTCCTCGCATATACGCAGATCACGCTCTTTCCCCGTCTCGTCGGCCGTCCAAGAAATGCACCGGAAACGGGAACTCCTTCGACGAAATACGCCCACACGTTTCCAGCAGCCACACCATTGTCTACCACACCTTGCGCGGCAGGCATTGGCACGGCCTCCCCGCGCGCTTCGAGGAACATGTTGGAGTACATCTTCACCAGCAGCTCGCTGTGGGTGTTGTATTCTTCCGTCGTGACCCTTTTCACCGCATGCCGAGGCGATAACGGAGAGTGCGGGATATCACTGCTGAGTGATGCGGCCGTTAACACGCCGCCGGTATATCTGCTCTCTGTCTTGACGCTCAAACCAAGCCGTGCCGCAACCGCGTCCGCCAGAGCCCGTGACAGCCTCTCATCGCCATTGTAGGCTCTTGGGACCTTCCCCGGGAGACGGAAGAGAGCATCGAGTAATGCACCTACATGCGCTGGTATATCAATTGTGCCAGGGTCAACGGCGGAATAGACGCTCATTGCACCATATGACGGGGTTTTGCAAGAGACCAGGCATACACCCGAATTAGATGAGGTCGACAGCAGGATAAAGACGGATTGGTCTTCGTCCTCTTTCGCGGGGAAAAGCCGTGCCGGCTGCTGCTGCGTTGGGGAAAGGTAGTTTGGGTATATGCCGAGGGGGATGGCGTTTTGCCATTCGCGGCTGTACAATGATTCTGAGACGCAGTCAAGGAATTCTTTGACGGTGGAGCTGCGAGTGGATTAGTGGTGGGAGGAAGTGTGGGGAAGAGAATATACTGTATGGTGGCTTTAATTTCAGTTGTCATGATGTCAAATTCTGACTTTATTGACAGGATGATTGGGTGTGGTGGTGTTTGTTGACCAGCAAAGTTGTTGGATACGGAGGACTCAACACCGTAGGTTATATGAGGAGCTGGACACAAATTGAATACGAACGAGCTGGGACGCTACTTGGCAAGAGAGAACTGGAGGGATGTTGAGATGTTATGAAGAATCTAGACAATTTATTCCTCTTTACATTGGGTGACGTTGCTGGGTTCAAGCAAAATATGTGACTCAATCGGCAGTCAGCGTTTGTATTCACATTGAAAACGCCTATCAGCATAGAATTCGTACCACCCGTCACACGATTCGCTGCAGCTGTTTCCCGCGCTACGGTCACTGCCGAATCAATGCAAACCATTCATGTGGTGTTCAAGCTCTGTGCGGTGTCTTAAATATCAAATAATACAAGTAGACATAAGTATCATTCAAGAAACAATCCCAGTGATCGCAAATGAACAAAGAAAAATAACGCCGTACATATCCCAACTTTTCCGACCAATACAAGCAGATATAACTTCCCTGCGTTCCTCATTGTCGTCGTCTCGCTTCCTCTACTTCTCTGGGGCGTCTGGTAGCCGCTCAATAACGTATCTACAAGGAACAGCGTTAGGTACCACCACCTCAAAAAGGTCAAGAATTTCTCTTGAGACTCACTTTCCGTTACCACAGCTCATTATTGGCACACCAGGAATTTTCCTAATCCTCCGTTTCTAATGTCGCCATGCAGTTAGTCATAATGATCATGCGCCCCGCTCTCTCTCGGCCCAATCTCTAGAATGAAAGTGGCTTACTAAGTCGACATCATTCGTCGCCACAATGTAGACCTTATTCTGCATTACGCGATTGACGATGCAGTCGTCTGCATACGTTCCCTTATGATCGCACTTCAGCCGCTCGAACCTAGGATCCCTCGCGATCCTAAGCGCAATCCTATACCGCACACCCAACTTCTCCAGCTCCGCCATAACACAGTCCGTGATGACTGGGGTCGCCTTCGCATACAGGCAGTCCATCATGGCCTGTATTAGCTCGAGCTTCTTCTGGATCGAGAAATTGATGAAATTGGTATCGACGAGGACGGAGTACGGGGGTCGGAGGGCTTCGTTGTATTGGAAGAAGAGGGAGGATGCGACTTGAGGTCTATTCGAGGTATTAGCCAATCCATTCCAGGTGGCCGGGTAGGAGTAGTAGGTACATCTCGCGCACTATCTCGTTCATGTCCTTCTTTGGTGTTGCTGTTGCTTTCTCCTGGTTCGCTTTGAGGCGGCTGTCGCGCGAAGATATCATGCGCTTGACTTGGGCAAACTTTCTGGTCTTTTTGGCTTTTCCCATGGTGGAGACGGTTTTTGGGTGGGGCTTCTCGGTAATGGAAGAGTTTAAAGGCCGGTGTCGGTTGATGTGTCGAAGCCGGAGTGTGGGTTGCAATGGTGGGGTGTTTGGAGGTGCCTGTACTCTACTCTACAAGTCAAAAAAGTAGCTTCAAGCGCGCCAAGATATCTCTAGTTGGAAAAACGTTAATCCGACAATGCTGAAGTTGCCGTATTATCACGACGGAGAATATCGACTCAGTTTGACTCTCAACCGTTTATAGCTACATATACACACCGCCCAGTAAACCCCGCCCTGGAATGGTGCATTTAAGAACACAACCCCTATTCAATCATCAAAATCGCTGAGTGAGTATGTATGACGCAGACAATATCCGCAAATAATTCTGCACCCTCCCAACCCGTTCCTTTCAATCTATCCCGGTTATTTCTTCTGCTGGACTGTATGTTGAAGACGAAGTCTAATTCTTTAACATCTCGTATCTGAGTGATAGTTAGTGAATCTAATGCCCGGTAACTAAGATATCGTATCGAAATGGACACTGTTCTACCTCTCAGATCTAGCTAGTACACAACTCTCTTGAAGCTTGTTCCCCAAAACTCCCCAGATTTTCGTTTTCTTCAGAATATTACCCAACTGAGTGAATGAGGTTCTACGGCCTCCAGATACTCGAGGATAAGGGGATAGGTAGGAAGGCTACGACATGAACTTTTCCTTTGTTGGATTTAGAGTAACGGGGAAAGAAGGGAGATGTATATCACACCCGCAAGCGGGTGAATACAATATGATTACAAACAAAAAGATGCTCGGGGGTGACGATTGGTGGCGGGGGACCGCTCCCTTTCACGGGTTTTGTTGAAAGGCGTCTCCTTCTCTATGTAGTTCGTCTCTCTGCCTAATATCTGCCCAGCATATACATGTCTTTCTATCTTTCCTTATTCTATAACACTATAATAATGCCTAATTATGAGGACAAGCAAGCCGAAGGAGTTTTCCTTCCGTCAGTTTGGATTATTTCACGGCACATAATCTTCTAGTCCTGTGAAGACGGACAGGTAGTGTAGGATGTTCGGAGTGATGGTCGGTGAGTGGTTCTGTTGCATTGCAATGTACGAGATTAATCAAGATGAGACTTCAAGCGGTCATAATCGTGTATGTTCTCATGACGCAAAACCGGGTACCCACACATTTGGGAACCCGGGCATCATGTGCAACTACAGTCTGAGGCGGAATTAATTTCTTCCGAGGCTTGGTATGAGATCTCCGCCCCCCTATTGATCTGCGGCACTCACGCCAGCGCTGTGGGTGGCGGGTGTGTGAGTTGATGATCATCCATCCACAAACCCCGGGTGATTGTCTTCGTATGCGCAAGGGTCTCGTCGCACTGCATTTCAGTTCAGTTACAAATGCACAAGGGTCGGTTTTACGCGTTTATGCAACACCTTCATCTATAACCGGTCAGCTGTGGAAGGATTGCCATGACGAAGGTTTCCAGATAAGTTCCAGAACAGGCAAGACGAAGTTAAAGGATGGGGGCGGATGCATGTTAGGCAAAGAGATATTGCCATTATCATCGATTAAATCTGACACTCCACCGGCACGGATCACCCCGGACCGGCTATCGTTATCCTTCAGACAATCCACCAAACGTTTACATGCATATTATGGAACCTATGTGCACATCGACAAGCAGCGGGGTATTGGGGACAGGCAAGACCTCACATGTGGGGGTGTTGGATCAGACATCGATGGAGTGGTTTGGTGGGGCCTATCCAAAGAAAATAAGTTTTAGAATTTTATAAATGCAAGATTCGAGTCTTATTCGACGCCTTATGCGTTCCCGAGATGTTGGTTACAACCGCAATGGTGATACAAGTGGCGGCTCAGTGGGGTAAATACTCGGATTAAAGGAAGGGCAGACGTAATGCGTTGCCTCATTTTATATGCAATATGTTATATCGCGGTGGAAACTCTTCCCAAGGAATTTAGACTATCACATGGCCCAGTCATGTATGGGACTTTTGGGGTGGGAATCGCGATTTCGGAAGACGACATGACCTGGGGTAGCAACGTTTGATTCTGGTCAGCGGAAAATCTTCTAGCTGATACTGGAGAGCATGTAGGACAGTATATGCAGCAGTTAATTTCCCGGTATTTGGGAAGTTGCTAACCGCCAGTAATAAAATAAGATCCCACAAATATTGCACTGGGATCGACTTCAGTGATGGACGGACAACGGGCCCCCGCTTGTGGATCGCGATCACTGTTCTCGGCATCGCCCCCATCAGTCGTAGAGCTGAGTATTTTGTATTGTGCAACCAAAAGCAGGTCCGAGATTCTGGGCTCTTCCGGGGGCCTCGGTGAAAAAGCTGCCGGCACATGTCGAGGAGAACATGGTCCGCAGATACAGGGTTCTATGTTGACGCGGACCAGGGTCTATGTCGTGTTACGGCAATATAGACTGTAGTGACCAATAGAGAGCCTGGATCCCATTTTTTGCACTTGATGTAAGCCTTCGTGAGTGCTGAAATCTGATGAACCCCGGCTACTCAAGCTTGTTGAGATCTCATTAATCAGCAACGCGTTCTCGTTGATACCCATACCCATACCCATGTCCTAATTACAGATGCCAGTGATATCGGTAGGATCCACAGTTGATCCTTGTTCATTGCATGTTAGTGGCGGACTCCTACACCCAGCGAAACTAGCTCTGACCAAAGATTGAGATAATCGGACGCCGAACGTTTACTTCGAGTACTCAGTAAACAGCAAGAGTTTACTTTGGAGGAACGACAGGGAGAACCGAGGCATTAAATATATGTACTCAGTACGAATACAAGGGTAATGAATAGCATGCAGTCGCCACTGCTGATATACCTTTTGATGGTTCTACCTTAGAAGTGCACTATGCATTGCTATACTTTTTCTGTGCCGAGCAAATGCTGTCCTGTGTGCCGCCACTGGAATAGTGAAGGGATCCAGGATGATTTCCTCAGAAGTATCGACTCCCACATACTACCTACAGAAATGCTCTATGTTAAAGCAATTTCCTATATCCATTGTTTTATCAAATCCTAATTCATCACACTCCAATCAGTAAGGAGTCGGAAGGGTGTAGGGACAACCTGCTCAAAAGGATAGTCTGGTTGCTGATCGGCGATTTGCATTTGCCATGACACTGGCTGTGTGTCCATCGTAGAGAAACCCTTGCCCATATCCCGCGACTGGTGTCTCAGCTCGCGGTCATAGCCTCATACTCCGCCTCACAAAATTCGTCATTGTATAAGAGTTGGGCTGGTGGATCGGCAGTCGCTGCTCTTCCTCTGCCTCTACCTCCTGTTTTTGTATCAAAATTATGCTCATCGTATCATTAGAGCTATCAATGCGCGATTTCTATTATGAGACATGCGTTCAATGAGTTGCCAAACGGCCTCTGTCGGGTATCCCTCAGTCACATCTCCACGCGCATGACGTCGGGCTTGTAGAGTACAACGCGGGGCTTGTAGAGTACAACGCGGAGTTCCTCGATCTCATCTTGATTTTCACTTTCTGGTTGCTCGATGAGAGAACAACGATTATAACCCCGCTGCGAGCAACTATCCAACGCGTTATCCGTGTACCTAACCACAAAGTACGGCAGTAACTCTACCTAACGATGTCCCGACGAAAACAAACGGCATTTGGAAGTACTTAGCGTCATAAAACAGGCCTCTGTGCTCCAAAATTTCTCAAATGCGGTGGTGTTATATTGGTTTGCGCGATCATGGCGACCAGTCAGGAGCCCACCAATGCCAGCAAAGTTTCGAGTTCTTGACCGAGTGCAGCCGCAGCGAAGCTTTCTGTCTCTATGCACGCTTAACTTTATCGCAGCGATGAAACAACGCAGTCGACCAAAGGCTTTCATATTTTTGAATTTGGTGTCCATGTTCGTGCTTATTTCATGGTGGGCTTTATGAATGAGGAATATCTCTTCTTCTAGTTCTAGTTCTATGTAAGGGAAAGACGCGCTGAACCTCGGACTGATCGGTGTTGGGCACGGAGGTGACGGCGTGCATTATGCCTGACAAAAGGTCATTACGGCGGTTTATTTGTCCTGAACGTTTTGGTGGTGCCCTTCGCTGACGGGCTCGATCGCTACGGTCCCCGATGTAGTAGATATTGTAGTAGATATAGTGGTAAGGGGGACGAAGGTGAGTCATGGTGGTGAGATGGAGCTCTCATTAGAGCGTGTTGCTACCAATGTAGGATCGATTAACTGCTCGAGTGGTATATTGTACAAAGGACCCCTCGCACGTGATCCAGCCAAATTTTCCTACACCGCAGTTAGAGAGCATCACTGCTCAAATGGCGCTTCCGGGCACTAGACAACTTCTCCCTTGCTCACTCCATGAACATTGCTTCCACCGGCCCACCACAGTGCTTGCTTAGGACTTTTTCGATTATCCAAACGAATTTGAACTCAACAGTCTCGCAGTCAAAGGTTCTCAACCCACCCTTTCCAGGTGAGAAAGAATTATTGCTCGGTTCTTATGAGCGTCGTCGACCGTTATCTGTAGCCCAACGATGATAGCGGATCCAAAGTGAGCGGATTAAAGCGGTGGCTTCGTCCTTACTAGCTTCGCTCTAGATTTCAAAGTAGTTTTCCGATCTTTTGGTTGCAGGGTTGTAACCAACCGCAGAATGTTAACAAACGGTTAGCAAACACAAAAAAACAAACCACAAAACGACAATGATAAAGGCATTGGAGCCGTCTTCCATCCAGGGGGAGATGGAGGATGAAAGACTAAAGGGAAGCCAACTCTAACTTTAACTCTCACTTCATTTTGATTCGCTCAAGCAAATCTTGCACAAAACTGACATCAACCTTTGAGTTTCACAGGTGCCGCAGCCGAAGACCATTGCAATCGGCTGAGTCTTGGTAGGCGACCCAAGACCCACTGTCGCCTTTAAGGCAAAATACACTACCCTTTTCATTGAGGACCGTGTCTAACTCAAAGACAACCCTAGGGAAGCGAAAAAACCCCTTTGACAAGCGAACAGACTCCATTATACTTGCCGGTGGTTAGGCCGGTGGTTCTTTCCAGTTTTTTTTACCATGGCATGCTCATCGTCAAGTTCCAATCCTTGTGTTTTGTCAAATGCGGGGTCGTCGCCAATTTTATTTCGGCTAAGACGTGAACTTTCCACGGCGATGAGTATATGATCAAAGAAGACGGTACGTCCGTTAATTACGATGATTTTGAATTCGTAATATCTTGTTAGATGCCCGAATAGAGTCTTTGGTTTCAAGGCCTGAAGTTCACCCGCCCTTTTTTCCGATGCTGCCTTGCCTTCATTACAAGTCTTTCTCTTCCGTTTCTGATAGATGTTCAATTCAGAAATCTTTGTTTCCAATCCAAAAAGTGCTTCTGCAATCTCTCATAGAGTGGTTGGAGTCCGGGTGGGCGGGCTGCACAATTGGTGTTCGTTCCGGGAGCATTTCAAAAGGTCTCCAGCTGAACCTTCCTCCTCCACGGCAAATAGACGTGCGCAGGTGCTGTGCCGGGCGCCAAAGTTCGTACGAGATTTCGAGCATGACGATTTTTTCAATACCTAATGTCTAAAAGCAGGCTAAAAGCGTAATAAAATCTCTTCAAACGGTGATGCGTAACGTACGAACTTTGACGCTCGGTACAGTAAGTCCGTAAATGTCACCAGTCTGTTTATCCTCTAAATATCCTCCGAAAGCCCCACCGCCTGTTTCCTAATTACCAGCCTCGATTAAGGCACCCCAAATTTCCTCCTTTAGTAGTTTGTCGATACCGATAACGATCGTTGGCTTCTCCTGATGTGTTACGAGAGTAACAAAGAAAACGTCTAGTTTCATTTCGAGATATTCTAAAATAAAAGGCAAGACGCTATTGTATTCCAGAATGATGCTATGCTGGCGAGTTATTGGCTCAAAGCGGCCCAGCGTGCATGTTGTCGGACCCGAGTCCTAGTGCAGAACTTGTTAACTTTTACGACACAAGAAATCTTAAAACTATTGGGGAATAACTCCTTCTTAGTGCCTCTTGAGTGAGTGCAAGGCGTAACTCATCCGGTAGAGGTTGGATGGTATCGCTGGGTGGAATATGCGGAATATTCTCCAGTATGTTTATCGCCAGTCTCGAGGGTGACGGGAACAAAGGAGAAATGAACGGAAAGGTAAAACGAGCGTGGCTAAAGAGAGCTTGAAAGGTATGTGTAAGTGTTGACGATGGTGGGGTTGTTTGGTGGGTGGTGTTGGAGCGATGAGTCGCCATGCAGGACGCTAATGCGAATAGGCTTAGCTGGGTAGGCGTCTAGGGTACAGGCAGAAAGGTACCAAGATATCGGTTGGTCCAGTTCGACTACGGTTGGAGACAAGGGCACTGGAGAAATTGAGTGACAGTAGTATCGCAGTGATCGTTTGAAAGTAGTATGTACCATAGTGAAAAATTAAGTGTTAAAAACACTGCCAGAACCGAAGTACCCAAATACACGCCGTGGGTACGTTCCAAGACCGTTCCTCCACAAGATCGGTACACCAAATTCAAGTCAAATTTGGCTCTGGCAGTGCGTCAATACATGGATTTTTCAACTGTGCTTTTTTACAACGGTAGTTGGTTGAAAGCTGGAGAAGGGGACCCTTTAAAGGTACCGTATCATACCAGGCCTTTCTTCATGAACCACGTAGCTAAAACATACAGCAACACACGCACACGGGCATCAAGTCACTGAGTTAGGATTTGGAAAACTTTGACAATCTCAAAAAGTCTATCAATATATCCACTATCGCCGATACTGTACTGGGCATGGCAGACAACAGTCCTAAGACCTAACAGAATTTTTTAAAGAGACACGCTGCAGATGTCCTATTTTTTTATATTTTTTTGTGTGATATAAATGAGTGATGACATGTAGTGCCAGACACAGGCTTGAATTGACTGCTGGGCTTAGCTTGCACAAGGTGGGTAGAGCAAAGAGGAGATGCAAAGTTGCGTTGTGAAGGAATCAAAAGGTGAAGGTGAAGGGTATATACGAAACTGTACCACTCCCAGGTATTGATAAGTAGTGAGCGTGGGGAGCGAGGAGCGATTAGAGAGAGCAATAGAGTCGAGAGAGACTTGTTTGTTTGTAAGATCACTTTGCGGAAAATGAGCCCTCATTATGGCCCTCGGTGTAATGCTATTTTACTATTATGCACTGACAATGGGGTTATACACCGACCATCGCAGGCACGCCGTTTTCTGCAACACAATTTCCAGTCGCGAAGACCATAAATTCGAACCCCGACGACCAAAAAGTGGTACCATTTACCCATTTTGTGGCGCAGTTCTTTTGGATGTCTAGTATCACGAGTGCTCTCAAAATGGAAAAAACAAAATAAATCCACATGTCCTGGGAAAGTTCCAACCACTCTCATTTGTCTATACCAAATCCTACCGCCAGTAAATGTGTGCCTCAATATGACGCTAAATTTTGAGTTCCGCGGGGGAAGCCTTATCGACTTGAGGGTGTAGTACCGTTCACAGGTGAATTCGAGGCTGCATAGGCAAACGACCAATCTTTGGTCCTGTATAAGCGCTCTATTCTAGTATGTATCTCTCAGAGTTCTTCGTAGAAGTCGTGCTTTCCACAACATCCATGCAGGTTAAGCACAGCCGTGGAGAAGGTAGTTTTTCTTGCAGTGAATTTTCGGATTTATTAGCGCCTCTGTAGTCTTCAAGCGAGCCTCTCCAGGTTATTCGGCACCTGTGTTGGCGGCAGATGTTCCGTTAGCAACTTTCACGGCAACGTTTCGACAAACGTGGGGGTCTCCACACAATCTTCCCGGGAGCCGACACTGTGCATGTGTAAATGCTGACTGCATGGGACAAGGTGTACTCAATGCCAGAAAACGGATCTGAGATGAGATACATCCCTGCAGAGCCGTTAGAATGTGGAATACCTAACGATGCATTAGTAGCTGAACCACACCTCACGACGTTGGAACTTCATACCTACTTTTTGCAGCCGAAGAGAATGAACTTCAAAGGGCACTGTGAAAGAAGAAAAGAGCCAAAGGAAAGTCGTATCCCGTTGCAGTTCGTAAGGAACTCCTGAGTGGTTCCCAGGCTCTCGATCAGATATGATAAGATGCTAGATGCTTGGCATGGTGGCTTTACGGACACATAGATTCCATATCTGGCTTCTTGCTTCTTCAACCTCACCGCTACGAACATTATAGCGGACGGACGCTTGGTGAAAGTTCTGCTATGAATTGTGGTACAAACAATCCGAAAGGTGTATTTCTTGAACGGTTCTGCACCTTTTCCATAACCGTAAATCATATCGATACCTCTTAGTGTTTAATGATTCAGCACTACGTTTGGGGTGATTTCAACAGCTCTTTAATTGTTAGTTTTTGTCGACACCTCCTGAAAAACTGCATCTACCATACCCGTACAGCAAGTAGCCCTCCTTTATCTTGTGCCTTTCCTCCGTCCCGCGTTCCTTAAGCTACTAATTATATATTATATATATGTATACTATCAATGGGTCTCAGTCGGACCCAGGTACAAAAGGAGTGTAAGGAGCGGGCTATCTGCTGGCGGTAAAACTTGTGAGCTCTTTGATTGGATTAAATGTACAACCACCACCACAAGGCGAAGGCGGGTAGGGCGGCGATCGATATCCACAGTATCGAATCAGAAGACTCCATCTACAACGAGGTCCCGTGCCGGGGAGAGTGATAATGGAGGTCTATACAAGAATATTCACTGGATGGATGCGTTGCAATATTACGCAAAAATATTTCGGTCTCCCTGCAGTATATCCATGTTTTTGAAGACGGCGAGTCGGGCATAGAGTACTTAGTAGACCGGACTTGCCGGACATCCGGAGTGACTCCGCATCCGCTCCCGCGCAAGGCACAGAACTAAAATTGACTTCCCACTTCGAGGACCCTAGATGTAGCAGAGGTATTCTGAATGATATTTTAGATTTGGGAACGTTCAGGTGATGTCACGGATCACAGAGCGGGGAGTATCAAATGTACAGTAGAAATTAGATCAGATGATGTCGAGGCAACTACCTTCATGTTTTAAGCATCGCCTGCCCTTGGCGTCACCTGTCTAGAACGCAAGTCCTCAAATACGGAGATGTTCATGATATCACGGATTTCAGATACGAGCTGACTCACGCTTGGTTAGGCCTACATCTACCACAGTCGTCACCCTCGTGATGCGCCCGTGAAGAAACGTCGCTCTGTCGCCAGATCCCACTTTATTGTATTGTCATCGTGCACGAAGGAATTCCGATCTTGCCAATCACAGACGCACGGTATTTGAGATGGTGAACCTGCCTGAATCTATACCCTTCCCACCTGCTCTAACTCTTGTAATCCAACGAACTATAACCCATAGCAGTACCGAGCTTGAGAATAGCGGGACCTCGAGCTCTCTTCTCTTAGATGATTTAGTAACCTTCCCATGATGTTAGAGTGTATATAATCAAGAATTAGAGCGATGAACTATCGTGTGGAAGGGATAAAGTAGGATGGTGACGAACATACAATACTAAGCGTTAAGGTCCGTACGTCACGCATTATGGAGGGTCTGTCTGAAGAGATTGAAGAGATTGTATTGTGATTTTAGCACACTCTTGGGCATTCGGTATTGAAAAATCCGTCACGCTCGAAATCTCATACGAACCTTTACGCTCGGTACAGTACCTGAAGTATAGCTTTTGTTTTCTTTAGAAACTAACTATAAGATTTTAGCTAATGTAAAAAGAGATGAACGAGCAGAACGAGACCTACACGCTTCTGGTGTCCTGACAAAAACTGGCCCATTTGAAAGTACTTGGCATCGTTAATCGGACTTCTGTGCTCATTATTTGGACCCTTTTTTTCACGAGTTTCTCAGACGCGATGATCTGACATCGGTTTGCACGGCGTCCGTACTGCTGCGCTAGTAGCGGTATTTGCAAGATCGTGGTATTTGTGCGATCATGGAGGACATGGTTGCTCGTATAATGCGAGCCGTACTTGTGTATATAACTGCTCTTGAGGGCTGTGTTTTCAGGCCCATTTTCAAACCTCGATATTATCAATCCCTACGAATAAAAAATAAACGTAACTATGGGAGACGATATGGACTGGGAAGCAATTTAGGATGGCTTAGACAACGAAAAAACTATTTTGATAGCAAGATATATGCTTGCAAGGGCTATTCAGTTCGAGTGAAGCCGGATCACGTGCATCGTGAGGACAATAATAGGCTTGGCACAGTCCACGTGATTTTTAGCTTCAAGAAGCTTTGTAGATCTTATATGGTATTGATATCAACGTCACAACCTAATATAAGTTTTGCTGTCTACTACTCTTTTCTCTTGTGTGGTGCATATGAAATACTTCATATCATTCCATATAAATTTCGGGCACCGCTCGCATCCATTAAGTTTGCCTTCATGTAAAAGGCCATTACGCCATACAACACCATTCGACGTCGACAACTACGCGTAACCTACCCAGGCGAAAACGGTGCCAAGGGACCGGAAAATCGGCCAATATCCCCTCTTCCAGCCTTTGTCATGACTCAACATACTCTAGTTGATGTTTTTATGCTATGCTTTCTGGGTTGTTCACGGGTGGACAGGAGGGGAATATTCTTTTTCCATGTATTTTCAACTTAACCTGCAGGAAGATATGGCGTTCGACTCGATCGTGAATCAGGCACCGCGAGAACGGGAGGCGACGCTGACGTCATGCATCCCCGCTACCGGGCCTTCGAAGTGGAAACCCTTTTCAACATGAAACTGGGTGTCGGTCATCTTGGAGGCAGTTAGGCTCGCCACAACTATGAGTACAGCCGTCAGCAAGAGTACAGCCAATCTTAGGGGTCTGAAGAGTTCATATTCACTAGGTAGACCGTTGGAACTTCCTGTGCTTTATCTACGGTATGGCTATACCCACATCAATTTTTTGCATAAGAACTTTACTCAAAGAAGCGATACTATTGCCACTTCGCGGATGCATTTCTCGTGAATTCTCAGAGCACCAAATGATAATTGATAAATGTCTTTTTGAATAGGTACGTATCGTACCGTACTGCATGCCTATAGCCTCGGTCTAGAGTAAGGGTGAGTAATGCACTCTCATTGCAGTTCGGTCGACAACCTCTGAACCAACGGAAGCGCTTTGACGTGATGATAAACAGTGATGACATCTCTATTTGTAAAATCGATTCGGCTACGCGTCTCTTTCTCTTCCCCTCTTCCCCTCTTTCCCTGCCTAACAACATGCTCCTCCCTAAATTAGTGGAGGCTCGGAACTTGATCACAGCTGGTGTCAAGACAAACAAGCCTTATCGCACATGCGCCATCCCTAGGCAACCCACTTGTGTGAAGCAAATGATGAATCTAGTGGGTAGACTATGTTTGGTAAATAGAAAATACCCACTTGGGAGTCTAGGTCCTCTTTCATTATTTAGCAATAACAGCTGTTACCTCGGTGCGCCCGGCTCACTGCCGCCGAGTGATGCCGAGTAGGCTATGCTTTCCAGGCCTGGTAGGGGGGTAAGGTCACGATATTCGATCCCTCCAGTAGATTTCGAATTTGGGTATTATTCGTCAATTGTGAGACGCTCGTTCAAATGGGTACTTACATAGTTGTTAACTGCTTTTTTGTAATGCAGAAAAATCGCTCAGATGTTTTGTTCATCAATGCTCATCGCAGCACTGCAACGTTCATTCACATTCAGCTCTGGCCGCGTTTAGCCAATCAAGTGCTGAATATACCATAAATGGAAAAGGGGAAGGAGAGAAAAAGCGGGAGCGGAGGGGGTAGTGATATCAGGAGAACTGGTAGGCAGACTATGTATGTTGTTGACATCTGGTGATGAAAGGGCTACTTTGTGGTCGGTTAAGGCGTTTTTGAAGCTGAGATGCGACAGCCAAGCGCTAACTACCGCTGGTGAGCCATAAAGTTCATCCCCGCCTTGCCTTTTATACCGTTTTCCCACTCTATTTATCTAACGACACCTCCTTACAGTCTGTACTAGTACTCTACACTGAAGTACTAAAAGTGTCTTCTGTTCAACTACCTCTAAACATTCAAGTAGGTACGAGTTCAGGACCTACTTTAATTTTACAGAAGTAAAATAATTGTTATCATATCCTCTCCCGTACGCGTTACCCACAATATTAGGCTTTTTGACCATCACTTCGCTTCTTAAACTCAAGTGTTGGAGTAGTTCGTTTTGCTATGGGTAGATGTGGTTTTTGGCATTGGAAGGTTGAATCAAGGGTCTACGTGAGATCTGTGTATGTGTCCCAGTAGATTATAAGGCGGCTGGTCTGTTGAATTTGAGGCACATCCAACCCCCCTTCTATAATCGTGATGGCTATGTTTCTGAACCGACCCGCCACACAAACTCCGTTCTCTGGAGAACAAAAAACAAAATCGTAAAAAAAAAAAAAAAAACTAGGGTACTGCTTCTGCCTTAATAACTGGTAGCATCCACCTGCCCAGATAACCTGCAGCAAACACTCGAGATATTCCTCCAGGTGCAGCAACAGAAGACTAGCAGAAGCACCGCTGCCAGCTACGAGAGAGATCACTGAAACTACAACAAGAGATCCCGAGAGAGTATAAGTCGTCGACATTATAACGGTGGATGCGTACGCACTGGACCGCATCACCGCATCACCGCATCTTCACAGCACCATCTCGTAAGAGACGACGGAACAGCACAGAGGAAGACCAGTTAACCAATCCGACGATCTGGAGCTGCATAAGTCTGCCCCTAGGTACTAGTTGGGCACCAACAGAAAGAAAACATCACTCCCCCCCCCACACATAGTACCCAATAACTACTTTACATATCATTAATCACAACGACGCTCGGCCATCTCACGTTAATCTATATCGTCCCATCCTCATCCCTCGCCACGATCTCTCCCACTGTTACTCCCGACTCCTGGCATCATCCTCGCGGACTCCCTTGGATTGCCACAGTATCTCGTAACCACTATCTAAGCGTAGTCTCCTGCCCAAACTGTCCGACAGATTCCTCCCTATTTCTGCACCCGCCAACACGAGGAGAAAAGACGTTCGCCTGTAAATACCCCAGCATCCTTTGTTGTTTACATTCCTAATTGGAAACAATTAACCGTTTACCCAGGCCGCCACACACGCAGAACAACGTTCGCTGGACAAACCCCCAGTGCGTCACACTGATCTACGCGCAGGAACTGGTGCTGCAGATAGATCACGGGTACCAAGCGTTGTCCGAGGTGGGGAAATCTGAGCAGAGGTACGTGGGACTCGTATCAAAACTCCAAGACAAATAGACTGTACTTACCTACTGCTGATAGAGTGAACGCGAATCTGTACTGCCGAACTTTCTCTCCCAGTTCCACGCCCCAAACGCATCGTTCTATCCGGCCCATCCCTATTCGACAAATTATTGAAGTTGAGATTGCGTGCGTGGACTTGACAGGACGGAATTACCTGTTGACCTGTTGCTTGTGGTGCGATTGTAATTGTGATTGTGTTGAGGAGAGCTCGCACTTCGTTGTCAGTCCGGTCAAGATCACAGTCGCAGGAGGTCACGCCCCTTAGGAACGACATTACAGCCTTATTAATAGAAGCACCAACGCCGCCCTACGCCATCGGCCTCACCAACCCTACGTTCCTGTCAAGCAGCCTTTCGCAACAAGGAGGGGTCGCCCGTGGCACACAAATCGCCCTTCGCCAACCGAACCGTCGTCGACAGGAATCACAGCCTGGTTCAGTCACCACTAACCAAATTCTATGCTGTCCCGAGTTGCCGATTCTGTTCCACGACGACTAGGTAGTATGCAGCAACTATGTCCGGCGGATTTAGGCGGCCCCAGAGAGATCCACAAAAGTTTGTTCACCCAATTCCAACTGGTTCGGCGCACTGTTAACAGGATGGGGATAGATTATGTTTTTGTCGACGAGCATAATCGACATAAGCGGCTCAAGGGTGAGAACGCCTTACGATGCCGGTGTCCGGTGTAGATTCTCCAAAACGGCTAACAACTGAGTTGCAGTTATGCGAGCATGCGAAGGATGTCGAAGAAGGAAAATCAAATGTGACGCCGCTACTACAAATACCTGGCCATGCTCAGCTTGCACGCGACTGAAATTGCACTGCGTACCACCGATGCTACAGTATGATCGCGATTATACCACGTCTACCCAGGTCGTTCTGGATCAGGGACCAGATGGGGGGTTTGATCATTCAAACGGCGGCGGTGGAGAAGAAGATCTTCTGCATCAAAGCATCTTGGGGAAAAACAGTCGGGCAACAATGTCCAGTTATCATAGGGAAAACGGTACTTATCGACCATCGATGACCCAAGAACATCACGGTCAAACGCATGCACATCCACACAGCCAACTGGCACCAATGCCATATTCAAGCTTGTCGTCTGCAGAGAATATTGAACCTCCATTATCCTCTGTGCATTTTCAAACGCCAGTTTATCATACACCGGTACAAGTGATGAGACAGCAAGAGTGGCATGCTGACAACGATTACGCTTCAGCATTAGTTGGTTCTTTGAAAATTGATGATGCTGGTGTTGGTGAGTTGAATCATGATTATATGCGGGTTCGCTATGCTGATACCTTTTCCTATCCAAGCTGGCTATATATCGGCCCAGGGTCGAAGGCTCGCCGAAACACCCGCCTACGAGCCTTGGGGTGACGAAGTTGAGCCGAACAATCCGTCATTCATGCCAGGACAGCACGAATTTGCTGTGAAAATTCGACCGAATGATATGCCTACAAACGAAGAAGCGGCCGAGATGTTCAGTATATTCTTCAACCATATTCACCCGTACATTCCGATTGTCAACAAGACCGCATTTTGTCGCCTGTGGGATACTCAGCGGGAGCAGATTTCACCACTACTTCTGGAAACCATATTCGCTTGTGCGGGGAGACTCACTACACAGCCCCAAAAGGGGTTGAAATGGATTGCAATGGCAACAAGTCTGCAGATACCATGTTCTGTATATCCGAAAATTGCTAACCTGATTTCTTGCAGAACACTTAGACTGTTTTCTTGACGTACCACGCTTAAGCACCGTTCAGGCACTTTTGCTTCTGCTCAAGGCGCGGGAATCGGCGCCCCAAAGAGGCTACTTTTTCCGTTCGTGGATGAGCATGGTGCATATCATTGCGATGGCGCGTGATCTTCATCTTGAGTCTCACTATGAGCTCCACAAGCAAGGAATTGGCTGCCAGGAGAGTCCTCTGGAGTGCATTACACGCACCAGAGTTTGGCAAGCGTGTTTTGCTTACGAGTTGATGATTTGTGCTCCTCAAGGTAAAGTAGAGCACGCTCAAGATGAATGGCGGAAAGTCTGACAACTTTAGGGCGTAACAACATGCAGTGCGAGCCCAGCAGCGTTGACCTCTCAACACCATTGAGAGGTGCACCGGAATTAGATGATCAGGAAGTCATAGTCCACCGCAACTTTATTCACTTCGTGCGTCTTATTCACAATATTCGACGGATGAGCGACGTTCATGCAAAACTCAAGTCGTCCCCAAATTGGCGTAATGATCCCCAGTTTCTACAATCTGGGCCCAGTCTAGAGCAATGGTCCTACGATCTTCCGGCCGATCTTCACATCGAAGTGAATATAGACCTTAGTCAACCTGGGCCTCAAGTTGAGTCACATTTGTCCGGAAACCTCCAGGTTTACTACCATCTTGCGAGGATTATGCTTCATAGACCTGCACTTGCTTTTGGGAAGACATTCGCTTCTGGTGGGGAGTGGAGACGTCATATGATAGTATGCACAAATGCCGCAAAGTCTATGTGCAGGCTCGAAGAGGTTATCTTTGAGCACTACGGGATGCTCGGCCTACAGTGCATGTCTCGGGGCGTCAATTTCTCAATATACTCTTTACTTAGCGGAGCGATGATCCACTTGGTATATTTCAGAAAACACGCCAAGAGGACTAGAACGCACTAACGGGTGATAGATTGCTGCAACATGTCCAGATCCAGAGTTCAATCACGATGCAAAAGAGTATTTTACTAGAACCATGCGGTTGCTAGAGAATTGCATTGATAATTCCGCATCGTCGGAAATGAAGGGACAAATTGAGACATTGCGTGAGGCGTTTTCGGTCGACATCAATCGACCTTTCGTCCTGAACCCGAGTTTCCCATTTTATCATGGTGTTTCCACATCCATTGACCCTCATCTTGCTAGAGCGTATACCCAAGCCGAAGCTGTTGCCTCGACCATGGCAGCCAGTCAGGTGACTTACGCCACGCATCCATTATCCCCGCCTCACTCTATAGGGGATGTGGAATCGAAGGGCGAGTCTCCAGCCGCTGTACAGTCCCTTGTAATGCTAGCTGCAGGTCATGGAGCGCAACCCCCTCCGCAAGCTCCAATAGTGGAGAATATTCCCTGGAATCCTTCACGGCTGTTCGAGTATGGATTGTCTTTTTCTTCTTGGTTCAGCTCACTAACTTCTTTCAGGAATTGGAACACGGCCTTTGGCGTCAATGGGTCTGTGGGATCTGTGACAGCGACGATGCCGCCACAGCCATTGCAGCATGCTCATCATGAAGAAAGCGGATTGGTGGATTCGCTAGGTGGTGCGCACACTTCATCAAGTTCTTATGTTCCAACTACTGTTGGGATCTCCAACTCATTTGTGTCGCCGGGCATGTGGCAAGACTCTGTAGCCGCTGCCACAGGTTTTAGCGAATCGGGCAAGCGAATGTTCCACTTCGGCGATGATAATACGTGGAGCAATCCTCCATCAACGCGCGTAATGGGCACTCCCACCACTGCGGCTTCTGCGGGCACAGCTCTACGAGCGAACGGTGCGAGTTCTAGAGGGCATTAACAACGCCTTGTGTTCAGACGCTGTACTGACTTCTAGATTGGGGGGGTTCTTGTTTGTCTCCCTTCTTGATGGTGACGTCGTGGTGGGGGCGGTGAGATTATCGATTGTTACACGACCTGCCTCAGAACCATTGAAAGACTATAGATGAATGGCTTACGCCCTACGCAGAATTGATCAAATACCCTTTCACATGCATTAGCTTTACTGATATGAGGCTAACCATTGCCTATCCACTTTATTTCTTCCTTTATTCCGATATTATACCAGTTAACTGGAACTTTGTTTTCGCTTGTGGTCTGGCGTGTATCGTGGTTTATTCGTTGTATTTTTATTATTATAGGTCCCGGTTTTTGCAGGTTGGCGTGGGGGAAATGTACTCATGTCTTGTGTTTCACTATAAAAGTTGTTTTAATATTTTGGTCTGGTACGACAGCGTGACGGAAGGTCTATCCTGATACCCCTTTACTTTCTTTTTTCTTTCTTTTCTTGCGTTCTTTTTCGGTCAAAGGTACTCCGGCGTGGTCTGGCAAAGATTTGGGTTTGTTTATGTATGTATGGTCTGGTGGCGGACGATGGACGATGAGGATGGGGCTTTAGTGGATGGAAAGGAAAGGGGTTGGGGTGGTATTCTCATAATATTCGCTGCTTTTATCTCATAATCTGCATTTCTTGGGCGAAAGACGGTTGGATTGTTTGCGCTTGGAAATGTACGGGACTATTAGTGACTGTATATTTTTTTCTTTATGACCAAATTGGAGTGTGGTAAACAAAATTGGGCGTTCTTTGTTTTCTAAGTTTGTAGGGGAAATGGAATAGAATGCGGAATGTCTCGACTTCTGAACGATGGCACGGCTCATATATTATCACCCGGAATTATCCCGCTTTCGATCTCGGGTTATTGGGACCAGATGAGAGCAGTGCACCGAGAGGGAGGACGGCCAAGCACCCCAAATAGAGACCGAGTAAACCCCAGCTTGAGGTTATCTACCACGGTTTCCTTTCCATATTCCAACACGATCTGCTTGCCGGAAATTGACTTTTTAATTATAGAGGTTGAACGCCTTATCTGGGGTAGGCCATGCGACCCCTAAACTTGCTCACCTTCTATTCCAACACAAGAAAACACCCGTTGCAGTTGCAACGGTACAGCAAAAACGAAAAGTCAAACAAACATAATTTAACACAAAGCCAGTTAAAGCCGAGGATAGACCTGAACTCACATTCGGCTCCTTCGGGCGTGTGGAAGTATAGCTTGGAAGTATAGCTTGGGACTTCACTTGGTGCTCGCCATATTCCTAGCCCCCGGCCGGGTAAATTTTCGCGACAGCAGGCAAACGTTGAGTGGTTGTCGTCACCACTGAGCGATTACCTCAAATCACATGAATTATACAAGTATGTGGTGTACTGTATGTAGTGTACTGTGCTAGGCTTCAACTTTTCCACCAACAATTTTCCAGCATTCCAATAGCCAGAAGTAGATAACTAGCGTTACCAGTATGTAGCTTACTCGTACATATAAGCAAATTTCCGCAGGAAGTGGTCCGTGCGCGGTGCGTGTATCAACTTCCATCTGCTGAGTGACAATTTCACACCTGCGACATGTCAGCTACATTCTTGAACCCAGAGTCAATGTTTCTTTTGTTGCTCTTTCCTACGTTTTGACCCTACCTACAGTCCGCTCCTCAGCCATCCACTAGAATTTCCCAATTGCGTCGTCAAGGATCTACTATTCCCCGATGCGATCAGTCTCTCATTCACCTATCCGGGTGTGTACAATTATGTGGAGCTCTTTATTCAGCAATTAATCTGTGCTCTCGAGGCTATCAACGATGACCACCGTCACATGGCCGCCATCTTTAACATGATAGTAAATAACCCACATGTACGCAGCCTTGTAGACGACTTTACCGCAGCAAAGAGAAACCAGCTATCACTACTCCCTGGGAGCAGCCCCTGGTTGGTTTTGGGACGATGTTTGGGATGAGCGATATTGCATGAATGAACTTCAGGTGGCGGCCATAGCGTTCAGAAATGTTTCTTGAAAAATGGTTCCATCTAGATTTCGCCGAATTGGTGATAAGCCATGATAACCTCGCCCTTAGCGTCGTAGGAAGGAACGGATGGCTCGACGCGCCCGCTTGCATTAACTACGCTGTTATTGCCTTAGAGAACCATGGCACCCTAGCGATCAAGACGCTTGAAGCGGCACTTAGAATTGGCCTGTACCGTCCGCCCAGTGCTTGCAGTTATATCTCTTCAACTACGAGTGATACTACCCTATGACCACATTTGAACTGTACTCGTGGCAGTCACCGAACTGTGAAACTGCGGCGAAACTGTTGTGGATGCTGCTGCAATCCTTGAAACGGGAGGCATCATACCCTTGGTACCCTGTTCCTTTCCTTCGGGGGTCGTTCCTGGCTGCTTTGAAGAATGCAACGCAGGCGGAGACTCTGATACTGTTGAGGGTGTTGGAGACATGGTCGGAGTGTTGCGGGTCGATTTGGTGCCCATTTTTCATACTCAATGGAGTTGAGGAACACCGAGCTTCTGATAAAAGTTGCGTGAAAGCGAATATTATCAGGGCTGGGTGTTGAAGGTTGAAGTGTCATTGTTAAATATCTTGTGATTTTGTTCCTTCCTCCTTTACCTCCGGGATACCTTCAATGCAGCAACATAGTTATATGCTTCCGAGATATCTAGTATCACTCCCGTACTTCTGTTTGTCTATTGTAGCTGGGTCCACAAACGTAGTCTTTTGCTGGTGGGCTTTCGCGTGGTTTCGAGAAGAAGCTCAGGCCGCTCTGTATGATCAAGATACGGGTTTAAGAGGAAGAAACACTAGAAACCCATAAAGACTCTAGAACATCGAATCCCGCCTTCACACGAGACGAGGCGAGCCTCAAATGCTTATATAAATTTGAAGACTCGTTAAATACGCCATCTAAATCTCCCGCAGCCCACAATACCCTCCATCCACTACAGTCTGCAGCAACTTTCTTCCCTTCACTTATATCAATGGTTTTTTTGGCATTTTCTGTGTTAAATATCTTGGAACATTCACTACCCCCGAGACATGTGCATAGTCTATCACTCATGGAGATTCGACTTCAACCCGAGATGATTTAGGCTTATCTCGTACGCAACAGTAGAAGAAGAAGTGTGCGGGGGATGAACGTTGGCTCCGCTGGTGATGCTAAGAATATTCACGACGGTAATGGTTGAACTTTACATATGGAGCGGGCGGCCTTAAACCTACCAGTCAGACCAGTATTTGAATAATTTTCATCAGCAGCAATGCAACAAAACTTCTGAGATTTCCTGTAGTATAGAATCATAGAATATAGTATGCTCTACAATTCTATACAGCTTCTCTTATTTCTTTTTGTAGGGCTGTCTAGGTGATGGAAATTGGGAGGTAGAAGTTGAAGTGAAGCCTGAAAGTCAAAGAGTACTTTGCTACGGAATCTGCAGCACCTCAAAGCAAATGGAATTTGAGAGCGAGTATTAATCTTTGTCTGAAAACCAAGTGAGTTCGGGTGGAGACTCCTCTGAGAAGCAGCTTAGAAGCAGACTGGTAAAGGGCATCTCCTTAAACTTTCGACCATACCATACATACCCTGTGCCTCTTCCCCTACTTTACCCCAACCGCCAGCTTATTTCCGTGCGGATAACTGCTGGGTAGACATCAAGTACGGGCCAGAACAATCACAGCCTCCCAATTTTGCCTCTTACAAAACGAACCTAGAATTCGCAAAAACCAGCACAGAAAACGACAGACAATCAACGCCCGTTCAAGCAAAGCAAAAAAAACAATCAAACCCAACCCCCCTCCCTTCTACCTCCCACTAAACATCATGCGACTCGCAAAATTCCCCGCCACGCGACTCGCAAAGCCGCCGCCGGCGGTACTCAGCGCCCTGCCCGCAAAATTGCTAGCATTCCCAAACTTGTCTGCGCGCGAGAAAGCGACACCGTTGGTGACGCACAGCATCACGGCGATGACGACGAGCGACAGCCAGATGAACTCGAAGCGCACGATGGCGACGATGGCGAGCACGATCCACAGCACGGGCGACGCGTAGAGGCTCAGCCAGAAGAAGCGCGAGTCCGTCGCGTTGATCGCGGCCTGCCGCTCCTCCGCCGGCGACTCAAACACCCAGATGCTCTCCCCCGTCTCCGCGTTCGTCTCGTTCCACCACCGTAGCCCGACTAGCCGCCGTCCGGCGATGTTTTTGACGTAGTAGAAGTCCGCGGCTAGGAGCAGGACCACGATGATGAAGATTAGGACGCTACGAGGGGTTAGTGGAGGAGGGGAGGAGGGGGGGCGGGACGCACAAGTTGGAGGAGAACCAGAGGCCGAAGAGGTACGTTAGTATTGATGCTATGGCGGGTTAGTGAGGATGTAGTGAGGCGGGGTGAGGGGGGGCGTGCCTAGGCGGAATGCGAGGAAGAAGCATAAGGTGAGTGGATGCGCGGATAGGCGCCAGTTGAGGGGAGCCTGCGGGTGGGTTAGTGGAGTTCTGGGACATGCACGCGGGGAGGTAGGACATACGTCGGGCATTTTGATGGCTGCAAAATGGTGGTGGTGGTGATGGGTAAATCTGAAGCTTGGTTTAACTGGTTGGTTGGATGTCGTCGTCGCTTCACCCACTTCAGCCTCAGCCGCGTAACTGCAGTTCCGACAGCCCTAAACCTTGGATTCGTGGAACGAGTGATCGTGAATGTAAACGCATGACGGGGCAGCAAATGATGGATTTTTTGAGGGTGAGGCTGAAATATGAGCGCTGAAACCGCAGTCAGGCAAAATCATGTACGAGTGATATTTAGAAGGTAAAACATCAAACATTGAAGACGTCCCACTGCGAGCTACAATAAAAAGTACGCCCTCCTTCGGTTCCGAAACAGCATCCCTTGAGCAGCTACACGACATTCAGAGGCCCGAGTGCTCTTTATTCCCAGAGGATAACAGTAGAAGTACCCGACTTAAGATATCTCTAACTACTCTTCGACAGATACCCTCTCCAACATTAGTAACGCCGAACCTCACATCTCATCCCTGGACAATCAGTGTTCCCGTCCCCAGTTTTCGTCAGCCAGCGACGGAGACGCAGGCTCACGACCTAGTCGCCCGCCGGAACACGGACACAACAGAACCCCAACCTAGGCATCGTGACCTTTGATGCTATCCGACTGTCCGAGGCCAGCCAAGAAGCCACAGTAGCTAGCCACCATACCCCAGAACCTAGCATCGTACCCTCGAACCTCTAATCCAGTCCACTGGCATCGGAATACACCGCCCCGCCCCGAGCATACGCGGCTTCCTCCACCAGCCCGACCAACCAGAGTGACCCCCCATGACCGCCCCCTCTCCGCAGATCCTGCAGTGGCATCGCAGCATAACGCGTCGTCATCACCCACCCACCCACAACAAAACCCCACATTCGACAAAGCAACTACCGTCAACATTTGTGATAGATATAAAATTATCACAACCCGCTCCGATCCGCGCCGGAGGGATTGGGGTGGGTGAAGGCCGGCTACCGTTAGACTACATTGCGGGGTTATCTGGAAACTCTAACTCTAGACTTGCTGATCACCAGAGGAAAATACGGATTTCCGATATCCACAAGCTCCAAAAATAGCACGAACCCAATGTTTGGGTGATTTATAGTTGTGGTTCCGGACCCTGCAGGCAACGCAGCAGCTCCCATACGAGGCCATATCACTTTGCAATTACCGATCACGATTCACAGAGATCACAGATCTGTTCAACGCAGCAAGCAAGCAGGAAGCAAGGGTGGTCAATCTGTTGTGAGCCGGAGTGGCACAAATGTACAGGTAAAAAAAAACAGCTGTGAACCATCCATGCTACCTGTTCCAACTACCCCCCCCCATGTCCCTCTTTCGTCTTCAAAAAAACCGCGCCATTTAGTTGACGAAAAACCAAAGCAGTGCAACCCAAAACAAAGCCCGCTCTCCAATGAAAAAACAATTCGTGTCAAGAATTAGAAAACTATTAGGAGAAGAAAAGAAAAATTAGAGCCCAAACAAAACCGGAATTTCTTATGCCATGCTGCAAATATAAAAAAGGGAGTCAAAAGATGCCTACCGACACCATGGGAAAATGCCCTTGCTAGTTCAACATACCGGAAACTATTTTCGTATGGGGCTTAAAACCCAACAAATGCCACTCCCATGGCGATACCTGCAGCTACAACTCCCATACCATATGCGCTACCAACTTGCAACAACATGGCACCAGCTCCACTGTTCGAGTTCGAGCTGCTGCTGGTACCTCCCTCAGTGGCGAACCCATTGCCACTAGAACTTCCCGTACCAGTCGCACTGGGTGTCGCAGTCCCCGAGGCACTAGCTGAAGTGGTTTTGTTGGATGTCTTGGGGTGGGTAGCACCGCACACATATGTTTTTCTGCATTGCGCTGCACAGTCGTTGTTTCCGGCGCCGCATCCTGTGATGCAATCACCCTGCTCGTTGGTGCAAATATAGTAGGGGATAGTCTCGGAGTATCTGTTGAAGTGTCAGAAGCTATATAGCCTTATGTTCGCCAGTCGTAACTCACTCAGTCAGGTTCGGCCGGGTACCATCAGAACAGACACATGCGTAGTAAAGGTTCTCCTGAGGTAATGTTAGAATCGAAGAGATGGCACAATTGGTTACATAGAACTTACGGGGAAGCACTCGTTCGTGGTCGTGTCCTTGTCTGCATCCGCGCAGAGAGCCGGGCATTGAGCGACCTAATAAGCATATTGTTAGTTTTCAAAGCTTCATTGACCCGGCCCGAAGTAAGTATCATACCTGGGCTTTACACCACACACGTCTAGTAGCCAAGGAACTGTGAACATAATGTGAGCAACTTCGTTTCCCTCGATACGGGATGGGCAACCATACATCGAGCTCTCGTTGAACGCAGCAACCGTGAAGGTAGGAAGGGTAGCCCCAAAGGCAAGTAAGGCGAGGGTAATTGACTGCTGCATCTTGTCGATTCGAGTTGAAAGGGGGCGGATAGCTACTTCGGGAGAGAGATGACAACTGGACGACAGAGAGGTAATAAACGTTAGCAAATGGATCTGGCACACCACAAAGGCCTGATCAACACATGCAGGTAGACGGCTGGTGGGCCGATTCGTGGACAAGGACGCCAATGGCAGGCGGACCGAAGGCGAACGTACCAATCCGGTCAGAAACGACAGTTGCTAGGCTGAAAGCGAGCGTAGGAAGGGGGTGAAGGCTGAGTTGAGGGAGCTGGGCCGCGTGTGAGGAGTTAAGAAGAGGTCGAAGTGCAGAAGATAAACGAAGGGCTTCAGGCACAGGAGACACGTAGGGAGGCTGAGGCGGTGGAGGAGGAGGAGGAGAGAATGGGGATGGCTAGTATTTGTTTGATACCAGCCGGGGTAGTGTCATTTATTCGTGGCCGCTGGTAAACTGCCCCCATCATGCTGCAGTTGTTGTAGAAAGCCCAATGGAGCTAGACCCGGGTTCGCCAGGGGGTGGGCTCGAGGTAGGGATTTCGTACCGAAGCGTGCAGAAGTGGCTGACACTTGCCCAGAACGGTGGTATTGACCACTGGCTGTTGTGCTCGTTACCGCTTCGAGCTGTGTTGTGAACGCCGCCGCATTTTTTACGCTGGCTGAATCCCTACCGCGAGCGCATAGTTAGGCGAGCATCCCTGCACGGCATCGACAGGGCTTTATTGGTGAATGTATTCAAAACAACGCGATTTTGTGAGCAATCCGCGCCAACCATCCCCAGAGGTTTCTGTGTGGTTGGGTTTTGTTATTCTCGTCAGCCACCGCTCTAGATCGCACGACTGCAAGACATCCAAGACAAGACAGAGCCCGGGAACCGAAAAAACCCGTTTCCCGAATCTCGTGAGTGATATCTGATGACCACGGATGGATGAAACAAGGACCGTTATCATAAAGAACCGGTGAGCCGTTCTGTAAGGCCATATTTAGCATCTCGGGGATGTACGGCACAAACCAAGAGTCCGAAAACACGAGATGTGCCAGGATTTCCGTCCCGTCTCGCCTCCTACCGAACTACAGGTACTTGCATGACAGCCACTTCATCCCTCTTTTGGTAATATTCCCTATCCTGAATTTTCAGGCGAATAAGATGGTGCCATGAGGTTTATAGGTTGGCAAACACATTTCGACAAGTGCAAATTAATATCTGCTCTTCAATACTTGTAGCGTGGTATTGGCAGATCTTCAGAATATCTTCATTCTCTCTCAGGTCTTGGCAGACCGATACGTATCTATCTTTTGAGCCTTTAGCCATGGAACTGGCTCAATTTATTAAAATGAAAAGTTACAGCATAGATCTGGATAAAGTGAAGATGGCCCCTGAAATTTCTGCTTCATAGCGCTCTGGGTGCATAGCAGGAATTGTGTGCTAGAAGCGGTGTTAGATATTCTGCGGGATACCATCCATATATAGCAGCGGCAGCGAGGCTTGGTAACCACAAATTAGTCCCGAATATATGCATCGTCTACTAAACGTAATGTTCAGTGCTAGGAAGAATGGAAATTGTGATATTGTCCGTTGTTAGGCTGTCGATTGTGTCGGCAGAGAAGTAACCTGATGGAGAGGTGGTAGAAACTTTCCAGGGACTTATAGGATAAGTGGAAGTGGTAGCAGTGGGAGTGGTATTGAGAGAAGCAGCAGCGTTGGTAGTTGTAGTGGTTAGTGTAGTATGCTAGAGTAGATAGAAGGGCTTTAGAATGATAGCAGTACAATTTTGTCCACGACCAATCTTCGTAGTGTTAGCGCTACCAACGTTCGAACATTTCATGGAGACAAGACGCAGTTCGATTATCTACTTTGAGCTCTTCGAAATTCAAGAGCGGTACTGACACTCTAGCCGTGTTTCCTGACAATTGGATTGTCGGTAACTGAACCTTGAGAGGTGGCGGGGGGGTGCATGGTGGTGACAAAGGCTGGAGATGGTGTTCGAGGAGGATACAAGTTTGTACATGGGGGGTCACTCGATATCGGCGGATGTCTGCCCAATTTGATACTGGCCACTCCGCTACGCGAAGACTATTGCCTTAAGCAGCAACTCTTATCAGTTTACCAGTACAAGTAAATGCGGAGGCTTCGATTAATTCGCTATGGTACTAATGCCAGCAGAAGAGCGAGTGGCTGCGGGTAGGTTGGGCTTTGGCGCCTAAACACGTCATCTCTTATATCACAACTCCTGCTGTTACATACAGATCTTCAGTCGTGCACAACACCAACATCCGTTGCGATCGTCTCACCTATTCCATCCACCTCGATTACTACCGACCCTCCATTGTGCTTTAAACATCAAAACATCCGTCATCTTTTGCACTTCACTAAGCCCTAGTGCTACCGATCCTCTGCCATCACAAACGTCCGCAGTACCTATCGTCTCCGCCACTATATCACCCGCCCCTATTGTCTATCAGACATCATTTTAGACTCTCGTGATCACGTTGTTCCTCCGTCTCATTATCCTTCCAGTGACCATCTACAAGGAGCTATGGCATGAGTCCTTTGCCAGACATATCACTTTCATCTCGATGCTCGTCGTCACAGCAGTGTTCCTAAGCGGCCAGGCCAGCCGCCCTTAGTGCAGGCCGAGCCGAGCCGCCATATTAAAAGCCTGCAGGCTTTCAGATATCTGAGGCTGCCCACAGATCCGGCCCGGTTCGGCCCTCAATTTCGAGGTTTGCCTTGGCGGCGGCCAGGCCAGACTAGGTGGGCCGGGGCGCTTAGGAACACTATGTGTTTGCAAAGGCTAAGCTTATGGATCTCGCTTCTTAGGAGAAATGTGTTGATGCAAATATTGCTGGAGCTGGGAGTCGTCTAAATCTATACATAACAATCATACTAATTGTAGCACCGTTGGGCTTTTTACCATACAAACAGTCGGAAATCGAGATGTACCTGGCTGATTGCCCCTCTTCAACATTTGCCTTAAAGTTACGCTTCTTGTTCAACTTTGATCTGGCAGGCTTTCCTTCGATGATGCCATTGTTGGTATCATGATGCTCGATGCCCAAAACATGCGGGCGTGCTGGGTTACGGAAAAGAAGACACAGTACTTACAATCAACGATATGTTGGTTTCGTGGCCTACTCGGGGCAGCAACTGTGGATCCGGATAAAAGGATACATTGCGACATCTCATCAATGATGAGATAATGTTAGTGTCATTAATTCTGATAGCAAAACAAAGGCAGTTCATCTAGTTAGCTGATTAGGTAGTGCGGTGATAATTCGAAGCTGGTGCGTGTGGAATAGAGTATAGGATTAGATAGGATGATCTGGTGCTTCGTTTTTCGTTTCTTAGGATCTGCACAGCCATAGAAAGGTCGCAAACTTGTGATACTTCATTCATTTTGCTTTCGTTTTGTTTGTTAAAGGGGAAGAAGGGGAGCTCCCCCCATCTAGCCGAGGGAGGGGAATCGGGCACTGCCTTACTCTAGATAGAGTGAATGCAGTATGATTAAAACAAAACAAACAAAAACTTGTGACACTTGCTATGTAGTGGAGAATAGCTACTTTGGCCGTGTTGTGGTGTCAGAAAATGGATCATTTGCGACTCCACGAGAAAAATTCCAATACAGACGCTGACGGTGAAAAGACATCTGAAACTAGCCCCAATAGCATCCAATTTTGGATTCCTTGGCATCGATTGCTGGATACAATTCCGCTATTCAAACAACTTAGGGTATTATGTATAATAATCCCCCGCCTCCTCATATTACCTCCACTGGCGGCTCGGATAAAAGGGTTCTTGACGGTTGATCTTGTTTTCACTGGTTGGTACGAGCACTCACCTCTGGTGGTGTAAATCCATTACGGCTTCGGAGGGTTCATATCTGGAGTTTGGTCAAGATCCTCTGTTTCACAAGCTAGGTGACGTTTCGCAACCGTCTATGATATATTGATCCGCATGGTTGTAGTCTGCTTCAAGTGGTTTGAATCGAAACTCGTAACCATGGATCTTATTTTGTTGTAAGCGAAATAAGGAACCCTTTGCGGCTTCGGGAGGCTGGGAAAAGTTCTGCATAATAGCATTAATAGATGTGCATACCGAGCCAGGTCCCTGTAACTCTGGCAAAAAGGTGCCTGGGATCAATTACTCATTTCGCCGTGCCAGCCCTGGCAAACTATTCCGAGTGATCATCAATGGTTTGGGTGGGTTATCTCTAAATTAAATCTAACAGGGCTTCATTGGCAGTGTACTGGAGGGTCCTGGGGCGTGGAAGACATTATCTAGACTTCTTGATGACTTCCCCGTCTATGAGCTTGTGTTGATGTTAGACCGCTTAGTCCGGTACTGTGTCGAGGCCGTTGCATACTAGAACCTCTGCCATCCTGGGAAGACGAGCACTGGGGGGTCAATCCCGTAAAGGAAAAATCGATTATTCCGGGCTTTGAAGTCTAGGTACACCCATCCTGAAAAAAGGACCAGTCCTACCGCCATTGGCGCTATTCTGAACCGTTAGGTTTCCTGTAGCTTCGATGAATACTTGTATTCAACGAGTAGACTCTATGTCTTCTTGGCCGTAGGCTTTATCGTTGGTGATGGAATTAAGTTAATAGAGTGCCGGTTATTGACTCTCTTCAAGACGATTCTTCCGTAGCCTATGAGCAAGTTATATAACACCCGATCTACACGGCTAATATAAAGCAACAGGAGACCTTCACCACTAGACCATGGGTTGAGTTAAGTATACGGCTAACTCGGTATTTGAGGCCTGCCAGGGCCTCAAGGATAGTTGAACGGAGAATTACGTCGACTGTAGTGTACTCTGCAAAGGCTCTATAATTCTTCAATTGTCAACATAAGCTATATTGTCTAGTGCATTCTAAGTAGTTGCGGCTTGAGGAATAATCTCGTAATGAAACGTCGTGAGCAGGTGTGAGATATGACATTGGTTGAGGTTGTGTGACGGTTGCAATCAATTTAGTACCAACGTTTAAACAAACGAAGAGATGATGATGTATAGATTGGGCTTGACCTAAACTAAAAGCCACAAGACGAAAATAGCTTCGTACCCTGCCTCACGTGGTTCTGATCACAACCTGAACTGCTCCTGTGTTTGTTGCGAGTCCAAAATCATAGTGTGATATAGAGTAAAGGATGACATTGAATTAAGCTCCCGCAACCCTGGGGGACACACTAATAACAGTATCCCTGCCCCATATATCTTGTCTCGTGACCGTGTACCTGGTGCCTGGTTTAACGTCAGAGCTGACGATGATGTGCTGCTACTCTAGAACAATCTCAATAGCAAGATTACTATTAGTCTAATTCCCAACGAAATAACTTACTGGGTGCGTTCGTTGCGCGCGAGCAGGGCAGACAAGTATTGACATGGCCCAATAACCGCTCTCTTCTCCAACATGTTTCATAAGGCGGTAAAAGATTGGAAAAAGTAGTGAGTAGCTGAATTCCATCACAGCTCCTGGTAGATTAACTCCTATTGCACTTAGCACTATAGGGGAATGAAAATTGTGCCGTATCATCGCATATTCCGTGTGTGTATCGATTCAGGTGCCATAATCCGTGCCAAAGATCTTTCAATGTGGAGGAAAGATAAATCTCAAGTTCGATTTCCAGATCCTTAATCTGAAGGTGGAGGAGAGGTAGTGAATTTAGAGCTTTAGGAATGTTCTACAAGGGAGGGAGGAGGGGGTACGTACTCAGTTTTGCGGGATTTTCTCATGGTTGTAACTCGGCGGGTAAGAGAGAATAAAGGCAGTGGAAGTATGCGAGATATGTGTAATGTATAACATATGACTGTCACGGGGCGGTATAATTGGCCGTAAGGAATGTTGAAATACTGATTGCTAGAAGCTTATATTCTAAAGTACAGGTACATTCATGAACTTATATACGCGGTATTCGGAGTATGTCTTGTATGTCTTGTACACATCCTTGTGCACTCAGCTGGCATCTCCAGCTGAGTCTGGCATCTCCAGCTGAGGATGAAAATGACCATCATCTTAGAGAGATTATGCATCAGTCCAACTGAAGCCATACGCCAGGGAGATAAACCATATATGCAACACTCCCCCTCTTGCTACGCTCCGTGGAGCAAGAAAACAAACAAAGAAGCAAACAAACTGTAATTGCCATAGTAGCCTCCTTAAAACCCTGCGTGACAAGTGAGCAGGGAAAGAGTACTACCGTAGCCTGAGGATGGCCATCCATATAAACAAAGAAATCTGTAAAAAGAAACGACAACCTTAAATCCAATTGACCTCCAATTACCATAAACCCATTGCTTTCGTGAACTTCGTATGCTTATCTTTAGTAAGTGCTTTCGTGTGTATATCTGCCACATTTTCGTTTGTGTTTACGTAGGAGTAGTTGACTAGTCGTCGTCTATGCAGATCTTGACTGTTGTGATAGCAAACGTCGATGTGTTTAGTTCGAGCTTTGATGATTCCCGTGGTGATAAGGGTGAGAGCACCCTGCGTCAGGAAAAACATATTCTGTCACGTGTAATCTACTGGAGACTATATGGCCTACCGTAACCTCCCTTAACACTGATAACACCACATAACGAAAAACACCCCAGAGCTGTTTTCGGTAATGCACAATAATACACCTGTAATTTACTGATAGCATAACTGAATTAGTACTGTAATTCAACTGTAGCACATGTATATACTGCAATTTATGGATAATACTATATATTCAAGAGTTACTTATTTATTTACTACTCTGACATGTGTACACTCTGACTCTCATGACTCCAACAAGCTCACTCCCACAACTCTGACATGCTCACTCTAACAACTCTGACATACTCGCTCCCACTCCAACTCTGACATGCTCACTCTCACCTCTCTGACAATGTGGCTTCGCTGGGAGCAAGGTGGTAGTGGTGGATCTGGCTTCGCTGGGAGCAAGCTGTTGGCGGTGGATCTGGATTCGCTGGTAGCAGTGGATCTGGCCTCACTGGGAGCAAGCTGGTAGCGGTGGAATGCTCGCTCTCACCTCTGACAATCTGGCTTCGCTGGGAGCAAGCTGGTAGCAGTGGAATGCTCGCTCTCACCTCTCTGACAATCTGGCTTTGCTGGTAGAGGTGAATGTAGCTTCGCTGGAAGCAGTGGATCTGGCTTTGCTGCGAGCAACCTGGTAGCGGCAGATTGGGCTTCGCTGGTAGGAGTGGATTACATGATTTCGTGGAAGAATAATCGAAAAGTGAAGTACCTGATGCTGGTGATTGTGATGGTGGTGATGGTGATGGTGGTGATGGTGATGGTGGTGATGGTGATGGCGGTGATGGTGATGGTGGTGGTGGTGGAGATGACGATTGAAAAAAGGGGGTTGATGGAATGCATGCATTATGAGAAATTTGCATCATTCAGTAATTCGATATTACATATGGTAACACCCGCATCACATTGTCATAACTCCGCTCTAATGGGCAAAGTACAGGGTAGGCAGCCAGAATCCATAGGAAGCAATCGTAAGACAGTGGAAACAGGGATAATATATGTCGGTTACGGTTGCACCGAAAGTTTTCCCGACGGACGCTTCATCGTATCTCTCGTCGTAGGCGATTCGAATGTCGATGAGCCTACCTGCGGTATACTTTGTATAACTTCATTTCTGTTTATCAAAGGTAGTTCGAATATCGATGAGAATACCCGAAGTATACCTTGTATATAAATTTGTCTCTCGTTACCGAAAGTAGTTCGAATATCGATGAGGATACCTGAAGATGTCATACACATCCTCGTTTCTCTTAGTAGAAGGTAATTCGAATGTTGATGAGAATACCGGAAGATGTCATACACATCCTCGTGTCTCTTTATTGAAGTTGATTCGAATATCGATGATAATACCTGAAGATGTTATACACATCTTCGTTTCTCTTTATTGAAGGTGATTCGAATATTGACGAGAATAGCTGAAGATGTCATACCCATCCTTGTTTCTCTTTGTCAAAGGTGATTCCAATATTGATGAGAACACCTGAAGATGTCATGCACATCTGTGTTTCTCTTTGTTGAAGGTGACTCGAATATTGATGAGCATACCTGAAGATGTCATACACATCCTGGTTTCTCTTTGTCAAAGGTAATTCGAATATCGATGAGAATACCTGAAGATGTCATACACGTCTTCGTTTCTCTTTGTCGAAGGTGATTCGAATATCGATGAGAATACCTGAAGATGTCATACACATCTTGGTTTCCCTTTGTTGAAAGATGATTCGATATTGCTTTAACCGAACTTGACAACATACGAAGTTCATTATTGAAGACTGTTGCTTTCGCTCATTTACTCCTTGGCATATATATGAATCCTAATCACCCGAAGGTTGAAGTCCCCATTCATAAATACTTGAAGGTACATATAAGCCATTGATCAAGATTAATAAATTGATCTGTAAACCAAAATATCTTTTGGAAACAAAAATTAATAACACTAGCCTTGTGCGACTATGGGACATAGTCATGCACTTCTGGTTAGCTTGAATCCTGCCATCCCGTTAAGAATGACCATCAAGCCTATTTACATAGTATCCTGAATCTTAATTATTAATATGATTATCTTCATTCATAGAAGACAATTCTTTGCAATGTCATCATCATATGATTATATCATAACCTATGATCATTTCGTTTATTGCTGGTATTTGAATCGTACTGAGAATACCTTATAATACCATAACATATTTATCGTTTCTCTTTTTTGTCATAATAAAATTTTTTTAAACTATAATTCAATAGTTTTTTAGCCCCTTCTTTTTATGGCAATTCTCCGGTTTGCAATCATAAAATATCACTCTTATTCTTAAATAATAATATACCGGAAGTATCTTCCTTAAAATAATATTCAAAATAAATATCATAAAGATATAAGTAGTCAAAATATATGCAGATGTGATCTCGACAGAATCACGCAAATATTATTTAGTTCATATATCATAAGGCAATTCGAACCATAATGAGAATACCTGAAGTCATCATACATGTCTTCGTTTTTTGTGTGTCGAAATGTACTCAAAGAAAAGTAAGAATACCGAAGATATTAATTACCGAAGTAATATAGCTTCAATGAATGAATATCGAAGATATTAATTGTTGAAGTAATATGCAAAGCTAATATCGACGAAGTAATATAGAAGATATATTGATTAACGAAGTGATATATGAAGGTAATATCGCTGAAGTTATATCGAAGATATCTATTAGGGAAGTATAGTGTTACCAACTGGTCCAAATTGCCGAGTCAGTTCCGGGTCAGGTTACACCCGAAACCGGACAGTGGCAACGGGTCTTGCCACATGAAAAACCTGGACCATTGGAAAGGGGCCGGTTTTACAACCAAAAACCCGGCATTTCAAGTTCAAAATTTTGGCTCCAATTAAGTATTTGAGTTCTGACCGTATCACAACACAATCAATACGTCGATTGTGCAGTTTTAGTCGCTCTGCCACCTCCCGCTTTCAGATTTGCGATCCGACAAGTATTTGTTGAGTCGCGATCCAAAACCCGCTAATTTCGCTGAAAATCTGCCGTTATGTCACATCCACTGCGCGAATATCAGTTGCATTGCAAATTTCAATGCGGGAGGTGAAAGAGCGGAAAACGCTGAATAATTTATGTATTGACCATGTCATAATATGATCATAACTCAAATACCTAATTGGAGCCAAAGCTGTAGGAACCGTGTATTTGAGACCACGGTCCGGTTCCAACCCAGTTAAATACCCACGGTTCTATGTCCAGACCGGGTAACAAACCCGCCAAGACAAAGCGGGTCTGGTTTTTGGCCGGGTTTGGAACCGAACTGAATGGAACCGCTGGACAAAACCTGGACCGCTGGCGGGTTACCTGGACCCTTTGCTAACACTAGCGAAGTAAAATCTGAAGGCAATATCGACAAAGTAATATGTGAAAGTAATATAGACCAAGTAATATCAAAGATTTTTATTACCGACGTAATATGTCAAGGTAATATTGACGAAGTAGTATCGAAGATATTAATTACCAACGTAATATGTGAACATAATATCGACGAAGTAATATTGAAGATATTAATTACCGATGTACTATGTAAATGTAATATGGACAAAGTAATATCGAAGATATCGATTACAAGAATGATATTTAAAGGTAATATCGACCAAGAAATATCGACGATAGAAATTACCGAAGTAATATGTGAAGGTAATATCGGCAAAGAAATACGGAAGATATTAATTACCAAGCCACCTTGGAATTGGTGGTGGTAGGATTAAAAATTGCTTCACACCATAGTCTTTTACGTCAACTGATGATCTTTTATAACTTCGTAGCACTGACATCCTAGACGTCTAGAGCAATTATCTCATAATCTGCATTAGAACAACAGCCGCTCGATCTCAACATCGAGCCAATGATTGGGTTCGATGGCATCCCTAAGCTCATCATCGTGCGAATCCTCAAACCATTCCCTTGACTCAGGTTGCTTTGAGTCCCGTGTTTGCCCATAAGATGATCTTTCGTCATCTATCTCTGGCTCCTTGTATCCTTCTGCTATATCCTCAGAATACTCATTATTCGCTAGTGTTAGCAACGGGTCCAGTTTTGGACCCGGCCGGTTTTATAGGTCTGCGTGGCAACGGCCTTACCCCATCAAAAATCGACGATTTTTTATGCGAACCATCACTTTAAGGCCACGAATATCGATCAGAGAGTTTAGTGTTTGGTATGTAAAATATGCAGCTCAGCGCGGCGCATCTTTTGGCTGTCACCGATTTTCGATATCTTGAAATCTCAGCAAGCGGTAGCCCAAAAACCTCGTTTTTCGCCCAAAAATGACAATAAATTCAAAGCAGCTTGCTGAGTTTTGAAGATATCAAAAATCGGAGACCGCCAAAAGATGCGCCGTCTGAAGCTGCATATTTCAT
>Ga0307512_10000006_pt1 | contig 187236 bp, 221 predicted proteins | sample 14_EM_MG_FD_200267 | JGI IMG/M metagenome (GOLD analysis project Ga0307512, IMG submission 200267) | Populus trichocarpa ectomycorrhiza microbial communities from riparian zone in the Pacific Northwest, United States - 14_EM | ecosystem: Host-associated > Plants > Roots > Unclassified... | reverse complement strand
GCTCTATATACAATTATACAGAATCATGCATCACATCACGTGCTGTACTCCATAGTACTCATCCATCATATACTTCATCACGCCAAATATACTTGAGCCTGAACCGAGGCCAAAGTTTTGGTGCAATTGCTTGTTATCCAATTGGCACGTAAACAGATAAGAGTACCTCTTACTTACTATACCTTAAATAGAAAGGTTGTACTGGCACCACAGTTTCTCTCCAAGAAAGATGGCCAGTCCCAACATCAAGCATCAATTACCTGCAGTAAGTACTTAAGTATTCATACATCATATATTCAGCCGGTCAGTAATCTAGAAACTTCTGCTCCTCTATGCCGGCAAATAGAACAACCTTTTTTAGGATGAGGTAGAGCTAAAAAAGGTGGGTTGTCAAAGCCAAGCCACGGCGCAACCTCATGCATATCTAACCCCCAGACAGCATTTTGACTGCACAGGTTTGTCTATAGTCGAACGTGCGCCCATTTCATAAGGTTGCAATGCCTCCCGCCGCCAGCGCTCCTCGCAATTGTGATGATAAAGAGGGCTCCGATCTCCCTGGCAAAGCTACTTCGGCAGGTCCTTCGTTATTTTTATCATCCTTGCAAAGGACAAAGTCCCGCCATGTGCAGCTTGCCGACGATGCAAACAATTTGCGTGAGCGTCAACAGTGGTCGTCATCAGGATCTCCTTCCAAACGTCCTAGGATGGTTCAGTCACCATCTGCATACTCTTCGAGGTCGGCATATTCTAGAGCCCAGTCATCTGGTACAAGGACGCCGATAGACCCGCATTCGCCTCGTGCTAGTATTTCGACTTTCCATTTGCAGCATCTACTTGAAAGCCTGGAAATGGATCAGTACGACTCATTTGGTGTTGAAGAACTACGAGACGGTTTCTTCGATGCTTCATTTCACCGCTCGTCTACCCAGCAGGGATTGGATGAGACTGTTGTAGAACAGTTGAGTCTAGGTGTGAATTTTAAAAGGTTATTTAAGGATTGTATCTTCCTTCAAATTGAAGATAGCAAGTTCTTTTTCACCTCGACTTTTGGCACACGCGACGGTATATTGCTAGCCAAAGCGTTCCTCGGATACTTTATTGCTTATATTCTCTGTCTCATACCCCAGACCCAAGCCTTTCTTGGAAGATATTCCTACTGGGTCACTATTGCCGCCCTGCTCAATCATTCGGGAAGAACTACTGGTGCACAGATTGATGGAACCATAGGCTGCATCGTTGGAGGGTCACTTGGACTCGGTATTGGCTGTCTCGCGTTGGAAGTTGCCAGTGTAACGGCTGCATCTCGTACAGGATATGGTGGGGTTTTGGCAGGGTTTTTGGTGCCCCTCGTTGCCATCTTCAGCTGGATTCGATGCTCGCTGTTGAGGTTTTACCAGGCAATGATTACTGCCGGCCTTGCTCTAATATTTCTATGTCTTGTTGAAACGGATATTATTGCACGAAGGGGTGGTTGGGAGTACTTTATCGTCCGAGAGTTCGCAGTGCCATGGCTAGTTGGGCTTGGGATTTGTTTGGTGGTCAATGTTTGTTTGTGCCCGGAGACCGGTGGTAGAGCCATAGCGTATGCAACACCTAATCTATGTCTTTCTAGACCACATTTTCTGTCCTTTTATCGAAACAGAAGTCGAGTAGTTGCAAAGGCGCGATTGATTGTGCGCTTGTTGCTAATTGGTAATTGCGATAGGAATGCCCTGAATAACGCTATGTGTTCAGCCGTCAAAGCGCTTGAGCTACCAAGGGCTTATTCATTAGAGATACACACCAACATGAGTAAACAAATTGTGAACCTTTCGGATGCCGTACGCGATATGAGAAATGAGATCACGTTTTCTTCACTCAAACCAGACGATGTAGAGCAACTTCGAAACATCCTCCAGGAGGTGATTAGGCACGTTTGCAAAGCATTTCAATAGTTTGAAATCGCGAATTCTAACTACGATTATTAGGCGCATCATGGCAATTAAACCAGAAACGAGACTGTTTGCGCACGAATATCAGAGCTCTGTTAAATCAGACGGGCGTCAGTCGGAGGGTCATGGAGAGGTGGCCATCCAAATTGAACATCACGAGTCGACAGCCAGCATGAGCATCGCTTCGGTTTACGAAAATCCAATGGGGATTGTTTGCAATATAATGGCCGGACCAGCAAGAGCATTGGTAAACGCCTTGGCTGACATGTTGCGCTGCTGCGATAACGAGCTCATGAGAATCATCGGTTTGCCGGATCTGTTTGACCATGGAGAGGTGTTTGACGTTCAAAATTCTCTGAGGGAGCTGAAGTCTGCTATGACACAATTTGACGAGGCCGATATGTCGTTAATTAGACGCCCAGAATTACCATCATCGTATTCCTCTCATCCTGACCTGGTTGCACTCTTCCTCTTTATAAATCCGCTTCGACAGGCAGCTGGAGCGGTATATTCATTAGGGTCTAAGGTCCTGGAAATATCTCAAGATCCCAAGAATCGAAGGAAGCGGCTATTCTTGCCATCCTATTCACTCAAAAAAGCTATTTATCGTACAAATCCCCAGGTTCGTCACGATCGAGGTGGAGTAAGTGCTGGTTACTATTTCAGGATCAAGGGTGAAATCGACGACATTATGGGCAAAATACATGCGCGTGCCTACATACCAGATGCTCTTGCTCCAAAGGATGGCACGAATGTTGGAGAATCTACAGGAATAGGAGGAGCTGCGGATGAGGATACACTGCGGTATGGCGTGTGGAAAGCGTTGCACAGGCTACAACAATTTGAATCTCGGTTTGCGGTGAAGGTGATACTCGTTATCATAACACTCAGTTCACCAGCGTGGGCAGAGTCGAGCAGGAGTTGGTGGTCTTCTCACGAGTCTTGGTGGGCTGTTGTTGCTGCGTGGCTTATGATGCACCCTCGAGTGGGAGGAAATGCCCAAGATCTGGTAACTAGAACCATTGCAACAGTTATTGGTGCCGTATGGGGTGGTTTGGCATATACAGCCGGTTCTGCATCTGGTTTTGCATGCCCCTATGTTCTCGCAGTATTTGCGTTGGTATTTATGATTCCTGCAGGTTTGTGATCTGTGATGCTCATCTGTTTGTGCACATTACTCACTAGTCTATGTAGTGTTTCGGTTCATCCTTTCATCCCACCCTCGTTCCGGCTTGATGTCATGTATGAGCTTCACGGTGGTTTCTCTCAGTGCCTACAACACCGACGGCAGACACAGCCCTGCGGAAATAGCATGGTCAAGAGGAATTGCATTCGTGACGGGAGTCATAGCAGCAGTAGTTGTCAATTGGATTGTATGGCCGTTCGTGGCACGGCATGAGCTCCGAAAGTCACTGTCCTATATGCTTCTGAACTTAGGCATAGCGTACCGCGGTGTTGTAGCTAGGCATGTCTCCCAGTTACTATATACCTGATCAATTTCTCTTACAAACGCTAGATATATCTACCACGACTCCAATTATCATCCAACTACTGAAGATGTTGAGATATCGCAGATACAAGAGGCCAAATTGCGTGAATACTGCTTTCGGATGAGAGAACTGGCGGAAATGACACGTCACGAGATTGTAAGACCATTCTCCGCTTGATTATTCTACCAAGAATACCAGGCTCACGTCGTTTTGTAGAGGCCCCGAGGCCCCTTTGATTCAACACCTTATAACGACGCCATAGACGCCTGTGAGCGCTTCCTTGAGCATATTATAGAAGTTCGACAGGCAAGCCTTTATTTCCAGCCATTCCTCTATCGAGGCAGTGAAGATGCCACCAGAAAGATGCTGTCCCCCCGCCGCGATGCTGTCGCCAGCATTCTCATGAATCTGTACGTCCTTGCAGGAGCCCTGCGGTCCAAAAGACCGGTCCCCAGGTATCTTCCGTCTTGCGCCGCAGCGAGGAAGAGGTTATTGGATCGTATGGCAGAAGTCGAGGAAGAGTTTGAAGAGGAACGTCAAGTGAGGCCGAGGTCTGAGAAGACCAGGAGGTGGGCAGATGTTTACCGTAAGTTTCTTCTACCTCGTCAATGGAATGATCTAATATGCAATACACAGATTATGCGTATGCAGCGGCTTTGACGGATATTGTTGCGCAGGTGGAGCTGCTCGAACAGTTGATTAAGGTTATCATTGGGGAAATGGCTTTGGATGCGCCGGATTGGAGTGGATCTGGATATTGAGGAATTCATATTAATATGTTGACGACAATGATGAGCACTTTGAGGCGTTGGAGGCGCTGGTTTTTCTGTTATTCAATTTATATTCCTTATAATTTATATTGTAACCCATACCGGGGTGCTTGCGGCTTCAAACAAGGTGTGTTTCACTAGCTGTAAGCATAGGATCTCACCCGCTCATATCAACGGAACTTACCACAGCATTCAACCTCACTTTAGTTTGCTTTAATAAATCTAGTTATGAACAAACGAAATTCCGGCTCGGATACAAATCCCTTATCCACCACCTCTTCCTCCCCACAACCCGATAACAAGAAGTTGCGACAAACGACATTACCGTGGGCGCCCAAACCTCCTCAGCCTCGACCTAACGACTCAACTGTATCTCCATATTTCGCGTCGTCTCGGTCACCACCGGTACGAGACGTTTCGACGGCCATACGACAGGGACGAGGGCGAGGACAAGGGCGAGGACAAGAGCGAGGACAAGGGCAAGGTAGAGGCGCGGGAGAAGGAAGCGGAGAAGGAAATGGAGGAAGAGGATCCCCCTTCAGCACCTCCTCCAGCGCCTTCTCCAGAGACAACCCCAGAACTCTCTCCAGAAAAAACTCCGATATACCACGCCAATACTTCTTCTCCGTCCCTTCCTGGAGCCGTCCAATCCGGAAAATCAACATGGCCTCTACAAAAGTGCGTCACCTTCCAGTGATGCAGAAGAAAGCTTGCGACCAGCTGTCAGTGTTTCCCACACCGTCTTATCCAACTACTAATCAATCTGTAATAGTTATGAATCACCGCGAGTCATCGCCACAACAGCCGCTACCGTTGACTCTACCCTCTACATCGAGCAGCGCGGAGAGCCTTCTCATTACGCGCTCAACCCCAAATACTGCCCTGGCCTTCCGCCTTGTAAGATCATAGTCGAAAACAGCGACACACTCAACTGCGCAGTAGAAATGGTCGCAAGCGATCAGAACGCTGTTGGAATCCTCAACATGGCAAACGCGCATATTCAAGGTGGTGGGTGGCTTGAGGGAACAACGGCACAGGAAGAGCAGCTCTGCTACAGGACCACGCTCATCGAAACTCTCAAGAGAACATACTATCCCATACCCGATGTGTACCCACTCCCCGGCGATGAAGAAGCCGAGAAGAAACATAAGGAGAAAGTATTTGAATGTACAAATGAGGTAGGGCTTGTATATTCACCGCGTGTGGCCATTTTTCGAGACGGTACTCCGGATTATAAGATGTACAAACTTTCGGAGCGCGAGCCTGAGGTAGTTTCAGTGTTTTCAGTCGCCGCATTGGATCTGCGGGGTATTATAAAGGACAATGCAATAGATACCTATATAAACAATGAACATCGCGAGATCATGAAGGACAAAATTAGGCTCCTCTTCCGGGTGGCTGCAAGACGGAAGCAGAGGAGGTTGGTTCTTGGAGCTTTGGGATGCGGAGTATTCAAGAACCCACCGAAACAAATTGCGAATATGTTTTTGGAGGTGTTCCAAGAACAAGAATTCCATGGAGGATGGTGGAGAGAAATCAAATTTGCGATACTCTCTAATCCGAAGAAGCACGATCCGAATTACGAAGTTTTTCACGATGTCCTCGATGGACAGGAAGTGTGAGATAATTTCCACCTTTATGTATCTGTACGTTCAGTTAGGTTTATTCTTATTCGCCATGATCACTGTTTTGTTATGTTTTTCTTGTTCTTCGTCTCGTGCCTGGAGTTTCAACCGAGTTTGCATCTTTTGTCTTCTTAGAGTTCCGCAGCCATGTGATCATATTGAGGTTCCAACTACAGAAAGCTGTAGATACTGTACAAGAAGTGTTCGACATCTGCCATAAATAGCGATCTAATTTTGATTGTCATGATCTCGCGCACTTGTAACCTTCTTTCTAGCTGTTCGCTGCTGCAGGGAGGCATATCTACTCGCTTTGGCCGCCTGCAATATCCCATACCATAACACCGCCTTTCTCCGGTAGCTTCAGCATTGTATATGAAGTCCCACACCTCTCTAAACTGCCTTTCTGATTCCCTGTTGGCCTGACAGGAACGTCATCAAAACCATGCACAACCATTCCTGCCCATGCCATTTTTGCCTTGTCCTCCGGTAATTCTTCCAATAGATTCTCCAAGTTGCCCCAAAGTTCGTTGACCCATCTAGCCGGTACCAATCCAGAGAGCCGTATCTGAGTGATAGAATCTGTGTGTGCATCATCAACGGTGTAGGTGGAAAGGTAGGTATCGACGCTGTCGGCGGCCTTGATTCGATCTGCTGGCCCATATGGAAGGATAAGCAGAGACAGGTATTCGTAAACTTCCATGGCCCACTCCCGCCAGACTTCGCGGTGATAGTTTGCTTCTTCTGATTTTCCACCGCCGTGAGGACGGCTCTTTGGAGGCGCTATGAAGGATGGGACGAGGACGTCGGGGAAGGAGACGATTTGCGGAGTAATAGTTCGCGCAGGAAACTGGTTCAAGATTTCGGGTGTTTCAGGCGTGGTGGCAGTGGAGGGGGATGTAGCGGATGGATTAGGATTCGCGCAGTTACTGGGCGAGAGGTCGGCGAGGAGGAAAACCTGCGGTTTCTGAAAGACGGTGTCACAAGCGCGCTTGAGTCTATCGAAAGATTTTGAACCAGTAAGGTAGGAAGTGGAACGGAGATTCAGTTCTACTACTGGATGTCATCACACTATAAGATTCATGCTCCGAAAAGTGTACCGTTGGATGACTTACCAAAGCGCCGCCGCCTCATTACCCCAGGCCCATTACCGAATTTCGAGGGTTTGCCTTGAAGCCCGGATCTTTCGTAGGTTTCGGTATCGAGCGACATGCGCAAGACACCGTCGAAAAGACAGAAAGAGTTTTCGACATCCAGATGGCCATAGGAGAGGAGGAGGATGTTGCCTGTTGATCTTGAGCACTTGTCCGCTTCTCTCGGGGGTGATGGGGCACACGAACCGGACTTGATGAAAGTATTGAAGAAGCTAGGTTCAAGGATCGTAGACAGCGGCATAACCAGGCGGCGATAAGATAGCGGAGTCGCGAGGGGCGGACATGACAGCAGCGATTGGGAGATAGTGTTGTAGATTCCGGTGGGTAGGACGAGGTCGACCTGGGAATTACAGTTAAATAATCGGTCAATATCTATGGGAGAAGACTTGCCTGGTGATTGAAGGTGTTGAGAAACGGCTTTCTCTTTGCCGGAGGCTTTGTGAGCGTAACGAAGCATTTTGGAGATTGCGTCATGGTTGAGGGGCAAGCGAGCAAGTAAGTCGGAGGTGCAGGCGGCAAAAGGTTACCAACGCGCCAAAACCCTAATCCTTAGTCGCGCATACAGATGTCTATCAAGCTCTCAGTTCGCATGTGTTTAAACTCAAAGATTGTCTCACAAAACCCGCAAAACATAAGAGCATTATTCCATCACTCTGGCTCCGCTTGCGCATCACTACATTACATCGATCTAACCTTTGTGCCCACTCTTAGTTCTTCCTTGTTTCCTACGGGATCAACTCAGTTTGAGGAGCTACAATGGTTCCTCCAATACGGCGTATACAGCCAAAAGAACGAGGTTAGCAACCCCCTCGCTACCCTTCCGTCCGCTGACACCAGCCGCCTTAGCCCCCTACTACTTCTCTGGCTTGAAAGGACGTACCTACCATGACACCACCCGCAACGCTTCAGTTTCCATCCGGGATATGAACTGGAACCCTCCCGGAAATCGTATAGCTTGTGCACTTTCCGATAAGCTGGTGCGCGTATGGAACCCCGACAAGCCTGAGATCCGCATGTCGACCGAGCTGAAGGGACACACCGCGCCTGTGTCTGCCGTCGCGTGGGATCCTACCCATAGCGACATGCTTGCGAGCTGCAGCATTGACACGTCCGTACGCTTTTGGGATTACCGGATAAAGAGCTGTATGGGGGTGGTTACAACCGGCGGTGAGAATATCGCTCTTGCATGGCATCCGGATGGGGAGACTGTGGCCGTTGCTACAAAGGTGCATTCTATTCGTCGGGGAAGGAAGGGGAAGCTCATTGTGGCGCTGCAGGACGACAAATTGCACTTCATTTCAGTTTTGACACGCACAATCACAGCGACCAACTCGTTACCGACTTCCGTACACTCGCTTATATTCTCGAACTCCGGGGATACACTATTACTGTCAACCGCTGAGGGTCGAGTTCTGTTGTACGATTTTCCGAGCTTAACTCCAAGTCATTCAATCGATGCACATGCCTCAGCTGCGTTATGCCTCGAGTTAGATCAGCGGGGAGTTCACTTGGCAGTCGGAGGAAGTGATGCGGTGGTGGGGATCTGGGATACGAGCGAGTGGATCTGTACCAGGACTCTGCGGGGAATGGAGGCTCCTGTTAAGAGTGTGAGCTTTAGCTATGACGGTTCATATATCTGCGCTGGTAGTGATGAGAAGGAAAGCCATGATATACAGATTGTAAGTCTACACAAGCATGTCTGATGTCTGACTCAAGAATATGCAGCTGATGAGAACTAGGTGCATGTTGATAGTGGAGAGCATATGCACACATTCAACACGACTCATCCGGTCACCAACGTCAGGTGGCACCCCCACAGGTATACACTTGCGTATTCGGGGGATCCAAGTGGTATGAGGATTATTTTTGCGAACGATAAGGTCTGATGCTCCTATTCAACGTTTATGGCTTGTGGTGTATGGTTGGCGTATATGGAGTATCTGTACCCGTGTGTAAGATACTAGGAGAAGGGTACTGGGTTATTGGTGTGATATCAGTAATGGTGAGTGCGGAGAGCACGAGAGAACATATGCCGCCGCAAACCATTACGGACAATTTCGTACTTTCGTATTGAGTGACACATCATGGATCAAAGCACAGATTCGCAGCCCGAGGGTGGCCCATAGTCCAAGGCAAACCTCGCTGTCGCCAGAAACCATTTATTGTATCGCCAAGTTATCAACCAAGGAAATCGCATGTCGTCTGAGAATAGAAGCACTGCTTTCGAGAAGATAAAACCGTCGGAAATCATGCCATTCGCAGTCATCGTTATGTTCGTTCACCCGCATTAATACATTCATCTGACAGCTCCGGCTGAGATATCTCAGTGCGTGGTCTAGTAGGTAGTACCTTCTGGGGGCTGAGGGAGCTTTCTGCAGTTCGGGTGGGCCATATGCCTGTATTCCACATCAGCGCTGTATTATTGCTTTTCAACCAGAGGAAAGCCGTACTCCCTCAGAGCTACCAAGATCTTCTCCATTGTGTAGTCCCTATTCCACTGCGAAACGCGACTAAGTCTCGACAGCTCGACCTAGATTTGTGGTACATCAGACATAGGCAAACATGGGGTGGTCAGTGGGCAAACGGACCTTTCCATTCTGCTGGTTGACGCCGGGGAGATTAATCTTAGAGACGAATTTAACGGTGGGAGGCTCGTCAGGATAACCACTGCCGCAATAGATCTCAAGATTGTAGATGCGGTTCTCGTGTGCGCTCTGTGTCAAACATCGGTTCAGTCGCTGCTAGTGATTATGTTACAATACGGTGGGAATAGCGACGCACATGAGGAGGGCCGAGGATGGTCGCGTTCCAGTTGGACATCATCACATCATCGCCATCAGTGAGGCCGTAAGAGCATCCGTCTGTTGTAGCAAGGGAAGTGTAAGTTTCGTTGGGTGAAGTTTAGATGGAGAGAACGCACCAGCACCGAGACCCTTCTCGCCCTTCTCGAGCTCTTCGAGCAAACGGAAATTCCGGGGAACCTTTGCAGACATAACTGGGAGTGTACGAGTATGTAGAGTATGTGGAGTGTGCGGGGTGTGTGGAGGTTGAGGTTGAGGTTGAGTTGTGGGGGGTTGATGTAATATGGCAAGGTATTATTGCGGGGCAGCGAGCTCGTGTGAGATGCGCGAGACACGCCAGGGTCACTGACTGCGTGGAAACTCGCGGCTCCCGAAAAAACACACTGCATACTACATATCGCATTCCTCATTCCGCATACCTATAATATATATATAACATCCGCATAACCACTGAAGCTCAAAATACGTGCCCGTCCTTCTTTCCTTCTCATTCCTTGCGCTAGAGACAGATCCTCCACCTTCAACCGGAGCTCGCAGACTGAGGATGACTGCCCAATTTTTACAAAATGAACTCAACAACCTAGTTCAAGAGGCCAAACGCAAGAACTCAGATCTCCGCCATGTGAGCGAGCAGATGCTTGTGGTCCTCCAATCAGCGCTCTCCCGTGCTGACACTGGGTCGTGTCGCAGGCTACCGAGATGTCGCTCCAAGAGCTGAAATCAATCGCACATGTGCCAGACATCGCAGCTGGTACGGCTCGCCATCATCACTTCGCATATATACAACACAATGCTGAGATTTCACTGGGCTAGAGTTATCGAATAGGCCGGGCTTCCTCTCGCCGTTCCTTATCGCCTGCGGTACCCGAAATGCCAAGTTTAGTACCATCGGCGTGGTCAGTTTGCAGCGATTGATAGTCTCGAAGGCGCTAGCGAAGGTGAGAAAAGAGAAAAGTTGACTAGGTAATCTAGGAGGGAGCTCTAGCTAATTTGATGGCTACAGTTGAGGCTACGAGAGGTCCTTGAGGCATTCCGAGAGGCTGCAACTCTAGGTAGGCTACAGTTATGTGGAGATGCCCGGGGTGATATAAGTCCTGATGGAGAGAGCATACAGGCGTTGAGATACAGCTCAAAATCTTGCAGGTTTTGCCGCCTTTACTACAGAATTATCCGGAAGAACTTCAAGGTACATTGCTCGGCGAAGCACTACTTATTTGCGCGATTCTACAGGGGAGTAAGATGGGCGTGGTAAACAATACTGCTGCGGCAAGTATGTCAGTTCCCAAGCTCCCGTATAGCTCGGGTTGGAGATGCTGAGAGCTTCCAGCGTTGAGCCAGATTGTGATATCGATTTTCGACAAAGTGGTTACAGAAGATGGTACGAGCTACTGAAAGGAAATCCGGAATTGTTCGGGAACTAATGTTCCCAGAAAAAGCAACACAAGTTTCAATTGTTGGGGAAGCGCCGTCAGACTCTGGAAATGTGCCAGTCAGGCCAGCTGCATTGGATGCATATCGAGTCTTTCATGACCTCTGTCTGCTCACGGAGGGCCAGAGACCTGTGTTTCTACGTTTTAATAGTCTTCCACAGCCATTCGGCCTTGAGATTATCGAATCAGTACTAACCAACCACCCCGACATATTTCTGTCTCATCCAGAACAAGCACACATTCTCCGGAAAAGAGTGGCGCCTTTGGTCATCCGTTCGCTGTCTGAGCGATTGAACTTCCCCACAACTGTTCGGATAACGCGTGTATTATACATATTACTGCGACGACACCTATCGATTCTCTCCTCGGAGTGCGAGGTTTTATTAAGCTTGCTTACGCACATGCTTGAACCGGATGCTTCACAGCCATGGAAAAGAGCCCTATGTATGGAAGTTTTCCGGGGTATATGTGCCGAACCTGCCCTAATACGGAAGATTTTCTCGCAATACGACGCAAAGGAAAGAGGGAAACCTATAGTGAAGGAGTTGATGGGCACCATGACCCGTCTTGCACACGAGAAGCCGAGTGTCATTGGGTTGGGAACACAATCTTCCGCACCTGTTGGCCAACAACAAGCTAAAGATGCATCATCTGAGCAAGCAGCTTTAGAAGCTGGAGGCGTGGCAGGGATTATTGGAGGAGCTGTAGGACTGGGAGACGTTACTATCACAGGATTGAGTTCTCAATGGAGCATGGTCAGAGTTCCCTGTATTGATCAGTTGGACAAAAGCGAACCTCCGGCGATGCCGGAGTCTTACATCTATTACCTAACTCTCACATGTATCAACAGCTTTTCAGAAGGTCTAGCTCGGTTTATCTTACCCTTAGCTACGAACGAAAGCTCAAAACGGCGTCCAATGCCATTATCAATGTCTGTAAATCGGGCGGGGAGCGATGTTGAATCTGCGGCTTCGTCGTCAGGAAGACCCGTCACACCAGATGGTAGGACACCGTCCCCAGCAAAGCAGTCTACTAAGCGGAGGACAACTGTACGACAACCTCGAGTCCCCACTAATCCCCTCAGCTTGGAGTCCCATCCAGCTTACGACGACGTTGTAATAGCAAGTACAATTGTCAATGCATGCTGGCCTGCGATCTTAGCCGCATGCTCAACATTTCTGTACGCCACACTAGACAATGACCTATACCATGGGCTTGTACGATCATTCCAGAAGTTTACACAAGTCGCTGGAGTTCTACGTCTTGCAACTCCCAGGGATGCTTTCTTGACTACTCTTGGGAAAGCAGCCGTGCCGTCTAATGTACTTTCGGCTAATATATCGACACCTATGGCGCCTTCCTCTTCAGCTACCGACAGTTTATTCTCGAATGCAAAAGGACTGTTGGGCGTGGATGGCACAACTTCGGGATTAGAAAGGACAGGGACAGGCAGCAATGACCATCATCACAGCATCGCACCTTCACTCAACAGCCGAAATTTGCTATGTCTAAGAGCATTATTGAATCTGGGTATTGCGTTGGGTCCCACGCTGGAAACGTCTTGGACCATCGTTCTGGAGACGCTACAGCAAGCAGACTTTGTGCTATTTGCCTCAGCTCGACGGGGTGGACGGCAATTGTCCCTGAGTAGATCCGCAATACGAACGGAAACGACTAAACCTGGAGAATCAAATAATTTAATGTCAAATATTGGGTCTGAGTTGGCTGCAGTAGAAACTGCATCTGCCAAAATGTTTGAGGGCACTAGAGAATTTCCAGACGACGCCTTTGTCTCTATGCTTTCAGCGTTGTGTCAATTGTTGGATATTGAAGGAGAAAAGACGAATGGTCGAGTTTTTGTTGACAAACCACGGTCGTCGCTGTCATTGACGTCTCCTTCGTCTCCAAGTAAACGTATGGCCAGTATTTCGAGTCTGTCTATTGCTTCTCAAATCATTGGGGATAATGCATTTACATTGGCTAAGATGGGAGAACTTGCTTTAATCAATATGACACGCCTTGTTGGACCAAATCCCGACTCTTCCGGTTGGAATTTATTGGTTAATCACCTCGTTTGCGTTTCAGGGTCTCGAGATATGGGAAATAGCATACGATTTAAGGCAGCTGAAGTATTGAATGATATTGTGGTAGCAGCTGCGAAGTCTATAACCTCCGAGGCTACGGAAAATGTTGGAGAAGTGCAAAGACGCATTCTTGCGGCTCTGAAAGAGGGTGTGGAATATGGGTATCAGTCGGGTACTGTAGACTCTGCAACCAAATCTACAGAACTTGAAATTCACCGGACTGGGCTAGAGGCACTCAATGCTATTCTCGAACATTCAGGCCAGAGCTTAATAGCGGGCTGGGAAATCGTCTTCGACATCATCACTAGTGTATTTGACTCAAACATGATATGGCGGAGAGACTCTGCCACGTCGTCGATTAGAGAACCCGCGGCAGAAACGGTTGCTAAATCCGGCAAGAGCATACGACTCATAAAGAGCTCGTTCAGTTCACTTGAGTTAATATGCTCGGACTTTCTGGCCAGTCTGCCGACTAGTTGTATCTTGGTTCTTATTGATGCGCTGTTTGCTTTCTGTTCTCAAAAAGATGACCTCAACATTTCTCTCACTACAATCACTTTCTTTTGGAACGTTTCCGATTTCCTACAAAGCCGAGGAGAAGAGGCCAGCGAGGGTGATAAATTAACGGCTAAGGCCGATAATGAAAAGGATTTGCTGGACATAGTAGAGAGAACAGATGTGGATCCACATTCAGCTCTGTGGATGTTGTTGCTCTTGCGGTTAACTAGCGTCAGTAGAGATTGCCGAGCTGAGGTGCGAAATGGTGAGCGCTATCTGTGACCATCTATTTGCAGCAGCTGATTGTGTATGGAAGGATCGATCCAAACGTTATTCCGTATCTTTGATACATATGGACACCAATTGGGACCCCAAGGGTGGAGCTCATGTTTGAATATTGTCGTTTTTAAGATGATGGACATCAACCCTAAAGATCTCGCAATAGAATCGGACACCAGTTCAGATCGGACAAATTGGGATGAAACCATTAAGTTGATACTCGGCGGTATTGGGACGCTCTACTCAAACTACTTTGAGGTGTTCATACAACAACCAAACTTCAGCTACACTTGGTCGGTCTTTATTCGCTACCTTGAGAACCTACTCACAAGGCAATCCTTTGGGGTTAACACGACAGCATTCCATGTTCTCTCACGGGTTTTGACGCGTGTTGGACGCCCGGACAATCTCGCCCCAGAATCCCGGGAAGAGGTCTGGATAATGTGGTCAAACCAAGGAGTGAAGCTTGTGGAGGGGATCGCAAATTCCGGCAACGGCATTCAAGAGACATTGGAAGCATATACTCACTCTTACAAGGCACTTTATCGACTTTTGGAGCCGACTCTCACTGTAGATATTATACAGAAAACACTGGAAATATTGAGAAACTGTGTCCTCTACCCAGATTCTCCGCCTTACTTCCAAGATGTCGACATGGTTACACCGCTGCAGGTAAGCATACTCGAGGTGATTAAGCTCACTAGGACGAATATAGCGGGAGTGCCTTCGTTGATCCTCAAGTGTCTTTCTGAGTTCGGCACGGTTGCATTTTCGAAGTCTCGTGTGATAATGAGCGGGAAGGGTACTAAGGTGCCAACGTATATCGCGATGTCGATACAAAGCATAGGTCATTTGGAAACGATTGCCGTTAAACATATCGAAGACCCGGAGATATACATAACATCTGCCTTGGCAACAGCCTTGGAGGCTCTGGAAATTCCCATTGGTCTCAAGTACGACTTTGCGCCTGCCAGTATTCCCAAAGGAAAGCGCCCCAACCTATGGATCCACCCGACTCGGTCAGCACTTGTAATAATGAAGCGAACATTACCTGCTATGGATAAACTCGACATTCCGAACGACATAAGACGTCATATTTGGAAAGCGATTGTTAAAGTGGTTGGATCTGTGCTTAAGGCCAATAGTAACGAGCATGTGGATGAAAAAACCCTCAGGCGAGATGAGTCGTTGGATATCGACTGTTTCCGTGAGCTTAGAGAATTGATCATTCCGAGTCTTGGACAGAGGATGGTGCCGGATGAGACAATCTTGCATTATGTCGAAGCTGTGTTCTGGAACTCAATGTTGTATCCAGTTTCAGGCACGCTGGCTGAGACTGAGGAATGGTTAACGGCGAAGAAGCAGGGTAGCACCAGCGAACTTGTCATCGAGAGGAGAAACCGGATGGTGTATGTCTGCATTGACGAGTTGTTTTCATTAGCAGCTGTAAGGGACGCGGATTCACCCGAGCTTAAGAGGCTCGCGGAAATGGCGACACCATGGTTAATCAGGAGGGTTGGGTTAGTTCTGAGCCGTTATGTCTCGGATCAGCCGCTTCGAGGTCGGATGCCACAGCCTGCTAGCCAAAGGAAAGAGATGCTATATATTTTGGATCAGGTGGTTCGGTTGGACTCAACACTTGAAACTGTTCATATCGATTGTAAGTCGTATTATCTCTTGCTGCTTGTCTTTTCTTCTCTCCACAATCCCAACTGGCACCATCAATGCTTATACATAAATTCAGCACCTCATGTCCCACCGTCATCAAAACGACATTTGTTCAGGCTGTTTCCGCTGTTTACTCAGTGCGTTGCTGTCGCGCAGGGCGATAAGGAGTTATTGGGGTTGTTATCGAGGGCATTGGGGGAAGTGGGCAATTCTCTGAAACTTAATATTATACTGTAATGAGTTGGATGATGCCTTGCAAGATTCGAAGGGATTCTATTTTCTAGGGTTTTCCTTGTCCTCTTGTGTATCATACGAGTTTTCTATCGGATACTTCCTTGTTTTACTTTAGATTTAACTGCAATGAGTTGGATGATGCCTTGCAAGATTCGAAGGGATTCTATTTTCTAGGGTTTTCCTTGTCCTCTTGTGTATCATACGAGTTTTCTATCGGATACTTCCTTTTGTTTTACTTTAGATTTAACTGCTGGCCATTTAACTAAATGATTTTCGGTGGTGTTGGGGATGATTTGAATCCTTCGAAATACTGTTAGAGGTACACATCAGCAAAATTTCTTTCCTTTGCTGCCGCCAGGGCAGAATTTCACGTTACCTTTTTCCGAAATCCATTCAGTTCATCGGCAGTCATTTTCCTATTCGCAGTTATTGCAGCCTTTTGCAGTATTTTCGCATCCTCAGCACTTATATCATCATTTTTTCGAGAGTACACCAATAATCTCCGCGACCCTGTGCATTTCATATCAGCACTTTGATCCAGAAAAGGAGATTGATTTGTTCACATCTATTAAACTCCTGCACACAAACCGCCATCAAGTCCAACTGGGGATGACTGGGAATATCCAGCTCCTCCTGAAACTCATCATTCGCAGTTGGCATCCAAAACGCCAACCTCCCACCTCCCACCAAATGGTCTGCCGAGAAGCACAGGATATCATCTAGCATAGCTAAGAATCCATACGGCTTCTTTGGCGGGATATACTCTGGCCGGAGATGACCCATGATCCCATCCACCATAACAGGTTCTTTCTCTTTTGCTGGATCTCGCGAGCCAAGCACCTTCAACCCCTCTCGCACACCGTACGGTGGGTCACAGATAACAGCGTCCAAGAACCGTGTTCGCCGCAGCGGCGTATTCGTCAAATCACTCGTGAATCCGTCGAGATAGCGTGAGACCAGCTCGTACTGTTTAAAGTTCCCCAGCACGCTGCGTCCCTTCTTCCCACGTATCTGCCGCCCGTCGATATCGGAGCCCATCGTCGTCGCGCCAAAGTGCGCACACCCGTACAGAAACGAGCCCGTGCCAACGAACGGATCGTATACCAGCCTTCCGGGGGCGGCGTGCGCCATGTTCGCCGTCACCAGCGATAACTCGGCGTCCATACTTGTCGTGCCGATGTAGGAGCGTTTCTTGAGGTCGTATGTAGCCACTGCATCTCTTCCGCCATCGGCAATTTTGATGCCGAAGAAGACGCGCGCCATCGTCTGTCGATCCGGGAATTCCTCAAAGATGAAGAAGTGGAGATCGGGTGTCTTCATGCTGATCTCGCCGTTGAAGTTTAGGTACGCAAAGCTCTCAATTAGTTCACGCTGACTCCGCGCGCTGCGCCGCGATTGGAAAGTTTCCACCGTGAACTTGAAGGTGTGGTTCATACATGGCTGCACAAGCTCTTGCAGGCGAGATTGTATGGATGTGTGGAGTCCATCGTAGGTATCAGACCACGCCCAGAGCATGTAGATCCCCTTTGCAAGGATGGAGCGAGCGATGAGCTTTTGTGCAGCAGTGGCGAAGGGTAGGGATACAATTGCGAATGGCGACTGCAGGGACACATGTGTTAGCAATAGAGGTGAGAGTGAGGGGATGGATGAGTGAGGCCTTGCCTGTTCATACCGAATCACTGTATTCTTTCCATTCGAGCGGGATGTCGTGTAATTGCGCAAGTGCCTCCAACTCAGCCTTTCGAAACGTCTCGTGGATCTGTGCAAAGTGTATCAAAAAGTCATTACCTTCCAAAGCTTTGAGTAGTGGTGGCATTTTGGTGAATGGAGTTCACTGAAGCTAGTACTAAGTTAGGAAGTAGGTGGTTTTAACCTTAGGGCAGAGCCCGACTTGGTGATACTTTGTAATGCTGTTCAATGCCATCCATTTCTATCTCTCCGAAAAGATGGACTAGTCCATAGGCCGTGAAGAACAGAACGAAAAAGGCCTGAGAATAACCCCCAAATACCCAGTCCCCAAAATGAAAATGAAAAGAAACAAGGAAAAAAATAAAACCATACGGAAAGACCCTACTAAGTACTCAAAATACAAGAAACAGAATAGAAAGGAATACCGAGTCCCTTTTTGTAACCCCTCCCCCCGAGACAATGCCCAAGAACCCAGCAACCCCCAAAAGGATAAAAAAGAGACGCACCAGAAATAATATATACATTGATGAAAGAATAAAGACCAGCCATGATCCTGACAACCGCAAGAATACGTCCCACAATGTACCATAGTAATATACAAGCCGCTGAATCGACAAACAAATAGGAAATGCAAGACTTAGCAATGACAAGGTGCATCTTTGAACCGAACTCCACGCCGCTGTACAAAAGGCAAAGTTGAGGAAGAGGACAGACCAAATTCGACGATACCACCCGTAGCAATCCCCCGCGCATACCCTAACCTAAGCAAGCAAAATTCGAAGAAAGAGTATACACACAGCTAACAGTTAGCCTTCTCCCGTTACTTCGGCGCCGCCTGCTTTCCTTCGGTCCAATTCACTATTGGCTTCATCGCTGACATCGTTGGTGGTGGTTGGGCTGGTGCCATTTGTTTTGACGGTCACTTCCTCTCCATCTTTCCTTTGAAACTGTTCCTCCAATCTATCATTAACCATGCTTAAAAGCTTGCTGGAGTATGTTTCCAGCATTGCCATCATATCGTCGTCTCCAGTACTACTTGCACTCCCACCATCCCTCTCTGCACTCTTGCTGCCGCGGCCTAACTCTTTAACAGTCAAGGCCAGTTCCCGCTGGAGGTCTCTCATAACCTCTGGTCGAACCCCATTGTTATTTTCCGATCTTCCAATAGCCTCTGCTTTCTTCCTGAAACTCCTAAGGCTCCGTGCCAAACTCTCAGCTAGGTTATTCATACTGCCCGCACCATTGACGCTTGCATCGCTTTTACCCCGCGATCTGCTCGCATTCCGCGCCCTTGCGTCGTAGCTCGGTCGCCGTGGAGGAGCTGGCAGTCGCGTCTGGGGATCGGGTGGACTTGGTGTCCTGCCCCTTACACTCTTCCGGCTTTGTCGTCCACTCGCAGTGGGAGTAGATATTGGCGTAGAAAGAGAAGCTGACTCCTCCGATGACGATGATGAGGTAGTTGAAGTAGTTGAATTAATTGGGGTAGTTACCTGCTGTGTTTGTGTTTGTTGCTGAATCGCTACCCCGGCCTTCGTAACTGCAGTGAGAGGCCTGTTCATTCCATACATTGACGCTTTCTTTCTCAGCTGCCGAGGAGGCGACGTGCTCCCAACTGATTTGCTACCAGAACCTGTGAACTCCGTACTAGGACTGCCCTTGGGTATAAATTCCACCAACTCACTCTTGCTAAGAACCCTTCGCAACGGAGTTCTAGCGGCGGTCGTATCTTTTGCTGCTACACTTGGCTCGGTGTAACCATTCGAGGCGCTCTGACTTAAGTTCGATCCTACTCGTTCCAGAAAGTCCCAGATCATGATAGTTCCGTCCGTGCCGGTGCTGATGACAGTCACACTCTCGCCCAGATCCCTTCCACCAACCTCCAAAAGGCAAACATCGCTGACGCCTTCTGTATGCCCCCATTCCTTATCCACTAGACCTCCATTGAGGTCATAAATCCGTACGCTTTTATCTGTGGTTGAAGTGCCAACAATTATCCTAGGTTTCCCTTTATCCTCAGAAAGTGTAATCGCATCCATCACAACGGCATCCCCCGTTTCATCCGTGACTTTAAAGCTACTAAGGACCCTTCCCGTAACCAAGTCAAATTTGATGATCTGGCGATCAAGAGTTGAAACCAATAAAGTAGACGCAGAATCAGATAGAGGCGCCATATGAATCGGAGATGCCTTCGTATTAAGCGTTCGTACAGGAATGTAAGCGTCTGTGATGGTACCATCTATCGCCTCTCGACGACAAAGTTCCCTGACCACAATCGTACGGTCTGTCGAACAAGAAAGAAGTTTATTTCCATCTTCCAACAACAGTACCTTCTGAACGCTAGCTGTATGATCATCCAATGTTTGAGACAAACCCCATTCTCTGTCCTTTTTTTCAAAAATCTGGACTGTGCGATCTCTTGCACAGCTAACAATTGTATTGTTATGAATGGCAATGTCCATAATTTCGCCGCTGTGTGCTTTGGCATCGTAGTAGTGTTCCCGAGTGTCGCCATCAATTACGCTAGCAATCGTCAGGATCACCGCAATCTCGCAGCGTATCAAGATACGTACCGTAGTACCCCGTACTTGTCTCCAGACACAAAGAAATTACCGTCTTTCGAAACCCGTACAACTTTCAGCTCGTTGAGGATGTCATCATCGCCTTCTGCCGGTTGTTCTAGCTCAATCTGAAAATCGGCCATGCAAATTCCATCTAAACTCCAAAACAAGACACAACCTCCAGCGGACCAAGTGAAGAATGCTGATTGAGAGGGATGATTAGCGGGTAAGGGTCTGACACCCAGACAGGCATCCTTATGAGCTGGAAGTTCGCGGACCATCGAATTCGGCACAGGTACTCCCTCAACTGTAGACATATTGATTATCTTAAGAGAACGATTGGAATCCAAGGTGAAGAGATGTCCGAACATGCTAGCCATGGCCAGAACATCCGCGCGTCGACACCCTGAGGGAAGAACCGGAGAACTGGAACGCGATGAGGATGGAGATGCTGGAGGCGTTGGTGGTACAATGTTTGCAAGAACCAGAGCACTATTTTAAAGTCAATCGGTCATCCAACCCGTTACGCAGGATAGAAACTCACCTGTGACTGCCGCTCTTCCCCGCAACCCAGGCAAATTTTCTTTCAACATCAACAGCAATGCAGCGAACCCCAAAACCAGCATCTGCTACCTTTGCAAATCTCATGCCAGTTTCTTCGAGAAGACAGATATCACCGCGTTCTGAGCAAACCACAGCTTTGTCCTCCGAAATCCCCACCACGCAACTCATCGTAGAGTCAGACATATTACCAAGGAGGGCATTCCGACCATGCAGTACCACTGGACCAGGTGCATTGGCCTTCTGTTGCTTGCGTGTCAGCCTCCATTTTCGCTTCGATTTTCGGCCGTCACCAACATTATCTTCGGTTCTCCATATTTTCACATGCCGGGTTCCAACTCTGTTGATGCATCAGTATTCACAGCCCTCGCCTTATATATATTGCGCAGAGATACTGACGTGACGAGGCTTCTGCCCATCCATGCAATCTGTCGTACGAAACTGGTGCATTTATTGCTGGCATGAAGTTGAACTAACCCAGCTTTACTGGGATTCAGCGACCATATGTAAATAAACCCACTGTGAACGCGCACGTGTCAATTAACAAACAACCTTTGAAGCACCCAGAAGGTGGGAGTTTACTCATTTGCGGTTCCTATGCTAGCCAGGTATTTGGAGTCTGGACTGAAAGCTATGTCTCGAACGCCGAAAGTGTGTTCCGACATCGCCGCAACAGGGACATCACTCGGAACATCCTTCGACATAGAAAATATTAATACCCGCGGATTATATCCCGTTTCCCCGACTGCCAACCATTTGCCATCAGGACTGAACGACAGACAAGTCGCAGCCTTTATTCTTTCTCTCGCAGTCCAAGTCTTTCCACCTGGACTATCGTCACCGAACGTCGAGGCCGCTGGTGATGGGCTGTAGCCAATCCCAGCCTCGCGCAAGGATGCCGCGGCGCGAACCCTGCTTTCATTTTGTGGTGTCGATGGGGTATGGTGCGCGCCTACCGCAGCGGTGGTGAGTGTAGGGGCGTTCGGCCGTGCTCGAAAGAATCGTTGGGTAACGTGAAGGTCGTCGTCGAGGGTTACTACTACAGCGGCAGCACCAGCGGTATACGCGAATGATCGGGTGGGCGGGTGGCTATCGAAAGCATTGGTCGAACAGCCTATAACGCGCTTTAACGAGAGACTGCTGTCCGGGAATGCTGAACTTGTGGAAGTAGAGAACTGGCGCTTCGCTGGCGACTTTGCGCCTCGTTGCGAAAATGCGGGAGAGTTTGTAGGAGTGAGTTTGAGATTTGGGATTGCTCCCGTCGACCGTGAGGTTGGAGTGAAAAGACCAGCCATTCCTTTTCCGTTCCTTCTTGACCTTCCTTCCGGTTAATTGGGAACGGATGAGTTTGAATTCTCAGTCGACCGTCAAGAAAGCGCTAATTCGTCATCGATAAATGGTTGGATTAATCTAGGGTTGTAGTAGTGAAGGCCGAGAAGAAAGTGCTGACAGCGTGGTAGTAGATGGCCAGAGGATGGCAAGTGATAAATGGTGATGGCCCGTACAAGGAAAGGAGTGAGTGAGTGATCGTAGGTGGGGGGGCTGGAAAGTAAAGATATCGTGGGCGGGATGAATGGATGGTAGAAAGATGGAGCGATTCAAGCAATGACGGACAGATCAATTGGATGCAATGTTGAAAGAGAAAACGAGCGGACGCAGAATGCAAGCAAGGGAGAGACACCGGAGGGAGGAGTGGATGTCGGAGGCGGTTGCTGTTTTGTGACGACAAGAGCGATAACTATCTGGGCGACAGAGAAACCTCACTCACCACCCCTGACAAAAAACTGAGGTGGAAGACGAAACGAACGGAGAATCGAGGCAAAAAGCCTTCCAAACTGCTGCTGTTGATATGATTATAGTAAACATTTTTACAATAAAGCGTGTGAGTACAAACATGCACATATTCCATTAACTTATAATAATTAATAAAATATCCGTATGTAGAGTACTTCTGGCGTCACTTGCTCTTCGTCGCAAGTGGTTATTTCAGCCATCTCTATCACCGAATCTGCGCAGTGTGCTATTCCCTTCTGGGTTCGACAGGGCAATTTGTGGTTGGTGCTATCGATCATCAGGTTCGCTTGTTCTCGCTGTTGCTTGGCTACATGCCTACCGACATGGATAATGCTTTGTTGCATGGGGGGCTATGGACTATCACCAACATCCAACCACCAGATAGTTATAACAGCCCTAATCCCCCCACCCAGTCGAACGCCCTACCAAATTTATGCAGAACCCTAATAAACATAGAGTAGGTGGTGGTGGTGTATTCGTTATGGAGATCGTCTTTGTCACTGCCACCATCCACACAGAGCATGCCACATTATCATCGAATCATCTTGAAACCATTTGCACGTAAACAAATCCTTAGGAACAGCATGGACGACAATGAAACCCCACTAATAATACACACGCCCATAACGATCCACGTCGGAGTTGAAGAGAACCAAAATCCCCAAAAACTAAAAAGTGCTATATGCTCGATCAGAGAGGCACCTATCTTGACGTACCTAATAAGCCAACAGCATAACCCAGAATTATCCACCCCCATCAAATGTAGATGCAAAACTCCAATCACAAAGCCATCCACCTTTCCTATCTTCCAAATCACCCCTTCAACCAGGTATCAATATATCATCGTAGGTGTGCACCGCTCCAAGTTGCTCCTCAACAAAATGCAAGAACGCCAGAAACCAAAGATTCTCCAATTTCCATGTCAGGCTGTAACTAGTGACTTTGTGTTTATACATATGATTACACACTGTAGTTCAATTAGAATTTGTCTGGTGGTAACTCAAGTGAAATGCAGAATTACCTTCTGGGAGTCCTCTCCTATTGCAAGTCGCTGGCCCCCTTCGTCCCACGAAATTTCGTTGATCTCGCCAAAATCCTCGGATACAGCTGGTTCGTTTTTCCGTCGTGACTTAGCACGGTCGTATACGTGTGTTAATGTTCCCGAATCTGTCTTCCAGACCAGAACAGCTCCATTGGCTCCAGAAGCCAACTTGCTCCCATCAGGCGAGAAACATATGCGCTCAATCGGATCGGCATGCCGCGTCAATACACGAAGACAAGTCTGTGTCACTACCTCCCATAGACGAACTGTGGTGTCGTCCGAGGCGGAAGCCAATATTCGTTTTGGTGATGCTGGGATAAAATCGGAACCGGGTTGCCAGACAACTGAAACAATCCGCCCCGTATGTCCTACCAGTGGTTTTTCTGGAGTTGAGTCTTTATTAGGTTTGTGCCATATCTAAAACCAAGAGTTAGCATCGTAATTCGAGCCAGACATAAGCACAACTCTTCTGTACCAGAATGGACGTATCTTGCCCGCCGGTGGCGATAGTTTCGGTCTGTTCGTCCCATGCAAGACATTCAACTTCCCCGACGTGCGCCGTGTGTGAATGTAAAGGCCCTTTAACTCCGATATCAAACTGATATATGTTCCCATTCTCTCCACACGCCATAAATTGAGAATCGGAAACCCACTCAATATCAGTGACCTTCGTCCCGTTTCCAAGGTCGAAGGTTTGACGCGAATCCCCTGTTGCAGCATCCCATGCGATCATCTTCCCATCGCATGACAACGCGAGCAACACGCTAGTAATTCTATTCCATTTCAGGGATATAACGGAAGCAAAGTGCAGCCGCATATTGAGCTCTAAGTGACCAACATTTGACCATATTCGCGTCTGCCCATTATAAGACCCACTGGCTAACCGATCACCTTCGGGACTCCAGCGGATGGCAGTGATATTGGCTTTATCCGTACTCGTCCGTGAAGGCTCGTGCGGCAGCGTTATATGCTCAGGTGCTCCTGGTGAAGTTGCATCCTCTGGCACGTCCCATATTTGTGCGACTGAACCTCCACTAGCCAGCAGCCTCGGAAAAACCGGGTTCCAAGCGCAGGACAATATTCCCTCGCCCTCTTTGAGGATGAGTGTATCTACTGCCAATATTTCCACCGCATCTTCGATTTGTGTCCCCACATCGCAGCCATTGGTAATAGGGAGCTCCTCCGTCAGAGGCGGTGAAAGCACAGCATCCACCATAACAACGTCTCCGTCAACTCCGTTGCTGAATTTCTTCCTTCGCTTTTTGGATACCCCATTGACACCATCTTCGATCGCATGTTTTTTGGCATTGGCGCTCGTGATAGAGGTTGCGGGCGGCGAGTTCGATTTCAGGGTAATCGAGTCCTCTTCTTCCTCTTCATCATCTTCCTCCATATGATGACCATCTGAACCAACGCCCTCATCCTCATCAAGGACTAATGGTAAGGAAGAAGGGAGGAGCTGAAATGGTCTAGTTGGCTTCCTGATAGTTCCATCCTTGATCGACAACTGTCAGCGTAGTCGTGGAAACCGCCAATCCGCATCCCCACCAGGATAATGGGCAAACATACTCTATCCACATGCGCCGCCAGTTCCTCATACTGCAATCCTCGCTGAATCAAGTATATTAAGTGACCGGGCTTGACGTGTGGTCGGTAAGTTCCATCTAGCTTGTCGACCTTAGAGTCGCGTTGAAAGGCATACGCGGAATCACGGAACCCTGCATACGAATCAACGACCGTTCAAAAGGAAGACAAGTTACAAACGAACAGACGAACCTGATTCTTGGAGATACCTGCGAATGAAGCGTCAGCTAAAGTTATAATAAGCGCACCTATCCGATCTACTCACCTCCAGATCATATAATTGACCTGGTCTGAAGTGAGCAAGTCTGGCATCGCAGGCGCTCCAGTCATGAGGAACAAGCAGGCACGGGGGTGGTGGTAATAGCAGCGGGGTCAGACGGTTGCGATACTCGAAGCCCACGTCGGTGCCTGGGAAGTAGGTACTTGGTATGTACGTCTATATGTATGTGTGTGTGTTCTTGTTATGGCGGTATGGTAATATGGAGGTATGGAGGTATGGAGGTATGGTGGTATGGAGGTGGACAGCGTTCAAGTGTGAGCGACGGGGCTGGCCAGAGAAAGAAAGATGGGAGAACGCTGTGTAAAGTATAAAGAGGTAGGTTGTACTCCAAGTAGCTGTAGGACTGGATTGGTGGGATCGTGGGAGTTTGGAGTTGGATGTGGATGTGGATGTGGATGGATAAGCACGACAAGGGTTCATTTGCAGTTGCGGGTCTTCGGGAGTTAAGCGTTCCTTAGGTAGGAGTTACGACTACTTTAGAATGTACGAGGTACTGTAGAGTATCTAGCACCATCAACATACCTAACTTAGAAGTTCACCAAGCCTTCAAACATCGAACAAACATCACCATGAAACATCCATTTGAGACACCTTTGTTCTGGCAACATCAGACCGTGTCTTCGAGACCTTGGTAGGACAAACATAGAGAACTTCGTCTCCGGAAGAGGGCTCGGGCACCACGCACTTCGTCCAGAGACGTTCGTTTTCTTTTTCAAGCTGACAGGGACGAGAAACCCCGGCCGCGCTTTCAGCGATCATTTAGCAACACGCGAACCATCACACGTCCGCTTCTGGCCGCTACCAGCGGGGCTGCAGCTTCTTAACCTGCAAGTTGCTCAAGGTGGTGAACAAGACGAATGCCGAGAAGTATCTCAGCCTGTACTATACAGCGCTGTCGCCGCTATTTATTGTTTGGATCTCCCCCAGCAATGGCCCAAGATTACCAGCCTGCCCTATATATCCCTGGCGCCGATTGGCAGGATCCGGGCGCCGCCGACGATGCTGCGAACTTTGAATAGGGCCGTCTCGGCACTGGTATGGTCGGATACAAGCATTGTTCTGAAGCGAAGTTTCGGAGCATAAACTAGACATGACGACGGGACGCCACTTAAATATGTTTGTTCTGAATGGAAGCTCTGTGCTGAGAGCTAGTGGTAACAGCAAACTTGATATGCAGCCGTCAACTACTAGAAGAAAAGAACGGCTCAAATGGTTCAATTCCGGCAGCCAGCACGGGTACGGATGTATCAATAGGGCGAGGTTATTCGATTTTGACCGCGTCAAAGTGAGAATCCACTCTCAAGTGGATCACTCATTTGAACTGAAACCCTAATCCTAATGTCGATGGTGAGTCCTACTGTGGGGATCTGAGTAGACCGTAGGGGCATTTGTCGGCACTGTGATAATGAAGAACAGTTTCTCTGACATTCTACTTTTTTGCTTCATTGGGCGCTGGGTACATATTTTTTCTTAATCCCTACAACATCAATTTCACTAACTAGAGCGTACGATTCGTTAATATGGTCTTAGAAGGAAGCTCATGTGTACTGTACTCAAGCTGGGGACAGAGCCGCAATTGTCTCCTCTTAAACCCTAACCCTTGAGTGCTTCCTCACTTAAGCTATAAGTAACGTATCTTTTTATAGGAGGCACGGAAGAGCTTTTCTTAGGTGCTTCACCTGGGGCTGGTGAAAGGGGAAGTGTAAAGGTGTAGTATTGATGACGATGATCGTGAATAGCACCGAGTCCATTGGGAGAGGTGAACACCGCTACAGAAAGCCATCTCTGGGCAATGAAGTAACTGGATTGAGGTAACATTCGGTGCCAAGCCACTAGCATAGCCAATAACCTCAACTCCAACATGTGCTGTCGCTGAATGGTACCTGTACAGATGATACCCCGACCAACGCCCCGTCCACCCTCCGCCTTATCATCCACCTAAATACTTAGTTCTGGCTTCCAACCTCCAGTTACTGACCATCATCTCTAATGTTGGTGTATCGAACATGTCTCCTCATCTGCACCTGTCTCTCGGTCCTCACTGGCGCTCTTCGCTACCGGTCATGGATGGCGACGCAGCCAACGGACGGTGGTGATCAGCCTCAAGCAGAATTCTTCACAGTCCCTTACCTTACGGTCGTCCCCGCGCAATCAGCACTTTACCCATGGACCTTCGTAACCACCACTTTTGTCGAGCAAAACATATTCACTCTCGCCATTGCCCTAGCCACACTCCTTTACGGTGGAAAGTATTTGGAACGTGCTTGGGGTTCAGCAGAGCTCGTGAAGTTCCTCTTGGTGACCTCAGTAGTGTCCAACTTTTTGAGTTTCATAATATATATCATGTGGTTTGCAATTACGGGGAATGTTGTTAGATCGTAAGGAACTACCCGCCCACGCGCAATCTCGTGGGGCACCTACCTTAAGGGTCGATTTACTGACCGTGGTCCTGCAACAGATTTTCAACCATCTGTGGCGGCGTAGCACTCCAAGCAGGCTTTTTAGTCGCATTTAAACAACTTGTACCCGAACACACTGTCACCCTCTTCAAGGGCATCGTCAAAGTCAGAGTGAAGCACTTTCCGGCGCTGTTTCTACTAGTCAATACACTTTCGGGCCCAATATTTGGGACTGATGTGACGGCAGTGCTAGCATGGCTGGGCTTCTTATCATCTTGGACCTATCTGCGGTTTTATAAGCGGTCATTTCCGGATCTAGGGAGCAACCAGGCTCCATCGTTGAAAGGAGATGCGTCGGAGATATTCGCAATGTAAGCCGTAGTCCTGTAGATACGCGGACCTCTGCTGATGCATCATGTGGTAGTGCCTATTTCTTCCCCGATCCACTTCATCGGCCAGTTGCAATCATCTCCAACGTTGTCTACAATATACTCGTCGCCATCAAAATATGCACGCCATTCTCGGCAGCTGATATTTCGGCGTCAAATGCCCAATCGCGCGATAATATATCTTTTAGCACACTATTCGGCAGTGGACATAATGCCTCCCAGGGTCAGAGTGGAAGAGGGGGAAGCGCCAGAGCGGAAGCCGAACGACGGAGAGCACTGGCGTTGAAGGCACTGGATCAGCAACTACATGCAGCAGCGAGTAAGAACAGCGCCGGGGGTGCTGGGCCGTCAATGTTGGGAGAAACAAGTTTAGACACATCCTTCGATCGTCCGGAAGGGCAGAAATAGCCGAACTGCTCCCGATGGTGGTCGGTACTTATTTGAACGCACTATGGGCTCCGAGGTAGATTTTGGATTTGGCGCCACTGAGGGACGGTATCTCTGTAGATATGTATGTACGTTATTCTTTCAACAGGATTTGGATCGGGTGTTGGGGGTTTTACCTGCGGCACATCGTCGACCTTCAGTTTGGAGCGTTTTGGCTGGAGGACTTGGGTTAATGCTTGATTTCGTGAGTGGGAGTTTACGGTTTGTAACGTCTTTGGTGTTATTTTTGGCACACGATTATTGAACGCTGAACCCAACCAAGGATGCTTGCTGTCTCCTGATATAAGCCTATTCATTGAACCTCCTATTCTACTTTCGATATTCTTATTAAATCAGGCCTAAGATACGCCTCAGCTTAAACATAGCTTCAAACAAATTACAGGCACCAAAACACCAGGGGGTACGTAGCTATGCGCTCATTCTAAAATCCGGGGGAGGTGATGAATCGAATCATAAACACTCTTTTCTTTATACTTGCCACAATTTACCATACAATCCTCATGAGGCAGACAACCAAGGAAAACGCGAGAAAGACGCCACCGTACCCGTAGGATAACAAGGAAAGAAATAAACATAAACATTAACCGCACAGTACCTGTGTGCTAAACAAACACCACATGTACAAACAAAAAACCCAACCATAGATTCTACTACAACGTTTTCCTCTTATCCCAAAATCTATTGAACTCTTTTTCACAGTCGCGGCCGGGTTTCCAACATCCGTGAAAATTTATTACAAAGTCGCCATCCTCATAGGTGCCCGCGCTATTATCGGATAAAGAGGAGTACGAATTGAAGATTTTCTGCGGGATTATTGCCAGTTTTGTTAAGATTGTTGGATGCCACTGAACAATATGCTCCTATAAATTTCTGTCAGTACCGTTCGTACTACCCTAGCATATCTCATAACACCAATGCGTGACCACTTTGCCTGGAGATTATAGGGGGGGGTATTTGTACCAGTGCATTCTGCTCTGCTTTTGCAAAGTTGTAGAACCGAAACATCGGATCGTACCACGCGTCGAGAAGGTAGTTTGCCCAGTCACCGGATTTGGCAATCATGCTCCCAGGCTGGAGTCCTGTCTTGTCTTGTGAGATGATAAACTGTATCCGTTGTGGGGGGGTGTGGCGGTAAGTCCTGATTACTGAGTCCGGTGGGACTATGGGGACGTCACGACGGATTAAGGTGTTGAGCGGGGAGAGGATGTGGCTTTCGATCGAGAGCGATAGGTTCATTATGATGGCGTCTTGATCTAAATACCAGAAGTATTCCGAGTACTTGTAGGTCGACATTGCATGGCGAATTGCGGGAATGCGCGCCCAGCCAGAAGGCGCACCACCGCCGGGGTAGTCAGAGACATCTTTCATGAATAGACCGTATCCTTTAATGAGCATCAGCCAAAACTACTATTGAAGCTTCGTTTCTGTTTCTGGGCTCCTCCAGCTCCCTCCTCAAAGGTTCCTGGCGCCAGGGATAGAAAAGCAAGACCGCGCAACGGGAGTGCATCCTACCATGCGCCTTTGCATACTCCTGCCGGTTTTCGACAATCTTATTGATATAGTCAGTCGAGTAACTTGTCCGGTTGAGTACCAGCACCATGACCGTATGTGGTGCATCTGCCGGTCTTTCATCGCCGCCCAGGCTTCGCAACAGCACGAACACCATTACCACAAAGACAATGAGAGCATATAATGGCCGTCTAGCTGGAATATAGGAGCGAGAGACCGAGTTTGCGAGGAACGGTGAGGACCGGTGATTTCCTCGACTCGGTAGTGCAAAGTGCATACTTATTACTGGTGCGGACAATGAGCGAACTGGCAAAGTAATGGCCGTGCCGGGCGGCGTTGTAAAGAGTTTCGAAACGAAGACCGTAAGAATGAAGACCAAGATGTCGAGTTGTTGTCAAGGTGGTTGATGCTGAAATCGAGTACGTTGTCTATACATGGTTGTACCCTACAAAGGCCAGAAAAGGAGATTATGAAATTCCCAACCCAGCGCAGCAATTTAGGGTTGAGGGTTTAGTCGAGGCCGGGTAAAACGTCTGGTGCGAGACAAACTCTCGGATGTTTCCATTTACGCACTAAACCAAGTACGAACGATGACATGGCCGCCTAAACTCCTGGCCTCGAATCAGGTTCTCAAATGTATATGTGTGGCATGCACTAAGATGAAAGTGGAAGCGATAAAAAGGGAATAGTGTGGCAGGGGTAAGGAAGGTGTGAGAGAGCCAGGAGACTTCGCTCCACACAAAAGTTCATGGGTCAACCGGATCAGCATCTCATCAACCCGGTGAAAATCTCAACACCATGGGTTTGTACCGGATTTGGATGGAAAGAAGAGTTTAGAGTGGGGGAAAAAGAGTTTGTATGGGGCTCTAAGCAAGCCAGACAAAACTACATGTGTAAAGGTGAGGAGTAACCAAGAGCAGGTGGCCATGGCCCAGATTAAGCCCAGATTAAGCCTGCATCAGCTTCAGGTTAAGGCTGCAGTGAGTGCAAATATGGTTGAATTTTTTAAAAAAAACTCGGCATTGACTCAGGTAGATATAAACTAATACCCCCCAAAAGCTCAGCTCTCTGGAGATAATTTGAATTTTTGGTGGAGTGATGTCTCCAGGCCCTTTCACCTCACTTTTTTCATGATCCAAATTTGGATCAGACTCACGATTTCGGTTAGTATAAAATCACGTGAGATCAAGGGCCGGGGTACGGGCCACCAAACTCCAGATGTCGAACGACATGAACACAATCTCTCAAGCTTCGGCGTCTCTCGGTGTAAATTTAGCGCGTATGCAGAACTTTCCTGTAGTCGACAATGGCGTGCAAATCTTGCAACGTCTGGATACGTTGATTCAAAGAGTCGGTCAATTCGAGAATGGTGTCAATACACGGATTACCGAGCTGGGTTGGGTCAACGTCTCGATGCAATGTGAGTTCTTCCGCTACTTCGATAACCACCCTCGGGCAACTGTTTTTGCTCGTAGGGAGTTCAACAACGTTGCTCGTCTAGAAAACAATTCCTTAATAAACCGTAAGAATTCCACATTATGTCCCCTGCGTTCGCTCTTGAATGGCGTCGTAGAAGACTTTCCGGCAACTTACGAGGACATAGATCGTCTCAGCGGTACGTAACACTCACAATCTTTCCTAGCCAAAAAACTAATTGTATGTGTTGCGCAGCTGTGGATGTGAACCGTCTCTTGTTAGCTTACGGTCTTCCAAATAATGGCTCGCTCGTGGAACATAGGAGGCGTTTCAAAAGACATATCGGGATAGTAATTTTGACTTGATGGCTAACGTTTATACGGTACACTGTGCGCTTATGTGCCTATGCTTTCTTTCGTTTGTGTCCCGTGATTCCATGCATGTTCGCTTGTAGCCGCATCTGTTAAACGAGGCTGTTTATTTGTATTTATAATAAGAGCCGGCAGGTATTGCTGCCAATACAAATAAAAAGTGTGATGTTTTTCCAGAACTCATTGCTGATCGATACCATGATCTTTGAATCACAAGTAAGTACTTGCTTAAGTATTTAGTATATACTGTTGTCAGGCCACGTAATCTGAGTATTGATGGGAGGCTTTGTGAAGTATGCGCAGTTAGGCTATACGCGTCAACTCGAATTTTGTGACAGAAACAGATGGGCGAGTTATGCACAGGAGAAGGACAAACGGTATTCAGAATGTCATGTGATTTTATATAGAAAAGACCGATACCGCGCAATTGAGAAAAGTAAGTAATTCTACTCCGTGGGATATACTCTAATATCCTGAAGTTAACTTTCGAGTGTACGGCCTTACATTTGGTAAGCTATTCCAGGGTTTCCCAGGAACTCCTTAGATACTAAGGTTTTTCACTGTTTCCAAGTTTTACCAACCAACCAACACTGCAAATGAATACAACTGAAGCTTGTACGGTTGGCACCCGCTTTTCCGAGTTTCAGCCCACCGTCACCGATAACACGATATCATTGTACTCCCTTCAGCATTGGAGTACCTTTAACAGGCTGTTCCAGCCTCTGGACGTACTACCTGGGAATGGGTTATTGACAAAACGACATTTGCTTATTAGGATGGACACGGGACGGGACGGGACGCTTCCTGTCATTCTTCAAGCAGGGTCCCGTCTCAAGCACGATGCAAGATTTGTTAAGCTTCATCCCAGAGGCGCTCATCTTAAGCCGTTTCACGCGGCTCTCCGGATGCTGCCGTACTTGCGGCTCTTCCTCGTCTCGGAGGGGTATTGCTGTTGTTTATGGTTCTATGAAGATATTGGAATTGGTATCCATAGCTCAGGCATCTTGCGAATTGCCTTCCTGTTTCAGCAACGGAAAGCAGTTTTCTCCATTAACAATGAGCATTTCAAGTGGCAGGCCATTAATTCGTTGCGTTGGTACAGAGTTTCCAGAGTATAGAAAAGCCCCTCCGATTGTGTGGTGTCATGTTTGATGAAGCAATGAAGCCTTAGCACCCCACCCACAATGTCACCTTCAATGTGGTCAATCGGCCAACAAATCATTATTTCTCCGATCCCTGTGGCAAACTCGCAACCGTAAGATGCGCATCAGTATTTCTTCATGTCGACTGGGACTCCTCGTATCCGCCTTTATAACCAGCTTATATCAATCCAACCGACGAAATACCCTCACTATCATCCCCTTGTCTCTTTGACTGGTAGTGGTTTCAGGACATATCCTGCAAGGCCTTAAGGGTCTATCACACACCAACTAGCAAACACACGAGGTCGTCAACAACGACTAGAAAAAAACAGTTCCCCAGACTCGAAAGCCCTAAGATAGGCCATTAGCCACGCCTAGATATTGGGGTAGTTCATAGGTAGTTCCTATTGGTGCGGTGAGTCCGTTGGAATGATCAAGAATGTTACAAAGTGAATCATACCAGACAACTCAGGCCAGAGCCCTGCCGGCCCGCTACCTCATTGATCTATAAAAGCGGACCGATTATTTGAGCAGGGTGGGGATATAGTGAAAGCTTTGGACGAAAATTCATATATCTTCTTGCAGGTTGTAAGGGCTTAGAATACCCATACTCTTTACTAGCATAGCCAAAGCTTTTAACGATTTCTTTGTTTGAAACAAAGGTTCTACCACAGATATGTGAAACATCCAAAAATATATCAGGTTCCCCGCTTATGTAGTTTTGGAGGAATATGTACAAATTTTTGCATGGAGGATACCTCTGAAATGAAAAGGACCCAGCCTCTACCTTGTCAACAAACCATCTTTACCGTGGCCCCTGGTTCAAGATATTGCTGCCAGCATAAAAATACAGAAAAAAGTACAATAGGGGGATACACCTCATCGACAAGAACCGAAAGACTCACAAAGGAAATCATGTGGTGCATATTATTGTCCGTTCAACCTCTTGCTTAACGTCTGCCAGGAGTGCGTAAACGGTTATAGCTTCTCGATCATGCCATTGTCTCTTCTGTTCTCTCGGACTTGCCGGTGGCGTATCGGCTGGATCCTCCAATTCTGGCATATTCTTAACGACTCTCAACGCAGCGGCGACGTGTTCCAGTAACCTCTCCTTAATTCCCGCTCTGCGTTCCTCGGCCTAGGTTCGTTCATACAACATTAGCTTTGCGTATCAAAAGGAGAACATGTTGGAGTGTTTATACCTTTTCCAGTTTGTTTTCCCAGTCTTCAATGGCGTTGTCGAGATCCGCAAGGGCCTCCTCTTGTTTCAACAGATTGTCCTGAGAAAAGGCGCCTGGTCGAGCGTTTCTCAAGTATGTGATCATTCTTGTATGTAAGGTTCGTCTGCCTTGACGTAAAGATGCACGAGTTTGTCGAAGATAGTCGCACCTGGCGTCGAGCTGGAGTAGCTCGTAAGATAATTGTTCAACGTCATTGAGGGATAACACGTTGAATTTCTCAGTCTGTCTCATGGCCTTTCTTTGTAATAATGCAATCTCGGTCTGGGGAAGCTGGGTGTTTGTCTCCGAGGGACGCACACGATGGTGAGGAGGCGAAGAGGATATGCTACTCTTCTTCCGCTTGTGGTGCGTTCCTCTGCTGTTCTTCCTGATGTGAAGCGGTCTCACTATAACGTCAACCGGAAGGTGAGATCTGCTGTCCGTCTTCTCCAAACCAGACTCCGCACGTTCTTGGAGCTCTGGTCGTTCGGGAGTTCGTTTTTCTGGCACCCGATATCTGTCCAGAAAGACAGGCGGTGTCTGCAACACTGCAATAGCCTTTGAAGGTACCATAGGATTTCTGTTGTCTAAAGATGGCCAAAGAGAATTTGGAAACCGAATTGAAGGGGGCACTGACATTGATCCTTTGTACGAGATGGAGGAAGCTTCGGTCTCCAGAGATTTGCCAAAAAGATCCTGACGCCAGTCTCCGCCGTTACTTTGTTTTCTATCTTTTGCGGAAGATAGCTCCGGTAGAGTGGCTTTATGCACGTTAGCAGGTTGCACCACTAGAGAAAGAGTAGCGTATGTGAACTCACGGGAATCCAAACATGGTTCTAGGATGGTCACAGACTTGACGGGCTCAAGCCCAGTGCTGCTACCTTTGCGACGGGACATCCATACGCCCCTCGCTTTCTCTTTCGCTGTTGCTAATCTAGATGAAGGCCGTGGGACTGACTGAGGGTTAGACGGCGAATTTCGTCCCGTCGTATCCTCCGGTGGTGGAGACAAAAGAGAGGGCCGGACTGCGGGTGGGGAGCTCGCGCTGCGTGTTTTTGTTGACCGAATTGCGCGAAGATCAGAAACGGTGTCAATCTTATGCATCGAGGACACGCTCTTCTTGCGTCCCTGGATTTCTGTCAGCCACTGTACGTTTATGATACTCTGACGCAACTCACTGGCTTCTCGGGAATCTTCGTTTGAACTTTTGCAACATCACCATTAGCAGGGGGAAGGAGAGCAGTTGTCTTTAGAGGAACAGGTGGTGGTGGGATTTCCCGCGGTGGGAATGGAGAAAGATTCATAATAGGGGATAAAAGCTGAGATGTTGCACTGGAGAAATGAGACAGGATACAAACAAATACCAATGCCAGATTGTGAGTGTTTTGTATGCAGGCGAATATCCCAAACCTCATCCACAAAGGGAGTCCCTACGTTAAGAATGGGGAGACATAACACGGCTGAAATTGAGTAGTCATAGCGTTCACTGGTGGGGTGCAATGCACAACAGAACTCGGCGAACCCACAGTGACTTCCCCCTGCCCATGCAGCTCGTTTCGACAGTTTAGACGAAACCATACTTTTGGGAGGTGGGGTTACGCTTCGAACTTCGTCCGTGCGAAAGCTGGTGCGGCAATTGGCCGGTGATATCACACGCCGACTGCATTTCTCCACGTCCAAAAGGTCCCGAAATTCCCGATTGGGGTTATATCAAGCACTGAAGAACTTAATCTGGAGCGATTATGGCTGGATCGCAAGCATGTTTTGGTGGTCGTCTTTATCCACTGTTTCAGTTAACTTGATCGGGTCCGGAATCCTGGAGGTTGGGATTCTGGGACTATGTTTCAACCTCCGAGGTGATACTCTTCCGCACCCTGTCAACAACGTGCATAGCACCTGCATCACAAGTACACTAGCAAAGCGACGTTTCGAACAGAGCGGTATCGTGGGTCCGAGCAGCAACCCATTCTCTAACACGGCACCTCCTCTGCTGGGCGGCTTTGCCTGTGTAAGAGTATGCAAATCGTCTTTCTCCACAACGGCACGACTTCTTCCATTGACGAGATATCGCCAAGGTGGGTATACTGGTTACCACCGCATCCTCCTCTGCTTCTTCGACAACAAACACGGCATGTCGCTCTTGCGTTGGTTTCTCAACTGCCGACGCTAAGAGGGATAACTGGGAAGCATTTTCGAGAAGGGAAACATGCTTAATCAATACCTGACCAGAGATCTGGAATTCTGCAGCCCCTATATGTGATTGGCCAAAGAATAGCAATGCTGAAGAGGCGACGAGTCGAAGGAACAATCCTAAATCTGTTGGATTACGTTCCTTGTCTACCTACCTGCCAAATATTGTCTGCTCCATGAAAACTGCAAATCACACATTTACCCAGGTTTCTGGTACGTGTTAATTGGGAAGCTCGACGGATTGCACACTCTCAATTAGTATCTATCGTCGCTAACATTCTGTTACAGGGCACCACTTGACGGGAATCGGTACCGAAATCCCACATTGGAAATAAACAATACACTACCTATTGGAGGCCTTCCTTGTGATAAAAGTCTAGGTATGTTGGTCGCTTCTAATCGCCCCGAAAAAAACCTCAAAATCCCAAAGTACCCCCCTGATTTTCTATAAAGGCATCAGAAGTAGTGAGCACCTAAAACAACCTCTCAAGGGTGAAGACTATAAATAAGGCTGTAGACACGTTTCCCCCCTGTACCCGCAGTTTGACGTTGACCTCTGAACACCGGAAACTAACGCACTATCTACAGTTCCTACCTTCCAGTTCCTTTGCATCCAATTTCCACGAATAGCGGGTTTGGTGGGATTCCCCAGATCCCCGGTCGATCGTTACAAACACCGCTGTCTCTGATAGCGTGCATACGACACCTACACCATCCGCACGGGCTCCTTGGAGATGTGTCGCACCGGTGAACCGCATATGGGAGCAAAATAGCCTGTCCTGCCTGATTGGTTTGCACAAACAATCGTCAAACCGAACGGACGATTGTTTCACAGCCAAAATCAAACATCCGATCGAAGCCCGAGAATGAGCTCTGTTGACCGGGCAGTTCCAAACCCGCAAACCGGCGGTCGTTGGCGGGATATCTGTTAATTGGGCACGCTATTAACATACTGTACCGAACGTCAAGGTTCGTACGGCTTTCTTTGCGTGACGCCGTTCTCTTGTTTTCATTTAAGCAATCAATGCCGGACAGCAATTTATTATTAGCTGGAGAGCTCATGATGGTGTTTTTGGTGTCGTTATGGATGAGTATGGTTCATGATTTGGGTAATTACCAAGGTATAATTCTTGGAAACTTGACAGGATGGGATTGGTATAGATGGAAGTGATCTACAACTTGAACTGCGAGGATTATTCAAGTGAGTATAATGGCAGTTACCACAAGTGTGGAATATAACTTGCTTTTTACCACTGAATAAGTTTGTATGTGCATGCGTGACATGATATTAACGTACCTCAGCAGCTACGTACAAGGCCTCTGTGATGAGTGCCGAATTCGTCTTTTTACGTACCGTACAGACCCTCCGTAGCACGGTACATACGAACCTTGACGCTCGGTACAGTATTTGTGCAACCATTGAATGATACTAGGTATTCACTAAGTTGGCTTCCTCAAATCTTCATCTGAGGAAGGCTTGGACGGTACAGAATTGTAGAGTGTCACAAATCCCATAGACCTATATCTCAAAATTTTGCAAGTCTCCACCAGGGAGTAAGCTTGTTCGAGATTCTGATTTGTCCTCTTCTCAACAGAGCTATATCAAAGCAACAATCTCAACCTTCACAGCTAGGTACTATACCGTTGTTTCTCCAATGATACCTCCACCAGCTCAGGTCCCCGCAAGCTTCGCATCAGTAAAAGGTGCTTCATCGATAAGCATTTACCGATCCTGTATCAAATTCATTTATCCCCCGCACCGAGATAGGACTATAAATTGACTAACGATCCTAAACACTGCTATGCCGATTGGCTGATTGATCTTCTATACTGAATAGTCCCCTTCCTTCTGTTTACCAAAACCATTCCCCCATACTTAGCGGATTGTAGTTCCCTACGGCACTTATCACCACTGCGGGAGATACATCAAAGTAACTCACGTGACGTGAATGGCTTGCAGTGAGATCCCCCCTCCAGCTCCCATCTGGCTTTCCATCCAGTCTTCAGTTCACCGGGCGAATATGGCGGCATGAAAAAGCCGAGTAATACCTGAAGACAACGGCGGGGTCATAGGAGGGGGGGGGTTAGTCTCGTGGTCTTCGATATCCGATGGCTTTCTCGAAGAACTCACCATGTGCGAAAGAACTCTTTGCATGTGCAATCTCTACCTGCCTCGGTAGATAAATAACGAGGCACTAGGTCGATTTCCCCTCCTACTTTTAGCAAGGAAGTGGACACCTTCATAGGTGTTTGATGGACCGGTAAACATCACATGTATAGACCAACCCTAATCCACTAGATGACAGTCCCCTCGCCACGAATATGCATGTTTATGCTGTTTGGGTCGTTTATTCTCTACACCCATGGTACCTAACTACGTCCCAGGAGTGTGTGTCAATTCCTGTCACTTTGTAGTAAAACTTGTGAACACTGCAATGCATGAAAGTTACTGGCTCTCTGTCCCAGGGAGAATATTGTTGGGTGTTGATGTCACCAATCAACACCGAGCAATTGTGGAGTAACATAACTTGAAGTGACAAAATTGTATGACCCTTTCGTTGACACATAACCAGTATAACCTATAAAGGACTACTAGACACACGGAGATGCACAGTACATCTCAACTCCTCACCAGGAAAAATAGAGATAGGTGTCTGAGCGGTATCGAAACGATATGCAGGCTAGGGTTTTCTCTCGTTTTGCAACCTTGCGAGTCCATCTGTCGTCTTCGGCCGAGCGGGAACCAATGGTATCAACCAGACCCCGAGGAAACTGCGCGACTCGCCTACTCTAAGTTTAATCGAAGGATTCCACCACTGGGCAGCTGCCGAAATCCAAGCTTTCCATGTGAAGCCCGATCCCATGATGATCGTTAGGGTATAATGTAGGGACCATCGCCGCCCACCAAAAAAGCATATGACAGTCCCCGCTCTCGAACGGATTAAAACTGCAAAACTCTCTTTTTCCTCTCAAACTCCAAGGAAAACTGCGACATGTTACTCATTGACTATTTCCTGGGACCTCGTGGATCTGATATCCGAGATGTTTGGGGTTATCAGTTCGCCTGGTCCCCGTTACATAAAACAGCAGAGCAGCTTTTGCCTTTCCGGAACAGCTATGACCAGCTGGCGGACAGTGCTCTGGATCGCCTTAATGCCGTTCGAGGGAAGAGGGATTTATATACAGCCCTTCAGGAAGAGCATGTGAACGATGAGGTTTTGATGGAATTATGGAAGCAGACGCAGGATATTCCGAAGTGGGTGGATTGGGACCAGATCGAACGTGGTCAAAAGGTAGAGATCTGTTTTGCCCTCAATAAATAAGTAGCAGGAGTGCTGATACGGCGGGTGAGGTGTTCTACCGATACGGTGCAGCTATGTTAACCGGGTTAGCATACCATAGCTTACTGGGTGGGATGGTAAGGGCAAATGGTGATGGGATATCCATGATACTGATGGATGGCAGGGTGCCAACCGTATCGTGGAAGTCTTGATCAGAACCGGCGGGTTTTCCAAAGCCGTCGCCAGGAGGCGAATGTATGAGACCACACAGTGAGTTTTCCATTTTTCCAAGCCTGCAAACTTATAATGACGAAGGAACGTTCCAGGCATATACTCCAGTGCACTATGTCACTGGATTCAATTAAGATTGGTGGCGCAGGCCATAAAGTCAGCGTAAAAGTCCGTCTACTGCATGCAGCAGTACGGAAGCGCATACTCAAACTCCATGCCGAAAATCCAGGTTACTACGACCTCCAACGGGACGGAATCCCGATCAATGACTTGGACTCGATTGTCACTATCCTTTCGTTTTCTGCTTCGCTCATCTGGGTAAGCCTTCCCCGGCAAGGCCTGTTTCTTCGACACCAGGAGTAAGTGCTCTCCACAGAACTGGCCCTAGGAATTGACTGACTTCGCCCCAGAATAGTTGATTACATAGCCCTCTGGCGACTCGTTGCCCACTATGTCGGTTGTCCAACCGAGTATGTTCATATCCTACCGTAGACACCGAATGTTTGCTGAAATCCATATCCACTACTAGAGCACTATCCAGTCCTGAATTAGCAAGAGCATACGCCGAGTCCTTCCTCCTCACGGAGATCAATCCAACCCTACCCTCCCAAGTTCTCAGCCAGAACATAATCTCTTCTCTCGCGGGACACCCTCCCTCTTACCCAAGCGCAGATTATCTCGTAGCCATGACTCGCTGGCTCAACGGTGAGGATTTAGCAGACGCTCTGGGTCTTCCAATTCCATCTCTCAGAGCGCGCGCACTCGTCTTTGCGCAGTGCGTGTTTGTGTGCGGGTTCTGCTATGTCTATAGATCTATACCATATCTTGATGAGAAGAAGGTAGCAGGATTGAGGCGGGTGTTCTATAGGTTGATTGTAGATGGAAAGACAGGCCTGGGGGGTGAAGCGGGATTCGAATTCCAGTATGTTCCGCAGGTGGATACAAAGACGGAAGCTGGGAAGGTGGATATGAGGGAGAAGTGGGAGCAGGGGGTTGAGAGACGGAATATGAAGGTGCTGGTGGTGATTGCTGGGGTGGCGGGAGTAGCGGTGATGGGGGGTTTTTGGTTGTTTGTGATGTTGCTGAGAATGTTATACTGAGGGAATGAAGCCTACTCCTGCGGATGCTGTCTACACATGGCAATTTATAATTTTCCGGCCCACGGCTTATCATTGTCATGCCAACCAGCGGTGGTTGGCCGTGAATATTAATCCAAACGCAGCTGCTACTTTGATGGGACCTGGAGTCTCTCGCCTCGCGTGTGGGCGATTGGACACACTAGCAAGAAATAAGGTTTTGTGTTATAGGCGGCCATCTTAATCCCCGCAAGCCCTGTCCTTAGAGCACATAGCTCCGGGTCACTGATCCAGTCTACCCCTAACCTCTGCTGTATCAAACCACACTAACCATACCAAATTTTATATCTGTCCAGGTCTCCGGGTCTGTGAAATAAGGAGTGAATGCTAATGAAAGTGAAGAACCACCAACCCTAACCCGCAACCTTCACTCTAAAATCCTCAGCCCTACAGCCACCAACCCCGCAATCACCACCCCGAATCCTCGTAACAATGTCGCCCACTCCAGCAACATTCATAGTCGGCATCTCCGGTCTCTCTTCCACCGGAAAAACCACCCTCTCCCGTCTCCTACGGCGCATCTTCCCCTCCTCCTTCATCCTCCACCAAGACGACTTCTATTGGCCTGACGGCGATATCCCCGTCCGCTCGGACGGTCTCCAAGACTGGGACTGCATCGAGTCCATAAACTGGGCTCACATGTCCAGCGTTCTCGAGCACATACGTTCTCACGGCGCACTCCCGGATGACCTCAAGAGTCTGCAGGATGACAGTCCTGTCGGCGCTACAGACGACCTAGTGGACCCGGGGTCCTTGGAACGTATGAAAGCGAAAGTAAAAGAGCCTGGACTTGATGAAGATGTGAGGGTTGCTATTCTTGATGGGTTCCTGTTGCTACATAAAGATAGCGTGATCGAGGATAAGATGGATGCGAAGATTCTGCTGCGGGTACCACATGAGACGGTATGATCACACTGTGCGCTGGGGTGGTAATTAGTTAGTGGGTTGGAAGTGACGTCCCATCTGCAGGCAAAGCAGCGCCGTGAAGCAAGAACCGGATATGTTACTATTGATGGTGTGGAAGCGTAACCTCCTTGAGCCCAGTACAGAGTGGGTGCTGAACATCTTCACAGGTTTCTGGGCGGATCCTCCGGGGTATTTTGATAAGATTGTGTGGCCGAATTATTGCCAGGACCACAAGTACCTCTTCATAGATGGAGATGTGGAAGGCAGCATAAAACCAGCGGTGGAAGAGCAACGGCACATCCACACACCTCAGACGCTCAACATATCTGCGGAGGATACATTAGAATGGGCAGTGGATATTCTTATCCACGAGTTGAAAAGCCGAAAACAAAGCGCAACACTATAGACTAACGTCATTTCTCCACGCAAAGACCCTTCCATCCGTTTATTTTTTAATTCGTACCATACTTCTCGCTGACATCGACCTGTGGATGTGCCTTGGGTTGATATAACAAGGGCAATCATCCTTCTCTCAAAATGCTTAAAAATGGAAAAAAAGCTCTGGGCATACTACTACGGTAGTAGCCCCCACCATTAACAGCCGTTCGTGCTTGCAATACCCCACACAAAACACAGCAGCAGCAATTGGTATCTAACTCTCCGTTAGTGAAGGACTTCGCCCTCATCCTCGAATCCCAAAGCCCTCAATTTCTTCCTGTGAACTTTATCCTTTCGTTTCGTATCCGCCTTCTCACGGTTCTGTTCCGCAAACACATCTTGCACCGAGCCCGCCTGGAGTGGCACATCGTCTTCCCGATCCAAATCCTGCGGGTTTCGACGCGTAAGCCACCACCACCACCACCACCACCACAACTACCATCGAGCTATCATAATCACATACAATTTCACCCAACAGCAAGACGTTCTCTCCACGAACAATGTAAACACCCCTCGGAATATCGCAGTACATTTTCTCGGTGTATATGCGCTCGATAGTATTCTGTAGGACGAGATTGGCTGTGATATGTGTGTGATGAGCATGGATGGATGGGATGAGTGGGGTCAGTGGGATGACGATGGGGCGCGGGCGGCAACTAACCATACTGCGATGCGATATCTCTTTGTTAGCGACTGGACATAAAACTTGCAGCTATAAGTTTTTCGGCGGCGGCGACGAGGCAACCCATACTTGATCCCAAGCCCGCAAAACCCCAATCAGCTTCCTACCATCCCTTAAAGCAATCATCAATTTCTCTAATCGTGTCAGTCCGCCTTTCATACGGGTGTAGCAGCAGCAGCAGCAGCAGAGCAGTGAGAGCCGCATTGGTGCACTCCCGGATATCCGAAAATCGGTCGAAAAAAGCGGAGTAAAACGTACTATCGGTAAGATCCAAAAGTTGGGCAGACGTCGTAAACATCTGCGGTGGCAGTGTGGGTGGATCGGTACCTTCCATTCTGGCGAAGAGCTCGTAACTCGGTGATGTGGGTTGGTTTGGAGGGGTAGGTGGAGCTTTGGCGACCTAGGACAACATCACGTGGAATGTTACACACTAGATAGTTGTGCATTGAAAATCACTCGATGAAGAATATCTCATTTTGTTGCTTGTTAAGGCACCGAAAAAGCATAAGGGACAAAAGCGGGGCATGATATCCAGTCTTCCTCTTCTCTCTGTACCAGTCAAAAATACACGCACAGTTCACGTTGCAACACATTCATCGTTGACGTCTAAATATTGGCATCCGGTAGAGTACATGAGAAAAAATCAAGTCCCTAAAACGCGCAACGAAATAAATGTACAAGAAATGGCTGCTCTAGAGGCACTATCTAAACAGACATCCAGCGCGCACAAATCATTAGCTGGCTCTTTATCATCCTCCCTACTGATCTCATGCCCAGGGGTTGGTTTACGAGATCACGTCCCCACTTTAACTCCCATGGCCATCGGCCAAAAGCAAGGAGAAGAAACGTTAATGAAAATGAAGAGAAATGTCCAAATCTTCCGAACTCCGTTTGACCCAAACTGACTCACAATAATGGGAAAAAAATTTTAACCCAGGAAAGATAAGAAACCGGTCAGTGAATGATATCCAAGGAAAGACATGATATACATATAGCATGCAAAAAAGGGAAAAGGAACCTGGGGAGAAAAAGAGAAAGAAAAAAAAAACATCCCAGTATGTCAAGGATATAAAGATATACACGAGGCTATCTATAGAAGCGTGAAGAAAGGAGACTGGTTATTCTGAGCACAACTGATGAGTTCTAGCACTGTAACAGGCGTCCAAAAAGTAGATTGCGACTCCTAATCTCTTAGTTGCAACCGTCGACGAGCTCGTTCTTTGGCCAGTCAAATCCCGTATCCTTCCAGCTAGTGAGGTTAGGATTCATATACGCTTTTTTATGTTTCTCGATATATTTTGTTGTGGGGTACCCTGGAGGGTCACAGGTCACAGAGCAGTCTTTGCAATCTTCGTCTTGCCAGATGCGTATCCTGACGATAACGTTAGTAAATGAGATATGCATGATAAGATGTTACACATAAATACCAATCAATACGCATCTTTGCTGGGAATAACTCCTTTAGCTTGGCAAATTCCACATTTGCAAACGAGCTCGACATTCCGCAGTTGATGATGACAGTCATGGGTTCCACTGGAATTGGTCGTTGTCCAACGTTGCCATTCGGTCCCGTAGCAGCTCCAGTCATTTTCCACATTTTCATGTCGCCAATGTTCCACACAATGTATCCGTCATCGCCAGGGATATATTCAAATCCATACCGTTGATATTCTTTACCATCGTACCAGTTATTATTGAGAGTGGAAAGTCCAGAGATGGCCTGCTGGAAGTACCCTCCTCGATACGAATTCATGGATGTGAATTCGGGGTTATACACTTCCAAGAAGTCGTAATTCGGCTGATACCAGAGATCAAACGGGGCCACTTGCGCTGATTGAGAAACCAACCCAACAACTTTATCGCCATCAATCGGCCCGACAGTAGCTTCGACAGCATCGATTTCGGGGGCACTCCTCGCCTTTCCCATATTCGGATGATCCTCACCAGAACATGTGCATCCCGGAAGCTTCATTCCAGGAAGGAAACTGATGCCATCGGAGCTGGATTGATTTGCCGTGATACCCGCGTCACAGCCATCATGGTATGAATATGGCCACATCCCCTCCGTTGTGGAAAGATAGCCCGGGCGTCCAAGATTTCCCATGGTCCAGAAACCAGGCCATAGTCCGGATACATCTCCTCTTCCAGGTAATGATATGCTCGCTTCGACCAGACCTCCCTTAAAACACATCTTATTCCAGCTTTGAATCATGCCAGACCGGTAGTCGAGGTTGTGATTGTTGATGGCGGCGAATTCAATCTCAAGATAACCGTCCTTGGTTGTCAAAGCATCAGGATCGTACCACTAGACGCAACATGTCATCAGTATCACTCTAACGTAAACCGCGTCTGGTTGTACCTCAAGATCCATAGTTGCAGCACTGAATCGTCAACCTGTCAGCACTAAGATACCAATTACGCTGCGGGTACTAGTCGCACTCACTAATGAAGATCTACTCCTTCCCTGTAAGATCGTGAGCATGCAGGAACACACAAGCAGGCAATAGGGCTAAAAATACCAATATGAATCTTCACCTGGATAAAATGTTCGACCGTTCGTATTGAACTCATCCGAAAACTACACAAAGATGCTCAGTATCATTCTAACGAAATCCAATTATCAATGCTTACTACAAGCTTCAGCTTCTTTCCATCTGCAGATTCTCTCCACATTGCGTTCTGCGGTGTATCGGGGTCAATGAGGGATTGGCGGAAATTCTTTAGTAGTTCTTTGGGCTCTAAACATAGCTCTCCAACACAATCGTTCAATTGTTTTTCTGCAACAATGTTTCGCACAAACGTCCTGTCATCGAAATCGTAGTTAGCGTTGATACCTGAGGGCGGTCGGCAAATATCGCCAGTGAAACGCACAACACCGGATATCCTATGAAAATAAGTAAGATGCCCGCGGTGATAAAAGCAAGTCCACCAATATTCACCAACCCCCTTTTCGTAAATATATCACACTCTCGGTCGTCTTCCATTCCAGTCGCTGGGTCGTGGAATATATCGTCATCTTCTTTGTCGTTTGGGTAGAGCAGAAGTCCTGCTGATGGAGTGATGTTGTATTTCTCTTGTATGTTCTTCATGCCCAAGGGTTCCGCCGGGCTTGGAGAACTAGATCGGGATGGCGCTCGAGAATCATCAAATGGAGACACAAAAGGACCGTATCGACTAAAGTCCCCAGGTCCCGCATCTGTACTCCAACTCGACCTCCTCGACGAGGATATAGGGCTGTCGAGATAGCTCGAGTGTCGCTTGATTTGTGGAGGCGGTACTAAAAGGTCGGTAGAATCGTCTGGACTCTGGCTCTGGTATACCGAGTAAGGCGCTCCAGTTATTGGCCAATTGGGCGTTGGGGATTGGGGAGTTAACACCCGGGACAACGGTCGATTTCGGCTCGGTGAGGTATCTCCAGATTCCCTACCTGCCCCTACACTTGTTACGTCTCTATTGAGGTTTTGTCTATCGGCATTTAGTGTTATTGGAGGCGGTGTCGGCCGTGTCATGTTGATTTATATAGTCTAGACAAAGGATGAAAATAAACACAATTTGCTTTTCAGTAGTGGAGGTTGCGAATAGTGACAGTGAGCGGGAGACCCGCAGTATGATCCGATGAAGCCGCTGGTGAGCCGAAAGAATGCGATAGCCGTAGACAATGCTGGGGAGCGGAATGGTTACGCGTGGTGCGTCGAGGGGTATGTAGCTCGGCGCAGCTTTGTGTCCGTCCCGCTGGTAGCTTTGATGATCCGTGTTGTTATTATTCTTGTTGACACTATTGCGATTCACCCCCGAAGAAATGCAATGGAAAGGGGAACCAAAGAACAAAACAAGTGTGAAGATCGATGGAGCAAATCAGATAATGGATATGGTAGTGGTGGTGGCGGTGGTAATGGAGTACATCGTTGAGGGGCGGCTAGGGATATAGTGGTAGAAGTACCTCTTAGGGACCTGAAATGTGGACATCTGCTTGGTTCTAAGTTGAGATTGTGCCTAGGTCGAGATTCATACGGAAAAAGTTGCTGATCTTGTTGGTAATCTGATGCCACGGCGGTTTTAACTGGTGGACTCGACCTACTTCTCTGGCAGACCCATCTCGGGTTGGCACTGCAGACTCTAATCTAAACCAGATGGAAGGAAAGAACTTGTTCGCCTTCTAGTGCTCTCGTTCTCGGATTTTCTCCTCTTCGCTTGTGGACGAGGCAAAAAGTCTGGGCGGCACGATTGCTCGTGGAAGCCATCTCAACTGGAAGAACGCACGTAATTGCTTGTTCCCACATTCGGCCATACATGTGCCAAACGCAGGGGCATGAATGACTTTCGATGATTCCATGCCAGGAGTGGTTAATGCCCTACTGTGCGACCTTACAACCTTGGAACTACTTAAGAATACAGGGAGCGCTTAAATGCCAGCAAAAACGTCTTGCTAGAAACGGGCAGTTGTGAGTGAGTGCTTGCTTTGCCGAGCATGTATCCTTTTCCCTGTCACTCCCGAAGGAAAGGGACACAACGTTCCTGCATAAGCCCCTGCTTCTACTTGCTGCTTTCTGCCTGTTCGTGGCCCAATGAGATGGCTGTATGCGCGATGAAGTATCTGTCATCCGCTGGATCTCGAGATTCTGCCAGGCATATATCTCAAGGGGAGGAACTTACTCCAATAGCGTAAGGACTACGGGCCGTAAGGACTCGGATCATCTGTATCTGAGTTCGGAGCATATACCACCATCGGTTGCCCCTCCTGATTTCAGGAAGTTTCCACGTTTTTAGCTGTGCGATTCTATGTTTCAATTGGAAGATGCACAATGTCCGAGCCGCAGGCGGCCTCTAATGCAGTGAGTTGTGTCACTTATAAAAGGAACGCGCAAGCCATCATCGATCATCAACCTCAAAGAGCAAGAAAAGCGCACATCATAACAACTTAAATGATTCACTTGAGAAGATCTTCAGTCTACCAAGAGCAAAACTCTTTGTACTATGAGTGTTTCTTGAGGCTTGGCGGATATGAAAGCACTCGACAGAGCAGAAGAGTCCCACAGCCACAGCGACCCAATGCTGACCTTTTCATTCGCAACATAATAGGGGTAGCAGCACATGCCTCATAAGTACGCCCCCTCAACTAACCAAAAGAAAACAAGCTGACGTAGATACACACCGTACACTAATGCTCCAATTACGACTCAATTGCCTTCACTCGGACGCCCACAACTTTACCGCCCTTTTCGTCCAACGAAACAACATAATAAGTCACCCTGGATCCAACCTCGACCCGGTAAACCTTCAAGTCAGCAGCACCTGCACATGCGGCGGACACGGCATCCTTCACATCCTTGTACAAGTCTCGGCGATCCCAGTCTTTCGGCTCAAGCACCTCGATATCACTCCCGCTCCCTGACCCGGTCAAGTCGCCAAACTCGTCTGTGCGGACCGGTGGTTGATCAGCTTTCCGTTCATGATCGCCCCGAAAGTATTTTTAAATCTGAATCCCGGCGAGTGGGGGCGGGCCGAGGAGAGAAAAAAACAACGGGAACTACGTACCGGCGGTAGGCAACGACTCCTTCTGCCATTTGAAACTGATGCCCTCGAATGGTTCGTCCACATCAGAGGTGTAGAACCGTTCACCGAGAGCCTTTATCGCAGGATGTGGATTGTTTTCGACTTGGATCGAGATGGTCCCCGCCGCTGCGGCGTGGTTGGACCCTTCGTAGCTAGCTGAATAGTCTTTCTGAGACCTGCGGAGGAATGCTTCGTAATCGGCGTCGGAAGACATGGTGCGCGATAGTATACGAGAGGTAAAACTTAATAGGGACGTTGTAGTTCGATGCAGAAGAAATTGATGAGGATGAGGATGAGGATGATGGTGGGTTGCAGCTCTCCAAGCAGCTTGGAGATGGCAATGACGCAATAGCAGGGCAGTGAGCCGCATGTCGACGAAGTTCCGGAATAGAGATGTGGAATAGGGGATAACAGCCAGGCTAAGCAATTTAGAACCTTGGAACGGCGGAAACGGCTGGGAAGAGAAATCCTCCAAAGTCACAAAGTCGTCACTCGTCACTGGAGAAACAGCTAGGGCAACGTTGTCGAATGCTTGGCTGAACCCAATACCACAGCTCCATCATTCATCCGACAACACCTTAACACCCCACTACTATCACCACAACTCGTTGTCGTCATGGCAAACCTCTCCGAGCCCGATTCCCGTGCTACAGACTACGAAACCATCGAGCGCCGCTACACTCTTGCTGTCAACCTCGAGTGCTGGGAACTGCTGGCAATGCACTCGATTGCGAACGACGAGGTATACCGGCACTTTTCCACCCCAGACTAGGCGCCTCGCCCAGGTAGCTAACCTCTGGCCCTAGTCAATTCCCCGAATCCGCCTGCGAATGCTAAAAGCCTTTGCTGGACTTCCCACCTCCGATAACTGTGGCGGAAGCGCGTCGCCATCTCCATCCACAAGGAAACGAGTTTCTAGGGAACCGAATCCCCGTCGGCCATAAGACGGGGGGGCCGCGAGTCATGGGTCACGATGCTACGCTCCTTCTATTACTACCTATTATCGTTTTCGTTTATCTTGGGAAAGGGTTTAGAGTTATTCCCAATATTGAAGGTTTACCACACCGACTTGCCGAGATTTTTAGGCGCTTCAGGCGCTTTGGGTGTATTACAGCTTTCCTCACATTGTGTGGCTTTCGTCTGTCACTACTATTATACAGCTAGTTATTTAGATTTTTACTAGGTAGGTAAAAATTACCAGCCGCATATCATCATCCATCTGATACCCTGATATAAATCAAGTACTCTAAAGCACAAACTATGTATATGCAAACTCCGCTCATCGAGCAATTGCACAAAACCAACCCATAACATAGTTATACAACAAATGAAATCGTAAAGACCCGTTGAAATCAAAAAAAGATAACCCCTTAAGTGTATAGGATAAACGAGGGCACAATTTGTACAGTCCCGCTGCGATATCGTAACAAACCCAGAAACCGTAGGACAGACACTTTATTGAAGCGGTTCCGACGAACTGCTCAATCGATTGAGGTGCAAATACACATCCGTTCCATAACTTCAGCCATGTCAGCTCAACTCGGCAGTTTGGATTTTATTTGGAGAGCCTACCCCTCCATGGATATTAATTTGAGGTCACCCCCAAAGTACCGTGCATACAATCGAGATATCGGAAGCCCATAACCAAAACCCGCCATTGGTGCCTTGAAGTCGCTTTTGTTGAAATCGGGCTCAATGGAAGGTTCGGACTCCACTGTTGTATACATATACGTCCACACAAGAGGTATAGCACTGCGAGGAATTCCACCGCCCTCATCTGACACTTTTATTGTGATATCCTATGACACGATTAATTTGTTAGCCGCTAAGCTAGTGTCTAAAACCATCAATCCAACAATGCACAATGCACACCTCTTTTCCATCAGCAACTATCACTTTGATAGCGGGGAATTCTTCCGAGTCACTGCCGTGCGTCTCCACGACCGCTCGCAACGAGTTTTTTAGAGTCTCGAAAAGCATGTGGCTCAGGTGTCCTGGCACATACATAAAGTGGAGATCTGGACGGCACACCAACTGCACCTTGGGAGCGTCAAACAGCCCGTAGTAATCTTCGCATACGAATCGTGCGTTCTCGATGGCTTCTTGGGCGAGATCTTTCACATTTGTTCTCGTGCAGATTATTCCAACATATTCATCGTCGTTCTCGGGCATGGAATTCAATGCAACATGTTGGCCAATCAGCATCCGTATGCCTATCCGGGACATGTAAAACCGGTCGAGGAATGACTGAATGGAATTATCGATCTGCATGCGCTGCTTCTGGCGTTTGTATTCGTTGATGCCCATTGCTTCATGAGTCTCAGCTCAGGAAGCCCCAAGAAACCAAGGGAGGAACAGTATAATACCCATAGTAGTGACAACTGGATCATGTCGATGCTTGATCGTCTGTAGTAATTTGGTGAATCGTTTGTTGTAGTCAACGATCTCCGGTGGCCATTGGGTGCCCTCATCAACCGTTGCATAATACCGCCTGTTATCATTTAGTCCAGTCCATAAGAGTCTATACGCACGAATCTTGGTGACAGGGCTTACCGGACAGACTTTTTACTATGTCCATTGCTATTCCCATTTCCATTGCCATTCTGCCAGGGAGAACTCCGATATTTCCCTGGCTCTATATCTGGATTCTGCGTCGCCGCTGGTAGTTGTGCGCCGTTACCTCGTGAGCCATTTATCAACTTCTCTCGTATCTCTTGGGAAAGTTTCGGTTTCGGTAGCTGTGTGATCTCCTGTTTCCCAAAAATTCGTAAGATCAGGTTCTACAGGCACAGATCAACGGTGGGCGGGAATAATGGTTTATTACCTCGAACGATTGTGCATACCAATTGGCAACCTTTTGAATCGAGGGCATTTCATTCAGTCCATCAGGCAATTGGTTCAGTTCCTTCACGCGGTGCGCCAGCCGTATTGGCAATTCTTCGCTCAGGAACTGTGCGCCTCTGAATAATGTACCTGAAAGAGTTCCACTTGAGCAACGGAGAATCCATCGTGCTGATGGAGAGTTTTACCTTGCGATGGGTTCTGACCAAACTGTACCATCTGCCGCAAACTCACACCGGTTGCCGGAAAGGAGCTGTAATGCGTGATGGTGTCCATCAACGCTTTGGATGGCTTCCACATCTTCTCAATCCCGCCTCAAGGCTGCGCCGCTAGAAGAAAGTGGTGGGCCCGCAGTCACGAATACTCGCCGTAATTCCAAATCCAGACTCAGCCTTGGTGAATTGCGCAGGTGGGGCACTCGTAGTGGTATTCGGCAGGTAGAGTGTGTATTGTGCGGAAGAAGGGCAAACTATTAGGATGGCAAGTCAGATCGCAAGGGAAATTTGGGGTCGAGAAGGGTCCAGACGGCGTGAGTGGGAAGCAGGAGAAATAGCGGATTATTGAGTCACTCCTCTCAATTGTACAGGTGAGCTGGGCTAAAGTACGAAGTGTGGGGTGCAAGGGTTGTAGGTGCACGTGAGAGGTTATCGGTCACGGAACTCCAGAACCGAGAAACTACCGATTTCACCGGAACGAACTCGTTTGGCAAGTGCGAAGGAACTGACTGTATGCTCGCGAGAGAGTGTGAGAGTAGAGAAGCCGAGTCGAACAGAACCTAACCGACATACCACATAAATTCCATCGAGGTGCAGAGTTCAATCCTTAAGTACGGTGCACTTCCCACATCACATCCCTACCTTCCAATAGTCTCCAACAATGAGGTGACATCCCACAGCAGCCGCAGCGGTCAACAGGAACGGAACATACGACCAACAGCCGACTGGAAACATAAGGCCGAATAGGTACTCTGTGTCGACGTCTTTCTTTTTCCTCTCTAAATCTGCACACTCTGCATTCTGGGGTTGTGGGGACGCGGGGTTTGCAGTTTTACAGCGGCGGGTGATGCATGAAGACACACAGGCCTTCAATAAATAGGTAATGCTCGTGTACAGTTTCAATACGGCGACGTAAAATGTGGGGTCGTCTCTACGCCATCGTCTTCGTCGCCGGGACCGTAAATGCGCAACCACAACACGAGATATGCTCAGTGAGAGCGCCTCAGGCTGCTCTCGCCAGAGATATCGCGCAACATTGCTTATGCAAATTCCCATTGACAAGGTTCTAGCGTCTCCAAGATTTGCACCCGTGCAGATCCCAGCTTTGTGTGGCTGGCTCCATGCGGGTCAAGGTCATATGAAAGGCAATTAATTGAAAGCGCAGAAAAGCGTTTGATGCACGCACCGAACTGACAACCAGCCGGATTTCATCCGTGGTTTCTTAAACGAAACCCCGGAAATCACTAGCCCGCCCACCCAACTTCGATACCATCCGAGGTCTATATAACTACATGTATGCTGCGGTTTTCCAGGAACCATTCTCGAAAGAGGAAACCAGCAACCTCATGGTGATGCTGGCAATACAATGAGCGTCTTGGGGGTTGAGCGCAAACACATAAATTGAGGAATTTGATGTGGATGTTGTTTCCCTGATCGATTGGACCGGCGGAATTATATCTTCAACTTACCAAAAGTATCTTCGATATCTTGCGCCACTAGTAATGTCCGGATCCCCGGATTTTCATTGGCGTCGGGTCTTTCGGGCCGACATTCTTCCGTCGTTCGGACCCGGCCGTCTAGTCTCCACATCTGGGTCTCCCATCCGGTGGCATCTCAGAGCACATCTTCAACTCACCTACCAATGAGTTTCGGGATAGTTGATGCGGATGTCAGGTCATAAAATGCTTGGATTCCAGGTCGGAAACAGTCCAGCCCAATTCAGGGCTTCGGCCAGTGAGAGCCAGTTCCAAAAACAGACACAAACGGGTAAATCGAAAATCTAGACACTGGTCTCTAGAGACCGCATGTTTCTTACATATCTGTTGCGCTTGACACTCTCAGCTCGGGAGAGGTAGGGTACATATATGGTATTTTCTTTCTTAGTGGTTCAGTTCGGCTCGACTGATATTTTCAATCTTGTCTTGACAATTCATGGGCCTTCCTGCTATACGGCATCTTCTTTTTCCCACCTTTGTTAGCTTCATTCACTTGTTCGCCGACTATGTGCGCGTCCTGGACGAATATGCTCTCAAAAGCTACAGTCCACCCATGAAGCCGCGGATTAACCACACTATTTGGATACAGCAGGTGACGAGGACGCTATGCATCAATATCCCAATACTCCAATATCAGGATAACCACCGGCTTTATAACACCGCAAGGCATCGTATGTACACATGTGCTTCCATATGTGCCGGTCTCACTTGTACGTACACACAGCTCTTCTATTTTGCGGCTTGGGTTATGATTTTTCCTACAAACCATCACTCGCGCATTTGTTAGTGCAATTTGCCCATATGTATGCATATGTGTACATATGAAGGCATACACAGTCATATGCAATATTTTCGGATTCTCCGGCGTGATTTGCTTGTGCTGGAAAAATAAGTCACATGCATCTCAAACTGGAATCTGGGGGTTGGTTTTGTCCACTTTAGACCCTTACTACATATTCGAGTACACGATCTTTTCAACTCTTTTTTGGTAAAAACTGAGGTTCTATCACGAACTCAGGCCCACCGTGACACTAAACTTGTTAGGCGAGAACTCTAACAGCTAAGAGTCGCCCACGTCATTACTTTCTAATTTAAACCCTAATTGAGATTTGTCCCCGGATGGACTACTTCTTAACCAGCTATCATATCCCTTGTTTCAGCACCTCCCCCAGCTCCGCCCCAGCATGGAATGATAGCACGGAGCCCCGGGAGTGGATCCGGTAGTAGTAGTGGGTACAAAGTAATCTTATTAAAGCTTAATGGTTACCGATGGGAATTTAGTGGTAGACAGAATAAGTTTTGGCTACCCCCGCTGTGGTCAAAGATGCTCGGACCAAATTTATTTGAATATGGTATTCCTTCGCAGGGTGTAAAGTGCCCGCTGTGTATGTAGAGAGATCCTTGGAAAGGCAGGGATTTTTATTTCTGGTGCTCCATGATGTGATTCGAATTGGTGGGATAGCACCGAGGGTTTATATGGTAGTTGTGAAGCCGCTATGGGGCAGAGTCGAAATCGGGGCTTTATTGAGGGAGCGGCGGCCCCAAATCTTTTTAGTAGTGGGTAGCAAATCGACCGACTTAGACCGCTTCCATCCACAGCTCCCCTTGCCGAACAAGTGCATGCCCTGCTAAGGACCGATAAAGTGGGATTCTTCCGTTTCGTATGCTCTGGGTGTATGGGCGTATGGGTGCTGTTGGAGATGCTTCGAACAGCATCCCTCCCAAATTGAGAAGTAAAGACAAGATGTTTCTATGCATATAAAGTTTTGCTTGTTGGGAAGCCAGACGGGTGTACCTATATAAGCAGGCTCCATGTTGACCACTACACCAATTGAACACGCTGATACTGATTCAGTCCCCCATCCCCCGCCTCTCAGAAAAATTCGAATGCACTATGACCTACTTCATATGCTATGTTATATAATTCGGATCTTTGCTTAAGCGGAGCGAAGCTCATTGCTTTCCGATATGAACCCGTACCCTGACTGACTGACGACCAGCATTTCCCAGCAACGATCCAGAGTAACAATATCCGTCTTACCCGCAAGCACAGATTTGTCCTGGGTATACGAGTTTGTTTGGTATCCTAAACATTGCAAAAAGCCTAACTACTCTAGATATTATCGCTGACCATGAAGTATTGGTATGTAGCTATAAGTAGCCCGGCGAGAGTGGTACCCTGCTATGGAATCTAGCAGTAGATAGAGGACGATTGGCATGTCTGTCCAGTTGACAAGAAATCATTATGGCTTAATGTTTTAGGGTGGTTCTGGTATTGGAGATCAAAGACATTCATGTAAGATATTTATTTATTATGCTTCCTCAATCAACAACTACTTTGATAACCGAAAAATACCACTCGAATACCTAGGCAATACCCACACTTCCAACACAACGTTCAACCCTTATCAATCATAATATCATAACGAGTAACTATCCCACAACCCAAACAAACATCAAAGGAAACGGTTTTAGTCAAACACAATAGCAGCCTTGATGGCTGACTTATTCCTCATGGCTTCCAAACACTCGCCCCATTGCTCTAACTTGAAGGTCTTGTTGACGATACCTCCAACCTTCACCTTGCCAGTATCAAGGTAACCAATGGTGGCAGGGAACATGTGGGTCTCGGAGAAAGAACCAAGGATGGTAATCTCGTCTCCAAAGATCTTGCTCGGAGGCCAGCTGACACGTGCCGAGTTGCTGTATACACCGTAAACAACCAACTTACCACCACGGCGAACGTAGTTGATAGCATCTTCGAGGATCTTTGGGGAGCCAGTGGCCTATTAAGATCAGACTGTTAGCATGGTTTAAGGTAGGAGCTTGCAGTTTTCAGTTACCTCAATAACAATATCAAAGCCGTAAGGGTTGGCATCCTTGATGGCCTGGAATTGGGCCTCAGGGCTGCTTCGGGAAAGCTCTATGTATTCATCGGCTGCATCAAGCTTCTTCGCCAAGTCCATCTTCAAACCCTGGGGTGCTGCGATAACCACGTGGGAACCACCATTGAGCCTGAGGAGCTGGGCAAGGCAAAGACCAGTAGGACCGGCGCCGAACATGAGAATGGATGAACCGAGCTTGGGGGCAATCTTCTCTAGACCGTGGCAGGCACAGGAGGCGGGCTCCAAGAGAGTAGCATCGACATCGCTGAGATTGTGAATCTTGAAGACTTTGCCCGCAGGGTAGGCACAATACTCAGCGAAACCACCATTCACTTAGAATCGGTCAGATAAAAAACTTGTAGTGATTCTTGATGGTAATGACTTACTGGTCACACCATGAGCTTCGAAGTGCTCACAGAGTAAGGTCTGTCCACGGCGGCAGTAGAAGCACTCTCCACAGAGCTCTGAGTTGTCGGCGCATACACGCTCGCCAACCGTGAAGCCCTTAACATCCTTTCCGATTGCAGCTACAACACCGACGGTCTCATGGCCTAATTGGACAGACAAATATTAGAACGGAAGAGGGGGTATGGGTGAAAGGCCATATTTCCTACCGGGAATGAGCGGGAACTATCACAAAAGGGTCAGCTCGGGTACCAGAAGACGTAACAAACATGAGTTGAGTCTATTGGGGGCGCTTTTAGTAACTGGGTTATCCCAGGTGTGGGAGGTGTGTATCCAAAAAGGTGCCCAAGCCAGAGAGCTTTTAAAGAAGGGCTCCCCCCACAAAAAGTGCTGTCAGTTGAATAGAAAAAATGTCAAACACACCTTTGCAATGAATTCTCCGTCGTGGATATGCAAATCCTACGAGCAATCAGTGGCCAGTTGATATAGAGTATCAGTCAGTGTAACGTACGGTTCCGCAGACACCGCAAGCCTTGACTTTGATCTAATTGTTGTAATATCAGCTCGTAATTCTTCGCATTCAGAAATTATATGGAGCAATTCGCACCAAAACATCGTTATCACGGACAACAGGCAGAGGGGCTTCGACGATTTCGTACGACTGGGGTTTGTCGTAACTATTCAGAAGTTAGTATCAGATACCATTCAAGCTTGGCTGGTGACGAGAAAAGGTTTCAATGGACGGGGAAATTGGAGAAGTGGGGTAGGATCAACAACAGAAGGTTATATGACATACCGGAGAGCCTTCATGGTCTTGGGAAGGTTCGACATTGTGAAGTATTTGCAGGAAAGTGAATTACTGATGAGGTAACTGAAGTGAGTAGTTGATGGGACTGATAGAATTGAAGCAGCAACTGTCTGGAGAGCAGGAAACAGGAGCTTATAAGCAAACAATGAGTACGAGGAGAGGAGGGGTGATAAGAGCTAACGCCGCTGTTTCCTGCGAGCGGCGCCGAAGCAACCCCACTTCCGAAACTCCCCAGCCTGGTATCATAGTTCTTGGGTATAAGCTGCTTAGGTATGGTAACCTCTAGTCCTTCGGATAGCTAATCAACGCAATCACCATCCTCACCACCATCACTACTGCTGCCCACACTGCAATTACCGTACTGCACTTTGCTCTGGGGCATAATAGCCTCAGCTATCACAGAACCCCCACCCCCGACTTCTCAAATACTCACTACGATGATCTGTTCGATAGGCTTCTGAACCGCACACTAGCCGTCCAAAAACCGTCATCTATTTCTGCCCTGCTTAGATCATCAACAGCTAGAAAAACGGCTGGAGCATGCATGCATCGACATCTCTAAAAAAAAACAAATAATCAACACACCCATCTTTCGCCGAACTCTGCAGCGGCAATGGTAGGATTCCCATTCATTATTCGGTTCATAAACGGAAGAAATTTTTCTGGACATTGTTTTCTCCGTTCAAACCCAGTTGTTTCGTGGGGTGTGGGATGTTCAATGGTCACCGAAACGCCGGAGAAAGGTTTCCTTCAGACGCCGACTATCTTTTCAATTGTAATAGTTAGCCGCGAGGCAGGCATGCATAGTAATACAAACACCAGATGAGAGGAATTGAGGATAATAACGATTGCATGGAGTTTACTGCTTGAAGAAAGATGTGAACCTCAGTACAATTTGGATCTTCCTTGCAGCTCTAAGCCTCGGTCAACTATGGTAACCTTCTCGGGAGTACAACAGCATTTACAACCTCACCACAATATTCCCAAACTGCAGCGCAGCCTTCCCACCCGGCTCGCCCTACATTGAGGAATTGCTCTTTTTAATGACATTGAGCTTCAACTCATTGCTTCAGGTAGGCTATCTAGCAATTCATTGGCATCCCCATAATCCATTATTTTGCGAGACCCGGGAAGCCAGAGCGAAAATCCTGTACTAGACGTCATTCTGCTAATTTAGCGGGAGTACCGGTACTAAACTCGGCGATATCCCTTGTAACTGCTGCTGAGTCGCAAGGCTTCCCTTGAACAACAGCTCTGTGATGACGCTGCTTGTTGAACACAGAAGAAAAAAGCAAACCTTGGGCCGAGAACATTCCAATTTTTGGAAACTCAGCCAGTAGAGTTTCTCTCGACAAGATTTTTTATTCGGGTAACGTTACGCTAGATGCAAATAAAAACGCGCAAACTGTTCCGGGTTACTTTGGCAGAGTTTCAGCTGTACTAGTACATGGATGGAATGCAGGCTACCCATTGGCTTAATTCGCTGGCCATATGTCAAGGACGAGGCTGGGGGTCATGTCCATAAAATTCCCCAGTGATATCAGATTCTGCAACGACTCTCTGGCGCAGGGAATATTTAACTCTCTATAATACAACCGCCAACCACATAATTGCGGTCAATAACAATACGTCGTTAACTTGAAGGTCATCTGCGTTTCTGCAGCTTCTTTTGACCTTTCATACTCCTCATAGGCCTTGACGTGTGTTTCCGTAAGCCTCGCTTCCATGCCCCTTCTTCAAGGGTCATAAATGCATTCATTGTCTTCCTCTGTCCGATTCCCTTTCCTTCGGGTGTGAACACCTCAACTTCCACCGGCTTAAACTCAGTGTCTCGTCGGTTTCGTACTTGAGCAGTCAACTCCACCCAGCCAATTCCTTCAAGGAGTATATCAGTTGCTAGCACTTTATACGGCAATCTTGCTACCTGCTCAGGACTGTTGTCAAGTAGCATCGGATTCCGTTTAGTTGTAACATCGTCCAATAAAGTGAAAACGCCAGCTGAGGCAAAGGCAGGTGGGATGGGGTTGATAGTCAATCGTTTATTTACGCCTTTGACTACTGGTGGTACTGGTACGCTAACACTTGCAGGATCTTGGAAGAGGCATTCGGGTTGGGGTGTAAGAGCGGTTTCGGGATCCGGGGAAGAAAGAAACCCACGGCATTTCTCAGTGGCTGAAATATGCACAGGAATTGATGTAAAGGGATTCGCTAGCACCACCGTGTCAATTTTAGGTGTTATCATTATGAGGCCTCCAATGAGCATGGATTGCCCTATAACATGAGTTAGTAATGGGATGATATCTATATTACTGAAGTTTGCATACCTGGCTTTATGGTATATTGTTCTGGGGTGACTCTCCCCTTCATTGCTAACGCTCTCCGTCTATTTCTCCGGACGTACTTCATGAGACCAGTCTCTGGGAACCCTACCCACCTCTCTAGGCCTGGGAGATCTACCACCTCTCCTCGGAATTTGCCACCTCTTCCAACGGATTTATACGACACTCTTATCGGAGCTGCGGTTGTTCCAGGAACATCAGATACGGTCGGAGGTACGTGTGACCGTGTTACTTGTCGATTTCCCATTTCCTGGGCTTTGGTCAAGATTTTATCGAGCTGTTGTTGCCCGGCTTCTTCGACTCCCTCCATCGGGTTGAAATCGGCTTCTACCTCATTTTCTACGGGTTCTCCAGCTTCTAACTCGTTATCTGCTGAGAGAATTTCGAACTCTTCAGTATCTTCGAGAGAAACCGGTCTCAATTCTCCCCCCATAGGCCAAACCTCTCGCAAAAGGGTTGATTTCCCAACATTCACAGCGCCTAGAAACCACACCCCTCCTTGCCGTTTTGAGATTTCTTCCTTCAGTGCACCGACATCCCAGCCAGTACGAGTGGAAATAGCGTAAAGTTTCGCATTGGGGCTTTCAATCTTCTGGTCCTCAGGCAGAAAGTCCCTGAGTGTTGACTTGAGGTATGTCATGAGCGAAGCAATTTGCTCTCTCTTGGGCATGAGAAGATCACATCGAGTGATAATGTAGGATATTGTCAAATTTCGAGTGATTGACTTTGGCAGGGTGTTGTAAAGGTGCTTCCACAACTCGGGGCGCAGAGAGAGTGGGAAGTCGGCCGCATCGATAAGGTGGTAGATATGATTGTGTTTATGTCTAGATGACAGGAGTAAGGAGGAAAGCGTGTTGAGAGTGGGATATGATGGGAGTGATGGTGCATGGTGATGATATATAAGTTCGTGACAACGATTGCAAATGAGTGGAGGCTCATTCTTTTTCAAATGCTCTGGCACCTTGACAGACCTTGGGGGAGTCCCTGCATCAAGTTTATCGATCTGAATGCCCGCTTGCACTTGATCCCCAACTTCTAGCTCCTTTAATAGATTCTGATCTCCTTCAATACGCTTCAATGCTTCTTCCCATAGCTTGTTTTCCTCAATTTTTTGCCGCCTGTTCTGTTTGATCCGAACTCGCGCCCTCGGCTTCAGAGGGTAATAACCCGGAAGTGATGCATCTGTTTGCTGACTAGGAGCACCACAACCGGGACAGAGTAGAGGTGGAGTCCATCGAGGACTTTGCACTGGTGCCGGTATAGAGACTTTTGCCGGAGGAACGCTCTGTTTAAAACTGCTTGGAGTTGCTAATGCACTAGAATAGCATCGTCGAAGGAGTGGGAGCAGAATGGGATGGTGGTGGTAATTGCGGAGTATGGATGTGTGCTGCAGTCTTTGGAGACGAAGGATTGTGCGAGACGCCATCAAAACGAGAGAACGGGGAGAGATTTTTTGGCACAACATTTTCGATGCTATCTTACCCTACCGCTAGTTACAAGGCGTCCGACGTGTCTCATCGTTCCGATATTACTAAGTGCCAAACTTCACACATACCGCTCTTGCTGGTAATTCACATCCCGGATTCACGTGCAGTTTCACCTTTGATTCCCATATACATGTTCTTTTTATACTACTAAATCGAGCTCCATCCCCTCTAACTACTGCTGGCGCAGCGAGGTTCAAGATGACGTCGGCGGAGAGCAGTTAACGTACCCCAGTAAATTAACCAAGAATTCAACCACCAAGGCGCATTCGTCGTCAGTGAGCTGGTCTGTTGAATAGCCCTTTATGTCGGCATAGCGAAAGAATCTAGCGACTTTTGCTGTGCTAACAGCGACTCCATGAGGATCAATGTCCATAGCAAATGGGGCTCCACACATACCATCTCTTATCTGAGGGGGCTCCGAGATCACCTCCGTATTTGTGGCGAATATACTTTGTTCGATAGCGACGCAAGAAGTGTTGGCCACGGGATGGGCATCCAGGACTTTGTCTCGGACTAATACTGGGACTACATGCCTACGAGACGAGATATCTCGGGAAGGATTTGGCGCTAACATACTGCCTCGACTAACTGGTACTCTTGACATGAAGCAGTGGGTCGAGATACAGCAACCATAATGGTGACTGCTGGTCGCAAGGGTATTGACAATCTCTGAAGCCCCTGTCAATCTCTCAGACCACTGCCCTCTTTTGACAATTGCTAAGGCCACTGGAGGCTACTGTGACTTTTGTGACAATCTTCCAAACTACGGCTGCCTTAACTCCATGTACATATAAAAATCCCAGGACAGCGGGACAAGATATCTCCAGGTCCCGTCTCGTCTCATCTCGTGGATGACACTCATGGCAGGATCTCCCAGAGCGGAAAAGCATCCGAAGAGCAGAGGATCCGAGTCATGGAGGAAAACAGCAAGTTTCCCGCCAACCAGTAGTGGGCGAGGTTCACCGGTGACTAGAGCCTTATAGATAACGATCGTACGCCCAATATCCAGAACTCTAGTCGCAGAGAAGTATTCGGCTATGTCTGACAGCTGCTCCGATGTGAACTGGGGTTATTCGGGTCCAGTGGGACTCCGTGGGTGGTGGTCATCCAGATTTTTTAGCCAAGAGCATCTGACCAAGGTCATTCCGCCGGGTTGTCTTTGCCCCGGACCTATCATTTCCTCTAGGGTTTCAGAGGTTTGGGCATTAAGCTGCTGGAGTAGGAGAGTTAGTTGGTGAGGAGACTAGACCTTGGTAGGGCACATATCCTATGTACAGAATGTATAGACGAGATAAACCCAACCCTACCGCCGGGACTTCGCTCCAAGTCCCGAGATCTAGTTGGGATGGTGGTCATATATTCGAGCTTCAAAAGGAGCAAAAGAGAAAAAGCGAGAGAAGCGGTTGATAGAGGTAGACGCGCTGGTGGCTTGCTTGACGGGATGTTCTGTTAGTTTTTGCTTCCCTCGGCCACGACGTCGCAATGGGTAAGGGGTAAAGTGATGAGAATGGTTTGTCCCTGTTGCTTTTCATAACGTCGAGCAGAACGAAGCCTATGTAGTTTGTCGTGCGGATTCGGAAAGCTATCGAAAGGTGAAGGATTCTCTGTGCTTCCCCGAGGAGATGGGGATTTTGTTTGAAAAAGTTACCCGAATGGGCCGGCAATTGCAAAGTTGGAGAGAAAGGAAAGGGGAAAGGGGAAGGGAAGGGAAGAAAGAAAAACAATGGCTAGCGGTGTGGTGAAGCTTAGGGATCTATTACTTCTACTACACTATAATCCATCATGTATGTCCCTCTGAATCTCCCTATCATGCAGTGCCCGTGAATAACGTGCCTAGTGGAATGTGGAATGTTTGTGTTGCGATGATAAAGTTTGTGTAAAAGACAAGAAAAGATGCACAGCATTGATCATGACTACGCACAAAGCTGGGAACAAAGGATGAAGTTTAAACCTTCCCGGCGACATTACGTGTGGAAATCTAACCTCACCTTGCCATCGCGTAACCTAACATCCAGCCACTAGCACTCCCAAGCAGCGCATTCCGAGTCAGATCCTGTGATCCTGAAACCGCCTTCGCAATTGATAGATAGATCTTATAAAATATTTTTCTACTGGCGAGAGAATATACAGTGCAAGGATTTTTTTCCTTTTGGCGATAGTCAGAATTAATAAGAACGATCTAAAACCTAAACAAGTACCTTCTATTAGATTTTCCAGCCCTAGCCTCTCCTGTCGCTCAATCACTTACAACATTCGTTTTATTTCGAGTGATTAAGTGTGAGCCATTCTCACCAAGGGCGGAATACGAACTTTTACCTAAATTATACATCTCAATATATTCTAAGCATAATAAATGAATATGTAGATGGGGTGGATGGGGTGGATGGGTGGGCAGATAGACGGATAGACGGATAGACGGATAGACAGGAGATTGCTAATACAGTCAGGTACCCATCTAAACTTCACCAGAAGCACTACAGTATCACTACAGTACCTACGTTAAGAGTACACTCACCGTAATGCTCATTACAGGTAGTATATAAGAATTGCCTGTCTCAGAGTCGGGAATGTCAGACAGGAAATCTCGGCGGCGACAAAGCCCACCTAATCTTACTACTTCATCTTACCTGTGATAGCGTGACCATCCCCCCAATTCAGTACCCTACCCGTACCCGTGCCAGTATTCAAAATGCGGCGGTTGCTTGGCTCGTCTGCTTCTTCGGCCTCGTCATCGACCTCTGCTCGTCGTCCGCCTGCTAATAGTTTGTCTGAACCGCTAGAATCATCCAATCTTCGTGGTACACGAACATCCTCCCATAACCGTTCTAAATCACACCACATACCTCCAAACCCATCGCCGCCTTCCTCTGAAGCTCGCTTATTCCCTCGTCCTTCTCTGGCTCTTCGAAGAAGCGAAGGGGATCTCCTGGCTGCTGCTGAAGCTGATGCAGACCGAACGCTTGCTGGGACAACTCCATCAAGGCGAGCGGTGCCTGGCATGATGCAACATCCACATGGAACGGCGGAGCTGGTAGCGGGCCAATGCATATGTTGCGATTCAACTGTCCGGTGGCCTTCGAACTTGACTCACTTCCGCTGTACAATATGTATGACAGTCAACGATCTGAAGCCAGCAAAGCCTGTAGCAAACGATCCTATAGACACATTATCTCGAAAACGTGCGGATCCACTTCGTCTAGTGCTTTCAATTATGCAAGCTGATGAATGGTGAAACAGCACCGCCTGTGTCTATCGGCACCGTGAGGAGTATCATAGACGCTTCCGTGGAAGATTTTCTCAGCGACCGAGAGCCGCAGCCGTCTGCTGGGGAGAGATTGTTTGGAGTCACCAGCGTCGGTACCTTTGAAGAAACCCACCAACATTTTTCCGCAATACCTGAATCAATACTCAATGATTTTATAGCACCTCCTTCGAGGCCTCCACCCCCACCTCCGGTTCATGACAATGCGGAGTCTGAAGCTGCACTTACTAGAAGCAAATCTCGTGCGGCGAAGTTGTTCAAACCACTCGAGGACTATCTTCGGGCAGCTTTCAGCGACTGGGAGTGTTTGAATGCAAGCTTTACGGCAAACTCGGGAACGGATTCTAGTAATGCCTTCCTTGAACCTCGAACCGATGAAACGATCCAACCTCCACGTGACACCCTCGATATCTATATTCCGGTCACTGAAAAGCCGGGCGAGAAAGAGGCCTTGATGTTGACAGTTGGAAGGGCTGTGAGAAGGGAGCGAGCAAATTCTCGCAACGAGAGGGGATCTAAAAGCCATGAATCAAAGCCTAGCTTGCGGGCTCCTCCTGGAATTGATTGGGACCGGACCAGAGAGTTTTATGACCTGGTCCTGGGCGCTGGAAAAGGCTTGTCGAGCCTAGATCTCTCCAACGATTCTCGGACCGATGCTGATCGCTATGACAAACTTGCTATTGACGATGCGAGAATTGATATGTTGAAAGCTTTGCTCAAGACAACAGAAAATATTCTCAAGCGACCTGGAAGACCACTCCGGCGACCGGAGGATATACGGTTTTTACTGGTTATTATAGCAAACCCGCTCCTCTACCCTGGAGCTGCGAAATTGACTACGAATCGGTCACTGACAGTCCCTACATCATCTGAAGTACAAACACAAGTCCAAGGTTCACCAAGGTCCTCCAGCCCGAGGGCTTCACCGCTTGGCAAAGATAGCGTCATGGGAGGTCCCGGTTATCATTCTGGTCTCCTTAAACGCATATTTGGGCTGTTGTCGAACCTTCCTAACGAATGCCATCATTTCCTTATAACATGGTTTAGCATCATGCCTGAAAAGCATTTCCACCGACTGGTGGAGCTAGGCTGTAGTTTTACCACATATCGCATCACTCGGGACGATAACAAAAAACCTGTGCGGAATGCTAGTGGTTTAAGGGGAAAGTTACCATACAGTGACGATTGGCAAATCAAGGCTACCGCTAGAGTAATGTCGCTACTTGATAAAGCCAACAATAATTCTCTTGGACGCCGGAGGCATATGCGGTCTATGTCTGCTGGAGAGGGCTCTAATACCCTCTCAGCATGGAGACAAGATGCGTACCGTCGGGGTCAGATTATTCCCAGCAGTACTTTTTATAACATGCGTCTAGATTACTGCGATTTGATTGCCGACTTCGATGTCTGGGAATCTAAAGTCGCTAAGTTCTGCTTCTGTCAGTATCCATTTTTTTTGTCGATGGGTGCCAAAATACAGATTCTCGAGTATGACGCCAGGCGGCAGATGGAAGTCCAAGCTAGAAATGCGTTCTTAACCAACATATCAAATCGAACGGCTCTTAGTCAATATATGGTTCTTAAGGTCAGGCGTGAGTGCCTGGTAGAAGACAGCCTCAAAGGCATCAGTGAGTGTGCGGGGACGCTGGAAGACTTAAAAAAGGGCCTTCGTGTCGGTAAGTATTTCGATCTAAACCTTGGTCTTTGCTAGCTAACCATGCTAGAATTCGTGGGAGAAGAAGGCATTGATGCGGGGGGGCTCAAAAAAGAATGGTTTTTAATGGTTGCTAGAGAAGTCTTTGACCCAAATCATGGTATGTAAAGCTTCCTCAGTACGAAGTTGCCGCCGGTGCTTAAAAAAAACACAGGTCTGTTTGTTTACGACGAGGATTCTCGCTATTGTTATTTCAACCCCCATTCCTTCGAATCATCAGAAGAGTTTTATCTGGTTGGGGTCCTGCTAGGACTTGCAATCTACAACTCGACGATTCTTGACATCACTCTTCCCTCATATGTCTTCCGCAAGCTTATCTATTTTGCTCCGCAATACAGCAGCAAAGGTGGTGTGGACGCTCGCTCACGACCTGCTTTTCGTCGCTCCTTGGAGGATTTGGCGGTTCTTCGTCCCGCTCTGGCAGTAGGACTGCAGAGACTTCTTGATTTCGAGGGCGATGTTCAAGAAACGTTCTGTCGGGACTTTGTGGCAGAGACAGAGAGATATGGGGAGAAGATAGTCACGCCTTTATGTCCAAATGGCGAGAACCGACTGGTTACGAATGCTAATCGAAAAGAGTTTGTGGATTTATATCTGAAATATATCCTTGATACTTCGGTCAGTCGACAGTTCGAGCCCTTTAAACGAGGATTCTATACGGTCTGCGGAGGAAACGCGTTATCTCTTTTTGGACCAGAAGAAATAGAATTGCTTGTACGAGGATCAGCTGAACCCCTTGATGTCGAGGCTCTGAAAGCGGTTGCTATTTATGACGGTTGGGGCCCGGGTAATGTCCCCGAGTCTGATACGGTGGTCAAGTGGTTTTGGAACTTCTTCGAAAAGATATCACCAGACGAGCAGAGGATGTTATTAAGCTTTATCACCGGAAGTGACAGAATACCGGCAATGGGCGCTACGAATCTCATTATTAAGGTTGTGTGCCTGGGGCAAGATTGTGATAGATTTCCTGTGGCAAGAACATGCTTTAATCAACTCTGTTTGTGGCGCTATAAAAGAAGGGAGAAATTGGAGAGGTTGTTGTGGCGAGCGGTGACTGAGAGCGAGGGCTTTGGTCTCAAGTAGCCTCTTTACTGGCCCTGGCTGCTTCTGCTTGGGTGACTACGCTAGCCGCGTTGCTGTCTCCTGACATATGGGGCAAGCGTCGGCTATTCGGATGTTGAATTTCACTAATAAGGTCGAACCTGATCGACAGATTAGCCAGCCGCGACAGGATTCGACTAACACGTTCGAGTAGGCCGGCTCTCTATCCGATTTCATTCCTGCAGCACTTTCTTCTCAGCGGCATCATCTGTATATGTTCATTCCTGTATTACTTCCTGCGTCTTGCTCTTTGGGTGTCATTATAGTTATTCGTTTTGTCCCGTATATAATATCGTGGCGTTTGTTAGGGTAAGCAATTAGTATGTTTTTCTCTATCTTTTTTACAGTCTGATCCCCTTAGATTCCAATGCTGCAACCTTTCTCGCATCATTTTGAAAGCATAGCGATGTGTTACCTTGTTTCTTACTTTTGTTGCTGCGACCGAAAGTTTTGAATATCAGTTTGATGTTTGGACTTACTTTACATTATTAATATATCCCGCTAAGTATCCATGCCCGGTACTTCACCGGATACTAGCTACAGAATTCCCCACCATTGTGGTCCACTGTCCTTCGGCTATCCGGCATCTAGATCAAAGGCCGGTAATGGCTGATAAAATGACGCTCCTTAAAAAGTGATTCACTATGGTTCACGAAAAACAGTGGGAAGGTTGGCTAAAGCATCTCTAGTGATAAGTTTGTGTTTGATGAATCTTGATACGTTTAAGTATCCCAGGTCCTTTATTGTAACCGTTTTGGCTCGTAAAAAACGGCAGGTACTTTATTAAACCCCTCGGGCTCTGTAGAGCAAAGTATCGATTTCACAGGCTGAAGCCCTAGAAACCTCATGCCACTGGTTTATTGTTGACACTGATTCGAGATGAGTGATTTATAGTTTCGGACGTCCAGCGGCAGGGTAGGTAGCAGTGCCTTGCTACATGTGTTGTCGATATAATCGTCGCAATGGCCGATATTGAGTCGGACAGACAATTGTCAGAATGCAAAGACAGTTCTTGTGCAAGCCATAACCGCGAGGACAACTTCCACACCGATGGCAAGAAGTATTTGGACGATGTCACCGAGCTACGGCAGATCCCTTCAGAGGCACCAGGAATTCCGGCAGCAATTGAAGACTTCAGCGCGGATATCCCGCCAGATGGAGGATATGGGTGGGTTTGTGTGGCATGCGGGTTTATGGTAGGTATGCTTCTGAAATTCATATAGACCTTGGGCTAATTGAAAGCAGATTAATGCTTGTACATGGGGAGTTAACTCAGTCAGTGCTTCATTCCATACCTCGGTATCGTGATTGTATTGTTATTGAAATATTTAGTCATACGGCGTCTACCTCGCTCACTATCTATCCGACGATGCTTACCCAGAGGTGACGCCCTTGCATTACGCATTCGTTGATGGTCTCTCGATCTCTTCAGCCATGATCATCGGGCCTCTGGCAACATTCTTACTCTGGAAAACATCAACTCGAATAGTCATGGCTGTCGGAGTAGTCATGGAAGCCGGCGGCCTCATTGGAGCCTCATTCTCGAGCAAAATCTGGCATCTGTTCTTGACTCAAGGAGTATTGTTTGCATTGGGATGGGTTTCATCTTTACCGGCAGTGTCGGTGTGATATCTCAATGGTTTACCAAAAACGAAGTGTTGCAGCTGGGATTACAGTAGCTAGCTCCGGTATAGGGGGCCTTATCTTTTCATTATCCATACGCTCTATTATCACGAATATGGGAACTCCCTGGGCCTTCCGGATTGTTGCTATTGCAGTCTTTACCAACAATACCATCTGTACAATCTTTACAAGGGATCGGAATAAGTACGTGAATCCAAATTAGCGTGCATTCGATCTGAGTCTTTTGCGCCGGTACGAATTCCTTCTTGTCCTACCTAGGCTGGAGCTTCTTTAGTATGCTTGGATACGTCGTAATACTCTTTTCTCTGCCAGGTGAGTTGATATCTTCCAAATAAAATTCATTGAAACCCTAACACAATCTAGATTTTGCAACATCCAGAGGATTCTCAAAAGTCCAAGGCAGCGTTCTGGGTGCACTTCTCAACCTTAGTATAGCGTTTGGGCGCCCGCTTGTGGGCTTGTCTAGCGATCGATATGGGGGAATTAACATAAGTAGTTTGATGACCCTCGTGACCGGGTTATCTTGCTTCATCTCTGGTTACCAGCAAAGAAATTTGGGTTTCGGTCCTGTTCGCTCTCATAAATGGTGCAGTTTGCGGAAATTTTTGGACAACTGTTGCTCCAGTGTGGTAAGTGATCGCCCCTTCCGGCTCCAGTGGAGTAATGTGTTGCTAACTGCTTTGCCATAGTGTTGAAGTCGTAGGGCTAAAGGATTTACCAACAGCTTTGAGTCTTGTTTGGTTGTCGTTGGTGCTTCCAACTACATTTTCAGAGGCCATAGGACTTTATCTGAGGCAGCCCGGTTCAGAGAATGAATACCTTTACCCATAGATCTTCGCTGGGATCATGTATATTGCAGTTGCGACCTGTATGTGGCTTCTGAGAGCGTGGAAAGTTGGGGACAACGACCGCAAGGAACTGCAGAAGCTGCAAGGCCGGGACCTGAGCAAGCCCGAGGAGTTTGCGGAACGACAAGCGATAAAACCGAAGGTTATGGATAGATGGAGAAGCGGGCGAGTGAGTGTATGGTGGCGATATGGGGTTGTATGAGGACATGTACATATTGTCTTGTTACACTATGTAGTCGATAGTGTACATAGCGTAGATTTGGATTTTTGGCGCTGTTTGATGCACTTTCTACTTAGTGAACGTATTACTCGCAGGAACATGGACTAGAGGAGCATAAAGTATACCGACGGGTACATCTGGCCATACGCTTCCCACCTCCACCGGCATTTCCAGCATTTGCAGCATCCCCATCTTCGGAATCCGGCTGTTTGTGATCAGATATCATGCTATTTCAGTCACCGAATATCACTCATCGGGCCTCGGAATTATTGTAAAGATACTTCGCTCCGTCGACATTTACGCTTTGTTATTCTTGGGCCCGTGTATCAAGTTGAGGTCTCGGGATATCTCGTCTCGTGCCAACCACTACCACTGTCCTAAGCCAACGTTAGCAATAGCGTATCGTACATCAAGATGACCAACCAACAACGCTTGCTCGGTAGACCACAGAAACAGCCCAACCAATAGTGTGATGTAATGAGGTAGTACCTGCTCTGAGACCCAAACTTTGCGCATACAAAGTATTCCATACGGCTGAAATTTGAACTCTCCCACAAAGTCGATTGATTGATGGTATCTTGGCCCCATTTTCTTTAAGTACTCCCGGAGGTTTTGGCAGTGGAAGGCAAAACTGTTGAGAACATAACTTGCGAGTGACGGGAGAGATTTAGGAATGATACCATCTAAAATCTATCGAGTATGGTGCGCAGCGGCTATCTGCGACCCGGAACCCTGAATAATCCGGAATTAGAACTTGGTGGTGACACGGCGTTTTGTGGAGTAGCAGTTATCTGACCATGCAACATCGTCATCCCAACGAGAGCCCAAGAGGCCGCGAGTCCCTCCCTCCTGTGTTTGCATGCTATATAGGTTAGTATACATCACAATATAGGTAACCATATATCTTCAGCAAAGCGGTGTTCCATCATTTTATCTTATTTCAAGTTCTCTACTCCCAGACCAGTGGACCTCTCAGCGCAATCTATCAATTTTCCAACTGCCACCCTGGAGCCACCTTGTTATTGTGCTACAACTGAACCACCGAGAATGACGCCGTCGGAGACGACGCTCTCAGTACCAACATCGGGGATAGGAGAAAGCTCGCGCTCGCCGTCTCCCGTCTTGCATCGACAACCTTCGCGCTCACCACAGCCTTACAGTCGAAGACAACAGCCTGGAAGGCCACCAGTTCAATACTCTAATACCTACCCCCCGGTCGCTTCGACAGAAAGCTTGGGATCCACTATACCCCAAAAGGGGGGCTCAGAATCCGGTACCGAGGCAGATGATGAATTAACGAGAAGACTGCTAGCTCCTCCAAAGCAGCGACGCGTGTCTTCAGAGGACGATATTTGGAATGATAGCGGTAAGGATGGACGGGGTCGGGGTCGCGAGAACAGAAGGGGATTGGTAGCGCGAAAATTCGAAAGGCCGAAAAGACACGGGATTGCAATTCTAAGGAGAGGGATTGAAGTTGGGCTGATAGCTGTGTTGGTGGTTATTGTACTCATGGGCGAGGAACAGAGAGCTTTGAGGGAGGTCTTGCTTCGAAGACGAGGTTCGCCTATTCTTATGGTGCGCTGACCAAACGGAACTCCAGAGGTGCTGATTACACCGCAGAGATCATATGCTGGTTAATTCCATATTCAGCCATTATTCTTGCGTATCCAATCCGAATGCGACTCCGCGGTAACGGCAGCCTGCAGCGTCCGCGCTCCCTCGACCCTTCGCCTTTACTTTACCCGACGCTCCTTCCTGTGCTCATTGCGCTTTCGCTCACGCCTACGGGGACTAAATCCTCCAACCCATTTCTCCTCGCCAATCTGGTCATCTCAATTTCCAATCTGCCACCGATACTGGTGCCCTCCTGGGGTCTGCATTGGCTTCTGTCACTCTTTCCACTGTTGCCATCCCAATGGGACCAAAACCATGGATCAACTAACAATACATTGTCACTTATCCCGCCCATAAATGCGACATTAACATCTGCACTCACAAACATATTGTATCCATCATTGACTCCGAGCGAACTGCGATTACTTTCGTCAGCATTGATCAACCTTCTTTTCCACGCAGCGTCACCGCAGGCTATTATCCTCAGGGCGTTGATGTGGGGCGGCGGGTTAGCAGTCTTTCTTTTATGCGAAGACGTCATAAGGTGGAATGTCAGCCTTGCTCGTGTTCCCCTCCATCGATTCCGGCGTGCTGGGAATGCCATCATTGGGATTGGTCGATTCCGCAAACTAGTTGGGCTCAAGGGAATGACATGGAAGGCGAGTGAACAAGCCAGCGATAGCGAGTCCGAAATTGTCGTCCCTAGGAAGCAATCGACAAAGCCAAGAAATGGAGGCTTCTACTTTGCAACGCTTACACGGAAGGAGGCCAAGATTCGACGACTAGGATATGCTGCGTATGTGTATGGCCTTGTACTCGGCTTTGTATTCCTGGGTTTGAGGCCTTATATTGGAAGACGAGCACTTGATGGAATGGATCCTTTCATCTGGGCATTGGGTTACATTTTTTGCGGACAGAGTTGGTATCAGAAGGTTGTTGACCAGATTAGTCCCGGCATGGGTTATTGTGTCACAGCAGGCTCTACTAAAGCCGCGAATATACGATTGGGCATCATCGGATTCTGGGTCATTGTTCTCACGATCGGTCTTACCTTTATTACAACCTTCGCGCCCAGGCTAGAAGTTGATACCCGCAGAAAGGTGTTTCATGGGATGGTCATACCCATGTTCCTCATACCAGGGCTCTTCGATCCGCCGTTCGCTCACCTTAGTCTCAGTCTTGCCGTGGCCATTTTTTTGCTTTGCGATTTGATACGCGCTGGTCAGCTCCCTCCAGCTAGTCAATATATTGCGAGATTCCTACAGCCATACGTCGACGGCCGGGATTTGAAGGGACCGATGGTGGTTTCACATGTGTTCTTGCTAATGGGGACGGGGATAGGGTGGTGGTTAACGCTGGCTAGACGACAACAGGATGATTGGGATTGGGATGGACACCAGGAACTTGCATTTTCGAGCGGGGTTGCCTGTGTGGGGCTCGGCGATGCGGCGGCATCATTAATAGGGAGGAGATTCGGAAAGCATAAATGGGGTTGGAAGGGAGGCAAAAGCATAGAAGGGAGTCTGGCGTTCACGGTTGCAGTTGTTACTGGCTTGAGTGTGGCAAGATTATGGATTGTGGGCTCTGGGGGAGACTGGGGCCTTGTGCTCTGGGGCAAACTAATATTCACCGGAGCTTGGGGAAGCATGTTAGAAGCGGTGACCACCGGGGTTAATGACAATGTGGCGGTACCAATTGGCGTTTGGGCTGTTGTTAGTAGTTTTGGGTTGTAGATTGATTGGTCTTTTCTTATCATTCATGGAAAATACTGGCGCTGTTGGTGTTTGTTTCTTTGGTTGTATTGATACGTATACTGATACAGTGAATGAGTAGTACATACTATAGTGTGTAATGGATGCTGTATGCTTTATGATTCACGGTGATAATGGATGATATCTGATCGACTAATCTAAAGTTAGTGAATAAGCGCTCAAAGGAACAACGATAAAAGGGCCCATTGTGAATGAAACTTTGCCCCGCCTTAACACAAGCCGCAACTGCATAACCCCACCACTACTACCACCATCACCGCTACCAAAATCATTACAACAATCATCCCACAAATTCATTTGTTGTTTCTTTTTCCCTGTACCCCGGCCTTCTCAAGTTCATTTAACGAAAATGGCCGATAAACTTACTCGGTATACTTTCCCCGCTTTCCGCTTTCCGCTCAACCATCACCACTCTTCGCGTTTATGAGTTTCACTGACAGTCTTGAATAGTATTGCCATTGTGAGCACAGACAAGGTTCGCATGCACCCAGGATTTGCGCGCGGGAATTTAGACTGACGGAACTGTTGGTTGGAACAGTGCAAACCAAAGGTAAAATCCTAAAGAGCACATATCACCCAGTCCAATTGCTAACTTGATGTCCAGAAATGTCGTCAAGAGTGTAAAAAATCATGTCCTGTTGTGCGAACAGGAAAGCTTTGTATTGAAGTCACACCTGAGTCCAAAATCGCCTTCATTTCGGAGCGTCTATGTATTGGGTGCGGCATCTGCCCTAAGAAGTGTCCTTTCGGAGGTGCGCCTAATTTCCCGTTGTGTTGACATCCGGGTCTTTTAACATCTTTGTTACCTATAGCAATCCACATCATCAATCTTCCTACCAACCTCGAATCCCAAGTCACCCATCGTTACTCTGCCAACTCCTTCAAGCTCCACCGTCTCCCCACTCCTCGTCCTGGCCAGGTTCTAGGACTCGTTGGTACAAATGGTATCGGAAAATCGACTGCTCTCAAGATTTTGTCCGGGAAACAGAAGCCGAATTTGGGACGTTATGACAACCCACCAGATTGGAATGAAACCCTTCAGTATTTCCGAGGCAGTGAGCTGCAGAACTATCTGACAAAGGTGGTGGAGGATAATTTAAAGGCTGTTGTGAAGCCTCAATATGTTGATAAGCTACCGCAAGCGATCCGGGGGCAGGTGCGGAGCGTTGAGGCGTTGCTTAAACAGCAAAGTCAGATGGACAATATGCAGGAGATGATTGACGTCTTGGAGCTTGGACCAGTTTTACAAAGAGATGTGGAGCAGCTTTCCGGTGGAGAGTTGCAACGATTCGCCATCGCAGTTGCGTGTGTTCAGAGGGCGGATGTGTAAGTTTTTATTGATGTCCTTCAATGAATGCCTACTAATAGCCACAGATACATGTTCGACGAGCCTTCGTCCTATTTGGATGTTAAGCAACGATTGAAGGCCGCCAGCACAATTCGTGGACTCCTACGGCCGGACGACTACGTTATCGTCGTCGAGCACGATTTGTCAGTGCTGGACTACCTTTCTGATTTTATCTGTGTTCTTTATGGAAAGCCATCGGTATATGGTGTGGTTACATTGCCTGCATCTGTGCGCGAGGGAATCAACATCTTCCTGGATGGTAACATCCCCACCGAGAATTTGCGTTTCCGCGAAGAGTCGCTTCAGTTTCGAATTGCCGAAGCCGGGGACGAATTCGTAGTCGATAGAACACGACAGTTCCGATACCCAACTCTGGAGAAGACCCTTGGAGGCTTCCATCTGAAAGTCGACTCGGGTGACTTTACCGACTCGGAAATCATTGTTATGATGGGTGAAAACGGGACTGGAAAGACAACATTCTGTCGCATGCTTGCTGGTGCTGAACAGCCGGATGGAACCATGAAGGTGCCAAAAATGAGTATCTCCATGAAACCGCAGAAAATCAACCCTAAGTTTCCCGGAACTGTTCGGGAGTTGCTCCTCAAGAAAGTCCGATCATCATTTTTGAACCCTCAGTTCCAAACGGATGTCTACAAACCGCTCAGAATTGAAGACTTCATCGACCAGGAGGTTAAGCATTTATCGGGAGGAGAATTGCAGCGCGTTGCTATTGTCCTTGCACTGGGACAGCCCGCTGATATCTACCTTATTGACGAGCCTTCTGCGTACCTGGATTCGGAGCAACGTATCATTGCTGCCCGTGTCATCAAGCGGTTCATCATGCATGCCAAAAAGACTGCGTTTGTAGTCGAGCACGATTTCATCATGGCTACTTATCTTGCAGACCGTGTCATTGTGTTTGAGGGCACTCCATCTGTGGACGCAACGGCTACTGCACCACAGAGCCTGTTAACTGGTTGCAATCAGTTCCTGAAGAACTTGAACGTCACTTTCCGACGTGACAAGAACACCTTCCGACCGCGAATCAACAAGTTGGATTCTCAGTTGGATCAGGAGCAGAAGCTGGGTGGAAATTACTTCTTCTTGGAAGGTTGGTAATCTTTCTTAACCTTGAAAGTGAATGTATCAAAGGCTAACAAAGTTTGAACAGATGCTTGAACAAATTAATCGGACATGGTTTTGAGTGGGCTCCATTCAAGGCGTTGGGAATATAAGAATTTCTATGTTTCTGTGCTGTTATTTCCTTACGTGCTGATTTATTTTTGGGAGCTTTGTTCTTCGATTGGATGATGAAAAGTTGATGACATAGATGTGGTGTAACATTTGTGCAAGATCTTTTAACCTGCATACTTTTGTTCGTTAGTGGGAGAAGGTTATGGATAAAGTTATTTGATCACTTATGTTCGCACGGCTACACGACAGTTAATCCAACTGGTTACTTCATGGGCCCTGATTCAGTGCCTGGAAGGTGTGACCTAGGGCTGTTAAAACAATTCGAGATGTCCAGTTTCTCAACATTCCACGGGGGAAACCAACTCGGTCTCCAGAGGAGGCAGTAATTATGATACCCGTGGTAATATTTACTTACTCCTAGATGTTACTTAGTAGGTATATACGCTTTGACTAGAAATCACCATTGGAGCTCATGGCTCAAATCATCCTCACACGCTAATACGTCCACTGAAAGCACCACACTACTTAGATATCTTCAAACCCTCAACACCCGCTGCCGCCGACGGCCGTCTGACTGGTGGGCTTTTCAACTCCTTAAAATCCAGACCACAATCTACCAACATGGTAGAGTGAATCCTAGTGATCTCCATACAATCTTCAAACACTTTGGACCCGGGCTCCACCGCCTGCAATTGGCGCCCCAGCAGCTCTATATAGTTTCCAATATGCTCCTTTGCCCAGCGAACGAGCGCACTAGCGAGGCGGTACTCAAAGCAGCTGTTGTAGATCTCCACCGTGTTTTTGATCAGTGTGAACTGGACTAAGGCTACTTGCGAAATGTAGAGAGCCACATCGCCTTCGAAACGGACTTGTCTATGAATGTATGAGTAGTGAAGATGAAAAGGAGTAGAAGAGGAAGAGGTAGAAGTACCTGGTACGTTTTTTTATAATTGCCGAACGAGCCTCCAGGAATGCTTCCCGTGCCCTGTCCTCATAGTCGAGTTTTACAAGCCATTGGATATTGGCCTTTACAGCAGTCTTTTGTGCGGGGTTCTCGACGAGGTCGCTGGTGATTATTGAGGCCAGTTTGGAGGCACGTTCGTCGAGTTTAAGATGAATAAGTTCCGATATAAGAGAATTGCTCTTTGCGAGCGATTGTGCGAGAGCCCTCAGCTTCCCCACGCTCGATACGGCATCCTCAAACTTACGATGCGCCACGTTCTCGTCCAATTCATCCATTTGCGTTTCTACCCACCGAAGGTTCCGTGACTGGCCTTCGACGGTAAACATTGAATGGCCCGATCCATGGGCACTAAGGCTATTCAGTAGATCACCATGCTCCAGTAGCTTTGGGTCTCTGCCGGCAAAGAAGGTGACGCTGTCGCGTCTACGGAGACTATCTTCTGTTTCCGCCCTCAATGCTTTCCTCAGCTCGTCACGGGATTTCTTGAATTGACGTAGGAGATCCACCTTCTTTCCCAAGTCTTCGTTTTTATACACAAATGCCTCCTTCCCGACTCGTAAACTAATGGCATCAGAAACCCCCTTCCGTGTGGTCGGCGCGTCCGAGGAAAGATCAACCATCTCAATCTCCGACAGACCCCAGCATTTGTCTGCGACATTCTTAGTCTGTGGGCTTCTGTTACTTTGCGAGGAGTTAGATGCGGCCGCGTTCTGATCTACGCGCTTTTTTTTGACGGTTGCAATGAGGAGGTGGTCGTTGAGGAGGACCATATGTACAATTCTCCGTGGTTTCCAGGTGGCTGAGTTGAGTTCTATCCAGTGTCGAGATTCGAGGACGATGTGGCGGCCAGGGACCGAAGGAAGGAACTTTTGAGCGCCCTCAACGGCTTTCCAGAGTGCTTGGAGGTGGCTCATGTGTAGTGCTGTCAAATCTGCAACGCTGCTGCGGTTGGCATGTTTCCGCGACTGTACATCGCTGGCTGTGTTGGCAAAAGAGCTTTCAGTCCTCAAAGAATCAGTGGTGTTGTGGAGATCCGTCAATAACGTTCTCAGCACGCGCATTTCGCTCTTGAGCTTATCAATTTCTTTAGAAATAATGATGAACTGGGTCCGGTTTATAAACACATTTTTTTGCAGGTCGGACGACGTGCGGTTGCGAATATCTTTCAGTCGGCGTTGATAGTCCTTAATCTCCTCGTCTGTAGAGTTTACCAACACCGTGGCCACAACTACCATCACTACGTATCAGCACACTGCTCTTAGTGCACCGCTCTGGAGAAAAGAACATACACTGATCAGGATTAAAAGTTGGGTTTCTAAACTGGCTTATATCAATGCTCAGACCTGGCCCAGTTTTGTCCCTCGACCCCTGCGCCGGAAGTCTCGCCCCTGCGCCGGCAGGTATCGACGGCATATCAGGGATCGATGGCATCGGCGGCACATCAGTCGTCTCTCCAGACGTGGGAAACCGAGTTGACATCCGCCGTTTAACCAGATCCGCGACCTGTCAGGAACTTTCAGTACGTAGAAGAGCTTCACGAAGCTTCAGCTTCTACCTTCTCCTTCTCGCGACTCCGGACTTGCGGCGGTTGCGCAGCACTGGGATCAGTGGTGGGTCCGAGACGGGCACCAGGCATGGCGGGCATGGGGATTTGTCTATACCGGATCTTGGGTGAACTTATGTAGGACAGCGGAGGGCGGGAGTGTAGCTATACCGTGGGGGACCAATGACTGGCTTCTTTGCTCCGCCGGCTTTCCCACGCCGCTTGCGGAGGGAAAGGCTCTTGGATTTCTCTTTTTCCATGACGGAATGTCGAGTTATGATATCGCTAGATGTTTAGTTTTGTTGTGGTGGTGTTGGAGACGGATAGTCGAGATCTTTTGGAGGTGGAAGTCAAGCTAGCTAGCTACCTTCCCCTAACCCCAGCTCGTGTCTACTCATAGAGTGAATACAGTATAGTATGATTAAACAACCCTAGCTCGTGTTCACATCACAAATAGATCACTCGTCACAAAAAGGTACTGCACCCTCTCATCGTCGAATATAATCTAGCAAGCATGCCACGTTCGACATCGCAATTCCCACGGATTATTCAGAGCCAATAGCTTATTCTTCTCATTGTGCACAGTATGCTTAATTCCAGAATTACATACGAACTGCAGTATAGACTTTGCACAATAAGTTCGCTCTTTAGTAAATTCGAAAAAACGGCAAAGCGGTTCTTTCGAAGCTTCTTCGACACTTTAAGACTGAGCGGATCCAATATATTCGGGGTTTAGCACAGAACAGGCCGAAATTACACTCCCGCAAGTGGGAATGTTCATAAATCTACTTAAGGGGAGTTCCCCTCAAACTTTAGGCTACGCAGTAATACCATTATAATACTACCGAAACTTTCGATTGAGAGGCACTTGAGTATCAATTGTAGTATCCCTAACCCTAGAAACAATCAAAAAGTATTGAACGTCGAAAGATATAACATTCTAAAGTATCAGATATCCTTTTTCCCGTCCGTTTGCAGCTTCGTCAAGCTTGCAAAGCCCAGCAGCGCGTTATGTATCCACTCACCCAACCACCATGATGAGACTGCAACAACCACTATCATAGCAATAATCTTCAATAAAGATTCCGGAACAAGATTGAAGATATACGGATCCAGGACTGCTTTGTATCAGCATGTCTGTTTCATCTCAATGAAGATAGGTATTTTACTTATATCAACATCCACAGGCTCTGGATTCTGCATACGAGATGTCGAGGACGACACGTATGCCGTTTTGGCAAACAGCCTTAAGTAGAGAATCGAACCCTCGCTCCGTACCGAGAATGTTCGTGAAGGGTATTGCTGGATTCGCTCAAAAAGCGATGGATCTGCAAGCACCTTGTCAAGTGCAAAAAGGTCCAATGTGAAATCCGTCGGTTGCTAGTCACATTAATAGAGGGACGATACATGAGAAGCTTCAGGAAGACTAACTGTCGCTGCCCAGCATATTCTCACTTCATACCTCCTCCCGTCCTCCAGGCCGTCAATTCGCACCCAATGCTCCATGCCTTTACCTATGAACGAAGTGCCCAGTCGTGTTTTGATAGCACGGCAACTACGACAGTGCTCCGAAGGCATCAGCTGTGGAAGGTGGCTTCCTATGCTATTGTCCAGCACCAGCTTCGGAGGTGCCGATGCAATGAATATTTCCTTCTCCACATTCGCAACTGCGGGATGAAACAAACAAAACGAGATCAATACAAGGCAGAAGAAGATGATATGGGAGGATATTCGTCGCATGTCTTTGTTTTTGTTTTGTGAAGTTGAGTTAGACCAAGCTGAGCCGCCTTGTCTCAAATCAAATAATTATTGAACCTATACTTCACACCCGCCCCACGAACAATAATGCGCCTTTACACATCCGACGTTGTCCTCCGCTCTGCCAGAGCCTTCGGCGACTGTTCTACCATCCTCCAGGTCCGCCGAATATGCCCTCTCCATGTCAATTGCTACTCAACAAGTCCGCCCGTCATCACATTTCTGCCATTTCCGCACCACTCCACCCCAACTGACAGCTCCACCAGATTCTACAATCGAAGTCGGAGGTGTATCGTATCCCCGCGATGACTGGACCAACCTTCCCCCCCACATCGCCTCCTGCATATCCCGAAAGCTGCACCTAACTCCTTCGCACCCTTTGTCAATCACGCGCGCTCTCGTTGAGCGCCGATTCCCCGGTCCCACATACAAAGCCTACAACAAACTTTCCCCAATTGTATCTGTTCACCAAAACTTCGATTCCCTTGGATTCCCGCAAGATCACCCAGGCAGAAGTAAGACCGACACGTATTACATCAACAAAAACACGGTCTTGCGCACTCACACCTCGGCGCACCAGGCGGATACATTTGTGGCTGGTGAGCCGGACGGTTTTACTATCACAGCAGATGTTTACCGGCGAGATGCAATCGACCGCAGCCACTACCCTGTTTTCCACCAGATGGAAGGCGCACGTATGTGGTCTCGTATCGAGGTTCCGAATGGCAACATTGCACAGGCTGTGTGGGAGGATATTGAACGGATGCCGGAGCACAACTTGAAAGTAGAGGATGATAATCCCGTATTTCACGATGGGAATCCGCTACAGACCGAGCACTCTGCCGAAGAATGTGAAGCCATCGCTGCGCATCTGAAGCGGTCGTTGGAAGGTGTCGTGGTTGAAGTTTTTGGGCAGGCAAAGAAGGCCGCAATTACGGTTGGGGAGGCAAAAGAGGATGATGAGCCGTTAAGGGTCAGGTGGATTGAGGCTTATTTCCCTTTTACAAGTCCTTCATGGGAGTTGGAAGTGTTTTGGCAGGGGGATTGGCTGGAGCTTTTGGGATGCGGAGTGGTGAAGCAGAGTCTTCCTGTGAATGCTGGTGTGTATCTTTTTCTTCTATACTACTACTAGGGGCTTTTACTGATCCTCTCTTAAGGTGTACCCGACAAAGTTGGTTGGGCTTTCGGCGTAGGACTTGAACGAGTAGCCATGCTTTTGTTCGGAATCCCAGATATCAGACTTTTCTGGTCGAAAGATCAAAGATTTTTGAGTCAGTTCAAAGAAGGTCGAATTTCTAAGTTTGTTCCGTTTTCAAAGTATCCGCCTTGCTATAAAGATGTTGCCTTTTGGCTCAAGACATCTGCGAGTCCGGCTGGAGGTGCCCTACATCAATTCCACGAGAATGATATGATGGAAGTGGTGCGAGATGTTGCTAGTGATCTGGCCGAAGACGTCCGACTTGTAAGTCTCCTGTCGTCTTCCATCATACTCGTAGACTTCTCTAATCATACCCAGGTTGACGAATTTATACATCCCAAAACCGGTAGGAAATCGCTTTGCTTCCGGATCAACTACAGATCTCTGGAAAAGACCTTGACAAACGAAGAGACCAATTCTCTGCATGAGGGAGTTCGTAAAGCGCTGTCAGAAAGATATGGTGTGGAACTACGTTAGAGCCGAATCCTAGCTCAGTGTATTATTGCTCCCATAAAATAGAGGTTTCTCGTGTCTAATCACTCGAATACTGGACCATATAAAGTGCAGTCATCTTCACTCCTGTTCATTTCATAATAATATACAAAGATTCCCAATATTTTACTGCAGGGGAAGGAGCAGAGGAGGAGGATGCGAGAGTATAGGAGCTATGTACAGAGCATACCGTCAAAATATATGCTCAAGGAAACAGTAGAAATACACCTTGAAAACCGTAAAACCAGTCATTAGACCCACCAACCAAAACAACGCCCAGTGTTAAATACCGCTTATTTTGGTGCTGAAGTAACACCGACCTTGGCCGCCTAGATAGATAACCCGATCAGCAATTATTTAGTAGATTCAAGGGTATGAAGGCTCACTCTTATGGTTCGGCCGTTGAGCATGAATCCAGTCTGCTGAACATGGAAAACAGTGTTTGGCTCGTTATCAGGCATTGGGACTTGGAACGTGGCCTCGTGCTTGTTGGGGTCAAAGGCCTCTCCCATTGGATCAATCTTCTCCAACCCATGTTTCTTCAGTGTGTTCAAAAGGATAGACTCGGTCATCTTCAGACCGTTGTAAAAATCGACAAGATCCTTATTCTTCTCGGCATCGTTTCTAGCATCCTCAGGAACAGCTTGCAGGGCTCGTTCAAGGTTGTCGACAGATTCGATGAGATCCTTTGCAAACTTCTGAATAGCATAGTCCTTCGCCTTCTTCGTCTCACGCTCCGTCCGATCCTGGAGGTTTCGGAAGTCGGCAACAGCGCGGGTGAATTTGTCCTAAACAGAATCATCATTAGCAAAGTCTGTGATGGTGGTAGTAATCTCCATATACCTTGTAGTCCTTTGCTTCTTTCGTCTTGGTTTCCAACTCTTTCATAACCTTCTCTAGCTCCTCATTGACCTTTGTCTCCTTCTCGGGCTGGGCATCCCCAGATTTATTATCCTCTACCTTTGCATCAGTCGCTGCCGCATCCGAGTATAATCGTTGAAACCCGGAATATGTGGGAATAGAAAGTCGTTGCCGAACTGCTGATAATGGCACGACCGGTTTCTGTAAGGCAACAGCCAGATTCCTGGTTGAAAACTGGTGAGCCTGTCGAAGAAGTGACCGCCTGAACATTGTGAATTGAATCTTGTACTTCGTGAACGGCGGTGATGTAGAGTACAAGAAGTGGGAGGATCAAGTTGTAACTTGAAACCACAAAAAAAGTTCTGGTCTTGTTTGAAGGAAAATGCTTGGCGGAAGTGGACTCTAGAGTCGGGACTCATCCACCGCCACAGCGTTATACTATCCTAATTCCGTAGTGCTACCACTAGTTAGCGAAGGCACACGACAAGATGGCAGCTCAGAGGTCTCCTACAAATGCCGTCAATGATACTTTGGCTGTATGGATCCTTGAGTCTCGAGTGAGTGGACCTAGCTGATATGAGTGTAGACGCTAGAGTCACTCATCCGCTTAGACACAGAGGCCACCGTGGGAGATCTTGATCTCCTCGTACGCGTCAACAAGCATGCCGCAGAACGGTACAAAGCCATGGCAGATGCTGCAGAAGGTCTTGAGACCGATTCAGACCATCTGAGAGCCAAATGTATGTGCATACTTGGTCTGTCTATTTATTAATCAAGTCTCACTTTCACCAGATGCCGAAGTCACCAAGTATGTCAAGCAGGTGGATGAGCTTGATGAGAGAGTGAGCGACTTAGAAGCGATCGTGAAAGAGCTCGAAGAATGGACTGGTGAACTCGGTAGAACTTCCTATTCTCCGAAGAAGCCGAGTTAACGGTTGAACAGAAATTAAACTACGCCGAATCATACCACGGCGTTAGTATATGATCCGCTCGTCCTGTGGCTTACTCTGTTCTCCTGTATTCCCAAAGCATTGTAAAATACAAATAACCCTAATTTACAAATTGTGACGAACTCCGAAGAAAACATCACCAGACAAATCCCCTATGCCGTCTTTTGGCCTCTACCCCTCTTTGCACTAGTTCCAGCCTTTCCTTTGATCGTCTTTGTAGTTTTGGCCTTCACTCCACTGGTTGCCGCCTTTTTCTTGCTGGCAGTCGCCTTCTTGGAAGCAGATTCTTTCTTCGGCTGTTTGACATACTTATCTTTCGTGATATCTGCCTCATCCGCCTCCGCCTTATCTACATCCGCAGCGCCAGCCATCTCGTCCTCACTTTCTGCAATGGCACTTTCGAAATCCGGTGCTTCTTTCTTGGTCGCTTTGGTGGTTGCAACGGAGGATGCTTTCATAAAGGGCATGGGATGTGACATCTGGTTGTACATTCTGGTGAAGGCCGATTTGGTTGGGCCTGGAATATTCACAGCCTTTTCATCCATAGGTCCAACCCCCAGCTCAATAATGGCATCCCAGTCGTCTTTGGTTAAGAAATAATCGTCCATGCACTGGATGATTTCCGAGACGGCCTCCTTGCCTTCGACTTCAAGGCGCTTTACGAGCATGTTGCAAAAGCTAGGGATATACGACTGTCGGACTTCGTGACGGTCACCGGATGAATGCAAACGGATATGGCTTTGAATCTCCTTAACGAAGCGAGTAAGCTTTCCTATGAGAGAATTAGCATATGCTCTTTAAATGGAGGGATGACGTGAAGCTCACCTTGCTTGGAGTTATGTCCCAACCAACTAGTGAACGAAATATTCCCACCGCCATAAGACCCATACGTATTCGAGGCCGGAATGACAGTAGAGAGCATTCCATGCACAGGCATCAGACTCCAGTGCTGCTGCGTACCATGAATGAGAGCATCAGCCAGGTCGCCATCTGAAATGCTTATAGCGGCATTATCGGCCAGTTCCAAGATCTTGAGGTTGCGCTCCTTGCCACCGTAGCTGTTTGCCCTATCAGGTTTCATCTTGAGGTAATTCTCCTGAACCATAAGGTATGAGAATTCGTGGTCGTTGAAGTAGAGTTCCATTTTATCATTAAGCGTTTTTTTGCTGTTGGTACCGAACATCTCGGTACCTAGTAGCTTTTGAGCAATGTCCCAGTGGTTGAGGACGATATGTTTTTCCCATGCTTTGGCACTGGAAGTGTCAGTCGGGAACAGTATAATTCCTAGGGGTCCTTACAAATCCTTGCTCTCGTCAAAAGACATCTTTGTCGCGGTAGTTTTGTAGGTTGAAAGCATATTGATGATTTGCCTGATATCCGCCCTCGTTCCTTCCACCAATTGATTTATGACATTGGCAGGTAGACTCATTCCTTCACGGAAGGCGATCGAAGCTATGCGAGAGCGTATGGCATTTGCATCAGGTCGCCTAAATGGTATATCTAGGGTAACATGATCGAAGGGCTTCATTTTTTGAAGCTTTCTGTCATTGCAGATACAGATGATGGGTACCTGCTATTGTAAGCACAATTGAAATCTCCTTCCAGTATAAACTTACGTTCGTCTTTCTGCAAAACGATGCAAGTTGTACCACTCCACCTCGATCACCAGCAGACATACCGTCCACTTCATCCATGATGAGAACCAACTTTTTCTTCGACTTGGCCACCTTCTCCTGATCAGGTGCAAAGTAACCCATCAAAGATTTGTTATCCAACACGCCACGCATAGTCTCTTCCATGAGCTTCTTGCTCCGGGTATCACTCGCGTTGTATTCAAGAATGTCGTAGCCCTCTAGGTTGGCAACTAAGTGCGCTGCTGTAGTTTTTCCGATACCAGGCGGTCCATAAATCATCACAGCCCTATAGACCCCAGACCCATCGGCTCCTCTCAATTTGAACTGTGTCTTCAAGTTTTTAGGCCAGTTCTGTAGCCATTTTTGCAACTTCTCCACATTACCTTTATTACCACAAATTTCGGACATCTTAGCAGGCGCATATTTCGTAGTCCACAACTGAACTGCATCCTTGGGCGCCGTTCCCTTCGCTTTGGCAACTTTGGCATCGGCTTTGGCTTGCTTTTCCATTTCGGCAGCCATATCTTTGATTTTCTTTTCTTCTGCTACTTTCTTAGCTTCCCATTCTTTTGCTGCCTTGCCGTCTCCCCCATTGGGTGGGAGGGTGCGGATGAGTTGGAAAAGTCCATCTTCGTCGATAGTTTTGGTTTTCAAATTGCGGATAGTCTCGAGCTTCTTGGGGCCAGCGTCATTGCCCAAAACCACATACGTGGTCTTCTTCGAAGGTGCAGTGGTGACTTTGCCTCCATATTTCTTGACGAGCTGCTGGCCATCTTCTCTTGACAAACTTTCGAGGACTCCCGTGAAAACGAACGTCAACCCAGCGAGGCAGTTATCTGCACCCGTTGGAACAACCTTGCTCCCCTGTGCTACAGGTACAGAACGCGTAACTGCATCCCTGAAGTTGAATTTCTGGCCTTCGTCGCGTGGTGGAGGAGTTGGTGGTCGAACTGTTGGAATCGCATTGTGAATCTTTTGCACTTCCGAGTTGTCAGGTATTTCTTCCTTCTTTTTCTTCGCGGGGGCTTTCTGCTTTTTGGCCGGTGGTTTCTTTGCGGGGGTTTTCTTCTTGGGTGTTTCCTCATCGTCTTCCTCATCGTCCGAGGGAACTGGCTTTCTCTTCCTGTTGCTGGTAGTGCTAGAAGCTTTCGAAGCTCGTTTACTGGGTTTTACGTCCTCGTCGTCCTCGTCATCCGGGACAACAAAATCGTCCATATCTTCGTCGTGTGGTTCCTCTTGATAGTCGTCATCTTTCTTCTGGAATGCTTCGGCAAAGATATCATCGGCCTCGTCGTCATCGTCGTCCAGATAGTTTTCCTCTTGCTTTGGCTCAGGCTTGACTACAACCTTTGGTTTTGATTTCGGCTTTGGTACTCTCACCGGGACTGTGCGATTGACCTTATTCTTGCCGGTGGCAGAGAAATAGGAAGAAGCTTCAAGCTTTGTTTCCTTTGGTTTCGGTGGCGTTGCTTTGGGAGCTGCCTTCTTGGAGTGTGCTTTCTTAGGTGTAAAGTCGTCTTCTTCGTCTTCGTCGTCGGAATCTACAGATCCGTTGTCAATACACAATTCGAAGTGCCATTATTGGAGTGAGTTTACCAATTACACGTCGCTTCCGAGCAGCTGCCTTTCTCTATAACACATCTGAGCACGTGTTTCCAAGCGAGCTCGGAGAAGAAACCTACAGCAGTGGCTGGAGTGGATTTAAGTTTTGCCTTTTCTTGGGTGGGTGGTGCTGCCTGACTGCTACTGCCAGATTTGGGCGTAAAGAAGTTGCGAATATCGGCAGACATAATCTGCAATTAATTTGAGAGAATAATGATCGAAATGGTGATGCGTGATGCGACGCGCAGAGACCTCATGGATGACGCGCCAGGTACTTTAAAGGAGGGTTCCTTGGCACACGTGCTCGTACTATGCTACCCAAACCTGGCTCTAACCTCCACATGTCTCCAGCCATTTAAAGCCTCGATATATATTTTAGACAAACTGGTTGCCACAGAAACGCTAGGAGAATTATCTGGCAGTGATGAGCTTCACTCAACCGCTAAAGAAGACAATCCAATCAATACTGCACCTTGCCGATGTCCTTAGCTCGAATACAACACCACAAACCACGAGTAGTTATCTCCGTCCATTTTGTCTGTTCATCAAAGGTGCCCACAGCCCAGATGCAGCACCGACCTTGAGTAACCCACTTGTAGACCTCTCTATTCGCTTGAAGCCCGGGTACTTGTTCTCGGGGTCAAGCTGGCGTATAGTTGGGGATGTCTAGAAGCGGTAGGGTAAGATAGCATCGAAAATGTTGTCCCACCAGCGTAAACATGGTCCCGAATCTCCTTCTCCGGCTTCTCTCTCAGCTCTACTCATGTCGACTCGGAACCCTAGCGTGATGAAGTTACCGTCGTCTCCGCAAGCCTCTGAGACAATATTAAATGTCTTAGACTTGTTTATCGTAAAGGAGCGGGCTGCGCTTCAAGGTGAAATACAAAGATTGCAAGCAGAGAACGAGTCGCTTGTAAAAGGTCAAACCGCCCCATGAAGATATCTAACTACATCAAATGTGGTATCCTGACTCACAAACCTTGTGTATCTTAGAAAACGGAGATCTCCTCCAACAAATCGTTTCAAAAAAAAGCCTCCAAAACGATAGTTCCCCAACCATCGTTGCTGTGGATAGTGAAAAAGTGTCAAGAGAACCAAGGGACGACCTTGTTTCAACACTCTTGGATAAGGTTCATCACTACCAAAGGTTCTTAGTCAAGGAACAAGAAATATCTGCATTACGAGAAGCCAGCTTCGAGCAAAATTTTCGCACCATGCACAAGATTGTCAAAGATGCGATGAAAACTACTGTCTGCGAACATCAAGAACATCAAGAACATCAAGACCATAGAAATGGAAGTCAGAAGAAATCTGAACTTCCGTCTATGCCTACAAGTCCCGACCCTCCATATAATGGAGGGATTAGCGAGCCCGGAGACTCTATTGTGAACAGGATTATGAAGCTCACCACAGCCTTATCTCGCCGAACAGAGGAGATCAAGGCATGTACTTAATTCGTTCAATATCTACCATCACATCGTTGACATGCTTTATAAATAGCAAATACGCGAAGTGGTGGAACAAAAAGCGGAGCAAGCAACCTTACGGATTGCTCATCTCGAATTGAAGTCGGAGGGTTTATCGCTGCTGTGAGTTGGTATGTCTGATAACATTTTTCCATACTAACCATCATGTGTAGACGATCGCATAATAATCAAGTTGATCTAGAACTCGACGTACTCAAACTTCGTCTAAAGAAGCTAGAGACGATGGCACTTGAGTTTGTACCGTTGTCAGAACAAGACGTTCTGCTAGATTTCGAGGAGTATAAAGATGCGTTATTAAAGGTACAAACCAAACAGAAGCAGCGAAGGAAAAAGGAGGAGCGCTGGCGTTTGTGGCGAGATTAATTATTCAGAGTTGTTGGTAGTACGTTGGTTTTGACTGGGTAATGAGGGCATGAATGGCGTTTTGGACTGTTTTGGAATTTTGGTTGCCCAATAATATAATGAATAAATGAAGAAACTTTGATATGTTCGAACTATGGTTTGTCGCAAACATCATGGGAAAATCTCCAATCTGCAGCGAAATGGAATATAGCTCGCATCGCCGCCAAGCTCAGTCCTATCTTTCGATAAGGACGAGCTCAAGGCATTGATGAGTTGCTCTCGGATTTGTCGACGCGGAGTTACTTCATGAAGATCTTTTTGTATAAAGAGTCAATTTCCATAGCCGCCGAGTTGTCAACATCAAAACCACCCGCTCCGAAGAACTGGGGCGTTGAACGTTGACACGAATCCTGATGTGTAAAAGAAAGAAGACAGAAAGAGAGAAAAGTGGTTGGATAATATGCACGGTTGCCAAGCGGTCGGCGAAAAATGTGACTTATGGCAATGAAACCCTAGCCCATTTGTTCCTGAGTTCCGAATTCAGAAGTTTGAGTCATGTGAGGCTTAGTGTGCAAAGAGCCTCACCGACCCGTCGTGATACCAGTGTATCACGATATCAACTGTGCCGGCGCCGACTACAACAATGGTGAAGACGATAGATGGGTTCCGTCGGATGTTTATCCGCACTTTTCATTCGACTCCGGCAGCCTGCGCGAAGCACTCGAAGAAACGGCTTGAGGAGATGCTCTTAGATATACCGAAATATCCTTACCCAATCCAACGCACGTTCAAGCAGAGTTGGTTCGGCCTCTACGGTGGCAAGCATATACAGTTCGGAAACAATGTGCCCGAGAGCGAGTATAAGACGCGGCGATCCTGGTTACCCAATATCAAGCAGAAGAAACTGTACTCGGATGCATTGCGCCGGTTCGTTCCTCTACGTGTTGCAACCAGTGTCCTTCGTAAGTTTGCGCATTTTGCCCAGGGGATTGCGCAACCACAATGGAGTGCCTAATCAGGTTGCTGTCGCAGGGACTGTTGATAAGGTTGGAGGTCTTGACAACTACCTCACGGGCACGAAAACGGCACGAGTGAAAGAATTGGGTCCCTGGGGCTGGAAACTACGGTGGGAAATCATGAATTCACCAGTCTACCAGAAGAAGAGAGCTGCGGAGCTGGAAGCTCTAGGATTGTCGGCAACTGAAGCTCAGGTGTCTATTAAGCAGCAGATACAAGAGGAGGAAGAGCTGGAAGAGCCTACCCCAGTCCAACAGGAACAGAAGCCTGAATTGGTAGCGGATGCGGCAGGAAATATCAAGTTGTGATATGCCAACGGAGAGAGGGGAATGGGCTGGCTCAGTCTACACGTTGTACAACTGCTTTTCGTCTTTTTAGACTTACATATCTGTATGCTGTACAACCATTCCATTATCATCATCGCGATTATATTGATGATTGATGATTGGTGATTGGTGATTGGTGATTGATAACTAAGTAATTGGTGATTGATGGTGGCGGTCGCAGCAGCATTCCTCCTTCTTCTCCTTCTCTTCCTTCTCCTTCTCTTCCTTCTCCACATCTCACTCATGTCTCATGTGCTTCTTTGTTATTTGAGTAGTTGATCGGATTGAATGATTGTTTGCGGCTCCGATGATGGCAACTCAAAAAAAAACTAGGATCAAGGAACACACAACAACCACAGCCCACTCGCTCCCCACCATCACCCACCAGCGAACTTCCACCCCACATCAACAACTTCATCTCAACACAACACCGAGATACCCGGGTCCACTCATACAAGACTACCTCATCGATTCCCCGTCGCCTGTATTTCCAGCGCCCCTCAACAACAATTTAAATCCTAAGGACAGTTCTACTCGACCCGGCTGCTACCTCCCACTACCACCATCACCATGTCCCTCACAAACTGCCGGTACTATCCGGAGAAATACCCCGAAGTCGACAGCTATGTCATGGTCAACGTCAAGCAGGTATACTTCATTCCAATATACAAGTTCCTTGGTGCAGAAAGGACTCAGTATTCTTCAACTCTAAAGCACGTGGGCCTAATGTGCACTTGCGCAATAGATCGCCGAGATGGGCGCCTACGTCAAGCTCCTAGAATATGACAATATCGACGGCATGATTCTTCTTAGTGAACTGTCAAGACGGCGTATCCGATCTATCCAGAAGCTCATCCGAGTTGGGAGAAACGAGGTTGTCGTTGTACTCAGAGTGGATAAAGAGAAGGGTATGTTGTTATATATGATGCCTCCCCACCAAGCGTATTGCAGACAAAATCTTTAATACCTTATTCTTAGGATATATCGATCTTTCCAAGCGGCGTGTTTCCCCCGAGGATGTCGTAAAATGCGAGGAACGATTCAACAAGAGCAAGATGGTGCATTCCATCCTCCGGCATGTCGCCGAAAAGTGCAAGGAGCCTATTGAGACCCTGTACGAGACGATTGGTTGGCCTCTGCTGAAGAAGTACGGCCATGCGGTTGATGCGTTCAAGTACTCTATCACGTATGTCCTCCCACTAAGCCAATCAATATACTGAAATCCTAATGTTTTTTAACCAGTAACCCTGACGTCTGGGAAGGTATAGAGTTCCCTTCGGACTCTGTGCGCACAGAACTTACCACCTACATCTCCAAACGTCTTACCCCGCAGCCTACAAAGGTTCGTGCCGATGTCGAAGTCACTTGTTTTGGCTACGAAGGTATCGACGCCGTAAAGGACGCTCTCCGCAAAGCCGAAGCAAAGAATACGCCAGATACCCCCGTCAAGGTCAAGCTTGTGTCTCCACCTCTCTACGTCCTCACTTCGCAGTGCTTGGACAAAAATACTGGTATACAAGTTTTAGAGGAGGCAATCAAGGAGATCGAAGCCAGCATTACCGGCGCTGGGGGCAGCTGCACCGTCAAGATGGCACCCAAGGCCGTTACAGAATCTGATGATGCGGAACTGCAAGCATTGATGGATAAGAAGGAGAAGGAAAATCAAGAAGTCTCGGGAGATGAGGACGAGAGCGTTAGCGACGAAGAAGTTTGAATGCTGCGGGAGTCCTTTGGAATAATGGTGGGAGTTGCTTGTCTGGAATGGGCTTGAAGTTTCTACCCTAAAACGCATCATCGTACGGAGGGATTTCTGTTCTGTTTTCCTAGTCTATTGGGAGCTGTGCCATCCGTTGTCTTTGTGGATTAGTTTGATCTCAAAAAAGCTGGTTCGGATTTTCCTTGAGGTTCATCTCTATGTCGCAAAATAGGTGTTTTTGGAGAAGTAGAGGGCTATGTAGCAACATCGAGTTGACAATGAACTAGATTTCCAGCACTACCCCATTAACCCATCATGATTATCCGAAGCTATTTATCATCATGCGTATGTAACATACACCCCAAAGGAAACCCCAACGATGATACCCCAACACATAGAACAATGCGCAGCCCTGTAATACACCAAAACATTCAGACACACCAACCTTACCTCCGCTTATCCCCCAACCTCTCGGCACAAATGTAGTCATTGTAAAAAGGTTTAAAAAACAAAGTACTGCCTTAAGCATGTACTCATGGAGCCATAATTTCGACGCCCTTAGACCTACCTGCAAAATGTTTCCCAGAAGCAAGCCAAAATGAAAACCAAACAAAAGAAAAGCGAATGCAGCTCCATAAGTACACGCAAGACTGAACGCAAATGCTCCTCGATAACAAAGGTCTCTAAACAGAGAAAAACACCAAGTAGAAAATACAGTCCGTCATCTATCATTGCAAACATTACACAACAAAACCAATGGATGCTGCAGTACTGGTTTGTACGCCAATGACCCCACCAGTAGTGCCCGGGTCAGCACCATTTGGGTATATCTTTACAGGAATGCTAGCATCAAAACTTTCCACGAATATTCCTTGCCTCGGTTCGTAGAGCTCGCCACGATCATCGGCGAATGTTTGCTCAAGCAAATCGTCAAACAAACCCTCACATTCTGATTGCCCTCGGGAAGAAACCGCAGAGGTGATAAACTCGAACCGTAAAACCCATGAGTTGCAGACACCAGATGTCGAAAATTCCGGGCTTGCGGACGAAGGTATTGTTGGCGTGAATATTATGCGGTTGGCAAAGAGGGTTGACTCTGAATGCTGTGCATATACTTTACGGGTCGCACGGTGTATTGATGATGGCGAACGTAACGCAAGATTTGCGTCTACTTTTTCGGACGACTCGAGAGTGGCATGAATCTATGCACCTATTAGCACCGCCAGCTAACCAATGGTTAATAACGTACGTGATAACAGGGAATCTCGGAATTCGTGAAGTCGACAACTGCCGTGATACTCTCGCCCAGCTTATAGGCGGGTCTGGCCATGGTAATAGCAGCCACACGGTGTCCGTTTCGGGCGATTTCAAAGATGCTACAGGGCCCACTACTGGTACCAGTATTGCCACCTAGTATCGCCATCTCTATTATGTCCTTGCAGCTCGTTGGCTGTTCCTCCCATATTGAAACCCGTTTGGAATTAGGAGCGTATGAGGGGGAAAGAAGACCCAGTGACCCTGATACATTACAGCCGTTATCCTGGGGAGCAAGAAGGCTATCGACATATGACAAGAAATCTTCCAATGAAGATTCCTGCTTACCGGCATGCTTAGCGGGGAGTGGAGATGGTGTTGCTTCCCGTGGTTCGTCCATGCAAGCAATCGTTGCCTCGTCCCGCAATAGTACAATAGGCGACATGAGATCATGCGTGTGCAAGCTTCCATTACCTACCAAGTATCAATTAGAGACATGTTAAACCCGTTTGACGTCGAGAGACACTTACCATTGACATTGGGAAAGACCCGGAATGGGATCTCAATAACTGTAGGCTGCACTACGCCTTTCCCAGGTCTCTGAGTTCCCAATACGACATTGTATGTGATTTTAATCGCCTTGCCCCTATGCGATGGCGGGATGCCCCTGGGAAGAGTGAACTTGTACACATAAGTTCTGCTCTCTCCCGGAGACAGTCGCAAATCGACAAAGAGGATCGACTGCGGTGTAGAAAGTATTGGTATAGACTTGGTACCTTTGTAATCGTAAGGATGTAGACTAAATAACTTGCCAAGGGTGACTTACTGGCAATATTCTTCATCTGCGCAATACTGCTCATACTACTACCACCAAGCAGACCGCCCAAACCTCCCCCAAGTCCCCATCCAAACCCGCTCAAAAATCCACCATCAGCCTTGCTAGTCTCAATACCCACCACTCCTCCGCCGCTTTGTGTACCTACAACACCCTTCCTCTTGACTTCCTCGAAAATGCTGGTTTGTACTAAAGATCCGTCCAATGTAAATGAACCTGTAACCTGGGCGTATCCCATCATTAAAGATTCCGATAGCTTCGGACCAATGGACAGTAGACTGTGTCGGCGGTTATGGGCAGACCGTATGAGTCTAGATGAAGCTTTTGGATCGTATTCTGATAGCAAAGTCTCTGTAGTGCTGTTGGACATCGAATAAAACTCCCCACTAGACCGCGGAGTGTCGCCACCGACGCTTTGTGCAGGTATGACTCGTGCGGACGCTATTTGTTCATACTCTGGCTCGTCTATAGGTCCCCTGGGATCTATTTGAGGGTCCCCTTTGTTCAGTTGTGAGGTATCTCCCGCATCAACCTTCAAGTTCCGTATCCATCTCGGGGACTTCCTCTCAAGGTCAAGCGGTCCCGAAGTTGCAGCTAATGCGGGAGATATTTCGGATGCTTTGCTGACCGACTGCGATCTCGCATAACGGGGCACTCCCCCGGGTGAAATTGGCGTCGCATGTGTGCTATATCCTCGAGCCGGAAAAGAGAATTTGCTCATAGTGTCCAATTCGACCAGCGGGGTAGGTGGGGTTTGGGTACTTCTTCCGGATATGGTAGCTATCGTAAAACACACTTCTCAGCTAGGTCCAGCCTTCCCAAAGAAACAGCATTCAAGGGCCATACCAGAAGGTGATGTTGTCCCATTCGTAAACCCCGGGTGCCTTCCAGGGGCAATTTGAAGTGACGCCGACCTCCCATGGCCCCTAGGCCGACTCTGGACTGGGGGAGACCGTAATCCTACATCTCTGTTTCCCCTGCCACCATTTTCTATTCCCACGTCAGAACTAAGTGAAATTATTGATACTGATCGTTTGTGTTTGTGGTTTAGTCGGCTATTTGGACCGGCGACTGACGCGGACGGCGACGCAGGCGGCTTAGCAGACGATATGGTGTGTGAATAGGATGGTTTATATGTAGCCGAAGGAGGACGTGATGAGGGAAGCCGAGGGCTAATTCTCTCTGTCCGCCGAGCATCGGTCCCTGGAGTCCGTAAAGGTGGTGCCTTTTGTATCCGATCTCCCAGAAGTGCATGGCCATTGATCGTGGGAGAGGGAGCCTGGGAATACCCTCCCCTGGAACCTGGCTTAGGGGAAACATTTTTGAAGGTAATCTTGCACTGTAATGTCTCCCCAGCAAAAACGGCGGTGGATTCTGGGAACGTGGCAAAAACTCGAATGTCGCTCATTCTGGAAAAGTATTTGTAGCGCGTATCGTTCGTCGAGCTTTCCTTCTCACTGCTGTCGCAGTTGGTTTTTCTCCGTGTCGTCGTTTGCTGTGAAACGCGGTTGGGGTTTACTGAACCGCCGCAACTCAATGCATGCTTACTTAGTAGTTATGTTGTAGGTAGCTGGATCCAGGGACAGTCAACAGAGATGCGTCGCAGCGGCGCTTGAAGTCATAAGTACTTCTATGTAGAAACAGTCGGACGCATAAGAGAGGATGGTGATGAGCGTTGCAGCTGCAGTTGCAGTTGGCCGGCTGGGGAAGGGGACGTTGTTGTGTTAGAGAGCCACGATTGGGTGTACAGCCGCGGAGAGCTAATAAACTCACCGAACCCACAATTCTTCACTCGATTCTGAAGGTCAGGTATGTGGTTTTATTTACGCTCCGCCCTCTGTGTCTAAATCCCTTAAAGGGTGGGAGTGCAGGAAGCAGTAGGAACTTTAGGACTGTTGCTAAGAAAGTACCGCTGGCGACATCAAGCGACCAGAACAGGGGAACCGTGACAGAATTTTACGGCCCATACTCTACGTCCAGCCTTAACATTGCTTAACCCCAGAAATAGAACATGCATCTCTAGTATAAAGCTGTGGAGTAGAGAACAAACCACACCGATCGATGTCTACTGCTAGCACTATCGCAGATGCATTCCAGCTCCTTTCTGGCTCCCAAAGTATGGGTCCAGCACAATGTGGAGAAGTGGGATTGTTTTCATTTCATCCATATGCAATATAGAAGTAGAACCATACTGATGCTTTGTACAAACGATCGGTCTAACCTAGCATTAGAACTTTTATGCACACCTTCCAACAGTCCTCAATGAAACGGGTTATAAGGCCGTTTGCGCTGTTGGAGTCGAATGAAATAAACAAGACTATAAATCGAACGATCATTACCACCTCAAGCGACAATAATTTTGCTACACGCAAATTCAGTCGAAGAATTCAAAGGTTTCATGTTGCTGTCGGCAGGTAGAAATCGAACTTGTTCGGCTATCGAAAAGCTACACTTTGCGACAATAGATCTGATCCAGGGTTAGGGGAAGATCAACCATCTGTTCGAGCCACACTCCCACCCACGTAATTTTTTCAACAGTTCCGTACCACAGGCAGATCCTCCCGAAACCAATAAACGAGAAGCCTGGCGATTTGCACAATGGAATACCTATACAAGTAAGAATGCTCAATAGGGGCAAATGGAGAAGACTGCTGATATATTCACTCATACTACTCTATGTACCGACTCTACTCTACAGTATAAAAAGCAAAGAGCCAGCGGAGAGACGGTATGGCGCAGAACGTGTGTCCCACAAGGATCTTCCATTCTGTGTGGACAGGATAACTGCGCTGCCTAAAAGTAGTTTCAGCACCAAACATAATAAGTACCTCGATATCCACCCGGCGTGAGCCGAAGAGGAAGAGGGAATGGGGAGTGGAGGTTCGTTAATCCTTACATAGTGCTCACTTCGTGATACATATCATACCGCTCACCTCCTGGCGATTGGTTGTGGAGATCTTCGGCCGTTGGGCGTGGGGATATTGGGTCGAACGCCATAGACGACCCCAGTCAGTCCCAAGTTACGCTGCATGTTCCGGATAGGTGTGATACGTATGTAGGAAAAGCAAACCTGGGGTGGTCAGGGTTCGTTCATGCAAGTGGCATGCAAGTGGTAAGAGCACAAGGGCGTCGGCAACGCTAGGTCAGTAGTAGGTTTTACAGATGTTCCCTGCGGCTTTGCGATTTCCACGCTGCTCTTGCTTGCTCCGACGGGGCGGCGAGGAGCTTGGTTGTCTTCCAATGCCAGAAGACTGCACAGAGCAGGGTCAAGGGAAGCACCGCAATACTTGCAGGCGACGTACATGTACCGTGCGTGCTCTCATTACCTGCCTGCCTGCAGCACCAATCCTCAATCGATCCATCCTCTTTCCATCACTCCCTTCCCACCACCCTCGTCATTCCCGTCTTTTTAGAGCCAGTCCACTAGTAATAATCTGTCGACCCGCCGCCTGTGCAGCACGCACGTCTTTCTCCACCTCCCGCCTCGCAAAACTTCCTAGGGTGGCAGGGCACGGTGGGTGATATATATGATAGGAGTCCCAAAGTGCAGGTTGCTTCTTCTCTTGCTTTAACCACTTCTGCCTTCCTGCTCGCCAGTCTTAGAATACCTTCCACCACTACTACCGCTTACGCTTTTCCGTTCACCCTCCATCCACCCAAACCTTCATCCCCTCCCCCGTTCCCCGTCCTTTTGCTTTTCCATTCTACCGTGGGTTCTCCCCCGGAGAACTAAACATCTACGACAGACTAACACGCCCTCTCCCATTACTATCTCACATCCTCATCCACAGTTGACGCGGGCCGATTCATCGCCTCCTGTGCTATTATCGTAATCATCATCGTCGCTGTCGGCTCGCCGTCATAGCTCTTCACGACAAACCATTTACTGGTGCACGACGCGAAGTAGTCGTTGGGTGTGCACGGCACATTTTCTCAGCTTTCCGTCTGAACTGAAGATACGAAGAGACGCTTTCGCCCGTCATTTGTGGCACTCGACTGTCGTCGTCGCTCATCATCGTCGAGGCTTGTTCGAACAAAAAGGAGAAATATTCCCACCCCCGAAATAGTAACGACGGATCCCAAGTGGCTCAGGTGGTCTTCGCTTGTGTTGCTCCATCGATTGTCTCGGCGATCTACCGTTGTCAAAAGTTTGTGCGCGCAAACCAGCGTCAAAGTTACAAGCTTTGACACTATAACTGGGCACTTCGCCACGCGACATACAACCAAACCAGCGTTTAGTACAAACTCAATATCCCTCGACTGTCGACACTGGAACCGATCCTGGGTGATAAAAGGCGGGTATGGCAGCTGTTCAGCATACTACATCGCCTGGCCATGGCCAGGCTCAATCCATTCACCAACAAGGCCCACCAATCGGCCAGGCAAATGGCCATCCTGCAGCCCCAATGTCGCAGGCACATGCGAAGCCTACAGCCTTTCAGCAGTTAACTCAAATCAATGAGGCGACTTGGCTACAGATTGGTATGCGTCTACTGTCTAATCATAAAATGCGGTTACCCTGGCCTATGCGCTGACAATGACAATGTGGCATCAGGGAGCTTGACGGAATTAATGGGCGACCTTGATAGAGCTATGCAAGCATACGAGGCGGCACTGCGAATGAATCCGTATTCAATCCCGGCCATGAACTCTATTTCATGTATCCTGCGAACCAAAGAGCAGTTTCCGAAAGCTGTTGAATACTTACAGAGTATCTTGAACATGGATAGTAGCAACGGCGAAATATGGGGATCTTTAGGACACTGTTATCTTATGATGGATGACCTTCAGAAGGCATATTCAGCTTACCAGCAAGCTCTTTATCACCTTCGCGACCCTAAAGTAAAAATTCGCTCACTCTCAGGGGGAAGACCTAAAACTAAGATTACAACAGGAACCTAAACTGTGGTATGGGATCGGTATCCTCTATGACCGATACGGATCTTTGGAACATGCCGAAGAAGCCTTTTCGCAGGTGATGAGGATGGAACCCAATTTTGAGAAGGCAAACGAAATTTACTTCAGACTTGGTATAATCTATAAACAGCAACAGAAGTATCAGCAGAGCTTGGAGGTATGCTTTACTACAGATAACCTCGAGATGTGCACGCACTAATGTAATGCTAGTGCTTCCGTTACATCGTTTCCGATCCGCCAGGTCCGTTGACGGAGGAAGATATATGGTTCCAGATTGGCCATGTCCACGAACAACAGAAAGATGTATGTATACTAGACTAACAACTGCATCAGCTTGTGCTGATTTAAGTCGCAGTACAATGCAGCCAAAGATGCTTATATGAGAGTGCTTGAATCGGACCCAAACCATGCTAAAGTGCTTCAGCAACTTGGATGGCTTCATCATCAGCAAAGTGGTGGTTTTGACAGCCAAGAACTTGCAATCGAGTATCTAGAGAAGTCTGTCAGCTCGGGTGGGTCTTACATACCTTGCAGTATTGTTGTGCTTACTGATGGGTAAATAGACAACACCGATGCACAAAGTTGGTATCTTCTTGGGCGTTGCTACATGTCCCAGCAGAAGTACCCCAAAGCGTATGAGGCATATCAGCAGGCTGTGTATCGTGATGGCCGAAACCCTACCTTCTGGTGCTCCATCGGTGTTCTTTACTATCAGATCAACCAGTACCGAGATGCTTTGGACGCATACTCGCGTGCAATTCGACTAAACCCCTACATATCCGAGGTGTGGTATGACCTTGGAACACTGGTAAGCATGAACATATTTCTGTCATAATAGCGTTTGCTGAATTGTTCCTAGTACGAGTCCTGTAACAATCAGACCAACGACGCTCTCGATGCCTACCAACGTGCTGCTGAGTTGGATCCGCAAAATCAACACATCAAATCTCGGTTGGCCCTACTGCGCAATGGTCAAAGTTCGGGTGTACAACATCAATCTACTGCACCTCCCCCACAAGACGTCCATCCACAGGCTTACCAAGCTACTGGAGTCAGTGGTCCTCCCGGCCCACAGTGGGGCTCGCAAGCGCCTCAGCCTGCCCCGCCTATACGGGCACATCCAACTCCAACGCTTCCTCAGATCCCTTCTCAGCAATCAAGCCAGGGTTCCTACAGGCCGAATGAGCCTGTTCCCCTCCCTCCACAGCGGCATATGAGTCCGGATCATATGAGGCGCCAGGCAGAAGAGACTAACAGGCATACACCCATCCGACGAGGTCTTTCTCCATCTCCCAAGTTTCCAAACCATTCTCCTCAGGCTCAGCAATATCCTCCCCCCCCTCCTCCCTTGCAAACACAGCAACAACCACCGCCGCCACAACCACAGGTCCAGCAACAGCCTACCGCGCCCCAGCAGCCACCGCCAGGTCGAATCCTCAATCCTCACCACAACCCAACAGGCTCTCAACACGTATTGCCACCGACCTCAAACGGCAACAGTATTACGCTTCCTCCGTATCAGAACAGCAGTGGACGGGTAAGCCCTCCGCCTGAAGTGAAACCAATTGTAGAGGACCATCTGCCATCGCCCAATACCGGCTATACTCACAATCGTCACCATCAGCAACAGCAGAGTAGCGGAATCGCCGGGGGTGCGCCTCCCCCCGTTTCTGCTACAATGGCAGCTGAAGCAGCGCAGAGAGATAGAGAGGAAAAGATGCAGACGCAGCATGTCCCGATCAAAAGACCCAGGGAATGGGAAGATGATGATGGAGTTGGCAAAAAGCCAGCATCAGACGAAAACCGAGCTAGGATGGATGATGTTCATCATCACCGTGCCTCGCCGCCTCCACATCAAAGAAGGGATTCGGCCGATCGAACAAGAGATGAATACCACCATGGGCCGTCGCCTCCGCACTCATTACTTCCACTCAGCCACTCACAGCTTCCTCCTATGTCGGATGGAGCACGAATCGACCAGCGAAGAGATGAGGTGAAGGAAGTTATCGAGCCAGCGGCACGCAAGGTCGAGGAAGACGACGAGTATGATGTTGATGATGACGATGTGAAAAGGGGGCCAGACGGATCTCGGCATAAGGAGAATAGCAGTCCGAATTCCAAAGGGGCCAATGGCATTTCAAACGGTGGTGATAAGTAAAGGGTAGTCATCGGAGGTTCAACAATAGGACAGGACCATTCTTCAGAATGTTCATGTCCATGCTTTTTTTCAGACATGTAACGGATTCAGTAATATCAAATTTAGCGATGTCAAAGAGGTTCCGGGGTTTGGTAGGGAAGTTGTCGCCATGTCACAAAATTCTGCAGATTTCTGTTTCCTTTTCTTTTTTTCTTTGGTGTGTAGTAGGTTTAGGGAATGTAGGGGAAATGCTGGGGGTAGCTGGTGGTCGTTTTTCCGTACAGTTTTGATCACGGGGTTGTTATGTCTGCCATTTCTTCTATCATGACGTCTTTCGTTTACTATTCAACTGGTACCAAGGCTTTCTTTTGGAGTTGAAAGTGACTGATTGTAGACCGGCCGGATGAAGGAGAACTGTTCATACGATGTGTACCGTACCACAAAATATGTGCAGGCACATCCATCCCTCCTCCCGCCTTCTTGTTCTTGGCAACAATCCGAGCTTACAGTAAACTCTTGGATATCAGCCGTCGCTTCCCTGGTCCGCGCCCACACCACATTCCTCATCCACCCCACCACCTACTGGCTAACCTGCTTAAACTCTGCTGAAATTCGCTTTTGAATTTCGGCTTGGTTCTTCCAATGTAAAGTGGAGGACTCCCCGTCGTCATTGCCCCATACAGGTCCGTTAGAATGCCGTTAGAAAACAGAGCCGGTTCTAACGGTTTGGATAGGGTGTCTATAGAACATTAGAGTTGCAATAGAACCCATCTTTTACCTGATAAACTTCGCGCTGGGAGTAATCAATGAACTTGTAGTACAATTCGAGAGTTACCGTGTGCGAGAGTAGAGCGAGATAGAATCAGAAACTATTGAGTTAAGGCTCGGATATTTTGGTTCAAATCCTACATCTCCTCACCTCTAGCTGAGCTCTGTTGATGGAATCTAAGCCTTTACAGCTATTAGAACCAATACTCAAAGTACTTAAGGCCACGAGAAACAGCCCTTTTATAACTAACTTCTATTCCTACAGAAAATTGTCGTGCGGTGCAATGGGAAGTCCTGCAGTGCCTTGAAATGGCTTGAAAATGGTATTTGTGGCCTGTTTTTAGATCCCCTAAACACACTTTCCTGACACACAAGCTGGATATTTTCCACCTTGTCAAAATTGGCACCGATATGGTTTCTGGTTACAGACGTCCTGATATGGTGGGAATTACGCTTTACTGATTCTGGCACTGGATTCTTACGCATTTATCTGTATAGCCTGATATCAAGTTTGCCTACGACTGGCAGATAACCCTCTGCACATCATCCTTGCTGTAGTTGTTAAACGTCTCAAATAGTGTTGCACGTGAGACGAGGCGGGGCGGATTTGTAGCTGGTCCAGCCTCTCGTCCTGTATGCTGTCATGCCGATGGGCCCAAGATGTCTCGAGCTTAATTTTGAATAAAGCGCTAAATGGCTAGAAATATTGTCAAAAACTTCGCTGTGGCTCGAGAGACTATGGCCTTGCAGATTGTCAACAAAGCCACGGTGGCTTGAGAGATTGTCCACAACATTATGGCTAAACCAAAATTAGGCCTGTGATATTTCATCCTGTGAGGCCCATGGCATTGGAATGGTTGGAGTTTTTATAAGGTGTTATGGTAGGTCTCGAGGCGTTCAAAGGTCTTCTGGAGTGTCAAATTTAAAAACTAGCGCACATATATCACTCGTTCTCGAGTCCCGTATTCTGTCGCTTGGCGGCAGTCTGGGCATGCCGGTAAACTCTTGGACCTCAACCGCTCAGTCCACGTTTATCTCATGCCCACACCCACTCATCCGCCCTTCTACCGCCTGCCAACTTACTTGCCTCTAAACTCTCCAGTGAAATTCCATTTTTGAATTTCGGCTTGGTTTTTCCAATGTGGAGTAAATTCTCAGGCCCAGTTCTTGGTTTCTCTCGGCGCCAGTCTGACAACCCACTACCACCCACCATCATGGCAGTCTACGCTGTTTGCTCAATCTTCGTGTACTTGAGTCTTCCGTCATCGTCGTCCGACGAAGGTGCAGCCTTCCGCTATTCCTGACATTACTATTCCTCTTCGCTTTCTTTGGTACCCAGTCTCTGCTCCAAATCGACGGTCGTTTGTTTGTAGTCTGGTTGTCGCTTCGGCACCGTTCCACGTCTCGGTGCTCACGTTTTGCGGCGGCTGCCCTCACGCATGACCGGTCCGGCCCCTGTTTCAATTTCATTCCCGTTGGACGATGGAAGGCACCACTCCAAGCAACTACCATCATTACCGCGCCCTCATCATCCGACGGATGACGACGATGTGATTTCTGTAGCTGCGCAAAGCCCTCGGTTCCCACGAAACCCTGAGAAGACAGCGCGTTCGCATGGTAATGGAAAGGTACCCTCGCAAATATCGGCGGTTGAAACGGACAACCATGATTCCCCGCACTGTGAAGTGTACAAAACACACAGTGTCGGTTCTCCGGAGAAGGAGCTTCCGTCGTCTTTATCAGACGGGCAATACCGCCATCACCATCACCACCACCACAACCGTGACGAGCGAACATCAGAACCTCGAAGGACATCGGGGTGGTTGCAATACAGCCCGACTTATGATGATGACAGGCCCGGGGACGAGAATCGTCATAAGTCTTCCTATGTCTGGCGGGTTTTGGTACGCTCGCTCATTTCGATATCTGTGCGCGCCACCGCTCGTCATTTACTGATACATCTTGTAATAGGGCTACCTTACCTGCCTCAATCCCTTCCTCAGCATCTTGAATGCAGTCTACACCTTCTTAATCCTCCTCATCGTCACCATCAGCTTCCCATGCAAAAACCTAGTTTCCTCGAACTACACTACCTTCGCAGAGATTATAACCTCATACTTGTCACCCCAGCTAGTACTGCACTTACGTTTCCTATATCCGTGTCCACATCCAGTTCCTTCTTCTCAAGATTTCGGCGCACTGCGGTTGGTAGCCGTACACTTATTCTCACCCATTTTCGCGGTCCCAATCAGCGCAATTTCGGTTTGTGTGTCTTTTGTGTGGTTATATACCGAAGTTTTGCTGGGTGATAAGAACGAAGAGACAGGGATGGAGTATAGGAGCTTCCTGTTTGCGAAGCAGCGATGGGAAATATTTGTTCTTGCATCATTGAAACCGAAAGAGCTTAATAACGAAGATTCTTTCAGATCTGTCTAAAGAGTGTATAAAGGCTGAAATTTTGGGATTTTTTTCCTACCTGAATTTCTGTTTGTAAGGAGGTTAGGAGAGAGGGGGGTTTCTGCTTATGTGCGTTATTTATCCTCTGGCTTTTACTAGTTGTGTATTTATGTATGTTTTTTGTTCATCCCACCTTATGATTCCTCCATTGGTATGAGGCACTTTATTTATGGTACACGGACTTCAAACTTCGTTGATGTGTATCGAGTGATTACATATGATGCGTGCAATTCATTTTGGAAGCCGTTAACGCTGCCTAAAATCAACAAATTTTCATTTCAAGTCACGGACATAACTCCAGAGAACTTGGGGAAAAATCCACTCTATAATAATTCACCTTTCCTCGCCAATATCCAAAAGCCTTGACATTTACACCCCAAATACTTTAAACCTATCCCCACACCAGCCGCCCCTAGGCCCACCCAAACAAAAGAAACCCCATTCCCAACTAATGCTAAATAACCCCCAAAAGCGACAGATAACTCCCACCAAATGAACCCGGTACAGTATGGAAAACTAGATGCAATATTGGGGGCATCACCCCCCTAGATAGATACAAGTCCAAAGTGTCCAGAAACCAAAATGGAACAGTGAAAAAGAGAACCATCCAAGTAATATAATGTACAGAAAGAGGAAGAAGAAAAAAGGTCATTGAAGGGTCATAGATGCAGCCCAAGCGAGAGCAAGGGCCTAATTATTGTAACGTATCAAACATCGATGCATGTATATAGATAAATACTTATACAAGCATCAAGCATACCTCACGGATCCTTGTTGATATGGAGGCTGGTATGGAGTATAACCTGTGTACCCATGGGCGGTAGCAGTCTCGCTACCTCGGTGCCCATGGAATCTCTGAGCTGTCACTGCTGGCGGTGGAGGTTGGGTATATGACCTCGCCGTCGGCGGAAGCTGTTGCCATTGGGGATCTCGCTGTTGAGGATTGTAAACAGCCAGGTTCTTGGGTCGGCGACGTCTCCGACGGCAGCGTGACCAACAACAAGATAGTATCGAAAACAGAAGCAGCGCACCGACACCAGTGGCTACTCCAATCACGATATTCCTGTTCTAAACTCAAAGTCAGTGAAATTCCGGACAACAAGACAACAAATACATACCCTATCAATCCAACTCTTCACTTCTCCCAGTGCACTCGAACCAGAGCAGTTGCCATTCTTACACACACCATCACCCCTACACGGAGTACCATCTAAGAAATTCTGCTGCATTCTCAAACACATATCCGCACCAAACTCCGGCGATTGGCAAGTAAGAACGCAGTTGGAGCTATCGCAAGACCGGGTGTCGTTGGTCGCCGTTAACCGGCCCATAACCGTCCGACATTGCTGGTCACGAGAAGTACATTGGCCGCTAGCACATTTGAGGCCACTCCCACAGTCCGTACCGTCCTTCGCAACAATATCCGTCGGACAAGTAGGGCTGGACCCAGTGCATTTTTCTTCGGGATCGCAGTCCCCGTTACTGGCACGGCAGACGGTGCTCGCAGATGCATACTGACAACCTTTACAACAATCCTCGTTCGAATCGCTAAAGATTTATCAGCAAATCCGTTACCAATAATTTCAAAGATCCCGATACTTACTCGCAGACCGCCTTGGCTACAAACTTGCAGGTAGTTGGGTTGCAGCAGGCGTTTGTACCACATCCTGCTGTCCCGCCACAGTCGCAATCTTCACCCTCTTCAACGATTCCATTTCCACATACCCGCTCAGTGATAATTGTAACGCCCTTGTTGGATGTCAAGCAAGATGAATCGACACTTCTTCTCCCGATCGCAGAGCAAATGTTTCCAACAGTACAACTATTTAAAGATTAACGAACAATCGTTAGGAAAAGGTAAGATAATAACGTACGGGCTGAATGTTTGGATCGAATCGCTCGTAGATGGATTCATAATGAACTTGCCGCCAGCATCGCAGGTAGATGAACTGAATGGGCAGCACATGGAGGCGGTCGCAGAATTACCAACACAAGTAGATGATGTGCAATCATGCACAGCACCAAATGTATGCCCAATCTCGTGAGCAATGACTTTCCATTCTGTCGAGGTTCTTGCAACCACATTGACTCCACTGACAAAGGAGCCATCCTGGGAGTTGGTGGTAGCTTGCCTTTGACAAAGCTGTCCCAGCCATGCCAAACCAACCGAAGTCCCGGTTTCGCACGTTGTCAAGAGCGTCCACAAGGCCAGACTATCATTTGATCTCTGCCCCCTCCACTCTGAAAACAAATTCAAGCGGTTCTCGATTGTTATGCTATCACTACATGGTACGTTCCATTTCGATCCAGATGGGGCAGTTCCAGGACAGTTTGATTTACTGATCACAAGCTGTGCAAGACCTAGTGTAATATTGAAGGTTTTCTCGTATAAATCAGATCTGAAACACGGTCAGCACTTGAATCTACCCCATGATACTAACGGTTCGACGCACGCAGAATTAAGTTGCTTTATAATGTTAGATCTAGCGTCTGCTTCGGTTGGGAAATCGCCAGTATACGTGCAGTCCGTAGCAACTCCAACAAGAGCCACCTGCCTTGTCTTTGGACATCCCGAGGTTGATCCAATGGTGTTCTTTAGATTGACACCGGCTGAGTTTCCTGATCCACCAAATATATCTCCATCAGTCTGCCGTTTGGTCAACCCAACTCGACCGCCTCCAAGTAAGTTATCAAGTCCCAGCGAGCCCCAGACTCCGTTTGACCCTGGTTTTTCCAAGATCATCCGGTTAATGGGGTTCTCCGGATGTGCGTTGTAGTCTAATCTGTCAGAAGAACACATGATCTCTTCAACACTATCTCCCCGCTTTTTGAGCTCCTGATGCTGGATACTGCTCTCAACGTCCGAATCCCGAAAAACGACCATAAACTCGCTACCGTCTTCTTCAACGACTGGATCAAATTGGTGTCGGGTCTTGAGATAATTCGTGCGTGACAGCAAGTGATGTGCATCGCCGTTGAGTGTGAAGGCGCCCTCAAACATCGGATCTTTGCCGTCTCTTATTATTATAATCCGCGCCCATCCAGCAAAAGTCCACCCCCTGTCGTCGCGAAGCCAAGAGTTTCCTTTGTACACCTTATAATCTTTCCTGTCCAATCTCTCCTTCCTCTCCACTACCCCGTTGTCGTCCAGATACTCAACCACAGCGCCCTCCGGGATGATGTCGTTATTAGGCTCAAGCGTAAACTTCACATCCTGGTCACCATTGTGCAGGGTGAACACGATATCGAGCTCGGAATGCGCGTGCGCACGCTGGGACGGTGTTTTTATTATTGGGTCTTCCACTCTGGATATGTAGGTTACTCGGTTTCGTCGCTCCGAGTGTGCTGTGAACGTCCGAACGGATTAGATACATCGAATAAAAGATGCTATGTACGTGCATACCATTTGTAAACCCCAACAGAAGTAATAATATTCCTATCATCGCCAAATCTATCCGCCATGATGACTGCATGGCAGATGCCTATGCGCTCTAAATCTACAGCTGTCGCGATACCAATGCGCCTGTCCCAAGGTGTGATATATCCGTATCTCAAGGCTGATGCTGGGTTCCAGACAACCTTGTGAAGATCGGTAAAGGATCGAAACGAGTTCTTAATAAGGCGACCTCTTCCAGTTGTTTCGCGTTCTAGTGACAGATGGTGGGGCTGAAAACCTTCCGAACTTGGGCCAAAGTTAAAATACTGGGGAGAAAGTCCCAATAAACAGGTAGACGATATAGGTTGTTTATGATACTCGAGCCAAACTGGGAACTAAAATGGAAATCGTAGTGGCGGACTAAACGGAAAACCAATCTATGCGCGATCAACGACGACGACGGGGAGGCGGCGGCGGTTACGAGGGTGGTGAAGGTATAAAAGTGGTGGCGGTGGTGTGGAGAAGGAAGTGGGAGGTTTATGGAGAAAGAGGGAGCGTAGTTGAAGCATAGAAGAAACACCAACTACAAGGTATGCTACAGGGGGCAGTGCTCGGGTCGAAGTGAATAATAATAATAATCAATACCAAGTTAAGTATCATCATCTTAATAATACCTCTGTTCAGCTCCCAAACATTGCCTCTTTCTCCCTTCTTTCCTTTTTTTATTCCTTCTTTCATTACTCTATCTTTCCTTCTCTTTCGCACACTCTCCCCAGCTCTCTCTTGAATGACTTCCCTATAAAACCCTCTCTATTATTGAAACGCTGCTTCCACAAATGACTGCCAGAAGATCGATGAGGTTTGGTGTCGCAGATCTCGGAATAGGTTAGCCAAGCCCCGCAGTGTCTCGCTTTGGCGTCGCGCTTGCGAGCAGGAGCTTACGACGACAACCACCCGCCCAGCAATTTTTATTCCAAGCCATCCAAACATCTTGCAGAGTCCCCGGCATGCATGCAGTGCGACAATCCCAACTTTCGTTCGGCAAGAGTAATTCCGACCCTTACATCGAGTGTATACGTATTCCAGGTCCCCCTCGTGACTATGATACCAATCGGTAAAAAGTGCTACTTTTTTATTTTGCAGTTGTCTAAATGCCATAAAAGAAGCCCATCGGGTTGAGCTTCCCTTATTCGGGTACTTCCACAGCCTTCCAAATCGCAAGAGATCTCTGAGTTTGTGCTTACAGAAATGCAGGGAAAACAGACACGATGAATGGCAATATCTCTTGGAAGGAAGAGGAGTGCGTAATATGACGAGGCTTTTAGAGTAGATACATCCAAGTCGCACCACGGTCCCGCCGAACTTTATCATGCTTCGCCCGAGCTTGTGCATGGTAAGTCCCAGCCCACGACAATAGTGCGCAGCAGACTCAGCTGTCTGTCCCTACCGCGTAATACTTAGTCTAAGTGGGCTCTTGTTGGGAGAGAACTGCTCTACGCTTCTGTCGCAATCGCTACAGGTTTGTTTCCAACACGAGCATATTCTATGAAGGAGAGTAGGAGCGTGTACACCCAATGTTGTGCTTTAGGTGGTTCTGATGTACTCCATCCCGGGACCGGATCAACGGAACGACGACCACCCCCAAAGTGTTACGCGTCCAACTCTCGGCTCCTCTCATTGATGCCCGCAGTATACGTAAGTACTACTTCATGTACCTACTTCAATAAGTACAGGTACTTGAGTGCTGCACCAAAAAATTTGGGATAATTGGCTGCCGTCTCACTAATGGCATCAGCATTTCCGGATTAAATACTCTTCACAATAGGGTATTGACAACTACTTAAGTATATACTGCGCTCTAGTAACAACGCAGTCTTCTAAATACGGTTTATGCCAAACGTTCAGCCATATCGCCGCGGCTGTAGTGCGGCGATACTGCGCCCACAGCGGAGAGCTTTTTAGGTTAACCACCAATGACAACATCACCATCGTCACAACACCACGCAGCAAACATCAAGCGATCATCTCCACCAAAGCGACGAATATCACTAAGCGTGTTGTCGAGGGGACAGCGAGCCCACGTACCTACACGGTAAACTCGGAATTGCATCAAATAATTTATATGATAAAGTAGATCCTAAAAGTACCTTTCCCACGGCTCAAAACCCAATGTTGGGTGAGATATTGACGTATAAAGTTCGCGAATTCATTGGTTTGGTCTGTAGCAGGCAAAACTCCAAAAAACCCCCATCGTGAACTTCACGAGATTTCACTCACTGATCGGATTTAGGTGAATATCGTAGTCAAACAAACCCCATTTAAAGTTTTGCACCCATCTGAATGCCTTTCGCTCATCGTAGCTCTCTTCTCCTCGACTCCCAACACTCCACAGCCCCTAGATATATACTATCTTTGTTAACTTCACACTTTGATCTTTGAGCTGGTGACATTTGCTATTTCATATCGGGGGAATCCAGATGTAGTGACAGAAGATAGATCGATACTAGTCCAAGATGTTTAAACGGGACAGAGGGCCGGAGAGGCTTAGTTCATAAAATATCATTATCATAACTTGTGTTAATACGTGGGGCTAATTGGTGCTTCTGTCTCGTACAGGTACAAGAAGGCATGCCTGTCGCCCGAGAGTTCCGAGGACACGTTTACGCATACGGAGATCTGCCCTATGATCTCCGAAGCTATTCTGACGAGAATCTGAACCCAGTGCGCATCGTCGGGGGTATGAAGCCCTTATGCTCTATTTCCACCCGTGCTAATACCTTCGAAGTGGTTCCTCCAGGAGTCTGGACAAATGAAGAAAGCGCTACATATCGAGCGTTATTTGAGAATCGTATTGACGAGAGCAACCTACATCTTATTCGATCATTCCACCATTCCCTACGTTCGTCAGGGCTGGTTTCCATCCAAGCTAAAGACAATAGAGACTCTCTCTAGTTGGTACCCTAGCATCTGGAGGGGAATGGCCACAGGACACATGCTGCTGGTGCAGAAATTCATATACTCCCAGAATTCTACTTACCGCCGTACTCCATTGCCGGTAAGTTTATCAACGACTCTATACCAAGAAGGATCAACCATCGCCGCATTCTCACCCTAGCTGATAGAATGACGATCCAACTTACTTTCCCTGATTGTGTTGGCATCGCCTGCTCGTTTCAAGATTCATAGTTATTCTGTTCGCAAACAAACAAGACATGGAAAGATATTAGGACAACGGTGTTCCAGATACTGTGGTGGCCTTTAAGACCTGTTTTCGGCATTCCTACCTATCAACTAACGTACTTGCATAACCACGTCTGCTTATGCCTTCGCTTGAAATCAGAAAATGGGGAAAAAGCAATAACGACCATGACGCATGCATGTCAAATTACGATTGCCTTCACAGCACAATATCATGTTAAAAGCTCACCAATCTCTATACCAAACTAAAGGAAAGCCTTATGACTCAACGACCCATCTCCACACTACCAATCACTGCCATCAGTGAGTGTGAAGGCAACCTAGAAAAAAAAGGCCGGGATGGCCCGTGCGACTATCCTATTAGGCTGCGAGCCCGAGATCAAGAAGTACATCCAAAGCCTAAAATCGCCGAAGACATGTGGGACACCCTCCAATAAAGGCTCGACACCGCGGGATCCCAAAATGACTAGAACTGGTATCCTTCAGAAGTTCCAGGCTACAAGATACGACCTGAGTAAACACGTTGATGAGTTCGGTGAGTAGGAACGGAATACACTTAGGCAAAGAGAGCTGTCCCGAGGAATATTTCTCTTATATGGCGAACGCGGTATGATCCGGACAGTGCCAGGCACTCTCGGGTAGCGTTCTCTACTTGAGAAGGCTAACGGAACGTACAGCAAAAGCAGCAGTGTTCAAAAATACGAATCACCTTTGAGAATCAAAGGAGCCAGATTTCCCAAGCATGCAGTCTTCAAGGGTGGATTCCTCCTGTCGGGGGAAACCAGAAGAGCTACGATAGATGTTGTTCCAGGACCGGAGAGCAAAGACTTTCTCCTCAGTGTTCCTAAGCAGCCCGGCCGGCCGGCAGGATTTCTAGATATCTGCAACCCGGCAAGGCCCGGCCACTCAGGAACATTGTATCTGCCGCGCAAGGCAGACGAAAGCTACGCAGAGAACGAAGCTGGACTATGAGTGGACCCATCTTACATCGCGGGTTTGTTTAACTATCTATTTTACAATGCTTGCAATTATGGCTTCCTCGGAGTGTTTGAGGATCTTGGCCTTGAGTCGAGTGGTGGAAGGAGGAGACGATAAGTGCATGACTTTTCTAGTTCTAGTTTTCATTAGCAGCATAAACATAATGATCTATAAACATATATAATTCCTACGTTAACATAATGACCCACCAAGACAATCACGCAAATATACCCACCCGTGCGTTAAACAAGCTCTTGATTATAAGAAACGATTTCGTCGTGGCAGCTGTGAATGTGCAGATATCAAGTATCAGTATTTGTGTGGGAGATGAACCGGCGATAGAGGTAAGAACATACAAGTTGAAGCTATCTTCCTCGAAGATCTAGCCGTGAACTTCGGTGCTGCACCGAGTCCTCCTCGAGTTACGGGTTTGGGTTTGACGAACACTCCTGTCTCCAAAGTCTCAGTCTAAAATCATCACGCTGACTACATTTGTCTGACCCAATCCCGTCATCGAGCTCACGTAGTCTGCAATTTCGTCAAGGCGCTTCTTGAGTACGCCTCCAAAGTGATTGATTAGTTCATCGCGAAGGCGCCTTGAGAATGTCTAAACAGAATATTCACAAAGTTAGACAAGTACGTATACGCAAATGAGACAACACCGCTTGGATGGTGCTATGATAGGTGATGCTACAGGATTGTTGTGAAGCGGCGAGCCCGGCGTTCTGGTCACCAGGGATGCTGTTACAAGAACAGTGATATGTCGAAAACAACACCAAATACACTTCACCTCTGCCACCCCCAACGAACTTTCACTTGCGCCTTTCTCCATCAATTTTGCGCCGTGTCACTTGTGAGTTCACATACCACAAAATTAAGCCTTGCGCAGAGGCAGGTGTGAAGCTTTTGGGCCCGCCCTCGGAACGCCTGGTTCGGCCCGTGTTTACCGAAAGCTGACCTGGGTCGGACTACATAGCCAGATATCTGCAGGTCCGGCAAGTATCCACAGCCTGAATCGACCCAGACCGGCTCGTGCCAAGGACGATTTCATATGTGGTGGTGGTGGTCGGTCAGTAGATCTGTGGCGTCGTAGCCGCCGTTACGATGATGGTCGCCGTATTAGTGTGAAGGGGCGTAGTAAGCGGCCATCCAGAGTATTCCATGTTGCGATTTAAAATAAATAAAAACGGCGGGCACGGATGCGCGGGTTTAAGGGTTACAGGGTTACAGGGTTCCCGTGGTTTCCCAGGTTTGGTATTTCGTGTGGGACGCGCTGGCTGTTGATGCAGGTTGCGTTTCAGCTGGCTGCACACATAAATACTGGTACTAATTTTCGGATCCAGCCGAAGCGTAATTGCGGATCGCCACGTTCCAAGGATAGGACGATTGCGTAGGCAATTTGTATGGCTAAGAGTACATGTAGCATGCCTGCATTCCAGGCTCAAACCCGAGCTGTAGAGTACTCTATGGTAGGTAGGATAACTCGCCCGACTTGTGCTCTACACTTAGTAGAGTACGGTAATACGAGGGAACTGAGTGAATGAACTGCTAACATAACATACAACGGCGCCAAAATATAAAATCAACTCTACAGAATAACCAGTCCTAACCCCGCCGCCGCACAAAGATATCCAACAGAAACCTGCACGCCGCGAAACAACGAGAAAATAAACAATCATAACAAGAAGGCTGCCGCCCACCTATTTGGACCCTCGGGACTCGACAACCGTCTTGATAAGAGACTCGACCACAGAGGGATCCGACAGAGTCGAGATATCACCAAGTTGATCCTCCTCTCTGCTCAGGATCTTCCGCAGAATTCTCCTCATGATCTTGCCACTTCTTGTCTTTGGCAAGTCGTTGACAACGTAAACGCTCTTGGGTGCTGCGAAAGGTCCGATAGACTTGCGGACTTGGGTAATCAGCTCTTTTCTAAGTTCAGGTGAGTTCTTAAATGCGTCCTTGATGGATACGAAGGCGTTGACAGCTTGACCAGTCAATTCGTCTGCGATACCGACGACGGCTGCCTCAGCTACGGCCGGGTGGTGGATCAACGCGGCCTCGATTTCGGCCGTAGACAGACGATGACCGCTGACGTTAACAACATCGTCCACTCTGCCGCGAATCCAGTAGTAGCCCTCGTGATCTCTACCAGCTCCGTCACCCGTGAACTATATTCAGGTCAGATCTACGCGTACGAATATAATAAAGATAGTGGAGGGGTGCATACGTAGTAGCCCTTGTACACGTTCAAGTAGGTATCCATGTATCGCTCGTGTGAGGCCCAGACGGTTCGCGCCATGCTTGGCCATGGCTTCTTGAACGCCAAAACACCCTCGACATCATTGCCATGCAATTCTTCCCCGGACACAGGGTCGATGATAGCAGGTTCGATACCAAAAAATGGGAGAGAAGCACTACCAGGCTTCGTGGGCGTAGTACCTGCAAGTGGGGTGATGACATGTGATCCAGTCTCGGTTTGCCAGTAGGTCTGTAAGAATTGTTAGGTAGATGTACACGTAATGGGGTAATGGGGTTCGCTCGCAAGGGGACCTACGTCAACAACGTGGCATTCCTTTTTTCCGACCTTCTCGTGGTACCACTTCCAGACGTCTTCTGCGATGGGCTCACCAACAGATCCCAAAACCCGCAGTTTCTTCATCTCCTTCACAATGTGCTGGTCACCAGCCCTCTTAAGAAGGCGGAGAGCAGTTGGCGCAACGTAGAATTGAGTGATACCGTGTTTGTCGATAATATCCCAGTATCTCGAAAAGTTGGGATAAGCTGGAGTTCCCTCGAAAACCAGAGTGGTGACTCCGAGCAAGAGCGGCGCATAGACACAGTATGTGTGTCCGGTAATCCAACCAACGTCTCCAGCAGTTCCAAGAATGTCACCTGGGTGGATGTCAAAGACATATTTTCCGGTCATCGCAGCACCCAGCAGGTATCCAGCAGTGGAATGCGTCACTCCCTTTGGCTTTCCGGTGGAACCGGAAGTGTATAGCAAGAACAATGGGTCCTCAGCGGCCATGAGCTCTGGTGCACAGTATCCAGGATACTTGTTGGTCTCCTCGTGCCACCACATATCACGACCCTTGGTCATTGGGACCTCATTACCGGTGCGTCGGAAAACAACCACATTCTTCACATTAGGGCACGACTTCAAAGCCTCGTCGACGATCCTCTTGGTACCAATCACCTTTCCTCCACGCTTTCCTTCGTCCGTTGTGATGATAACCTTGGAGTTGGCGTCAAGAATGCGATCCCGCAGAGACTCGGAGGAAAACCCGGCGAATACAACTGAGTGGATTGCGCCAATTCTTACAATGGCCAACAATGTCACAAGTGCCTCAGGAATCATGGGCATGTAAACTGCGACGGTGTTGCCCTTCTGGACACCCATCTCCTTTAGCACATATGCAAGCTTAGACACCTGTCGCAAGAGTTCTCCGTAGGTGATGGTGCGACCCTCGGTGGGCTCATCGGCCTCGTAAATGATGGCAGCCCGGTTGGGGTCGGCGAAAGCGTGTCTGTCGACGGCGTTGTAACAGGCATTGAGACGTCCCTCGAGGAACCAGCTTACGTCTCCGTGCTCGAAAGAACCATTGCGGACTGTCTGGAATGGAACATCCCAGTGGAGGAGTTCGCGTGCCTTTTCACCCCAAAATTTGTCTGGGTTCTCGATTGACTCGCGGTACTGCACCTTGTATTCCTCGAGTGTCAAGTGCGGCTTGGAGGGGTGCTTACTGCAGGGGAACGTTAGAACGGATGTTAAACGCCTACGCCTTCTCCCCCGTATTGGAATTCATAGATTACTCACTCAAAGTATACCTGGGGAACTGGGTAGGTTGCGACTTCGTGGGCCTCAACCACCACGGGGCCCGACTTGGGAGCGACGTCACCTTCGGACATTTTTAATTCGTTTTAATGGAGATGGTACCCTTATAACGCTTCTGTAGTAGTAATGGAGGGTGTTCTCCCCCTGGGTATAATGCTTTTGTAGATGAAGAAAAAAGTCGCGATGAGGCGGTAAGGCTGGAGGGAAGGAGAGAGGCCGAGAGAGACGAGGATTGATTCAAGGAGTGGACGGGACCCCTTATATATGATAAATAACTAGATGAGGAGCGATTGGGCTGTTGGAATTTGACGATGGTTGCTCGCAGCGGTTCCGTTCCTGTTGTGGGGATAGAGTAGCGGATGCGGGGGAGGGGCAAGCGGAGTGTTCTTGTCCCTGTCTACGCCTTACTGTATCTCACTCTGTTTCGCCATTATCCCCATTTCCCTTGTCTCCGAAATACCGCTTCCCATCCCTTTGTCCGGGACTATCTCATCATGAATAATCCAAATTGGAGAGTGTCCTCCCCACCACCCCGGTCCGACTTAAAGTCCGAGTTCCATAGTCACTAAAAATATTTAGTGTACAGTCCGGCGAAACCTGGTTAAGCAGATTAGGATTTAGATTATACGCTATAGAGCCTCTAACCTTTGATATCTACTCTACACCGCCTACACCATCCAGAAACCCACAGGAGGCTGACGGGGGGATATGTAACCTGGATCACCACAAGCATCCGCAAGCATCTGCGAGATGACCAAAACCAGGATCCAGGGCTGAACCGAGAAGGTGATAAAAAGATGAATGGGAATTGCCATCAGACCGTCATCATGATCTTCCGGTCAAATTGGGCTCGTTACAGCTAAAGAGTTGATCGTCGTCCGCACATCCGGAACAAGTTGAGAGACAGTAAACACTCCAAAAAGTTAGAGACAAGCGCAGGCATATATTAAAGTATGGTGCAATAGTATCACCCAACATAGGAGCACAAATACATGCCTACGAGCGCTACCTAGGTACAGTACTTCTCTGGTATCTCTTGGTGCTTAGCTCTCCGTGGCCGCCGCTAGACAGACTCTCTGCACGAGCCTCGATAGAGTTGACTTGCAAGTACGTCATGTCTCTTTGGCCTATGATTGCGTCCAATGATAGACAGTGTAGGGTCCAACCTTGTTACCCCACCATGCAGGGTGAACTCAACATCTTGACATCCCGACAGCTTCTCCCCGCAACTGGCCATTGGACGGAGCTCTAACCTCGGCCCAGTCAATGTCTGGTCTCCGAACAGAGTGACCATTCATGAATAGCACCTGGCAAGCCGATACTGCACTCTTAAGTAGAGCAGAGGTACCTAGCGATGGATGGGTAGACCTCGTAGAAGGCTTTTTTACTCACCAGAGCTCTCGCAGATCATACGGAGGCAATCGCAGCAAATTCCGGAATCCACTCTGAGACAGTCCGGACGCCTTTTCTGAGTGAAATCCTTCTACGACTCTCATCCCTAAGTTACTTGAGTAGAGTATCTTGGTACCTGTTTTCGACACTCTAATTATCGGGGGAATGGAAACATCCTTACGCTAGTGATCCCTTGCCTTACCCCGGATCAATTATCACCCCCTAGTATAGCCCGCGAGTACGACAGCGTTTCAACAAGTCATATATCTAGAGTATCAAAACCCTGGTACACTTCCGCACCAAGTAACGCATGAATCCCTGATGACATCTTTCTAGATAGATAACCGCTGCGCTTCAGAGAACCGATCAATATGGTATCCCCATCTACTCTAGAGTACGTTGAATCGATACCTTGCGCTGCCAGAAATAAGGAGCCAGTCATATACCCAGAGGCGCAGCAAGACTCGAACCAAAGCTTGTCCAATCATAAGTGGGCACTGTACTATACTTTTAGTAGGGATTTGAGTATATTATACTTTATGAGCGTAAATTGCAAGCTTATATGGTACAATTTCCATGCTGGGCCTGGAATTGCGCCAGTTTACAGGGGACCCCACGATCTAAGTTTCTCAAGCCAAGATCGAATGCTCAGTATTCTACAATACCCTCTCTGGGCTGTGAGGTGGGATCCCTGGGTCCGCCACCCAGGATCACAATATAGGCGGTCTCCCGAGCTGTAGCAACTTTGCCAGAACCGGTGTGGCAATTGTGGCTCGGTCTACAATATCGATCTGCAATGGGTATCTTTCGTACTCTAGTGTCGTAGCGTTTTGGCACTTGTCAACCACGAAAACTAACCGTACCTAGGTAATCATCGACCCACCGACTGAGTCTTACTAGTGACACGAACTGTTCACCTCCCGCGATTCCGAGTATTAAACGGATCGTTCTGTCCTTTTGTGATCCAAGCCGGGCTTAAAGGAACTCTAAACTAGGTGCAGCGAACCGCCGGGGGATCGAGAGTCGACACCGAGTGATTTCTCATGTAGCAGTATAATTTTGCGTTTTAGCAATGCCCACCCATCCTGCTAATCTGCATTGCTGCAGGGCATCCAGACATCCCCAAGAACAAACAAACCCGGCTAGGCCATGAATTGGGCACCATGCCACGTCACTTCTTCAATCTCCGTACAAGCGGGCTTGAAAGCCTACAGTATGGCTTCTCCTCTGAATGTTTTCTAAAGGCACGGAATATATGGAAAAAGCTAGAGAAAAACTGGTTCTAGATTTGCATCTCCCCAGCCAGCTAACTAGACTGGAGGAAACGTTTATACCTTCATAGGGCTCGGCAATTTTATTGTCTATAACATATCTCGTACGAAAAAAAATAAAGCCGTGAATATCCGTTAAATACCTCGTCAATTTGTAATTTAGTGACAAGCATGGCCTTTGGAAGAAACCCGCATGCAGCCCAAGAGTTTCCGGAGTAGAGTAGTCGCCGCCGAGGTCAGGTCATATTTCCTTTAACATACCCCGAGTGGTCCTCCCCACCTAGATTATTTCTTCCTCCCTTCCTCCTCCTCCAAAACATATGAGTTTATGACACAAGCAAGGGGGACTGTCCGACGACTCACCTTTATAGTTTCTGCACAACTAGGAGGCACAATATATTCGCAAAAGACACGTTGTTTGCGAGAAGACATGGTATTCCCATTCACCAGTACAGGTGGTCTATCATACTAACAACGTCCAATTTAGGTACACAGCCGTTATGAAGGACATAAAAGCCTTTTCTTCCAATCATATCCAAACGTACGTCTCCTCGCGTAAAACAAACCATGCATCGTAACAATCGTACAAAACGTCAATCAAGAATTCCACCAACTCGCAATCCCCAGGGCAAAAATGACCACACCTGCGTCGGCCAATATCGTCCAAAGGAATACGCTGTACCTGGCCAGTGTTGAAAGGTAGATACTGAAAGGCGGTGGCAGGAATTCAGCAACGGAGGTAAGCATGGAGCCCTGAGGAGGACGTCCCTTCTCCAGTAAGAAGCGTCCGGATTGCAGAATCAATTCCATCACGGCAAAGTACCAGAATAATTGCTATACTCCACCAGTCAGCTTCTTTGACTTCATTAAAACAAAACGGGGGGGAGGAATGTCATACCGGCTTTTCGCTCCTTGCCAGATTTGCACTCTCGGTCCTTGAGATCTCCGTTCCATCAAAGACTCCCGGGTTACTCTTCAACGCCCAGAGCGATAATATGATGGCGCCCAATGCATGAATAACCGTCCACCACATATCCCAGTGATTTCGGCCGGACTCCACAGTCTGCGATCCGCCTCCCATACTACCACCCATGCCACTCATGCCACTCATGCCACCCATACCTCCCATCATCCCGCCCATCATGTTCTCCATACCCGGAGGCATGCCGTCCATTCCTGGGAACCCGCCACCAGCCCCCGATATCTTCTGCAGCAGCTGCATGAGCGGGTCCTGGCCCTCGAGCCCCGACACATTACCGAGATCCCCTCCAGCCGATGCACGCGGACCAAAAAGCTGATCCATCATGTACGCTTCCCGTAGCTCGTCTTCCGGGGAAGTCTTGGGGGCGAAATGTGCAGCCTGATGTGCCTGGAATGCTGAAGGACGCGATGGTGAGGAACTAAGAAACCGTGGGACTTCACTTTCCGGGGGATCATCGTGAACGTCGTCGTCAAGTGGAGCTAGAGAGGAACTTCTGGCTGCGGCTGCCGACTCTGATGACTCCAGTTCTGAAGTTTTGTCAATAACCCCCGTCGTTCGTCGTCGTGAAAGACGAATGAAAGGAAAAAAGGGGGGGTCGCTGGGCTTGAACTCTCACCTGCTTTCCGGAAATCGGTACCCTGCGTAGCCGTGATGCGGTTGAGTCTTGAGTTTCCTCCTTCACGAACTTTTGCCTGGCGCCGCTCCCGACGGATACGTGCTTGTTCTTGGAGGCTCAGCGGGGAAGCTGATGACGATCTTGCAGTGTCGGCCATGGTGGTTGTTGCTGTTATCGTTGATTCGATTCGGTTGGAGAGCACCAAACTGTGAAAGCGTGAGAGAAAGCAGGTGATGGAGTCGGTAGGCCTACAGAGGTATAGAAAAGATATCTTAGAAGGGTGCAGGGTTGCAGCTTTGCGGCTATCGATTTAAGCGTATAAGCTTACGCAGGGTTAGGGCTTTGAGATGGTTGAGTTGCTTCAACGTTTGCAGCGCAGAGAGAACAAGTGAGCGACACACACACACATATAGAGAGAACATATATACTTAGACCTGAGCCTCGGGTATTACATGTTGATGGGGCTATCTCTGTAAGTCATAAATACATGTCTTTGAGTGAAAGAAAAAACAAAGGCAAGCGCTGAACGCCAGAAAAGATCATGGAAAAACGGCAAATGTACAAATATCAAGACTCCTCCCTATGTTCATACAAGAAGTCAAAGGAATAAAGGCGTGTTCGTAAAATCGGTAAGAGTGGGATGGAAACAGCAAACAAATAACCCCCACAACCTCATAACTCCATCTCCCAACTTTTAATCGTCCCTATCTCACTGCCCCTAGAAAACCAGCATCCAATCACTCCACAATACAACAAAGAGACAGAAGGACCTCGCCCTAATCCAAACTTTAAAACTGTCTTGCTCCCTCTAGTTGTTGCAAATAGATCTTCAGGCGGGCGTTTCCTTTCTTCAGATCGTCCAGATAGTTCGCGGCATGAATCAACACCGCACTCTTGCTATACCCTCCAGCCTTGAGCTCCGGGACTAATGCGCACAACTCATCAAAGCCTTGCCGAATCAAATTTCTTCGCTTCTGCTCGCTGTGAATATGATTCTCCCGTTTCTGTGCCTCGGTCAAGTTGTCGCGTTTTTGAGTCTGGGACTTTTTCGTTTTTTGGGCCGACTCAGGATTCCGAGGCCGAGTTTTACGAGCCGACTTGGATGGAGTAAAATCATTCGCTTCTTCTGCGCGCCGTTTCATGCACGATCCCGTCTGTGGGGAAGCGCTTTCATCTTCGCCCAACCCCGGCGTCGAATCCTCTACAGCATAGTCTTCCGGCTCGTCCTTGATCTCTGCGGGCGAATTTACGGCTGTTGTAAGAACGGAATCATTCCTAGTTAGAGCTGAATAGACCTTCGAGCGGACCTCCGCATCCTTGTCCAATGGAATAGAAAGCGGCGGTGGGTTGTAGCCATTAGGCGCAAAGTTGGTATCTGTCCCAAAGTTGAGCAAACCAGGAGCTGTACTCATAGGATTATCCTGTCGGTTTCGTGGCTGAATAAGTTCATGATTGCTACTGAATGGGTTCAAATCCAAGTGGGATGTATTCATCGCTGGCGCCGATGAAACATGATTTCCGTAGTAGCCATTCGTGTTGGTAATCGAGAGGTTGTCTGTGGCGAGGTGGTGTATCGAGCTTTGGAAATCCCGAGGGATCATGTCTGGCCAAATAGCAGCATCTTTTGGCATTTCGGGGTCGAAAATGTGCGCCGGGTTCACCGACGGAATCATGTCGTGGGGCATGTCATCGAAGAATTGGTCAAAGAATATCTGCTGCTCTGGGTCCAAGAGAGGCTGGCCCACAGGCGGAGGAGGAGAGGGAACATCTGTAAGCTCATCTGCGATCGCAATCTGAGTGTCAGTGATGTCAAGGTCGATAAACGAATGGACTCGCTGAGGCAGTAATACATACAAACTTGAGGATTCCAGTCTCTGGATGGTGATCGCCCCGACGATGGCATACCGTAACCGTATAGATATTTCGTGTCGGGCTTCAAGTGGTTGTGAACCGGAAGCGGAGAGTTAAGGAGCATTTGGTGACCGGTAGGGTGAATGCAAGGAGATGCAGCAAAGCAAACCCCACGCACAAGGAGTCGTATTTCTTCGATCGACAAGTAGACGCGGACCCCGAAGTACACGCAGATGTTACCGATGTTTTTGTTGTCGGTGAAGATCGTTCGGGGTTTTTTGAATTGCACGAGGACCGTTGCCAACCGTTTCTTTCTTAGCAAGCACAGCACTTGGACACGAGGTCACTAGTTATTGAAGCCGCAACCGAACTGACTGCTATGGAGCAACGACTAGTTGGAGGGGAAGTGGAATGGAAGAGAAGAGAAGGAGGGGTTGATGAACCGAATGAGGGAAGCACGCTGGGGGATGGAAGTGCATGGCAGCATATACCAGAATGTACTGTATTTGTTCTACTGGCTTTTCGAATCACGAACACCTGGCACTTGACTCCCTCCCAAGGCGTAATTTTACCCCAGGATTCTCACCCATCGCCAGGCACATCTTAAGGTATTAGGGTCGTCGCTCCACGCGCAATCCCTGGCAGTGCAGAAGGAATCACATGCAAAAGAGGCAGACATCTCGGAACCTGTCCGAAGGCCGAAGAGCAGAGCTGAGCAAATTCTTGGGCAGGCAGAGTATACAACGTATCAAGTATCACATATCGAGATAAGTTCGCAAACAGCCCCAATCTCAGGCTCCGGGGGGGTGCTTGTGCCGGCTGATGCGAGCTCAATATGAGGCTAGCATTTCTGCAAAAGCGGGGTTCATCTCGCCTTAGCGGAGATCCATCGATGGCTTCGAGAGGGGAACAGCCAGGGCTCGCCATATTTGTTGTGCTGCTTCCGCTTCCTATCTGCCTATTTTCACTGAAAATACCATTGCCACACTTCCGGTGACTTTCGATTGGGCTTTGGGGATGTCAGTTACTCCGCCTGTGCGGTGCTGGTCCGGTTGTTCGCTAACCCACCGACCCGGATACGTGGTAAGACTCGGGAATGTATGAGTCGGCCAACGGAATTGGAGCTCGGGAGTGTTTCAGTGTAATACCAAGTCTGGGCGTGGTTACGACCATGAGAACAGTGGCCAGTGCGCCGTCCATCGCAACGAGAAAGTTGATCGGTCCTCGCAGCTTTCATATCGGCGCCCCTGCACTCCCGAGTCCTACGTACCGAGAATTCTCAGGCACGCCGATCCCTGGAAGTGCAGAATCACATGCAAAAGGGCACAACCTCGGAGTCTGGTGAGAGCAATGGGCTTTGCTGCTCTATTATCTTGCCCACGTCAGTAAACATAAGCATAGACCAAGTATTTCGCATACTTATCGACGCAGCAAAATGCTCTACTGCGGTGCTCTCCACGTGTAGGGACAATTTCAAGGTCAGGGTGAAAGCCACGCTGACTGGATTCGTAACGTTAATACCTCCTGTGTATCCATCCTCAAGAGCTCCCTATCGCGTTCAACCACTGTCACTACCACCCCGTCCGCATCCCGCGACTAAGCTACATATCTCGGTATATAATGAATAGTCGCGTATCGCAAAGAATCCCAACAGTTGGGATCGCTGCATATCGGCTGCGAGGCGTTCATTGGTGAGTGCTGACTCCACGCGTATACGCCCTTGGTAATCGTAGCTGATCGGTGCCGGCATTCTTCACCAGTATTCTCAGAGCTTACGGATTCGGTGCATTATCTTTCTTGACTCCTCGGCTGCTGGGCCTGCTCCTTGCGAAAATCCGACGCAATAAAAACAAAAAGAAAAGCAGTGCTGGCAGCTGCGCTGAAGTATGTGGGTTTTTTTTGGCGGCATTGGTTCAAAAGTATGACTGACGCAGGAGTAGATTGCCCGAATTTTAAGAGAGAGTCTCGAAATCCATCGATTCCCGGCCTTTTGCGGTTTCACAGTCGCTTCATTTTATCTTCTGCAATCTGTTTTCGAAAATTTATTCGCCGGCTACGGAAATATTGGGAGTAATCGTGTAAGAAAATCTACTCTGTTGTCGTGGCAGGCTGCGGCGTCATTCTTTGCGTGGACTCTAGCTGGAGCCGGAGGATTAAGTTTGCTGAATTCTAAGCAAACCGGAGATGCCGGCCGCACCATAGACTTAACCTTATTTACCTTGGTCAGTTATATCCCGCCCTTGGTTAGCGTTATCTCATGCGTCTGCAGGTAAGAGCCACCGATGTCGTTATCGGAGAGCTGTGGCAGAGACGAAAAGATCGCCGGGTGCGACCTGGAAAGTTTAACCGCATAGAATCGACAATCGGTAAACTAGCAGATCCTGCGGTCTTTGCGTTGAGTGCAGCATGCATTATGTATGCTTGGATTTATACTCCGGAAAAGCTACCACCGTTTGTTGTCCTCAATTTCCCAAAATCTCTTTTTCTGATGATTCCCTTAGAGCCTACAGCAAACAGCTCACCAACATTGCCAATGTCGATGAGCGACTAGTCATTGCTCTGCAGCGGATTCGCTCTGGAGACTTCATATATGGTGTTGATACGGGGCAGGGTCATCTTTTGGAATCGTATTGTGAGGAGGTTGGTCTTCCAAAACAGTGGGGCAACCCTTCGCAAACTATACCCATTCCTTGCGAAGTAAGTATCACTACAAGTAGCCTTTAGGTTATGTGGAAATCCACTAATCCATTAAACTAGGTTGTTCACGGGGCACAAACTAGGAGCTGTGAGGTTAATGCGATCCAAAGATTTTGGGCGGCTACATGGAAAACAGCCTTCCCAATCTATCTAGGGTTGAATGCGGTCAGATTCTTACGACTTCGAAAACCTCGAGTTACGGCACTCTTATCGGCACTATGGTGTGCCGCCAGATCATCAGCCTTTCTCGGGCTGTTTGTGAGCATCTTCTGGTATTCGATATGCTTGACAAGAACTAGATTAGGGCCTAAATTGCTGTCTCTGAATCGTTTGGCTCTTGAGAATCTTGCCGTAAAGATTGGTTGCGTATTGTGTGGGTGGAGTATTTTGGTTGAAAATGCTCATCGACGCACCGATATAATGTTCTTTGTCGTGCCCAGGGCGCTGGCTCTGGTCGTTCCACGCAGATATGATCGTAAATACCAGTGGATTGAAACGACCACATTTGCTATTAGTACAGGCGTTCTGCTTGCAACAATGAAACATAAACCTCAGCGGGTTAGAGGGGTGTTTGGGAAACTGCTGGGGAAGGTGTTGACGGAGTGATGATTTGTGACAGGGGAAAGGCTAGAAGCGAGGTTTATCTTCCAATATATACAAGCATATAATTAGAGGGGGTAGAGCGTATTCCCCCTTTTCTGAAGTGTGGTCCTTCGAAGTCCCTTGAGAATTTACCTCGAAATCTGGAATCAGAATATACGCACGCAAGAGGTGAAAGGTCAACCGTTCTAAATAGAGAATCAGACAGGCCACCGAGACAGTTTAGCCAGAGGGAAACTCAGCTAAAATGCCGGACAGGTTCCGCTGGCTGCGCCGCTCCGGTCGGTGCCCGAAAGAGACCGGGGCTTCGTTAGTGGTGGCCTAGATAAGAATGCCTGCGGGTTCCAGCAAACCGAGTGACTGGCGGAGATTTTAACTATCGGTGACGCCACCATTAGGTGTATGTCACAGAGAAGCGGTGTCGTTGCATTAGTATCATCTTTGGCTACAGATGGACACACAAAAGAAGAGAAAGATTGCGACTAAAGGAATAATGGTGGTAAGCTGCGAATAAAGGAAATGCCTGGCATTCAAATGCATAAAGATTCTCCTGTAAACTTCTTCTCTTCCACGATTCTAGCCTTTTCCCATAACTTCATACATGCATCAAAGCCTACCGGCTTTACCAGCGCCTAACTTACCAGCAGCCTCGAGCTCTTCTGCTAGCATCAGAGTAGGATACTACACTCAACTGCAAATGCGATCAGAACATCCGTAGTTGCTTGTGCTAGTAAAACCACTGCTTAAGACAATAGTCTTCGCGTAGCGGAGCGGCCAGTTGCTGTCACGGCCGGAATGCTAGACCACGAGATCCGTAGAAACCGAGTGACGACAGATGACCGACACCTTCCATTACTTGCAGCAACTGGGGGTGAATGAACTGTCGCCTTTTTGGAAGTGCAGCTAGGCTCTTGGTCAGGGTTGTGTCTATGGTAGTTGTACTTAGTGTGATGGATGAAACTCTAAGTCGAGTGATATATGATTAAGAACTTATAATGCGGGGTTTTTCTTTAAGGCCGGAATCTGGATTCGACTGGCACTGCAAGCGGTGAAAGTACCTTCCATCATCCCAAGATCTTCCGCACTTCCGTGAGATCACCGACGAAAAACTGAAACTGTAGGTATTCGCCAGCGAATTTAGATGTAGCTACGGAGACATTGTTAAGACGGTAGTCAATCAGACGCTTTTTCCCTCTATAAGGAAGCTTCACAGAAACTTGTTGGGTGAGCGTTTAATCGAGACTATTAAGATGGTTAATGTAAATTCGATGGAGCAGTACAAGTCTCAGAGAAGTCCTAAGACTAATTCATTTCGTTCTTTCACCGCTTCTATAGTCTGGGGAGCTCGTCATGAGTTGAGGAATTGGACTAGAGATGGAGAAATACCACACATTTCATGAGTGATATTATCGTAATATACAGGGCAGTCTTGAGCGCCATTTCTGGTCCTTGTCTATGCAGCGGGCATACCACCCGATAAACGCTCCTCTTCCCGCTTTGCTGCTCGTCGTGCTAACTTTGCCCTCTCGGTCTGTAACTTTTGCTGCTTATCCTGCAGATATTCATTCGCCAAGATCGAGTCCCTCGCATCGACGGGTATCTGCTTCGCCCTTGTGATCTCGATCAATGTCTTTACAATATCATTCTCGTGTTTGTGCTGGCAGTCAATGACCTCTTTCCTGTCACCCTCTGTGAGAGATATTAGCGCCACCACCACTACCGCCACTGCTATTTCATAGAGTATCAGATAGATAGCTTACTAAACTCGACAACTAGTGTAGAAGGCCCTCCAATCGTCTTGTTTTGTATAACATCCATCTGGACCTCAGGATTGTGGTATTTTAACCGTGGCATATACTGTCTCCAGAATTTGCTGAATTCCAATCAGAACAATATCTTCGTGATGCATCGATCCAGATAGACTACCGACCGAGGACCCATATGCCCATCGTTGAGCTTAGCTGAGTAGGTGAGAACTAGGCGTTGAACCTCTGGAGGCATAGTTGCTGTACCGAAACCATTGCGTACGAGGGCGAGCCTCTGAAGAGCTCAAGTCAGCATCTTTCACTGCGAGTGAGCGGGTCAATACTTACGCCTCGCAAATTCCGCATCCGTGCAATAGCTCCAACCATGATTGCGTAGTTGAGAGTGAGATTGAATAAATGAAAATTATCGGGAGTGCTGCAATATAATACTTAGTTTTGCCAAGCACATCACGTGAAACGCGCCCAGGACCCCTGCACCACCACCGCCGGCAACAACAACCTCTGTCCACTCTGCTCTGTATTTACGCGAGCATTAATCATTTCAGGCTTCTTTAGACAATGGTATGTATTTCCTGCTGGAGTGACTGCCCACAGGAATGCTAACCTTTGTTTGTCTGTTTCAAGGCTCCGGTCCCCAAGAGCCGAGTAAAAGGGAAACCATCATCCTCGACGAGAACCAAAACAACGAAGCGCGCACCAACCTCCAAGCCTCAGGAACGACAACGAGCAGCTGCCAAACCCACCGCAGGGCCTTCCGCAACGTCGCGCAAGAGAAAGGCACCAGAACCGGAGAGCGACGCCGAATCAGACGGTATGCGACGTCACTCATCCCTGGGGCATTGGGCATTAAGACTGAACACAATATAGAATCTGGGGAATCAGATGGGAGCGTGGAGGTAGCAAAAGCTCCAGTTCTACGAGAAACATTTCGGAACATCTCTCGGTCCGACTTTAAAAAATGGTCGCATCCATCGGAGAGGGTACAAGAAGATATCCAAGGGATCCTTAAAGCTGCGGAACGGCCTGTGCTCATGACATTTCGCAAAGAAGGGGCAAGGACAGAGGCACAGCGCGCAGTCCAAAAACTCATTGTAAAGTGAGTTAATACCTAAAGCTATTGTTTACGGTGCTTACTAGAGAAAGATTGCAGAGCTCGTTTAAAAAAACGCCCGTTCCTATTGTGTGTAAAGACGTTCCTCTAAGCTACGAGAAACTGGTTCACAAAACTACGGAATGGGAAGCTATTCTTGAGCCCACACTGCGTCACAACGCTGAGTTGGAAAGAGAGCTGGCACGGCAAAAAGCCAGGTTGGCGAAGGATGAGAGAGATCTTAAGGTGTTGCAGGCGAATGCCAAAGGGCAAGAGAGAGTTCGAGCGGATCAAAACCGGACGGTAGATCTCCTAAATCTATGGTGATCCTATGATATTAGTTACCTAACACTATTGCAGCTTCCAGAAGCGCTTCGCACAGATCCACAGAGTCCCATATATGATACAATAGACGATATCAGCATGCCCACATGTCCCGGAGCGGCGTCGTCGTACGACATCGATAATGACCGGCAGATACGTCCCTATGTCATCCAGCTACGCCAACATCTACAGAGCATGCAAACGAATGCCAGCGCCCTGAACGACGTTCCAGAATCCATTTTGCGTGGTCGGGCGGCTGTTGAAGAGGTGCTAGTGCGTGCTGGCCCCAACTTACGCAATTCTGTACTGGGAGTATAATTGGTTTCTTTATGGTTGGATTGTCAGGATACGGCGTTTAAGGTGCAGAATATGTATGTGTCTGGACATTTGTACTGCGTATTGTTCGGGTCGAGGGACACTATGTATATAGGTATAATCTTTGGATGTCCCACAGTCCACGCGCTATGGTCTATTGTGGGTAGAGTAGAGAGGTTTCTGCGGGGAGCTCGAGTTGCTTTTTTATATTCACATGCGCCGAGTACCGATGAGGGAGATGCTCTTCGCTTCCCTCCCTGTCATGCCCATTTCATATCTGCAGTCCTGGGACCCTGGCCGACCTAAATTTTGTTTTCTGTATTATTGCCTTTAACAGGTAGGCATATATTTGTCTTCCAAGTTCTCTGTGCCATTGCTCTTGTTCCGTGTTCCGTCCACGATCTGATCTATTATTCCGCGGTCCATAGCCTCGTCGCGGATTTAGCGCATAAGCAAATGTGTTGTCCAGGTATCTATAGGTATGAGTATCTCTCGCAAGCGTCCCTCTGTCGGTATTATGTCGGTAATGTTGTGTGTGTGTTGATGTCTGGCTTGGTAGGCATTAAAGTAGTGGTGGCAGGTGAGTAGGAAGTATCTGCTCATAGTGGAGGGGGTCCATCGAGCTTACTCCGTTCATACAACCTACGGGCTTTAGTTCTTGAAAATACCTACCTAGTACTTACCGGAGAGCGAATATACCCCGTCTGCTGCAGCAGTAGCAACACCCTCGCCCACCCACTCATTCAGTCACGCCCAAAAGAGTGATCCTGCCTTGCACACGCACAACCTGCGGCGAAGCGATATCTCTGAGTACCTACTCTCCATACAAAACCGATAGAAAATATCCACCATACTGGACCCGATAGAGGAGGGCCGCTGAAGGAGGGCAAAGGGAGCAGATTTCTCTGTGGCGCACATACGGCTTTTAGGCATATTAGTTTGTCCGTTATTCGTTTTTCGATTGCTCCCATCATCGTCTCCGAAAAGACTCCATTGAATGTGTGCTCGACAAAAAAATCCGCACTTCATTGAACACGGCAGTTGAAATCCCACCGGAATCTCATCGCACGAATCCTTCAGTTTCATCCAATATGACGGAAGTCCAGATGTCTCCAAATAGTAACGGCGTTGCAAGACCTGTTTCTATCATTCGCGACAGACAAACTGACGGCTCTGCGGAAGCAGTCGCACATCCGGAGGCCACAGACTCTCAGTCTCCACCACCTCTAACCACAGGCCAGAGTTCCACAGGAAGGAACCCAAAGAAACGACGCAAGGTTAACCATGGTGAGGATTGTACTTGTGCTGCTGTTTCGTTGGCCAACAAAACAATACCACTGCCACCACTATCATCTATCATCACCACCATCACCTACATATACTTAGGACATACAGACTGACTCGAGGTCGCGTGATAGCTTGTGTGTATTGCCGTCGATCGCACATGACGTGCAACGATGGTACGCCCAATTCTTCCATTAGCGAAATCGCAGTAATATCCTTCCCCCCCTTCCCAGTTATTTGGGAGGTTGGCAGATGGAAGAGTTCACTTGGCTGTGTTGGAACGTACAAGTCTAATTATACTTGGTGCGCTTATAGTTCGTCCTTGTACACGCTGCGTGAAGAGGAATATTGGTCACCTCTGCCACGACGAGCCTCGAGAACCAAAGAGACAAAAAACCGAAAATTCAAACACCCAAGAAAAAAGCCAGGAGGATCAAAACTCATCGCCAAAGGCACCCCACACCCCACCAGTCAATGGCATGTCAAATTCTACCGAACATCAGGACGTGAAACCCTCGGTTTCCGGCTCTTCAGTCTCACTCCCTCCACCCCCCTTACCAGCGTCTAGGACCGGTGGGGGGCCGTCGACGGTTGCACCATCAGCAGTATCTGCGGCATCCCGGTCGAACATGAATGCCAATCCCCAGGCCTGTATATTGTCTTTCTATAAAGACTCAACCTTCCACTGACTTTCTGTCCGATCATAGTTTTGGGCGTCAGCGACTGGGAAATTCCCCCACCTCAACAACAGTCCAATTTCACAAATCCATATCATCAGCAGTGGATGTTTTCTGCACCGGAGGTTTCCAGCGAGTTCAATCTGCTGAGCGATTTCCTCGGCAACCTGTATTCGGAAGAGCTCTTCGATAGTCCCCAAGGTCTATTCGACAACACCCTCTCAAACAATTCTCTAGGAGCATCTAGAATCGCCGACTACAGTCAGCATCGACTTGCTCCCCAATCCAATAATACCGGCGCACCAAATGCACGTCAAGGAAACGGCAGAACCTCGGATCGAGCACGAGATCAGTACTATCTAACTGCGGCAGACCCTTCCAAAGACGTTCCGGAAGAAAGGATGAAGCAGGTCTTGAAGGCAAAGCTGGAAGCTGGGCTGTTGAAACCTTTCAACTACGTAAAAGGCTACGCACGACTATCACAATATATGGAGAAGAACATGCAACCGAGTTCGCGGAAGAAGATTCTATCGAAACTGGACGAATTTAGGCCAAAATTTAGGGAACGGACACAGTCACTGACTGACTTGGACTTGGTTCATGTTGAAGAATGGTTTGAAAAATCATTACTGGAGTACGATCGAGTTTTCGCCTCCATGGCAGTTCCGGCATGTTTGTGGAGAAGAACGGGAGAAATTTTCCGAGGAAATAAGGAATTTGCGGAATTAATAAATGTTCCAATTGAACATATGCGAGATGTAATGACCCCACCAGGACTTGATGGAGTTTAGCTCTCAACGCTTGTTTACTGACTTGGATCGCAGGGAAAGCTGGCCATATACGAATTGATTGTTGAGGATTCGGCTGTCAGTTACTGGCAGAAGTTTGGGACCATAGCTTTCGATACATCGCAAAAAGCTATGCTGACTAGCTGTCACCTGAAAAACCCGGATCCAAACGCAACCGAAAAGCTGATTCACTGCTGCTTTTCTTTCACAATAAGACGTGACAGTTACGACATGTCAGTAGTTACTATTGTGAAGATGTAGTGCCCTGCTGATATTTGATGATAGACCCGCACTTATTATCGGAAATTTCATGCCTATACATCCGAAGAAACACACCCCCATTTCATGAGTGTGTAATACCTCGACTATAGCGACACACTACGCATTTGTTTATATCAACAGAGCAGTCATTACAAATCGCACATGTCTCATTGTAGCAGCATGGGCTTGTGTTTTGTATGTATGTACCAACAGTCTGAGAGATTGTGCACTCGAAATGGACGGTATGAGAATTGTGGTGGACATCTTTTCCCTTTTTGTGCGTCGTTATACAGGCAGTTGCATCTAGTTCTTTTGGCGTTGCATGCAAGGTGGCGGGTGTGCTTCTTTCTATGTTGATGACTGGTTTATCTACGAGTTCTTCAAATTTGTAACTGCTCTTCTTAGTGTTTGTCGAGCAAGGTATCTCTTCGTGTGTACAATACGCGCTGGCAATGTTCCATTGATTCCTTTCTCCGGTTATCTCGATCAAAGATTCGAATTCACCAGGCCCTTCACGACACAAAATGTTGGGTTTCCTCATGGTCCTTCGCATTCAGCCGAGGATTTACAAAGCGAGCGGGCTGGGCTTTCAGCGTTTCCTCACCTCCAGACTAGCCTCTAGTGCTCAATAAGGCTTAACCATTTTTGAACATGGCTCTTCAGTAGAAAACTTCACGAGATAGTTGGGTGCGCCAGCCACTCGGACAGCTTCAGTAGCAACCGCCCTTTTCCACCGATTTTCATGTTTTGAGCTAACCACACGCGATGATCTGCGTCTGATTCACCAATAATGTCCGAGTGTCTCGGGAAGCTTCTACACCCTAAAGGATTTCAACTAATCTCAAACTTACGGGTTATCGAATTCGAGACAATACAGTAGCATGTCGTGACTAGTAAAGCTCAGCGGACCCACACCGAGTTTTTGTTTTGTTTTATTCATACTGTATTCACTCTAATTAGAGTATGACAGACTCACACCGAGTATCGTGGCTTGGGAGAAAAAAATCGAAGCTAGCATCAAAGAATTGAGAAAACTCGTAGCGGATAAAGAAACGAACCGATGACTTTAAATTTAGATAGCTTGTGGGATGAAATACATTGATGAGCGAAGCGATGGACGAGAAGGAATTGAGTTGGAAAACTAAGTGCTAAACTCAGGTAGTGGCCATGTTAAGTCACGGGATGGGATATTGGACTCCTCGTCCTATGTATAAATCTTTTCGCTTCGCTCATATTAACAACGGCAGCTTCTACAAGCTGAAACCGAAGGGTTGAGTTACCCTTTACGCAATGCCGATCTGAGAACTGGGTCAGTTTTGGATTAGAGCCGTGATACATACAGTAATGAATGGTGGGCAGATGATGGAACCCCAGTGTTGATGCGAGTGCCCGCCCGTGATGGAATTTTTGCAGCGGGAGATTGCTTCCTGCTACTTCATCCCACCACACCATCATCACCACGTACTATAGCCACTTGTCTTGCATTGTGACTTCTCAACTTTGAGTTTCTGATCTCTCGTGCTCTACCTGACTACGGTTCCCGATCTGGCAAGTTGTTGCCAACATACTTCTGCTACCCATCTACCAATTACTTCCCATTGCTTATCCAACCACCCCGAATGGAGACAGCAGCTCCCTCTGTTGCTGCATTGCAAAAGCGAATTAGAACATTGCTGAGTAGGCACCATTCCTGTACCAACTGCAGCAGCGCTACTTTACTGATTGAAGTGATTGGTATATCGGAATGTGGCATGTAGCTTCAACTACCGACTTGTACCGTGACCTCTCAAGCAATCCAAAAAGCATCTTGGACCCAACGGATGTCTCTTTACATGAACGAGTGAACCAGGCGGTTAAGCTAGCTGAGAGATGTGTCACTGCACGACAGAAGTATGAGGTTGAGGAAGCGTTCGAGGAATTGGACACAACGGGTACCAACTTGTGGAACCTTATCAACAACCTCACACTAGATATGCCAGAGGACCCAGAGGACAACACCAGGGCGACAAGGGTTCTACGTGGTGCGCAACGCCCCTTTGTATCACTTGATTTTCCACCTCTAACGTTTCCTTCCGTCAAGTCCGGTTACTAGCTTTCTACCTGCTTGAATGCTCTCAGGGATACTCTGAAAAGCAGTATCACAATACAACTCGACTATTCAAGGTGGCACTGAAAGCAGGTCGAATGTGTTTGGGTCCGTCATCTTGTCTGTACCCGCGGTAATTTGCAAAACTGATGTGAGCTTAGACACCAGGGACCTGCCGTGGGCCAGCAAAGTCATGGAACGAGCAGCACAATACCATGGTATATTATTAAAAGCTGTGAAAGCAATTGGACGTGATGCAGAAGCAGCACTGTCTAACTTGACCTGCGAGTACTTCACAATTCGAATGGCACTAGCTTGGAGACAACAAAACCCCTCGCTGGCTGAATATATGTTTTCTAAAGCAACCGAGAATGATTTATCAGAAGTACGAGTGGCAGAACGCACGGCGACTGTCGTGTATGATATTGGGGGCGAGCTTCTTACTCAGAAGTCTTTCCCAGCTGCGATTAAATGGTTACAGCGGGCTCTTGATATCCTGAGCAAAATAGAACCTCTGTATCTATCAGAAAGTGGATCAGAGTTACAGTTGCCTGTGGCGCATAAACTTGGTACGTAGCATATCGATACCAAATCCTACAACTACTAGAGTCCAATGATGCAGAACGTCTATAAACACCACTTGCTTTGGTTCCATAATTTCTGCACCGTTGAATCCCTAAAATTGTAAATGTGTTTCTACTAACACAAAGTAGCAAAAGCATATATCAAATCAGCCTTACCAGAAAGTCTCGCGAAAGCGGAGAATATCATTGATGCCATGTCCGAAGAATGGCCCAACCGTCTGTCTGTTTTCCTTCTCAAGCTCGACTTAATTCTTGAACAATCACCAGACTCCACAGACATGACAGCTTATTGTCAGATCATTCTACAGATGATCGACGTAACACAGTTTACAGAGACAACCTTCAAGGTAGTATTAAACAGAATCCATGTTCTTGTGTCAAAAAACGCGGCGGGACTTGCATGCGATTGTCTCGACACCTTGATAAGTAAGAGGTTGCTCCCAATGGAGCGTGAAGATTGGCTGGATAAAGCATTCATAACACGACTATATGTAACAATCCAGCATAAATTTACTCACGACGAGAGTGCAATCGCAAGTTTGCACTCTCTTCTGGATACAATAGCGAAGCAGTTGCAAAAGACCTTTAACCAAACGTCCACTCATGCTGCGCAGCTACTTTTATGGAGGGTATCGGAGACGCTTTTCGTCCAAGGGAAGTACCATCTGTCTAGTGCATGGTGCCACATAGGGCTCCATATGGCTTTCGACAAGTCTGGAGAGCTGAACTACGCAAAGATTTCGAGGTAATAGCTGCTCCACCAGAGGAGCTGACTAGGGATAATAATAAATTTAGACGAATTATTATGTGCTGCATTCAGACTAAGGAGTACGGAAAAGCGGCGGAGGTTTTTAATGCAATGCCAGAGTCCGGAAAGAACTCTCCACTCTCACGCTTTTTGATGTTCAAGGTTGCGTTACGAACTTCGGATGATGATCTTGGTGAGTGAATTTCTTTCAAAGGAACCTAGACTCTCTGGTTGACAGACGCTTCACTAGCTTTAACTTGCCTTAAAAGTATCTCCGAAAATCCAGACACTGACCAACAACTATTATATGCATGTGCTCTGGACAGTCAGGAAGTTGGAAATAGGAAGCTTGCGTTGCGAACGTTGCAGTTGGTTCTAGATGGGCTGGAGACATTTTCATACGAGGCTTCAAATGCGCCAGTTCTCCTCCGATGTCTCATACGATTGACCATGACAGAAATTGAAGGGACTAGGGACGCCAAAAACAATATCGAATCGCTCTGTACCCTATACGAGAAAGGTAACTGGATACTCCGAGTGGCATCAAATGCATGGATTAACTAATATGGAGCACCTCAGCTTTGAAGCATGCTAAGAGATCAAGGCAAATGGCCCAAACAGTTACCGGCGTTGCTGGAGGCAAGCAGGTTTTCGATATTAAGGAATTGGATTGGTTTTCCCGGAACGGTTACAACTTGGGACTTCGAGGCATTGTGGAATGGAGCCCGGCTACAACCCTCCGAATATTCAATGCCTGTACTGGGTTTACAAGGCTATATCCAGAGGACATAGAAGCTTCGAAATTTGCGGAGATTATCCGTATACGGCTGTTATGTTTCTACCTTTGCGCGGCACTCTGTACCGAAATAGCTCGCATGGCCGACAACCTTGAGAGTAAGCTGCAGCACTATCTGCTTACGAGGAATCATGTGGAGAATTTTCGTGTGCTTCTCGGTGAGTGGAGCAGAAGAATGGAACATGGGCTCGACGACATCAAGGATAAGTTAGATATACTACTACCCTTCGACTTTGAAGGTGCGGTAATGTTAAAGAATTGGGAAGTACTCGGTCAGTTGATCGATGAAACCATATTATTGGACAAAGATACCATTCTGGGGGTCATGGCGGATATAGTAGTCAGTTCAGGTGCACCGGAGAACATAATATTGCTTGTCTTGAAGAAAATTTTAGATTACTTAGTTACCGTTACGGATACCAACTTGAACAAGCTGGCACGCTGGATCAGATACACGGTATGATTGCCTCTCATTTCTGGGTTTTTCGTGGCTCACATTTTCAAAGGTACAGTTCTCTTTGGTCAGGGACTCCAGAACAGCAGAAGCCATAATATCCCAAGCAATAGAGCTTGCCAGAAACGCAAAGGCAGATAATGTGTATCCTGAAGACGAATTGAATTGGCTCACAGGTAAGACAATAGATCATTGCTCTGTGAGGCTGTAAAGGTACATCTTAACGATCGCGCAAGCAGCCACTACGTGGAACAAATCTGTCGATTTCACTTGGTATGTGTCCTGTATTCTTTGCCAGAGGGTTGCTTCTTACCAGAGTTCAACAGTACCTCGGACGAGACAAATGCAAAACGGTTTTCAAACCATGCCCTTGCACTGGCTGGGCTGTTGAAGGACAAAACGATGCAAAAGTATATTCAGGGAAAATTATTACAGGTCGGATGAAGGGACTGCGGAATCAATAGAAGTGAGATGTATTGCAAGACGAGCAATGTTAACGCTGGATGCGCGTTGGTGCAATCGCGTCTTGTGTTTGGATTTACGGGGTCGGTATGTTTGTATATCTCTTAACCCTGCGTACTGGTACATGGCAGGTCTGTAATCATCAGTGGTGCCTGAATTTCTACTCTAACTCCCTAGTCGCGAGTACCATATTATATATTTGACCATCCCCTCGGGGTAATTTTTTCGACGAATGGGAGTAATAATCCCTGCGCATGATCGACAGCTAACTGTGCCTGTCCAATCATAGCGCTTGACCAACTCGACTGAGCACGGACCCTGTATTTGTAGCGGCTCGGCCCGCGCCACGCGAACGTGATGCATTGTTTCAGTGCTCAGACATCAACACCAAATACAACATCTCGCGATATCGTATGAGTCACAGCCAACTCTGCTGTCTACGATGTGGGGATGAGAACCCGCTGTAGAGCGAGATGGAATTAGGGCAGTAGAGTTGTAAATCTAAATTAATTGGGAGAGTGGGTAGACTTCTAGCACTTTCAATGTAAATGTGTGAATGGCCCCCCAACCAGCCTTGATTCAGTTTGGTATCAGCGTCCCCGCACCCCACAACGTTAACTCTATTCCTACTTCCAAGCCCTGTCAGCTCCTCTTCCTCTCCCTCTCTCCTTCCCTCCCTCCATCTCATATCAAGTACTCCACTCGTAACCCTCGACAATAACAAGGGATTATTTCGATCTCGCCTTTTACCCACTACCTCAACCCATCTTTAACTGACTCTCCACATTATCTATCTCACCAGAGCTTACCATCTCCGGTGACGGCATTAACATGAAACTCTCAGATTGTGTCAACTTCGCTCGTACTGGCACTTGTCAAAGGCAGGACTGCCCTTATCGTCATGTCGACTACACCCTTGATAAAGGATTTTGCAATCAATTTGAAGCTTCTAATGGAACTCACTGCCATAAAGGTATCGGTATGTAACTTATTTCCCTGATTCCCGTCCAGGTTCTTGTCGCAGTCTGCAGATCTCTGTTTTTAAACATTGCTGACAATTCACTAGACTGCAGATATATTCACTGCAGTACACGCCTCAAGCCATGCAACAGGTTCAACAATGGCTCTTGCTGCAAATCCGCTTCAACGTGCCTCTACTCTCATCGCAAATATGTTGCTAGGCTAGTGTTTATTCAACAACCTCCGCAAAACACTAACAACCATTACAATCTCCAGGTCAGCACTTAATGATGAAATATATGGTGCAGGTTGGCAGATACTAATACTCAAGCCTTGAGTGTAGAACAAAATCCAAGGCCATAATAACGTTACTACTACTCCAATGCGCAATAACAATCCTGTAAATGGTTTTAATAATCCTTTGATGGGAATTTCCAACTTGCAGCCTGTACGAGTCTTGCAACAGAATTTCATCTATCAGCCGAACCATAATCTCCAAGGAGGTTGGCTCAATCACAACCAGAGTAAGCCCATGCGCAAAGAAACCAATGCAACCGCGTTCCAGAAGCTTCAGCACAGCAGGCGCCATGGCATGAAGGGCATCGTCGATGCAACAGAAGCGAAGGAATTGACAGGCAGTAACCATGTTATTCCCCGAAACAGCTTCAGAAACGACGATACTCTGGGACCCGAATTAGACTCCCAAGGGGAGATGGCTATGAACTCGAATGGAGTAAGTCTCCTTAAGCTACATCGCTAGCCTTAATTAGCGTACAAAGGATGTTGACGGGCACCAGGCACATACATCGACGGGAATCAGTATTGTCAAATCAAAGTCATCTTCTCCCCAAGCCATTGAAGCTTCTAGGTCCGTTCCAACGCTGCAGCCAGAGACCAAAAGTTCTCTCTGTCAACCTGTCACTGAAGAAGAGATGCAAAAATTTAAAGAAAGAGCCAAGGCGTCTTTGGTCAAGCTTGGGGTCCAGGCCTCACCCACCAAGGCAGACCTCAAAGAGCTTAGACAGAGAGTATTGGACTCTATGTCTCCTAAGCCTGAAGATAGAAAGGTTTCTTACAAACTCCACAATCACCTGGAGGCTGTACTAAAAAACTTCCAGGAAATGTCAGAAGACATGGTCCTAGATGAGAAGCCTGCGGAGGAGAACCTTGCGGAGAACAGCACAGACAGTCCCAAGGTTTGTACTTATTGAGAAGAAGTGAGCTCCATTGCTAATCTCTACCATAGGTTATTGTGGCAGAAACCAGCGAAACCGCCTCTACAACCGAGGGCGAATTCGAGCTAGACTTATCCGAGGAGGATATATTTAATTATGAATGTGGTAGCAGCTCGGCTACATCTTTGCCGACCAAGAACACCCCAGACACTACTCCACCAAGTTCTCCTATCAATAAGAGAACCTTTTCGGATGCGTCTTTCGAAAATGACGAAGAAAGGGACGGGAAAAGGAGCAAGGTGGATAAAGTGGAACAGGTGGTTTCGTTTCAAGCTCCCGTGATGACCTATAGCTCTGATATGGAAGACACGGTGGACTGGGGCTTCGAAGACGATGACATCTGTTAAAGCATTGGGTGGTTTTCATTTTTGGAGGGCGTATGGGATCCTATAATTTTTAGCCCTTGTTACCTTCTCTGCACTTTTACATCACGATACCACAGAATATATGAATGATGAATGAATGATGCTGGTTGGGTTGTCTTTTGTGTTCAGCTACTTGTAGATAGAGTAAAAGTGTATAAAGTATGGCTGTAGGGCTGCATGTCCGACTGCTCTCGTAGACCAACATTTGCCTCACCGGCAGGCTCTTTCGCAGCCAATGTCTGACGTGACGTGAGGTGATCAAACCTACTTAATATGTGATGGCTACTGATGCCTAATCTATTGATGTCTAGGTCGAGTTTTGTATTTCTCATTTACACCTTTCATTCTGAATTTAGTCTCCAACGTAGCAAAATCTGCAGCTAACGTTCAGGTTTGCCGTTACTCACCAGCTTTCTGTGACTCGAAGCTATCTGGCGACCCCGGAAGACTGCCGACCAGCGTGGTGGGCGTGCTATATGGGGAAAGACATTTATCTACCGTCAGCTATTGGTGACTGCTTCGTATGGTATTCCAAATATCATTTCAACCAAAGGTGTGAGTGAAGGAAAAAAAAAATAGGACATTGTTCATCATCTCACAAGAGAATAGAATAGGAGTGCCAAATAAACAACCAATCCCCCCCAAAAGCCCATTTCGCCTGCGCATGTGTCGAAATTGAAAAACAAAACGAGAGAACCTGCAGCATACAAAAGAAACCGTCAAACACCCACCCGCCACTACCTGCGCTATAGCTTACAACTAATCACAACGAGTTTTGCAACTACGAATCTCCCCGGAATCCTCTCTACACACACCTCTGCCAGCCTGTGTCGTTCGTTAGTTGTAACCGAGCAGTGAGGTGGGGAGGGGGATTATATATGTACCTGGCAATCCGCACCCAAAGCCCACAAACAGATACAACAAAAATGCACACACAAACACCAGCAATATCATAAGCTTGGTATTCTTCCACCACATGCGTCTCCTCAGACCTCTAGAGCGAACCCTAAACTCTCGCGCGCCCGTCTGCAACCCCGCTGTCTTATCGACCAACAGATCGATCCGCTCCCCGCGCTCCAGCACGCGCTCGATATTCTCCGTCATGATGCCGCGCACACTCTCGATCTCGCGCTGCGCCTTGGCCACAACGTCTTCGTTCTCGCCGCCCTGGGAGAACTGGGCCATGCTCGCTTTGAGCGTGTTGTTGAATTCGGCACAGCCATACGGTGGGGCGTCCGCGAGCTGGGAGACGGTGTACCGTGAGGTGAAGAGCCGCTGGATCTCGAGGAGATAGCCGAATGGGAGCTTGCGGGTTACGGTGGCGGGGGAGATGACGAGGAAGGTTAGGCCCGAGGGAAGGTCTGAGGAGGAGGCGGTTGCGATGAAGTGGATCTGGGTTGGTGTTAACGTATACCGGGGGGGGGATGCTACCGTACGTACGTTATGCTGGCCATGCGTGTAGGTCAGTTTTTGGGCGGCAGTGTGCGAGATTTTGGGGAGGATTATTGCAGCAAGTGAGGATGCGTTGAGTGAGGCCGTTCCGGCCGGTGAATGTTCGCTTAAGATGGTGGTGCCGGCGGCGATGCAGGAACTGAGAGGTCAGTATTCGGGTCGGATAAATGGGTAGAACGTTGGAGCATGTGGTCGTCGCACAAGGGGGCTCGTACTATAGCAGAGGTGCTGACGAGGACGCCATGGTTGATGATAATTGGAGGATTGTAGGGTGATTTGTGAGTTACTTGAGGATTTGATGGCCGTGGTTGTTGAAGGATGTGGATGTGCAGGTTGTATGAGCGAGCTGAGAGGCTGAAGGTTGGAGCTTGAGGTTTGGAGGTGACGACATGACATGGCTCGGCTTCGCTGTGGGAAGCTGCATATGCCGCGTCAACGTAGTACGCTAGACATTTAAGTAGGTATGCACTCGGTGCAGGGGAACGTACGCTTTACTGGTGCGCGGCTTACGGAGACCAAGGACGCACAGCAGCCAATGCATTTTATGCTTTTGAGGTTTGGACGAGTTGGCCAATGACATGCATCCCACACAGCTAGTGGCTCTACACCGAGCATCATACGAAGAGTATAAAGCCACAAGCGACAAAGAATGCTCGAGCAAGGACACTCTCACCCTTTCATACCGATATATCATACACAAGCAGCCGCTCCAAATTATTCAAAGTTATCCTAAGACTGGCACCTGCCAATCAACCCTCAAGTAACAAACGCCGTGACACCCTCACGCCCCATACCCGCGCTACAGCATAATAACTCTCACCCGCTCGCTATGCATTAATGGTGAAACCTTGCAAAAGGAAGATAATGCTGGACAACATTAGGTATCCGCCTTTAATATAGTATCTACCATGTCTGATAAAGGACCATAGAAGTCTTTGCCCGACTCGAGGTTGAACTCTTTGATGAAGAGAACGTAGTGTTTGAAAGAGGTATTCATGTGTGGATCTAGACCGAGAGCCACAATCACAGGGTAATGATGGCAGTAGATGTGGGCATAAACACGGAAGAGACGCTTCACTAGCTGGCGCACGGTTGATTGGAAGTTTTTTGGGAAGTGGACACCTGAGGTTGAGTAAGCACCGAAATAGTACCCCTATAGTTGGGGTTGGAACGTACCAATCCGCGATGGGAACACCTGCTCGTTATCAATATAGGATTGAACCCAAGCCATCAAATGCTCGATATACTCGGGAGCTGGCATTTTCGTGGGCCGTTTATACTTCCCTTGGTCTTGCCAGAGGTACTCGAATCTGAGCAGCAATAAGCTTTACTGTCCGCGGGCACGTTGTTTAGGCTCATACTCGTCTGTAGCTTTCATCTCGGGGCAAGTAGTTGGGGAGCAGAATTCTGTAATCGATCCGTACTGTTGTTACATACGTCAGCGCATGCGTACATATTTGTTGTGTTAGGAGAGACAGTTGTACCAAGAGATTGATTTGGTTGTAGAAATCAACGACTAAAGCCTGTATCAGTGTGCTGATCTGAGCTTGATTGCGAAAGGTTTGTATACCATTGACCGCCAACCATTCGTCCAAATCCTCCCCTTCAGGAAGCTTGACAACTTTCCGCAAGCTTCCAGATCCCAGGGTCTGCTCTGCATATTGGCGCAGTTGATAGCTACTGGTGCCGCGAGTTGAGGACTTTGGTTTGAATGGAGCGCGCGTCTTTTGGTTTCTGCGGCCAGTATGTTAATAGAGACGCAATAGGGGGCGCGGGCTACTAACATTGTGTTGATGAACGAAGTCATGATTGTTTCGGATGAGATCTTGAAAGCCGATTCGACAGGATTGTTGGATCAAAGACACTTGATAGGCCGAAGCTACGGGCTGCGGGGTTCGACGGCGGCGTGTGCGGTGTGATGTTGGTGTCGAGTAGCGTCGTCAAGGCAACGAGAGATCGATGAATCGATCGCGCTAGCAGTTAAGATCTTGTACTACCATAGAGGACTTGAGAGTCATCCACCCCGCAGAAGCAAACAAAAGCTACACCTAGATAGAGCACAAGAAAACAAACAATGACAGACTTCTTTGACAACCTACTTTCTCTCGAAGAAGAGTGAGCAGCTATCCCGTGCCGGTTTGTTCGTCCTCTAACATTCACATAGCTTTTACGCAGAAGGGCATGCTCTCGGCCTGGCGGATGGAGAAAGAGCTGGACGCACTGAGGGGCGCACTTTCGGTCTCGAGAAAGGCTTCCAAAAGTTCATCGAGCTCGGTCGCCTTCAAGGTCGCTGCAGCGTCTGGAATGCACGGGTCGCGCCCGCCACCAATTCCCTTGCCGAAGGAGCAATTATCGCAAACACACGTGCGCAAAAGAACATTCAGGTGCTTGCACTGTTGTTGACGAATCCACCCTTCAAGAACACAGAGGAGTCAGTCGAGGAAGTCGAGGAGACTCTAAAGCGCGGAAGGGCGAAAGCCAAGGTGCTGGAGAGAATGTTAGGCGAGAAAGACGAGGGGAGAGAGGTCCAGAACGATGGAGAGCAGAATATTGAGGATTTAGGGAAGGGGACGCAAACTATTGCTGATCTATGAGGGCACAGCCTTGAGTCATAGGCATAGTGTGTTCCTCTGGGTTAGGCATATCCAGTATCCAGTTCTCCGTATGCGATTCACCAGCAAGTCACATTGGTTTTGGCTGGAAAGTCATCGGAACTGCTCACAGATGGCAGAGCTCGGCGAGTTTTGGGAATAATGTTAGTATGGGATGTCAAAGCAAGAGGAATAGGTAGCCAAGATAGACACGAATGGGCTACTCGGGAATGTGACAATGGCGTGAAATATTGCATCCGCCCTTAGGCCATACTGGGACACTGCTCTTGCAGTCATTTTTGTGAAATATAATCACAGCTGCCTGTAAAAGATCATAATTTTCACGCAGTACAGAAGAAGTGTGATGGACCAAAGTAGCTGGTCAAACTGCCTATACATATTTAGACCCGTAAACTGTAAAAATACACGACAAAGAAACCCATTAATGATCTCGCTTTCCGGGCTCTGTCAGTTTTTCGCGCAAGCGCGGTGCCGAGCAAGCTTGCGAGTAAGGCGAAATGAACAACCCATTAACGTAAAAGCAAACACGAGCAACCAAAACACAAACCCCACGCCTTGTCCTTTAATGCCCGCGTATTTAGAATCGATATTTCTCCTTCTTCCGCTTTGCATTTTCCTCCTCCCGCTTCTGCCGCTTCCGACTCTCCTGGGCAATCATATCACTAAGATCCTCCTGGAACTGGGAGCCTTGTCGCTCGCGTCGTTGCTCCTCCTGAGCAATTTCATATCGTCGCTTAATTGCTTCGGAGGTCAACCCATCCTCCTCCAGTTGACCAGGGTCGAGGGCAACATCAATGTCGCCAGGCTTCTTCCTCTTTAAGCAATAAATTAGCAATTTATCGGCTGTCTGTTGTGCCGGAATATTAGGGGCTAACCTTTCTGTCTTCTTGCCCCAGAACAGGCAGATTGGCATTCTTTGAAATATCATAAGCCCGCTCACCACCAAAGAAACCTTTGGACTTGATCTGGTGCTCTGGCAAGACTTGGTACAGACTTCGTCTCTCAATATCCTCCTCCGTCTCGGTGCCATCTCTACGTTTCCGTAATTCAAATTGGTCCACCGCTTCAAACTCGCTTGGTACGTTGGAAACCATACCGCTGGGAGTCTCCATTCCACCAGGTGTTTCAAGACCACGTGTAACATTCTCTTCTTCTTCCTCTTCCTCTTCGTCCTCTTCTTCCTCTTCCTCACTCTCCTCCTCCTCTTCTTGTAGCTCTCCCCATAGTGTCTTCTCTACCGGTTCTCCGGTCTGGGCCGGTGCCTGCGGTTGAAGAACTCCAAAGACATCACCATACAACGGGCGGTTGTACTCGTCCGTTGGTGGCTTTCCGTATCCACCAGGGTGAAATCCCCACTGAGCCCCTGGCGGAATAGGTGCATTGAGGCCTGGGATCTTGAGAGATGGATATGACGGAGGTGGTCCGAAGCGTTGCATGTTGATTAACCATGGCGGAGGTGCGCCAGGGGGGATATTGAGTGCTTCTTTCAATTCCTCTGATAACTCGCCCGGTCGACGGCCTTTCAAATTCGTTTCGTATTCCTTTCCCTCATAGTAAACCTCTCCGTACATCGTTAATGTTGGTTTCGTCTGGAAACGGAAGAATGCATCATGCAGCTTTTGGTAATCGATATCAAGCTTGCCCATTTTCGGTTGTACTCGTTCCCGCATCTTGGATTTGAGTGTTTGGTTCTCCTCCTTCTCCCGTACAGAATCGCGCATCTCCATGATTCCAGTATCTTTGATGAACTTGGGGAGTTCGAATGGTGCCTTTTCGATACCACGTTTCGACGACAAGTATTCGCGTTTCAAGGACCAATGAGTTGGCACAGGAACGCAGTTGCGATAGGATTTAAGATGGACTAGCAATCGCGGATCGTTCGCTGATGTGTCCGTCCATTCTACCGTTTCCGGGCGCTTTACTAGTGCCTTTAACTCGGCAACACTTAGTTTGTTGCGCGCCTTTCGCGCTTTCTTGCTGAGTTTGGGTTCTTCTTTCTCTTCGTCGTCCTCGTCTGGAATATTGTCATCTTCCTGATACATCACTTCGCCCTTTTCTTCCTCAATCTGGGCGTCCTCCTGCACACGGAATCCGTCAGTATGAGTCCTGTTCGACCGGGCGCATTGCAGTACACCCTCCCTCTTGGTTGGCTGTGAACTCACATTGCTTGCTCTGAATCTATCCAGGATCCTTCTGTACTCGTTAAAGTTTGGGTCACTTTCATCGATTCCCAGGTCTTCGAGTTCAAACTCGGGAATTTCATCGGGGGTGATAATAGGTTGTTTTGCTTCTGGTCGTTCACTCTCCTGGAACGCGCGCAGTTTAGCGACGTGAGCAAATTTCAACGAGCATGCGCGACCTACCGACTCACTTTCCGACTCACTCGCTGATACCACGCTACTCTCACGCGACGATTGCTTCTGTTGCCTCTTCTTCGCTCGTCGCAGCTGATTCTTGCTGAGCTTCTGCTTGGGTTTAGCAACTCCGTTTGCGACCGGAGTCTCCGGTGTTTCTGTGGCAGTAACCATGGTACAGACCGTTATGCCCTTGGTACGATTTCGTGTTGGATGGGAAGCGGGTGCTAAATAGTGTAGCGTTGGTGAGGTAAGTTGGAGAGGTCGACCGTTTAAGGTAGTTCACGTTTTTTTGATTCTAGTCATTACCCGGCTCTGTGAGTACAATCGCTGGAGCTCAGCACTGACACGTGCCCGCTAGAGGGGATGAAAAGCATAGGTCCTGTAGGCAGCACATACTATAGCAAAAAGCCCCTGTTATTTGCTCCGCGTGTATGCTGTATATAAACGTCTACCATCATTCAAATTTAAAAGGAACCAGCCCAGCAGCACTCCAGCACTTGAATTCAGAACGACGACCTCCTACGCAAACCTTCCCAACGAATAACATAGGCCCATTGCTACTGTATTTATTGGTTACTTACCTTTAAATTCAAGTAGTTTCTCAAAATGTCCATTGGTGGATACTGTACTCTAACTATGTATAAGAAATCTGCAACAGATAACCAGTAGACGGCCTAAAAGCCCAAACTAGCCACTCAATCAAATGACCAATTTGCATTGACCCAGAGTATGGGGTATTCCAATATAACAGACACGACCAGCACGAGCATAAGGAGAATGGCAGCAACATGGTTCCCCATAGAATGAAGGGATATTTACAACCCCATAGGAGACTTGAAGTTTTTCCAGCGAGACCCAACGCATTAACGGCAGTTAATCCACAGGATAGAGCTGCGGCAAGGGAGACACGAACGAAACAAGAGCAGTCATAACATAAATCGTAAAGTCATTCCCAAGCGATCGCTCATCGCTTCCTCTCGAAATAAGAGCTGGTTCCCATAAAGGCGATGCTCTGATCCATAACCCATTCACCAACGTTGAGGTACTTGTCGATGGCAGAACGGATGTCCTTTGATTCAATCTTTTCGGTTTGTAAGCTGGGACTGTGTCAGTTTCAGCCTTCCGATACCAAAATTCGAATGCGGCTGGGACCGTGGGGGGCATACGTGAGCCCGGTTGAGCGTTTCACTCCAGCGAGGAAGGCCGAGAGGAGGATGACGTCGAAGCCATAGTGAGCTATTTTTCCGAGCTGTAATAGGTCAGTGTTGGTCCAGTAATCTAAGCGGAATGGTACTTACAACCATGATGATAACGGTGAGGCTAATATAACGAATAAGCTGTGGGGAGTCTTGAGGCGGCAATGGAATTATTCGTATCTAAGATGGGTAGGTAGATACAGTGAGTGAGTTGTAGACACATGCATGGGGTACTGCTCGAAGGCTAGGGTTCCCGCGGCAGCTGACAGTGAACAAGGATCCAATGAGGCTCTTCCTTTTTCGAGACTAACAGTACTTCGGGGTTCGTAGAGTACCGCATTGTTTGATCCACTAACAAAACTTCATATCATGTAGCACGTGACAGCGCTAACAATGACAAAGTAAACTTTTGCAAACCTTCTTTACTTCCTTCGCCGTCCCATCCTTTTTGTTTACGACTATTCTGCGCAATGCCGCCTCGAAAAGTGCCGACTGCTGTACCATCACGGCCTGCGAGAGTCGCGAGCTCTGTAGCTGCTGAAGAGCAGAAACCCGCGAAAAAGTCGACAGGCTCATTCGATGAGCTCCTACAGACATACTACAAGGGAAAGCACCTGACAGACTCAATAAATACTGCAGAGGATAAATGGACACTTCTTCCAGCGTTTTTGAAAGTGAAAGGACTGGTCAAGCAACATATTGACTCATTCAACTACTTTGTGGATGTGGAATTGAAGAAGATTGTCAAGGCCAACGAGAGGGTTGTGAGTGATGTCGACCCTCAATTCTTTCTACGGTACTGTTGCCAACTGGACACATTATTGGTACCTTATCTAACGGACCCAGGTATACGGACATCCGTGTGGGTATGCCACAGCGCATGGATCTCGAGAGTGATGCTGAAATAACGCCCAACGAATGCCGGTTACGAGACTTAACTTACGCGGCGCCAATATACGTTGACATAGAGTATGTCCGAGGTAAACAGATTGTTCGGCGGGCTGGTAACTTTATTGGCCGATTACCAATTATGCTGCGCAGTAACAAGTGCATTTTATATGGAAAGGACGAAGCAGAAATGGCGCGCCTGAATGAATGTCCCTTGGACCCAGGCGGATACTTTGTTGTCAATGGGACAGAGAAAGTCATTCTGATCCAGGAACAATTGAGCAAGAACCGCATCATTGTGGAGAGCGAGCCGAAGAAAGGCATAGTGCAAGCATCAGTCACTAGGTAGTCAACACAGCACACTGAGTGTCCTCATGCCGTTGCTAATACATTGAGTTAGTTCCACACATGAGCGGAAGTCTAAGACATACGTTTTGACCAAAAAGGGATGCATCTACTTGAGACATAACTCTTTTTCTGAAGATATACCCATAGTAGCTGCTCTTAAGGCTATGGGTATTCAATCCGACCACGAAATTCTCTTACTTGTAGCTGGAACCGATATGGTCTACCAAGATACTTTCTCGATAAATTTCGAGGAATGTTCCAAACTCAAAATATTCACACAGCAGCAGGCTTTGGACTATATTGGTACCCGCACAAAAAAGAACAGACAATCAATAGCCCAGAAGCGAACGCCTGCTCGGGAAGCAATGGAAGCTCTGGCCACTATCGTGATAGCACACATATCTGTGGAGAATCTGAATTTTAGACCTAAGGCGTTATACATGGCTTTCATGACCAGAAGGGTACTTCAGGCTATGACCAACCCAGCCTTAGTAGATGACCGAGATTATGTTGGAAATAAGCGATTGGAACTGTAAGTCTTGTATCTAACGTTGCTCTAGATATTATATTAACACATTAAAAGGGCTGGTCAGCTATTATCACTTTTGTTTGAAGATCTCTTTAAGAAATTCAATAGCGATATGAAAGTAAGCATCGACAAAACACTAAAGAAGCCAACTCGGACCTCAGAATTTGATGCACAGCCACTGTTGGCGAATGGGGCTTCGTCTATAACTCAAGGGATGAATCGGGCAATTTCCACAGGAAATTGGTCTTTAAAACGTTTCAAGATGGAGCGCGCTGGAGTTACGCATGTTCTAAGTCGTCTATCATACATCAGTGCGCTAGGTATGATGACGAGAATCTCGTCCCAATTTGAAAAGACACGTAAAGTTTCTGGACCCCGTGCTCTCCAGCCTTCTCAGTTTGGAATGCTGTGTCCTTCGGATACTCCTGAGGGGGAGGCATGTGGTTTGGTGAAGAATTTGGCTCTGATGACCCATATAACGACTGATGACGAAGAAGAACCCATAAAACAACTGGTATTTGCATTGGGTGCTGAAGATGTTACGCTTGTCAGTGGCTATGAGTTATATTCTCCTGGAACCTACATCATCTTCATCAACGGTACCTGCTACGGTCTCACTCGGTATCCCAAGAGGTTTTTAGAAACGTTCAGAAAGCTTAGGAGGTCGGGCAAGATATCAGAATTTATCAGCATTTATATCAATCACCACCATTACGGTGTCCACATCGCCACCGACGGAGGAAGAATCTGCCGGCCGCTGATAATCGTCGAGAATAAACGGTCGAAGGTCACGTCACGACACCTCAAGGTATGTGCACTTCTTTATTTAGCGTATTAACTTGACATTATTCTAGAGTTTATTAGGGGGAAGAATGACTTTCGAAGATTTTCTCAAGCGGGGATTGGTTGAATACGTTGATTGCAACGAGGAGAATGATTCGCATATTGCCATCTACGAACACGAGATCAGTGACACTACTACACACATTGAGATTGAGCCCTTCACCATCCTCGGTGCTGTAGCTGGATTGATTCCTTATCCTCATCATAACCAATCGCCCCGTAATACATACCAATGCGCTATGGGTAAGCAAGCAATAGGTGCGATTGCTTATAACCAGTTTCTGCGCATCGACACGCTGCTGTATCTTATGGTTTACCCGCAACAGCCGATGGTGAAAACGAGGACTATCGAACTGATCCAGTACGATAAGTTGCCTGCCGGACAGTCGGCGATTGTTGCCGTCATGAGTTATTCTGGTTATGATATCGAGGACGCCCTGGTATTGAACAAGGCATCAATTGATCGAGGATTCGGACGTTGTCAAGTTTTCAGAAAATACACCGCAACACTGAGAAAGTACCAGAATGGATCAGTCGACCGTATTGGAGATATCAAAAGAGAAGTCAATGCTTCCGGTGAAACTGCGCCGATAAAGAAACATGCTGCCCTGGAAGCCGACGGTCTAGCAGCAGTTGGAGAAAAGATTTCGGACGGTGAAGTTTTTGTTAACATGCAGTCACCTGTCAATACCGCAGATACACCCCAATTGCTCAGCGAGACCCGTCCACTTGAGGAGTACAAGGATGCACCGATGAAATACAAGCTCGCCGATCACGCATATATCGACAAGATCATGATTTCCACTGCAGAGAACGAACAGACCCTTATCAAGGTGTTAACTCGCCAAACAAGACGTCCGGAATTGGGTGACAAATTTTCGTCCCGTCACGGGCAGAAGGGTGTTACTGGTATCATTGCTCAGCAAGAGGATATGCCTTTTAACGACTTAGGTATGACGCCGGACGTTATCATGAACCCTCACGGTTTTCCGTCTCGTATGACAGTAGGAAAAATGATAGAGCTGCTTTCAGGAAAGGCAGGTCTTTTCAATGGCAAACTGCAATATGGAACAGCTTTTGGTGGAAGTAAGGTTGACGACATGGCAAAGATTCTGGTCGATAATGGCTTCAGTTACTCTGGCAAAGACTTTGTTACATCTGGTGTGTTTCATGAGCCGCAGGCGAAAACTAAGATGCTGACTGGTTTGTGTGCGCAGGAATCACCGGAGAATCATTGGAAGCTTATATCTTCTTTGGTCCGATCTACTACCAAAAGTTGAAGCACATGGTTCAAGATAAAATGCACAGTCGATCTCGTGGGCCCAGGGCCGTGCTCACCAGGCAACCTACTGAAGGTCGTTCGAGGGCTGGTGGTTTGCGTTTAGGAGAGATGGAGCGCGATTGTTTGATTGCATATGGAGGTATATTTACCAACCTACACATTCTTTTGCATGCTGTTACCAGGGACTGATATGTCTATAGCCTCGCAATTGCTTCTGGAACGTCTTATGCTTTCATCTGATGTGCACGAAGTCGATCTTTGCGAGCAATGTGGTCTGATGGGATACAGTAACTGGTGTACGACCTGCCAGAGCTCAAAAGCAGTAACAAAAATGAAGATTCCATATGCAGCAAAGTTGCTAATACAAGAGTTATTGAGTATGAATGTTCTATGTAGGATACGGTTGAAGGATAAATTCCCGTCGACTGTGTAGGACATGTGGGAAGCGAATGTCGGTTTGTGGTGTGATTTGAGTAACATATTGTAACTAGTTGCTTTGACGGCGTTGGATTGGTTCGATATAAATTTGATTCCCAATTGATGGTACCAGTGGGCGTGACAGCTAGAGCAGGATATGCTCTGCACAAGGAGGGTTCAAAAACGATGTAATGGCTCTATTACACAGCACTAAACAAAGTGTACATTACAGATCTCCCTTTAAGCGTTCTTCATGCCCTCTCACTTCCCCTCAACCGAACAGCCTGACCGAATTTCTGCAGTTTTGTCAAAAGTTGATCACCCTGCTTCACAACTTCATTGTACTGCCTGTTCTTGTCATCAGGTCTATTGGTCTCAATCACACCATTGACTCGGTCAATGGTACAGTTGAGCTTTTTCGACGGAATGAACTTAGATAAATCACTACGATAGATTAGCCAAAGTATCTCACCACGAAGGACACGTATATTACCGGTCAAGCCAATCCACAGACACACCGAACTGATCTGCCATGTTTTGCAGAGACACAACGCGGTAGCTCTCAAGAAGTTGAGTATATGCGTGCCGTCTCATCTCACGGACAAACCTATGCAAGGTTAGCCTAATCCTCCCAAAATATCACTCGCAAAACCTACCAAGGCTTGTGCTCAGCCAACACACGATCCCGGCTCAAGAATTTCTCCTCCACTTCGGCCAGAGAGAGAAAGAAACTCTTATAGTCACAAGTGTAGAAGCTATTTATTAGAGTTTCTAGGCTCTCGTAGCCTTCAGTATTCCCAATATTGGCCATTTCAACGTCATCACCACTTGCTGGTGTCTGTTTGCTTCCTAGCACAGCCAGCACTTCTGCGGAATCCACAACCTTCTTCTTGAAATCAACCCGGTCCAAAGATATTGTTCCGGCAAGAACTGCATACAGCACAAGTGAAGTGTATGTACACACTTCCGTAGAGGTGAAAGTGGAGAGCGATTCTAAGAGCAGAGGTGCTGCATCTGTGAAATTCCGAATTGACAGCAAGTGAAGTCCATTGTAAGATTTGAGGCGATTACGACGGTCCCAGTCACCACCGCTCTCGACCAGCCTACACATCAGGGATTAGAATAGTGAAATAATCGACCATAGAACAAAAGACGTACCGCTGCGCGCGCTCAATATTCTTAGCTACGCCGTGCTTATCGTCAAAGAACATTTGCATCCGGATCATGGCGAGTACAATGTCAATTTTGGCACCGGTAGAAGCGGTTTTTGTCAAAAGCTCCTCGTAGGCGGCCAGAGATTTTTCCTATGGTGTGAAGATTAGCGGGGAAACTTCAGCAGCAACCATCAGGTATTGAACGACGGCAGTCAGAAGGATCTAATAAACATACCTTATCAACAACTCTCGCCCAGAACTCAGCTTTCTTCCCGATAGCCGCCACGATTTCTGATTCCCCTGCCTTTTCCTCCGCCTCCTTCAGCTCTTGGTCATATCCATTAAGCTCATCGTCGTTCTTCTTCTTTAGCTCGTCGTAGTGTGCTTCATCCCATTCTATCTTCCCAGCAAGGATTCCATTACCTTTGTGTGCAAGGTAATAGTATAGCGGTGCTTGTGAGTGTTCTTTGATCGAGGTCGTCAAAACTTTATGCGACGCCGCGTGTTGTGCGGATAAGGTGGGCTGCTGGAGGGTGAAGATGTGCTGTGACAAGAGTAGGTTTGGGTACGATGCGTATTGGGGATCCGAGCCCATGATTGCAATGGTTTGCTGATGGAGGAGCTATAAGAAGGCGGGTGAAGATCGATAGTAATGAAAAAGCAGAGCTTTGGGGATGGAATTGGCGACTTGGTGTTGAGACTGGCGAGCACAGCACATCAAGGAAGCATAGTGGGGAAGTCGGGTAATTACTAGATTACCGCATTCGGACGACGCTACCCAATTGAGCTTTTGATTCGAGATTCGCTTTCAATACCCACTCCCGCAACAACCTCTCCTACTGTCGTCGTTCCCTCGCAACAATGAGGAGTCAATTTCGACCCCTCGGCATAATTGGAGCACGAATCTGCCACAGTGCGCTCGCCGTACGACCAAATTCCATTGCCAAAGTCTCAGCGCCGGTGGTCACTTTGAGAAATGCTGCTGTGGGCCCGGCAAGGTCCCGCAGACTTCGAGAGGAGGAGGACGAGGATGACAGGCCATGGGAGCTTGATGGCCTCACATCATTGGCTCATGGCGAATTGGATCAGCACCGAGAGGCCAGGCACTATGCCAGAATAGCAGCGTATGAGATGCCACGCCTAGCCCGTAATGCTCCGCTCTCGACACCGGTGGCTCTCGACCAGGTCTAATTGCGTGGTTGTAGAATTGTCAACGCCTTTTGTGCCCCCCACGAGAGCTCAACCGTTACGATTCCGATACACTACCTACATGGGAGAAGAGCATCCAGCAGAGTCGAAGGTGGTTCTGGAATTCAAGACAACCAACCTCGTATTGACTAGTGTCGAGAGACGCAAACTTGTCAAACTGGTTGGTTCTCGTTACAACCCCCAAACGAAAATGGTCAAGATGTCTTGCGAAATGTTTGAGCACCAGGCCCAGAATAAACGCTATCTGAGCGATCTAGTCGATAAGCTTCTGGCAGAGGCGAAGGTCGGTAATTTCTATTCGAGCTGTTATATGGTGGATGTTGACTGTGGTGTAGGACCCCATGGATACAATGGAGGATATACCGCCCGACTATAGACATCACAAGTTCAAGGCACCGAATATGAAGATGCCACGGTCATGGCTTGAAGTATCAAAACAAAGGCAGGAGGAACGAGCTCGCAAGAGGAATCCCGCCGTTATCATACCTGAGGAAGCGGTGAGCATAGAAGAGGTCGCAAAATAAAAGGCTTTGGATGCCCATAATGAGGAATTGCTGTATTATAATACGAAGTAGGGTACAACAACTATAGACCCGGCAATCGTATCCTACCTTGCAAAGCCACTATCGTAGAATTTGAGCCCTCTCTAGTTTCGATAACAGTCAACATTTACCAAGTCCCCTATAAACTTGAAGATATGATACATTGATCCAAATATAATACAATACCAGGACTTGATTCCTTTAACGCTTGACCCAGGCAGGCATCTTGCGAGCTTTGACATGGCCAGGCTTCTTACGTTCGACCATTCTGGGGTCCCGAGTAACACATCCAGCTATTATTTCCGGGTTAGAAAAGCCTCACAATTCGTGACAGGAGCCTTCAAACTCACCTCTTCGCAGCGCCGGTTTTAATGCTGGCTCATGAACTAGCAACGCCCTTGCAACACCCAATGTCATTGCTTCCGCCTGACCAGTCTTTCCACCTCCTTCTACCGTTGCCCAAACGTTATATTTGCCCATGCGAGAGGTCGCAATCAATGGCCAGATAGCACTCTCACGATCGTGCATCCGTTCGAATATTTGGACGAGAGGCTTGCCATTGACGAGAATTTGGCCATCTCCCTCCAAAACCACAACCTTGGCAACTGAAGTCTTTCTACGCCCCAGTCCATATGCCCTTCCAAACTCGTCCAAACTCTTTGGCTTTGCCTGTGACACATTTTGGACCATATCTCTCTTGTACATGTTGAGTGCATTCTTGACTTCATCGGGAAGCACTGCTGGATTGATGCAGTTCAGGCGATCGAGGATGTCGATAATCTTCTTATACTTAGCCGCCTTCACATCTCTACCGACGACACCACGGTATTGAGCCAGCGTCCTCCACTTAGCATGTGGGGCGTTGTCCTTCGGAACCGTTGGAAGTGTCTGATACCGCCTCAGAAGTTCTTGCAAAGCCAACCAATTATCGAAGAAGTCGGCATTACCGGTGAAGTAGGATGCCGAGACAGGTACCAAACGGGTTGTCTCTTTTGTTTGGGACCATGTGGGTAGAGGTGCTGAGTTAAATGAGGAGGAGGAGGGCGTTTCTTCTACGGCAGCTCGTGAGGAGGATGAGGTGGTCAAGAGTCGTAATGGAGTTTGTCGAGGGCCGATGAACAGGCACAATTCAGGGCGAGCAAGCTGCAGAAAACCATTCAATGCTGGCCTGTAAGAGCGCCGTAAAGAAGTAACGCCAACCGTCATTGTTGTACTCGTTTGGCGTTGGCAAGCTGAGAGTAAATGGCAGAACTTTTTGGTCTGGCGCAGGGCTTGGCGGCTGTTTGTATCACCAAGCGATAGCGATACACTCGAAATAGCCGACTTTGGCGCGCTAATCCTGTCCTCCTGTACAAGTACATTTACCATTTACACTTGTGTTCTTTTGTGTAGCTCTTCAGGAAAACTTGTTCTTCAGTAAAAGGAAACTAAGATATTGCATTGAATTGCCCAAAGCCACAAATGAAAAACACTATCTATCCCACATCGTTTTTGCCTATTTACTGTGCCTTGGAAGAGACGATTCCTGGTGGAAAAACGAGTTAGATATGGAGTTATATGTATGCTTAAGGGCACCGTGATTCGCGACATACTCTCAACGTCTGCAATGCTTTGCTGCAGGATCTGGTTCAAGGTTTTGGGGCTCTCTAACTCCTTCTTGACCTTGGCAATCAAAGTTTCGGCTAGTTCTTTCTGTTGGCGCTGTTTGACCTGAGCCTCGTACCGGACCCATGAGTCGAGGACAGCCTTGGCCTCACTGGCGAACTGAGTGCGCTGCTCAAGCTCGAAAGCTTGGGCTTCCAACTGAGCGGTCTCCTGTGCAATGATCAGTATCACGGCCGTAGTTCAACTATTACCTCACTGCGGGCTCGGCAATTAAACGTACCTTGGACACCTCGAAAAGGGCTTTCGTGACTTCCACAACGCTACCCATCTGGCCAACAGACTCGATGCGGTCCTCGACAGCCTTCATATGGTCCGCGCGGGCCGAATTCAGGATGTCCCTGATCTTGTTGACCTGGCTAGTGGCCCACTCGGCGTACATGGGACCGGCATACTTCGCAATAGCAGTAAAGATAGAGAGTAGACAGAAAGCAACAATGGTCTCCTCGTTGAGAACGTAAAGTTCGCTGGAGATGGCGGCGATGGAAAGACCAGCAGCCGAAGAGAGGATGGCAGTCTTAGAGATGAGGGAGTTGCCAGGAAGGGCGTCGAGGATGGACTGCGCCTTGGTCTTGGGGTCGGGCAATTGAGAAGGGACGTTCGATTGATATCGGACAGCCAAAGCAGAGGTGAGTCTGGGTAGAGTGGATGCCGAGGGGCGGAGACGAGTAGCGCCTGGAAAAGATAAAATTCAGTAAGTTAGTGACCGATCAAATTGGTATATCACGAGTGTATCTATGCTATACCTGCAAGAGATTTTGTCAGCCGCATAGACATCGTGAGGAGTGGAGACGATGAGTAGTAGGAATTTGCTGATGGTGAACTTCAATCTGCTCGGATCGATGGACAATTGAAAAGCCAAGACACGATTAGTTCCGATTCACAACCTATCACACATTGCATGGTATAACAGTTGAGCAGAAACCAATTTTTATACACCCCGGATTGACTGACACCCATATATTGAAACTAGTATTATTTCTACAAACAAGAATTACCGCTAAAGCAGGTACAAACATAACCACCATGATCACCTACAGCAAATCTCGTAGCACAGGAAGAGCAGTGCGAGTCTTGATGCAAGAGATTAAAATTGCAATAATCAAGGTGCGTCGATACTTTCGGAGCGTTCATCTTTCTTTCGCAACTCTGACTCTAGCCTCCGCTTCTCTGCCTCCCTCATCCTCATTAGCGTGATACTCTCATAATCCGGGCTTTGTGCAGCTTCAGATTTGGAAAACGAAGAATGTTTTGGTGTTGCTGCTGCCGCCGATGAGAATGACGCAAATGAAGGTACTCGTTTGAGACCACCCCTAGGACTCGGCAACCGAGGAGTCCAAGCGGCTGGCTTGGGAGTTGAAGGAGCCTTGACAAGACTTTGAGCTCTGGATGGAGAGGACTCCGGTTCATGTAGTGGTAATGCAAAATCCTTGGTAAGCTCGGGCTCCTTTCCAGCTGCCCAAGTAACCGTCTTGAAAGGTTTGAAGAAGTCATCCTTACTGTCGATAAAAGTGCGAATCGCAGAATGTGCTCCAACTATCGACTCAAAAACAATCAACCCGTTCTGATACCTCTTGTCCTTTCCACTGCCCTTTGAAATGCAGTCCTGTACCTTTCCAAACCGTCCAAACAGGTTTCGTAAAGCCCCCTCGTCAAGCCGTTCACCCTCCCCTTTTCGTCTCCACCGCACGGTGATAGTCCTATCCAGCTCCGAAAACTGGCTCATCGGGGACTTTACGTCTCTATCTCCGGGTACTTCTTGCTGTTCCTCTTGCTCGTTCGTTGCTGTTCGAAGCGCTTCCTCCCGTTTGTGCCGCAACTTTGCACCCTCCTCCTGCAGTTTCACTAGTTGAGCCCTAAAACGTTCCTCTTCATCCTCAGTTTCTACCCTAGCACGCTTGGCTTTGTTCTCTCTGTTTTCCAAATCCTCTTGCATTTGTCTCCGGTGTATATCAAACGCCTCGCTCCGGCGCTTCTTCGCCAGTCGTGCAGTTCTGGCATTGTCGTAGGCGTTCCGCGCCGCAGCATCCGAAATAACATCGTACGCGACAGTTAACAGGTGAAATTTCTCCGCAGCTTCGGGGCTAGGGTTTTTGTCGGGGTGCCATCTGAGAGATTGTTTGCGAAAGGCTTTTCGTAAAGTGCTATCAGAAATGACATCGGCAGTGACTCCAAGTATCTCGTAGAAGTCAGTTTCAGAGGTGGTAGCATAAGCGGCTGCTTCTGAGTCTTTGGGCGGCATGATGGCGACGGTGTGATTATGATTGTGAGAAGAGAGTTTTCTGGGGTGTTGTCTCTTGCGCAAGCAATTGTCCAAACAATGTCTTTATGGTGCCTAGTGTTGCTTAGCGGCAGGGAGTTGAGCGCCACCGCGAGACGAAGAAAAAAAGTTCCTACCCAAAAACCCACACCTGCGCTGCGCTGCAATCTATTGTTGTCGCATCTCCCACTTCAATATCCCTCGCCATGGCCCGACTTAAGAAAAAGGGTAGGTATTCCAGACTGCTGTATTCTATTGTTTGCATTCATTTGCTAATCTAATTGCGCGTTCAGGAACTTCCGGTAATGTGAAGAATTTCATAACTAGGACCCAAGCCGTCCGTAAACTCCAGATATCACTGCCGGACTTTCGTCGCCTTTGTATTTTCAAGGGTACATACTTCCGCACCCTATTGTTTGATTTACGCGCGAGTTGCGCTGACATGTCGGCTAGGAATCTACCCTCGAGAACCAAGGAATAAGAAGAAGGCCAACAAGGGCTCTACGGCATATACTACATTTTACTACGTTTGTGGGATCTATCAGTACCTCAAAAAGCAAAACTGACGCCGAGATCAGACCAAAGACATTCAGTATCTCCTCCACGAGCCTGTGCTTGCAAAATTTCGAGAGCACAAGACCTTTGCAAAAAAGCTCTCCAAGGCACTAGGCCGTGGCGATTACGGAGATGCCAAACGCCTCGAGTTGTACCAGAAGCCAGTTGTTACGTTAGACCACATTATCAAGGAACGTTATCCTACCTTCACAGACGCCCTTCGTGACCTCGACGATGCATTGTCAATGCTGTTCCTCTTTGCGAACCTACCAACCAATCACAATCTTCCTCCCGCAACAGTCGCAAATTGCGAACGATTATGCAACGAGTGGCAGCACTATGTGATTCGTACCAACACCCTGAGGAAGAGTTTCTTGTCAATCAAGGGTATCTACTATCAGGCGGAAATTCAGGGTCAGGACGTGCTATGGGTGGTACCTTACAAGTTTGCGCAAAACATACCGGTTGATGTCGATTTTCGAATTATGCATACTTTCGTGGAGTTTTACACAACACTTTTGGGCTTTGTCCTTTTCAAACTATACACGAATGAGGGTTTAGTCTATCCTCCAAAATTCGATCAGGATGCCGACGCGAAGGGTGCTGGTCTACGTGCGTTTAAGTTGGAGAATAGGGGCATTGGATCACTGTCAGAGACTGCAACGACCAGCGAAGTGCCTAAGAAAGAGGCAGCAAAGCAGACAAAACTACTACAGGCAAAGATTGCCGCCATAACGGAAGGCGACGAAGAAGATACCCCCCAGGAGGAGGAAAAGACGAAAGATGCAGACAGATTTGACACGTTCAAGCCCATCGATACAGACAGTGCTGTGGACATATTACCTCAACCCCAAATCTCAAACAATGGAACTGGAGACGTTGATCCATCACACCTATTCTTGCAAACCACCTTCTACCTCTCCCGGGAAACCCCCCGTGAGCCCCTTGAGTTTCTCCTGAGATCGTTTGGCTGCAAACGTATTGGATGGGATGCAGTACTTGGCGATGGCGCGTTCACAGACAACGAATTAGATCCATCTATCACGCATCAAATTGTGGATAGGCCCCCAGTTGTGGGTCTTCCTCCGGTTGTAGCTGGTAGTGATACGACCCCGAGGCCTAGTGGTAGGGTTCCAGGACGAACATACATTCAGCCACAGTATATATGGGATTGTATCAACATCGGTCACCTGCTCCCACCTGCCGATTATGCCCCAGGTGCCCTCTTGCCTCCTCATCTGAGTCCGTGGGTTAAAGTGTCTGCCGGTGGCTACGATCCCGCAGCACCAATTACTGGAGGTGAAGATGTAGAGGAAGTGAGTGACACTGAGGATGACACTGGCATGACCGAGGATATTGATGACCGCGACGATGAAGATAAAGAAATGGTGGACGAAATTGACGTGTCCGAGGACGAAGAGTCTGAGGATGAGGAAGAAGCTGCCCGTCGGGAACACCAGAAGGAGCTGGAGGCCGAGGTAGCTGGTGTCAAACCACCCACCACGGATGCGAAGAAAAAGAAGAAGTCAAAGCAGCAGAGGGAAGAGGAAGAACAGAAGGAGATGCAGAAAATAATGATGACCAAGAAGAAGCGAAAGCTGTACGAGAAGATGATCTATAGTAATAAGAAGAAGGAGGACGAGACCGAGACATTGCGGCAGAAGAGGAGAAAGTTAGAGAAGTCGAAAAAGAAGAGCGCTGCATAATTGTTAGCTAGATGTCGTATCGGATTAAATGGGTAAATATACAGTTCATGGGACGCACAAAAGTTTTGGGATTTTCTACGTTTGCTGGTATTAAGATCTAAGATATAGAGCACCACATCTTAGATTCCGGATCCTCTAGGACTGTCCTTGAATCTGGAACGGCTACACTTTTGTTTCATTCTTGATACACTCCCAACATTGCCTAGTACAGTGTCGATACTTGCATTCGACAGTTGGATTGCAGGGCTCGATAGCTGAATAGACACCCCGGAATTTTTAAGGTTGAGATTTCCAGAATGCATCCGGACGAATGATTGCATCGCCGTTCGCCATGCCAAGAATGACAAAAAACATCTGTAAATAAAAGTGTCAACAACCTACTAAGTACGTATCACTTTACCAATAACAATAACAATGGATCAACGTCCTATACCAGCCTTCTACTGTTGCTATCTCCTTAGGTCTACCATACGCAATGGTAGTCTCTATATAGGGTCCACACCTGATCCACGAAGGCGACTCGCACAGCATAATGGTGAGTCTACAGGAGGTGCATACAAAACAGCAAGGTCAAATCTTCGTCCTTGGGAGATGACCTGTATCGTCCATGGCTTTCCATCAAGCATTGCCGCGTTGCAATTCGAGTCAGCTTGCCCTCTCTAATAGCTTTCGGAAACATGACTGACCTGCGGTAATTAGATGAGCCTGGCAGCATCCAAACCTTACGAAAAAAGTCACTGATGAACTCCGCCCAAACTTAGCTACTAAGTCTGGGGGCCTAAAAAGAACTCTGATAGCTCGTCTATCGAGTCTTCACCTCCTCCTCTGTACTTTTGCTTTCGCTCGCTGGCCATTGACTGTCAGATTCTTCAACAAGGAGATACACAAGGATTGGTCGCAAATGTGTGCCCGGGACCGAACCGTATTACCACCTGGAATAGCCGTTATACTTGACATTCGCGATCCAGAGGAGAAGAACCAGGAAGAAGACGAGATTCCACCAAGTTCGCAGGTTCCCCCTACGAAGCAGCGACGGAAAGCAAAATACGCTGCGTCAGGAACAGGAGGCTTGCAGGGGCTAGATATCTCATTCCTACCACTAGAACTACATTACCAGAAGTCAAAATCTGTATTGGAAGCTGCAGGGAGTGACTTGATTTGTGGAATTTGTTCTCGCGAGCTTGCCAGTAATGAAGCGGTAGTTTGCTCGCATGCCTTCTGCGACCATACAACACATGTGACCTGCCTCTCATCAAAATTCCTGGATGACGAGGGTAACAAGAGAGGATCGAACATTCTACCAATCAAAGGAAGTTGCCCTGGATGTCGTAGCGAATGCAATTGGATCGATCTTATTAGGGAATTAAGTCTACGGACTCGAACAAAACCAAAGGAGACGAAACGTAAGGAAACAGCCAAAGCTAAACGACAGGCTCTTGCGGCGTCGTTGCTAGTGTCACTGGTGGATGATTCGGAAGATAGCAACGACGAAACCGAGGTTGAGGTCTCTGCCCTTGACCTGGCAGACATCCCGGAGGGCAGGGAGGCGGAGGCGCAGGAGGCGAGCATGATGTTGTTGGATGAGGAATTGGATTCAGAATCTTTGCACGATACTGTGAGTGGTCTTGTCGGAAGCATGTTAGAATGTTTGAGTGATGTATAAACGGGCAATCCCAAAGCGTGCAGGTTGGGTGGACACCAGTATTTGTGGAAAAGACAACGACAGTATTGTCAATATTTATTTTATATTGAGTATACAGTGCAGAGTACATGTACTTTAGATACTAAGTACTTGTAATTGGTATCAACTCGATTTATTGGTTGATGTCAGTGCCTGCGGGCATACGAAAGAAGCACTGGACCGGCGACTTACTCGACATCCGGCCGGTTTCACCGTGATCCCATCGTCCAATGTGTGCAGTCTAGAGCTGAAGCATGGGATTATCCATTTTGCCACGTGCATACGTACCTGGATAGATATCAGCAACGGCTACCGTACACATGCAGAGAGAAAGCGCTAGTAGAAAAATCCCTCCAGAAAAGTTTGATGCTCATCCCCCACCACCTCCCCGCATTCGTTATATATTCAAAAAACGCGAACGCGACTCCCAAACACCTTCTAACCCCAGAATAATTGCACGAGACACATATCAAATACCACCTTCTTTACACCACAACCTCGTTCAAATGGCACCAACTACGGATTCCTTGGTACCAGAAACCCCCCAATTCCACCAACTCGACAAGGCTGCCGACTTATTCGACGCCCTGAGAATTAACGGCTCCGGTAACGACGGGCACGGACCGCAACATGATATTGCTCCGAATAGCCACGCACAGGCTGAGCGTGCAAGAACAGCGCTTGCATTGGGTCAACGTAACGCTGCTACTGGTCTCGCGACACCACAGATTTCGAGGCCTGCGACACCATACACCTTGAACCCCCCTGTTGACTTTGACGGACTCTCATGGCCGAGTATAGGCTTCTCAGCAGAGGCTTTGTGTTTGGGAATATATACTAAAGAGTGCGTGTAGGTTTGGGAACAAGAGCTCGTTTAGAAGCAACTCCAGACGAACAGAAAACCAGGCTGGCGACATTGTCTGGAGCGTACGTCGTACCCCAAGATTATAACGCTGCAGCTGGTTCTGACGCTGTTATGAGTAGTATTCGGACACTTCTCGAATGTATTGGTGAAGATCCGGACCGGGAAGGTCTTCAAGACACACCTCTACGATATGCGAAAGCCATGTTATACTTTACGAAAGGCTACGAAGAGAACCTGAAAACCATCATTAACAACGCTGTCTTCGAAGAAGATCACGACGAGCTTGGTATGTGGACTTATTCTTACTCACAATATCATTTCAAACATGCTAAAAGCTTCCGTCTTCGCATTCTACCAATAGTTATTGTGAAGGACATCGAGATTTTCTCCATGTGCGAGCATCACCTGGTACCTTTTACCGGGAAGATGCATATTGGATACATTCCAAACCGAAAGGTCCTCGGTCTGTCCAAATTCGCTCGAATTGCCGAAATGTTCGCTCGACGACTACAGCTGCAGGAACGCTTGACCAAGCAAGTTGCAATGGCTATCGAAGAAATACTCCAGCCACAGGGTGTTGCGGTAGTCATGGAGAGTGCCCACTTGTGCATGGTCATGAGAGGTGTTGGAAAGACGACAGCGACTACAACCACCAGTTCCATGCTGGGTGTCTTCCGAAAGAGCACACGGACCAGGGAAGAATTCATGCATCTTGTATGAGCACCAAAGTAGGCAGTCCATCGAGCGCAGAACAGAAACTAACGGTTGCAGGCATTGAGGAACAATCGATAGACAATTCATTGTCCTAAAAGGCCAACAGTTACTATTTTTGTTCTAATTCTTTTTCTTATTTGTATATTTCTGGTTCTCGTCTGCTATTTTCAACATATCCGGCGTTTTGGAGCATGTGGTGTTCATCCACCACAATGGAAAAGATTTGAACCACTGTTATCTTGTTTTAAGGGTTAGCTCTTCATTGGTGTCTGGTCGCTTGGAAGGCAGCGACATTACTGTACACAATGATTTACATCAATGGGTATGCATTCATAGAAGGAACACTGGCATCATCGATATGTGTGAGGTTGTGCAGCAGCGGGAATCCGCTTGGGCTGGATGCACTCGATAGCGGACCCTTTTTAAGTGGGACAAACTGCATGCCTAGGATTGACACGGGTTTGCGCCTGTGCTAGCAAGCCCGTTACTGACTTGGTAGCAAGCCACCTGTATAGAGTATAAGTACCCAGGGCCTAAGACTGGTAGTGGCGTCTTGTTCTCCGTAATGGCCATACGAGTGACTGCGGGTGCAGGGCGCATTGCATGGCTCAGGCATAACAGACTCAATAGAGTACCTGTTGCCGAAACCTTGGCCACCAAATAGTAATGAAAAAGCATATAACCAGGCATCTAATGCTGGGGTGGCCGTGGGGTGTCATCTGGCCGCAAGGCAGTCCATCTTTGTCAACCCAACCGGGTGTCATACGTATTGTACCTACCTAATCGCATACCTGCTCACCTGGGCATACGTGCTTTACCAATATGCCCATGCTAGTGCTGAAAACGCCATCACGTATAAGAAGAAGTAGATCCCATCGTGCTGGCTATCTGATGGCAAGACTGTAGCTCGAGCACTCTTTGAAAATGAACATAAGATCGCTCTTTGGACAGTCGCCGTCGGTGGTCATCGCCGGTGACTCGACTAGCACACCATCGGCACCAGGACCTGAAGAGCCTCCTGTCACCAACGAGCAGAATAATAGTCATAATAAGGTCCACTTGGCGTCCTCGCCTTCTTCCTTCCACTGTCAAACTTCTGGAACCGCCATCACTCCGAGTATTCGAATCCAGTCCAATCACGACAGAAACCATCACAGCATAAACAACGACACAAACATCATGTCATCTGCGAGAGATATCGACGTTGGAGGATTGTCCTCGACCTTTCAAAACACTCTCGGCCTGTCTGTTTCGCCGACCTCAACTTTCCACTCACTGCCATCTTCCTTCGGTCCCCGTGCGATGGCTTCTCACAATGCATCTTCGAAGCAATTGAAGCCCTTCAATACCAGTGACGTCCGAATTTTGTTACTAGAGAATGTGAACCAGACGGCTCAAGACATCTTGAAGCGGCAAGGTTACCAGGTCGAGTTCTACAAATCATCGCTTTCAGAAGACGAATTGATCGAGAAAATTCGGTATGTTTGGCATAGTATGACGAGTCTCATCCCACTTTTTTTTGCCCCCCTGTCAAATCTCTCAACCCCACCAACGCAACCCCTGTGGTTACCTTGCCCCACTAGAACGCGCTAACGGTGGTGTAACAGTGACGTCCACGCCATCGGTATTCGCTCGAAAACAAAGCTTTCGGCAAATGTCTTGCGTCAGGCAAAGAACCTGATGGTTATTGGCTGCTTCTGCATTGGAACGAATCAGGTTGATTTGGATTATGCTGCTAAGCATGGAATTACTGTCTTCAACTCGCCTTTTAGTAACTCGCGAAGTGTGGCAGAACTGGTCATTGGCGAGATCATTGCACTGGCAAGACAGTTGGGAGACAGGTCTATGGAGATGCACCAAGGAACATGGAATAAGGTCAGCGCAGGGTGCTGGGAGATCCGTGGAAAAACTCTTGGTATAGTAGGATACGGACACATTGGTTCGCAGCTGTCGGTTTTGGCCGAAGCCATGGGAATGAGTGTTGTCTATACTGATGTAATGTCGTTGATGGCCCTTGGAACCTCGAAGCAAGTCAACACACTCGAGGAGCTCCTCCGGATGTCAGACTTTGTCACTCTCCATGTTCCAGAATTGCCAGAGACGAAGAATATGATTGGCGAAGAGCAGCTTGCGCAAATGAAGAAGGGGAGCTACCTAATTAATGCTAGTCGTGGAAGCGTTGTCGATATCCCGGCTTTTATGTAAGAGTTTCCAGGGCTCCGGCGCGTCGATGTATGCTTACCGCATCGCACAGTAACGCTTTGCGATCCGGGCGCCTCGCAGGTGGAGCATTGGACGTATACCCTTCAGAGCCAGCCGCAAATGGCGACTACTTCGACGCTTCCCTCAACGCTTGGGGTGACGAGTTGAGATCGCTCAAGAATCTCATCCTGACACCGCACATTGGTGGAAGTACTGAAGGTAAGTTCAGAAAACAATAGTAGCTACGTGCGAGTGACTTACTGTAAACAGAGGCACAGCGGGCCATTGGTATTGAGGTTGCTGATTATCTCGTCCGGTATATCAACGAGGGAAATACTCTCGGCGCCGTAAACATGCCCGAGGTCTCCCTCCGTTCGCTCACCTCCGCTGAGGAGAACCATGTCCGTGTCATCTTCATCCACAGCAACCGTCCTGGTGTCTTGCGGCAAGTCAACTCCATCTTTGGAGACCACAATGTCGGCAAGCAGATGAGTGACAGTCGTGGGGATATTGCCTACCTGATGGCCGATATCAGCGATGTCAACCAGGGCGATATTAAGGGCTTGTATGAAAGCCTCGAGAGCTTGAGCGGTAAGTTTTCATCTCAGCCAACATTTTATGACCTTGCTAACCTTGTGGCACCAGCCAAAATTATGACGAGAGTCCTGTATTAGTGTGGGGCTCAATTAAATATCTACTTAGGTATATATTGGTGTAAAAAGGGAATTCAACCTTCCAAGTTTATGTTGAGTTAAAAATGTTTTCATTTCTTCAATAAAATGGTCTAGGATTTTAAAGGTTTCATCAAGCTTTCAACAACAGATCCTCTCTTAGTCGTTTAGTTCACTGCAACCACTTAAGTACTGGTGCTGGACCGTTAGTCTATCTTGACAACATCTCACATATGACAGTGTAATAACAGTACAATTCAAGGGCAGTCCTTTCAAAGAAAATGAAAACCCACACGCAATGAGGCTGCTCAGGCGAAAACAATAGGAAAGCAAATGAGAAAACCGCATATTAGGAAAACCGCAATTCATAACACCTAAATATATCAAACTGCACAAACTAGAACTTCCTATCCCTAGTCCCTAAATCTCACGTCCAGTAGCCTGGGCAGAGGTTTCTTCATTATTCCATGAAAGGTACGTATGATCACCAAGTTTTCTACAGGATGAAGTTAGTACTTGGCTAGAATATTACGGCCTGGCTAAAAGCATACCTCGGCTTGATAAGGTGTCTAACGGTGAATACAACTCCAAGAACTATACACAATCCTCCGACTACAATGTAAGCAATACCTAAGAAGGGATTCCTACCCCCCATAACCGTTCGGGTGGAAATGACGATGCTCTTGGTGCCAGAGTACGCTCTCACTGGGAACCGGTAGTAGATCTTGATTGAATACGTTCCCTTCTCCATTATTCCCGAATCATTTCTCAGCGCCAATTTGCTGAATGTTGGCAGTCCCGCTGTCCGCATCCAGACCTGAAACTCCTCGTCTTCATGAAGTTTCGGCATAGTAGCGTCGGTATATACGCCGTCCTTATATCGGTTGACCCAGTTTGGCGGAGGGACAACATCACTTGGCTTGTACTTACTTGTACCAAATCGCTCCTTATCCGAATTCCAAGCAATGCCCTTATTCGTCATTGGATACGTTTTGTTATTCGCTCTCCCTCCATCATCACCCTCTCCACTTTTGGGATTTAGCATTACTGGCGATTCAAATGTGTCATTAAATAGGGAATTCGCGATCAGTCCGCATGGATAATACGGCTTAGAACCGGTTCCTGCCAATGGAGCGCAGTGTCCGCCACTTTCCAACTGCGGTAGCGTACGGGCAGTGCCCTTGAGTTGTAGTGAATCGCTCGATTGGACGTAGCGACGATGGTTCTGATAGAAGTTGGTAAGGCGGTAGTAAAACAAGACCGGTGGGTTCAAATCGTTTGGTAGGTCGAATTTGATTGTGCACACGGCCTTTTCTTCGAAATCTTTGTTGGTTATTTTCATTTTGGCATCTTGGGTTGGTATATTTTTCTCGATTTTCCATTCGGGGCCATTGTTTGCGCCCCAGGATGTCCGGAAGACCGCCGAGTACTTGTCACTAGGTATTGGGGTATACGATGAATTCTGCTTGTCGCAGTTGGTGTAATCTATCACCAATTCTTGCACCTGAGATGGGCCGAATGGTCAGCTTGGAAAGGGCCATGGGGCTCCGGGTATAACTAACTTGCGCACTGGCATATAGCAGAAGACCTCCGATAGGTGCGAATATAACTCCGACAATGAAAAAGAGCGGTATTACTGTTTTTGGTGTAAGGATGGGCCTGGGCATTCGCGGTCAACGCTACCCTCCACACACACCACACACCTGAGAAAAGAACTCACTGCCAGGCCTTTAATCGCTGTTGTCGAAACGCAGTATCTAGCCGGAGACTGTGTGAGTCGAACGGAGAATCGTGAAGTTATGCGACGGTAGAGGAGCTGTAGTACTTCCTGGCTTCCTGCTCTTCTTCTCCTTTTTCTGCCTATCGTCTCCGTCGCGCTCGTCGGTCGAGCCTGCCATGTTCGCACAGCTCCAATAACCTCAAGTTCGATCGTCGGGGTGATATCGGACTGAGTATGTCGAGAAGTGTACTGCTGAAAGTGGGATTCTTGTCGGGTTTAGACGGGGATGTTGCAGGATTCTGGAGGTGCTACCTGGGTAGTTCCTTACTCAGCGGCGTGGCTGTGGCTGTGACGTCCTAAGAAGCATACTGCAGCGGCCAAGCAATTCCCAAATAACTACGGTTTCGCACTCTATCACGATATCTCAGGGTTTTGGCGATGGAATTGAAGTTGCAACTTGAAGGAGCTTTTACCTGGCAGCTCCTCACCCTTATTTTCAGAGAACAGAGCAACCTCTACTTTGCAGTACTTCCCGCTTCTTTTCAATTCTCCCCAAACATTTTGCGGCTACTCGGGACTGCTCATATCCGTCACGTTTGATGATTCCTCATCTGGATGCGTGCACCTCGAGTACCTATTCTAGGAATCGTAATTCGATGCGCCAAGCTCTCTAGCGCGGGGTTGTCGATCGTTTCTGTCCCAAATTTCTAGATCCTAGTTGCAATCCAACGCAACCTACAACTCTACAACTCACACACTCAAGATGAAGTTAAATACCCATGCGCTACGGTACCTTACGAACGAGGACTGGAGAGTCCTGACCGCCGTCGAAATGGGCAGTAAGAACCACGAAGTCGTTCCGACGCCTCTCATTATTCAGATCTCCGGGCTGCGGGGTGCGAGCGGTGTCAACAAAGCCATCAGTACCCTCGCGAAGTCAGGACTCGTCGCAAAGGTCAAAAATGCACGATGTTGGTCTCCGATGTCCCGTTGTATTCGCTGCGACGGCTCGCCTAATAGTGCGCAGACGATGGATACCGGTTAACATACGGCGGTCTCGATTACCTGGCCCTCCACACCTTCATGAAGCGAAAGAGCGCATACTCTGTCGGAAACCAAATCGGTGTCGGTAAGGAATCTGACATTTATGTTGTTGCGGACGAGACGGGAACACAGAGGGTGCTTAAGATACACCGTCTGGGGAGGATTTCTTTCCGGTCTGTGAAAAACAATCGGGATTACTTACGGAAAAGGAACTCTGCGAGTTGGATGTACATGTCTCGGCTGGCGGCAGAAAGGGAATATGCATTCTTGAAGGTAGACATCTTGCCTTTCATGGGTTCATTTGGACTATCAAGCTGATGTAAAAATGGATTCTCTACGACAATGATTTCCCTGTTCCCAAACCTTTAGACCAAGCACGCCATTGTATTGTTATGGAGCTTATAGACGCATTTCCACTGCGACAAGCAGAAGTTACCGACCCGGCAAAGCTTTACAAGACTCTCATGGAACTGATACTCAAATTTGCTTCTATGGGGCTTATCCATGGCGATTTCAACGAATTCAATATCCTCGTCCAGGAAGATACGCAAACGCCAGTGGTCATCGATTTCCCCCAGATGATCAGCATAAACCATCGGAATGCGGAGGAGCAATTTGACCGGGACGTTCAGTGCATCAAATCCTTTTTTGTGAAGAAATTTCGCTATACCGCGGATGACGATGGCCCAAATTGGAGCGATGTGCAGAGAGTGGAGACATTGGATGTCGCGGTGGAGGCAAGCGGGATTTCAAAGAAGCAGGCAAAAGAGCTCGAAAAATATATGAGGGAAGTAGCTCCGCATGGAACAAACGAGGATGACGACGAAGACGATGAAGACGAAGACGGTGAAGACGAAGACGATGAAGAAGAAGAAGAAGAAGAAGAAGAAGGTGAAGGTGATGATGGTGACGGGGTTAGAGAGCCGGGTGAGGATATCATTTATGGAAGCGATAATGAACGGACACGGTAAGTAGATGCACAGGGACATTAGAGTTATGGAATCATCAGGGTGGTATGGCGTTTTAGGAGTATGTACAGATAAAAGTTCTCGACTATTCAAGGCTATAAAGGCCTGCTTCTCTGTAACTTCTGAAGTCCACCAATTTGAGCGACGCAAGCGCTGAGTTTAATGTTTCAACTGTCTACATCTCACAAGCGCGTTGCCAAGATTCCTTTTTGTGTGGGGCTTGTCAAGCCCTAAGTCCAACGCCAGTCACTCTCTTTGTGTGCAACTCGTTTGCCCTTGCAATTGATCGATCTGGGTTATCCGAAATTCAAACGCCAGCGACCACCGACAACAACCACCAGCCCACGCCCCGTTACGATAATCCCGACCTTCCAGATGGCGCCAAAATCAGCAGCAAAGGGTAATTACCACCGTCCCTCCAATTCTACTCGTCATACGGTTGTTTTGGGTGAATGGATGGGATTACGGAATTTCTGGCCGATCAAGCTCGGAATGAAGAAGGAATTAGCGATTATGGAGTTCTGTGTCTGACGGGTTTTGTGCATAGGGCCCAAGCCTTCCACCAAGAAGGCCGCAGACGCAAAGAAGGCCGCTCTCAAGGGCACCCACTCTAAGATCCATAGGAAAGTCCGCACCTCGGTCACCTTCCACCGACCCAAGACCCTCTCGCTTCCTCGCACCCCCAAGTACCCGCGCAAGAGCATTCCCCATACTCCCCGGCTCGACCAGTACAAGGTCATTGTACACCCCTTGAACACCGAGTCCGCCATGAAGAAGATTGAGGAGAACAACACCTTAGTCTTCATCGTCGATATCAAGGCAAACAAGAGGCAGATTAAGGAGGCTGTTAAGAAGCTCTACGACGTTGACTGTGTTAAAGTCAACACTTTGATCAGGTGCGTGTGGTTCGTACGGCGGAGGTACGGTGTAGAGGAACTATTGCTGATGGCTTGTTTGTTGTACCTGCAGACCCGATGGAAGGAAGAAGGCTTTCGTCCGCCTCACCCCCGATGTGGATGCCCTCGACATTGCCGCAACGAAGCTTGCTATCGTCTAGGTAGTGGTGAGGTTGGGGTTTCCTTTGTTCTCGTTTGCATGGGTTTTCTTCGGTGGTGCTTGTTTGGGATTAGAACAGGTGCCTGGCAAAAGTCTAGGATGAATATAAAAAGTCCTTGGAATCTACCAATGTTGGGGGAAAGTTGTTACTATGGGGGCACACACATTGGTAAATGACTAGAGATGAGGGGACATCTGACGACCCAAGCAGTAGTGTATACAACAAATTAATGTATGGCATATGCCAGCCCGCCACAATATCTCGGCCAAAAACTATGGTCGTATTGCAGCACAAGTGATTGTGATGTCTAGTTAGGCCTTGTAAGGCAACGCTTCGTTTTGCCTGAGTATTGTGCTATTTCTCCATAGCTATGGCTACCCCACATAGATCCCATGGTGCAGCAGATAGGTTACACATGGTTACACAGAGATCGAGTGATGCTTAGAGACCAGACCACGTTTCCTTTTCGAGATGTGAGCCTCGTCATCTCGACCCAACCCAACTCCAACTCCAAACCACTCCAGAACACCGACTAACATGTTGCTATCGCTTCGGTCTCTACTACTCCTAGTGTGTTGCTCGTTCGCTGCTGCAGAATGGACTTTCTCTGGCGGCAAAGCTACTATCGCCAGTAGGGGAGATCCAATAGGTTCGAGTTCGAGGTAATTGCTACTTTTCGACAGAGCACCTCATCGCTGTCAATGCTAACGGTATCAATTGACACGCAGTTTCAATCCCAACAAACCGTTCGCCAACACCGCGCCCCTTAGTCCTAAAGATGTTCTGAAGCTATCGTTCACGCTGAAGGATGGCGACACCGTTGGCCGCCCTCACCAGGCTTTCCTACTCATCAAGGACTCCCTGAGTGAGCTCGAGACCTTCTTTCCATTAGCAGTGAAGGAGAGCACCGGAAAGGCGAAAATCGACATTGTAAGATACCGCCCTTTCCTCTCCAAAGGAGCCAGCAACTTACCCTCAATCACCAGAGCCAAAAAGAAATTCCCGCGCACCTTCTTGACACCCCCGAACTTGACCTCACACTCGTACTCGGCTCATTCGGTTCCTCTACTTCTGGTTCTCTAATCCCCATCGGAAAAGTTGCACCCATCCTCGATGCGGCCGCAAAGGCCGCGCTCGAGAAGCAACGCGAAAAGGATTTCGGTGAGGATAATGTCGTCTACAAACCAAAGGATGAGATCCGCCATATTTTCCGCGACGACCCCAAAAGTCCCTCAAAGATCATCACGTTGATATTCCTTCTGGCTGTCATTGCCGCTTACGCAGGAATTTTTGGAGTTGTAAGCGCCCGTCTTTCCGATTGTGAGGCACATTGAGACTGATGTGTGATGTTAGTGGTTTCCCGTCTTGGGCGCAAACTTCAAACATCTCCCAAAAGCCCTGCGGTCAGCACCTGTTTCGCACCCGCTGTTCTTGGCGAGCTTGATGTCTCTCGAGGGCCTCTTCTTTATGTATTACACCAGCTGGAACCTTTTCCAGACGCTTGGCGGTGTTGGTTTGGTTGGCGTCGTTGCCTTCCTGAGTGGAAGTCGTGCTTTGAGAGAGGTTAGGGCAAGGAGGGAGAGAGGTGAACGTTAAGACTGGCAATTGTCAAGTTTCATAGTTGGAGGATGGTTTGGGGTTGCTATGTTGATCTTTTGTAGACGGTCCGATAACCACGGGTCAGGAAGATATCCATTGGAGCCTAAGTGCTCCGTATAAGTATTCCATTTCCCTGGATTCGTGTCTAAACTTTTGTACGCCATTACATGAAATCCCCTATGCCTTCAACTCCTCCAAACATTCTTTAAGTCTTTCCCAATCTGCAGTACCCTCCCAGTTCATTTTTCCTCTTCCCATGACTCCCTTCACCGCCAACCTAGCCTTGAACCTCCAGTCCTTTGCTACCATCTCTCCAGAACCCAAGCCATCCGTCCGCTCCATCTGACCTAAACTCTCATACGCATCCGCAAGCTCAATTGTCATGTCCACCAACTCATTCCACTCCTTCTCGGTAGAATCCGTGATGCCGGGTCTGGTATTGACAGCTCGCCATGCCTTCTCGTAAGCCTCCAGAGCGACCTTGGGCTTCCTCCTCCACAAATGCAATTTCGCCACGATTCTCCACAACCGTGGGTTAGTCGTGATAAGGGGGATGATATCTTTCTCAACCAGCTCGACGACATATTTCTGAATTCCTGGCTTTAAAGGATCGTAACCAGTGGGCATCTCCTTATTTAAATCCTCGATGATGATGTGCTGCACCAACCGTTCTAGGATATCCGCATCAACTGCAAGTTCTCCCTTGGCTCCCTTCCGGAGTTCAATCAAGTTCTTCATAGCAGTGACTATGTCTTGGAATTCCGGGGGGTTGATACTTGCCGCAACAGTGAGGTAATTGTCCCATATCTGCCATGATTCCCGCTTAAGCTGGCATGCTTTCCTGAGAGCTCTAAGGGCATCCTTTCGGTTCTTTTGAGGGTCAACCACTGTGGGTACCTCTTCGTCCTCCTCGTCGTCAAGGCGAATTTGGCGCTTCTGGTGCACGTCTTCTCCAGTGGCAACACCCCGTTTGAGCAACGCTGTAGCTAGGTTGCTCCACGCCTCTGCATCTGTGTCGTCAATATTTACAGCCCGCCCGAATGCTCGCACAGCCCCTTCCCATGCCTCCACCTCTAAACAACAACATCCGAGTGCAAACCAACTTTGTCCATGAAGTGGGTAAATTCGCAAAGAATCACCATACGCTTCGGCCGCCTTATCGAAGTCCTTATTTGCAATATAATGACGTCCCAATGACCTCTTGGCTCGAGCATAACAGTTATTACTGACTCTCCAAGCCTTCTCATAGTAGGTCGGGTTCTCGTCGATATCACCGAGAATGCACCACAGCCTTGGGGCTTGCGGAGGAGGCGGCGTCCGTTCTTGATCGGCACCAGGTTCAAATAATTGGTCCCGGATTATTTTTCGAGCCTTTTCTTCTTGCTCTGTAGCAGCCCAACACAGAGCCACCTCAGGCCACATCTCTAAGCGCTCGTAGATCTCTAGTGCGGTTCTGAGACCTCCGATACTCGCCCATCTCGATGCTAATTCCGCTTCAAGCTCCCACCAGGTAGGAATCGGGAGTTGGTGAATGTACAGAAGTCGCTCCCGGATCGATGCCGACTCGCCCTCCTTTGGTTGAGGGAGGAAGGAAGGTGCAATAGACTTGTCGGTATCGGCTCCGTCGGTCTGTGTACCGGTGGTCTCCGTAATAACTTGGTCCACAACAACCTGAAGCTGTAAAACCGATCGTTCTACTGTCCTAGCCCTCGACCCTTCGATCCGACTACGCACAAGCAAACCTAAAGTATAAACTTCCCAATTTGTGCTATGTGACAGCACTCGCTCTGCGTAGGGCATCATTTGCTCTCGGGTTATACCATCCTCGGGATTGGTATTCTTGATTGTCTCGGTTATTAGAAGCAAAATTGTGGCATCCAAGGGATGAAGAGGTGGCTGATCTCCTGCCTCTACGCCTGCCAACTCGGCAGGAAGGTCCGTGCTCTCTTTGGTCGTGGTAGAATGAGACTGAGTAAAGGATATTGACTCGAGAAGAGTGTCGTCGTTCAGGTCCAATGTCTTGGGCTTCGTGCCTTCAATCCCTACCGCTTGTCCAGCGCTCTTTGCCAACACTACCAGCTGACTTGTCTCGTGCTGTTGAAACTTTGTCCTCTTACCGATGACACCAGTCAATGCATATTTTAGTCCTGTTAATGCTGCGGCTTCTCCCAGTTCTTTTAACGCGGCGATATCATTTCCGAAATATGTGTCTATCATCGCTCTTTCGACGAGGAACATTGCTTGAGCAATTCGGCCCTCCTTCGATACCCGTGGAGCAATATCACGAATGTCAGCTGTGATGCTCTTGTACAGTGAGCCGGTCTTTTCAGATAGGATCCTTTGGTGGAGGAAGTTGACCCGTAATCTCCACCATGAGGCCGTCTGCGGAGATTCCTCGCCGGTAAGCAACGATGAGTTGAGAACCGTCTTTGCCAGGACGAGAAGGATTAGATGCGCCGCAAGGTGATATGCAGACTCACCATCTACCCTCAATGACAATACTGACGACTTGAGGAGTGACTGAATAAAGTCGGTGTTGTCGGCCAAGCATTCTGGAATGAGGGCTTTGTCGGGATTGTAGAGGAGAGGGGGGCCAGTGACGTTTGACTGGAGGAATGACCGTAGTGCTCCAACTCCAATGCACATCAACTGTAGGAGCCACTGCGGCCTCTCCAAGGAAGAAACTGCCGAATGCTGGGCTGTGATGCACTCTTCCACGAAGCTAGCATAATCTAGATCTGCTTGTAGCTTCTTCACAATAGGGCTTGTAGAGTCGGAAATGTTTGTACCGATTGCTTGACGTGTCTTGGTCGATTCAAAGAGCTCTTTGAAACTGCCATCCTGAACGAGTGCGAGGTTATGAGAGGTTTCCGGAGAAACATCGTCACCGGTAATTAGCAACCATTCGGCAGCGTTGGATTTGAGCGAACCAATATCAGCCATGTAATGGATGATGGCTCAAGTGTTGAGGGCGGTTGTCAGAAATTAGAGAGGTGGGATGCTGTGGTGTGGTGGGGTTGTAACTAGGTAACTTGAGGCTCTGTTTCTCCGAGAACGGAAAATCCCTGTTCAATCGACGCGCGACTTCACGTCCGCCGTCATTTCCATTCCAACTATCTAGAAGTAACTATCGCAAACGACCAAGTACACACAAACCCATTCCACCATGGATGACCTTTACGATGAGTTCGTCTCCTAATTCTAGTGCCATCTCTGCATGTTAATATTAATATTAATATTAATTATCTCAGATTCGGGAACTTTATTGGCGAGGCCGTCGAGTCGGACGAGGAAGGTTCCCAGTACGATGATGCTGGCGCGAGTGCCTATGTTGATATGGACGAAGAGGATGGCGAACCAGAAGATGGAAATAATCAGCAGCTGATGGAGCTCGATGGTATGCGCTGTCTGTGCTTTGTTTTGCGCTGGGTACTGACGAGCGTACAGAAGACGAAGGACCTTCCAACGCTGTTATACTTCACGAAGGTAAGTACATTCAACTTTTGTCAGCGCCTAGACAAAGTTGTTAACTTATATTAACCCATAGATAAACAATACTACCCAACGGCAGAACAAGTATACGGGAAAGATGTGCAGGCCATGGTGGAGGAGGAGGACGCTCAGCCTTTGTCGGAGCCTATCATTGGTATCAGCTCCTGCTAAACCCTGACGGCATCATTTCGCTAAGCTGGCAAATAGCTCCTATTAAAGTTAAAAAGTTCAATGTCGAAGAAGTGGATCTACCAAAAACGCATTTTTCTAGAGAGTTTATGATGGACCTCATGAGCTTCCCGGACCAAGTACGAAACATCGCCCTGGTTGGGCACCTACACCACGGGAAAACCTCCCTTATGGACATGCTTGTGTTGGAGACACACAATCTAGACGGAAGGGTGTTAGGCCCCAAAGGGTCGCAGCTTCGATACACAGATACGCACATTCTGGAACGTGACCGCGGCATCACGATCAAATCCGCACCCATGTCGCTCGTTCTGCAATCATCCAAGTCCAAATCGCATCTGATCAACATCATTGATACCCCCGGCCATGTCAACTTTGTTGATGAGGTAGCATCCTCGATACGCCTCGCTGATGGAATCGTGCTGGTGGTGGATGTTGTTGAGGGGGTCATGATCAACACTGAACAGATTATAAAATACGCCGTAGTGGAGAATGTGCCAATGACGCTGGTTCTCAATAAAGTCGATCGACTTATACTAGAATTAAAGCTTCCTCCCAAGGATGCTTATTTCAAGCTGAAGCACACTGTGGAGGAGGTGAACACAGTTATTGATAATGCAGCGCCAGGAAGAAGCGAAAGCTTGAGATTATCGCCGGAGAAGGGGAATGTGTGTTTTGCAAGCGCGCAGATGGGATGGTGCTTTACCCTGGAGACCTTTGCAAAGATGTATGCGGACACCTTCCCTGGAGTTAGCACATCGGAATTTTCCAGGAGGCTTTGGGGCGATATTTTCTACAATCCATCAAGCAGAAAGTTCACTAGAAAAGTTATAGAGGCAGGTGCGAGTAGGTCATTTGTACATTTCATCTTGGAACCATTGTACAAGCTCTATGCACATGTAAGCTCTTTTAAAAAAACCCTTGTGGTTTCACTCATGCTAACTTTATGATAGACCATTGGAGAAAGTCCAGAGAAACTTAAGAAAACACTGGGAAACCTTGGCATTAGTTTGAAGCCATCGCAGTACAGAGCCGATGCAAAGGTTCTTCTAAAACTTGTCTGTGAACAGTTTTTCGGAACTGCCACAGGCTTTGTAGACATGGTTGAGGGTCACATCCCATCACCGGTGGAAGGTGCCAAAGCCAAGATCGAGAGTACTTATACTGGACCTCTCGATACCGACCTGGCAAAGTCAATGCTAGAATGTGATGCAGATGGCCCGCTTGTTATCCAGATATCAAAACTGTACCATACCAGCGATGCCAAAGATTTCTTTAGTTTTGGTCGGGTCATGAGCGGTACTGTCAAGCCCGGCGTGCAGGTTCGAGTTCTCGGTGAAGGGTATACTCTTGATGACGAGGAAGACATGGCTGTCGCCACTATCTCCGACTGTTGGGTCAATGAAACGAGATATAGAATCCCCACCAGTGGGGTACCAGCAGGATCGTGGGTACTATTGGGCGGTATCGATAACTCCATCGTCAAAACTGCTACTGTAGTGGCACAAAAGATGGACGATGATGCCTATATTTTCCGGACAGTCAAGCACTTTACTGAATCTGTTTTCAAGGTTGCGGTCGAACCCGTAAACCCGTCAGAACTGCCGAAGATGCTCGATGGATTACGGCGAATCAACAAGAGTTACCCTCTAGTCGTCACTAAAGTTGAAGAATCGGGAGAACACGTTATCCTTGGTACAGGCGAGATGTATATGGATTGCGTCCTGCATGACTTGCGTCGATTATTTTCTGAGATGGAACTCAAGGTTTCGGATCCGGTTACGCGTTTCTGTGAGACTGTTGTGGAAACATCCGCCATCAAATGTTATGCGTTGACTCCAAATAAAAAGAACAAGATCACGATGGTGGCGGAGCCACTTGATGCAGGGATTGCAGAGGATATTGAGAGTGGAAAAGTTTCAATCAAATGGCCCGTACGGAAGGTTGGAAAGTATTTCGAGGAAAATTATGGATGGGACCTGCTTGCCTCAAGAAGTATTTGGGCCTTTGGCCCCGACGAAACTGGGCCCAATATTCTGCAAGATGATACACTTCCGAGTGAGGTGGATAAGAAGCTACTTAACCAGGTCCGGGACAGTATCCGGCAAGGTTTCTCATGGGGGACGAGAGAAGGCCCTCTCTGCGAAGAACGTAAGTCTCCCCACACTTGGTCATTTTGGATAGACAGTTTATTGATGAGACAATGTAGCAATCCGAAATACGAAATTTAAGATAATGGACGCATCCCTTGCGTCTGAAGCTATTTACCGCGGCGGTGGTCAAATTATCCCTACCGCCCGCCGGGCGTGCTATTCATCCTTCCTGATGGCCTCACCGCGATTAATGGAGCCGGTATACTCTTGCTCCATGACAGGCCCTGCCGATTCGGTATCAGCGCTGTACACATTGCTCGCAAAACGGAGAGGCCACGTTCTTTCTGACTCTCACATTGCCGGCACACGTATGTAACCATCTGCATTTTATTGCCCAATGAAGAAAGATGCTAATCATGATTTTTACAGCACTGTACCATGTGAAAGGCTTAATACCCGTCATTGATTCATTTGGATTCGAAACCGATATTCGAATTCACACTCAAGGACAGGCGTTTGCCTCCCTTGTCTTCGATCGCTGGAATATAGTTCCTGGTGATCCATTAGACAAGGAAATCAAACTGAGGCCCTTGGAACCTGCTCCTGCTCCTGCCATGGCTAGAGACTTGGTTTTGAAGACAAGAAGAAGAAAGGGCTTAAACGAGGAGGTCACCATCGCAAAGTTCTTGGAGCCCGAGTTGCATGCTATGATTGAGAGTTCGGGTCTCTTGGAGGGGTAATTGTATCATACTTAGTTAAAGGCGTGTCGATGGTTCTGTAAGACTACAATTCGAGGACGTTCCTTTGTTTAATATTTTTCATATCTGCTGTTTTCTAGAAGCGATTGTGGTATCTTGAATGAATTATTTGTGCGACGAGGTTGATTGTCCGGATATCTGCTTCGTGTTTACGAAGTGAACACCGAGATGTCTTCCTTCCTAACGCCTTTGGGTTCCTCCCTAGTTTCCAAAGCCTTCACTATTCCTTTACCATCACCTTTACCATCACCTTTAGCATCAAACTTGTATTTCTTGAGAAAACGCTTCAAGTTTTCAACCACATCCTCCCTGTCCACCATCAGGAACACTACAGCATCATAGCCCCCAGCTCCCGGTACCATAGCCCCGAGAACACCTTTTGTACCGGCGATAGCATTATCCAGCAATTTTGTTTGCAGCGGAGGCTCGATTGGCACTCCCGCAGCCTCTCCCATAGCCTTGATATTTGCTCGGATCTTGCTAATCTGCGTTGAGATATTTTGTAGAAGAGTTGAGCTCTCAGAGATGGCGCTACTCTCGTTGTCGACATTATTTAATGCCTCCAGATATTCTTCAGGAGAGCGTTCCGAAAGCTTCTTTGCATCTATCAGGAGATCAATGAGCCCTTTGTTCAGATCCTCGATTGTATCCCATTGCGCCTTTCCCGCCTTACAATCCTCTTTTCTCCATGCCAACACCTTTCGTACCATACCTGGAGTCGAAGAGCCACAGTCTACATCACCCATCAATAGACGAAGCCCGGGTGGTACCCGGGTCTTTTCGACATTGATGTCCCACGTCTTGTCGACCGCCTCTTGAAGTCTACCGGTAAAACCTGCAGATCCAGCGTCTCCAACGGTTTCAAGGATAGCGGGTGAGAATCGGTGATACACACAGGACCCGAAGACTGCAGCTGCTACGTCGAAGCCAGAACCAACCTTGCCTTGCGCTGCACAGTGCGACGCCTGGGCCAAATTATGGACTTTGGCCTCAGCCTCTGGCGAAGAAAGATTAATGGGTGGCTGAGAAAAGGTACACAGCAGGCATGCGGTGAGGGCGGTTGTCAAGGCTGCAGAAGACCCGAGGCCGGTTTTATGGGCGGAGGTGATGGGGACATTGAGGTTATTGAAGCGCGGGGTGGGAGTGCTGGAGGGTGGCTGTGAGTAGTAGTCATTGTCGGCGTAGATGATGATTACTGCGCCTGGAAGGGCGGAGGATGACCAGCCCGAGATAGAAACAGAAAGATAGGATAGAACATAACGAATGGTGGTTTCCACAAAGGGGTTTTTGGAGGATCTGGGATTTGGGTTGTCAGCTGGTGGTATCAGTGTGGAGGTGGAAGTAATGCATACCCCGCGACAGGCGTTATCGCTACCCCGCCGTCATCATTCTCAACGCCTGGCAGAGAAATGTCATAGCTCCATTCTGCGCCCGCGAACTGAGGTGATCGGACGGTTATAGTGTTGGGTTTTTGCTCATTGGCTGCCGAAACGGCGTAGATGCGGGCACTGAGGGCAAATACGAGACCGGAGTAGTTCTGGTCTAAGACGAGGTAACCTCCTGCCAGAAGCACCTTCCCGGGGGCTGAAACTGCTGAGGGATTGAAAGTCATAGCAATGAAAGACAAATGTGATAGCTGGAGCTAAAGTGGATAAACGGTCGAGATGTATGCTGTTGATAGCTCCTACTACTTAGTCCCCATGGTTTGGAGCACAACAAGCCTGTCCCATCCATCTTGCAACATGCCTATCCTAAGTGGTCTAAGATGCATTATTTCAGAGCTGCAGTAGTGTCAAGGCGATAGGCTGGACAGGTAATATACATCGTACTGCAGAATAATCAAAATATCAGAACATCAAATACTTGGCTGCAGGGACTCCCGATGGCACACCTCACTCAAAATTGACTCTACGGTAGAGTACTCTATGGTAATGACCGCTCCATTTCTCGCGTGCTCGTATGGCTGTTCCTTCCTGTTGAGGCCATCGGGAATCAGGAACAGACTAATCCCCACCAGGATCAGGATGGACTTCTGACAAATGGCTTCGATGCACAGGTTCACACAATTCACACTCGAAGGCGGGTTGAATTGCACTACCCATCCTCAAGTGGGTACAAGTACTTAGCACATACTCTATTTAGGTATATCTACATAAGTAGTGGAGAGCAAGTTTAGGAACCCGACGCTTCCCCACGACTTGCCTCTTTTTATCCTTGCAGATTCATCCCACTTCTCTGCTCTTCCCCCTCCTCTCAACCACCTACCAATCCTCTCCACTCACACACTGACGACTGTGGCATTCAGCGTCTTCGACATCTTTCTTTTCGCACCATAGCACGGATCGCACCAAATTACTAAGTGACTTCGTTGACGCTTCCCGTAGGCTACCACCTATCACACCCCGCACATCTCTTATTAATCACCACTCTCTTCACCTTCACCTTTACCTTCACATCCATCTCCTCTCCGGCGTCCTGTCACTTGCCACTCATCATTGACACCACTCACTCACACCCTCCGCTGCAGTTCGTCTGCTCTTCGGCGTTGTAAAAAGCATCCGAATCAGTACTTTCACCAGACAACCCACCATGCCGAACCACACCCGCCGAGGAGTCAACGTCTCTGTGTACCTACAAGACCTCAACACCATCCCGTCTGCAGATGAGCAAATCGACTCCTTCAATCCCGATGACTTAGACCTTTGGACAAATACACAATTTTTCGACTTTGATATGGGGGGGCAGATCGCACGCGATCCAACAGAGACCACAAGAGAGCAGAAGCCAGCTGCGAATTCCTCTACCGCCATAGACCCGAGTCTGAAAGAGGGTGGGGGATTCGACAGTTTTCTCAATGGTGGGCAGCATTGTCGTAATGCACACGAAGGAGTTGCTAACCTACACCAATAGAGTTCGAGGACTTCCAGAATTTTGAATACTCGCCTACATTTGCAGAATTCCATAGTCCAAGGGCCCAACAGCCTTTACCTGCGACCATACAAACTATCCTACCAGCAGTAACTCCTACAGCACCTCGTGCGCCCCCCCAGAAGCCTATCGCGGCAGCACCAATTTCGGTTTACCCGAGCTCGAACACTGCTCCGTCACCTGCTCCTACTGCCTCCACGGTTACTCGTGCCTCTAAGCGAAAAGCATCTGTTTCCAGCCCAAATGGCTCCCAGGCTGATAGCCTAGAGGATGCCTCCCGTTTTGCCGCAGAGGAGGATAAGCGCCGCCGCAACACTGCAGCATCCGCACGATTCCGTGTCAAAAAGAAGCAAAAGGAGCAACAGTTGGAGAAGACGGCCAAGGAAATGACGGATCGTGTGCATCAGCTGGAGCAAAGGATTCAGCAGCTAGAGTTGGAAAATAAATGGCTGAAAGGCCTCATAGTGGAGAAGAATGGGGGCAAGAGCGGCGAAGAGATGCTCATGCCACCTTCAATACTTGCCGGCAGCAAAGATGGCGTTGGTACAACCGGAAAACCCGAAGAATAATGGATCCTTTTTCATGATAAGTGGTATCACTAGGGTGCTTTGTTTCCGTTCATGATTTGCGATACTACGTCTTTGGGGGTGGCGGCTGTTGAATCTTTTGTTCATAGTTTTTGTATCTTGTATCTTTCTTGTACTTTAAGATTGAAGTAGGCGGGGTTGGTCATGCACTGAGGACCAGTGTGTATGCACGACGGTTATCCCTACGCATCCTCGACGGAAAAGAAAAAACATATGATGTTCTGTATCAACAGTTCGATTATTAACTAAGTATCCAAAACTTCAGAGGTTGACGAGATGCCATCTAATGGATCAAAGTCTGGGTCCAGGTTTCAGGGTGAAGACCAAACGCAACCAGTGATTTGGCACCAATGGTAGTAGAATTTGGAAGGGTCTGCGATGTCCCTGACGATCGATCTACGGTAGTTGAAGAGCTTGCGCGATTTCTTCATGCAGCAGAACACCCATCTATCCTCCTACAGCTCCAAGCAGATTTATCGGCACGACGTGAATAGCATTATTGCTTTGAAATCGACCCGTAACACTATCCCGACTGTTTGATCTGCAGATCAGATTACTCTGCACAATTTGTAAATAACTCTAAACTCCAAGGTTGTCTTAGGTAGATACTTGAAGTAAGCATTTATCCACTGGACGACTCCGAATGCCAGAATAGTCTAGTCGGTAGAGCGTCATTAATTTTCCCTTGAGATGTAGCCATTTGCCAAATGATGAAGTCTCAAAACGAATGATGGAAATGATGAGCGACAACCCCAAGCCAAGCCATGTTATCTTATTATCAAATTTTTTTTGACGTGATCCCTAGGTATACTCGCATATCACCTTGGAGCTCACACTGCTCTGATCAGCCGGCCGTTACCATCACCACCGATATGTCGGACATAGAGGACGACGACCTCTCCTCGCTCTGCCCCTATTGCAATACGAAACCGCCAATCTATACGTGCCCGCGCTGTTTCGCGCGTAGCTGCTCTGTTGCTTGCAGCAAAAAACATAAGCTCTACCGACAATGCAACGGCACTCGCGATCCCACAGCCTTTGTGAAGCGGTCAAAGCTCATGACCGAGTCTGGCGTCAATTGTGATTATGCCTTTCTGACGAACTTGGAGAGGGATATTTTGAGACCTGTGGATATGGTGGAGAGGGACTCAGAGGAGGGAGATGGTAAGGAAAGGAAATCCGTGGATCGGTTACAGATGAGGGAAAGCGTCCAGGAGCTTCTGAAAATGAAGAATATCACAGTGAAATGGGCACCCTGGGATGGGTTCAAGCGAGCCAAAGAGAACCAGACGAGGGTTGTTCCGTAAGTTCTCTCCCCTGAGTTGGTGTTCTTGGAAAATGGCTTGCTTAGACATAGTAGTGGGAAGAAACGCGGCGGCCGCAACGGGGACATCCGGCGCCCAGCACACATTGAGTGGACCGTCGAATGGACACTCCTCGACCACGACTGCCGAAAGATCCTCGATCACAATATACCAGAATACTTGAGAATCAAGAGTGCTTTTTTCAGTCCCAAAGTTCCCGATAAAACATGGAAAGTAAGCAAGAGTGTCAAGGCTACGATGAAGTTCTATCTGGTACTTGAGGCACCAGCAAACCAGAAACGATGTGTCAAGTTGAATTGGAATAAGAACTGGACGGAGAGCTTGAGGGAGCGAACGGTTCTGGAATTTCCGCAGGTATTAGTCACAACTCAAGGTACACCTGAACAATGGGAGGTCGTGCAGGATGAGCGAAAAATTGTGGAGTTGGATAATGATGAGAAAAGAGAATGGGACAAGGGAGGGAATAGTGCAGATACCGTCTCGTCCAGGTCCGAGGATCAGATCCCGGAGGCCAATGACTCCGAGAAGCTGTCTGTAGCAACAAAGCAGACCGATAAAACCAAAATTGAAATGGGCCAGACACCTGTTTCAAATGGACATGTAGAAGCTTGGGTACCTGAGAAAAGAAAGCTCCCTGATGACGATATCTCGAATACACTGGCGGCCATCAAGAGGGCTCGGAATGCAGTTCTAGCACGGCGTTTAGATATTCACTGATTGGGTAAGGGTTATTTAAGCTCATTGCTTTAGCGAGTTTTGTGGATAAGAGAAATGTAAATACCTGTAATTAGGGTGGAGAAAATTAGGGCTTTGGTTTGTGTTCATGTATGGTGGTGAGTAAAGACAGTCACTCCAATGCTAGCCATAAACGATTAGCGCCAATTACACTTCACACAAACTTTCTCTCTCTCTGGTATTCGGTGTAGCTGGACTCTTAACAACTTCACGACAACCACCCCTCGACTTACGACTTACGGCCCCTAGCGACTGCCGCTGCCCTTCTTTCTCGACACACCGCCTTCCGCTAGGTATGTGCAGCAAAATTCCGAGGATTCTGGGATTTCGGGTTGTTTGGGAGTCTCGTTGGGATTGCCGAGATTTCGAACCTATCAACTCTACTATACCCTTCCTCGTATTCCGAGTTCCATTACCGGATGGACGGTTTCGAGCTAACCCAACGATATAGTAAATAATCGACAATGGGTATCTCTCGCGACAGCCGTCACAAGCGCTCTGCTACCGGTGCAAAGCGCTCCCACTACCGCAAGAAGCGCGCCTTCGAGCTCGGTCGCCAGTCCGCCGTCACCCGTATCGGAACCAAGCGTGAGTGATCCTAGCCAGACACTTTCGCGTAAACCCTTCTCCGCTGTTCATTTGCGAAGTCTGAAGAAGAAGACGAAACAAACTTGATCACGAGTTAGGAGGCCTTCCCGCCTCTGCTTGCACCGTCAACGCGTGCAAGCATGCGGGTTGGTAGAGATCTACTATTTCGAATGGCCGGCTCATTGTATACATCGTAGGTGTCCACATTGTCCGCACTCGTGGTGGAAACAGGAAATTCCGTGGTCTCCGTCTGGACTCCGGCAACTTCTCGTGGGGTTCTGAGGGAATCTCAAAGAAAACTCGTGTCATCGCTGTTGCTTACCATCCCTCCAACAACGAGCTTGTCCGTAAGTGCTACATAGGCTCCATATGGTCACTCAAGTACCGATTCTGACATGGTAATATAGGCACAAACACCCTGACTAAGTCCGCCATCGTTCAGATCGATGCCGCTCCTTTCCGTCAGTGGTACGAAGCCCACTATGGTCTCCCCTTGGGCAAGAAACGTGGACAGAAGGCACAGGAGGCTGCTGCTGCCGCCGAGGCCACCCCTAAGTCCAAGTCCGTCGAGCGCAAGCTCGCCACCCGCCAGTCCACCGCCAAGGTCGACTCCGCTCTTGAGTCCCAGTTCGCTGCCGGTCGTCTGCTGGCCTGTGTTTCATCCCGTCCTGGACAGAGCGGACGTGTCGATGGATACATTTTGGAGGGTGAAGAGCTGATTTTCTACCAGCGTGCTCTCAAGAAATAAATCAACAAAAACTGGGTTCTTTTTCTGGGAGTTGGATGGGTTTTGTTTGCAGGGCAATATCTTCGTGGCTCTAGGGAAGGCGTTTCCATATACGTATTACTCTTCCTTAGGGCGAGCGTTCAAATAAAAAGGGCTTTCGGTATCATAGTATTCTGTTTATCTACGTAGTGGGTCATTTGTAAATATAAGTACATTGGTCCCGTTGTTTACAGATTATGGTATCACTCGCCTTGGCAAACCCCGCCCCTAAATCACTGCACGATCAAATCCAAACCGTATGGCGGTGTAAAGTGGTCAAAATACCGCTACTCTCAAAATCTCCTGCAGACCTGTATAGTGATTTCAGATACTCCAAAATTTGACTATTATATAAGTCAAATATTGTAGTATCTTGAATACATCTTCATTACTGCAGATGCTTTTAAAACAACCTGAATATACTTTTATAGTATTTAAGAGTACTTTGCTTAGCTCCAGAGAACTCTGGAAGTATTTGAAAATACTTAGGAGTATTAGTGAGGTCAATTGGAGTATCTGGGATGTTTGCATTTCGCTTCTGGATGATTTTATATTTTGCTGATAAAGAGTTTAGACATCTTTTCGTGTGTGTTTGGAATTTCTGTATTTGTTATATTATAGTTTAAGGTACATGAAAATTTTTCTTCAGTATTCTGACAGGCTCTCAATGTCACATCAGCAACGAACCTAGTTTCCATCAGAAACACCCGGGTGTTCCGGACGGCTCTGACGGCTCTGACGGAACCTCGTACCCTCTGACGGAGAATTACACCCTACCCGTCGCGTTGCACACATATCTCCTTTACTTTTTGGTGACGTATACGCACCATCAGAACGACATGTGTGTTACACTCTTCGCAGTGGCTGCAGTTATGCTGAAGCCGTTTTTTCTCCGGCCGCCGCTTCTTTGGAAATGCTGCTGGTGCACCTGGAAATCATAGCTACTACTTATCGTTCAACGATTTTCAAAACTTATGCATTCAGTTTGTATTCTCATCTATGTATCTATGTATCTATATAGCTACCTATCTACACACG